>ERZ1031808.4-NODE-4-length-196582-cov-154.319015_pt1 | contig 196582 bp, 176 predicted proteins | sample MGYA00517103_ERZ1031808 | MGnify/ENA primary metagenome ERZ1031808 (study PRJEB33719, sample SAMN04261245) | wastewater metagenome | biome: rural village; feature: human; material: feces | host: Homo sapiens | place: El Salvador | collected 2013-01-14 ...
AAGACGCCGACCACCAAGGTCTTGGATTTCAACGCTTTGCCAACATCTAATGCCATTGTTAGACTCGTTTCCTTCTATCTTCTATTCGGCGGAAGACGGCGTCGTCTTTCGCCATACAACGCGCAATCGTTATCGATTACGCGGGCAGCGGGAATTCACTCCTCTATGGGCGTATAGGGTCGGTTGGAACGTGGACGAAGGACAAGGACCGAGTCACTATGGTTGTTGCCCGTGGCAACAACAACCGGTGCACGTCTGCGGTGACGTTCCCCATCGCCTCAGTTCTTTAATGTAATGGATGTTGACTGCATTATAAACACCGGAATAAGAAATATGCAAACCCGTGTTAGAAATTTTTTGACCTTTCCACTGTGATGGATGGACGTTTTCCAAAATCTCAAGGACCTCCCTCAATAAAGGGAGGTCAGAAAGGCTTACTTATCAGCGAGGTTGCTGTGATCCTCGTTGGTGTTCCACAGGTAGTTGGCGAGCACGGCCATACCTCAAGCGCCACCTTCGGAGTGGTGAAGATGCCGCCGTGGCCCACGAGAGAGTCGACCTGCACGGGCTCCTGCTTGGTCATCACGTCCATGCCAATCTTGACCGGGGAGCGAAGCAAACCCTCGAATCATCCGAAGAAGCGCCCCGCTAAACCCGGCCTTACCGCCGGGGAGCCGGTCCCAAGGACCGCCGAGCACGCACTTCGGCGGGAATCAGGCCCACGCCGTGCTGGGTGGTCAGGAAGGTCGGCTCGCCGCCCTCCCCCAGCAAACGCAGCGTCTCGCGCATGGCGGCCACGCCAAGCCCCTCGAAATCGGGATGCACGGTGGTCAGCGGTGGGTACATGTTATCCACGCCAGACATGTCGTCGAATCCGACCACGCTGATGTCTTGCGGAATCCGAAGCCCATGCTCATGCAACGCGCGCATGACGCCGACGGCCTGATTGTCGTTCGCGGCGACGACCGCAGTGGGTAACGCCATGCCCCGACGCCCATACTCATCAATGAGATGATTCATGTGCGCATATGCCTCAGAGGCATCCCACGTATGGCAGCGCACGATCTGTGAATCGATGGATCGGGAGGCGGAGAGCTTGCGCCACGCATCCAGTCGGGTGTGGGCGTCGCGCCATTCGTTGGGACCGGCAAAATACAGAGCCGATTTGTGCCCGTATTCGCCCAGCAAGGCCACCACTTTGGCCATTGCACCCCACTGGTCGATACCGACCAGCGCAGTGCGACGCTTGTTCTCGGTGGAGATAAGGCCCAATCCCTCACGCACGGTCATTTGGCCGTGGGTGGCGGTGACGATGACGCGTGGCTGAGCGACTCGCGCACGGCAGGCGGCGGCGAACATCACGTCGGTCGGAGTCAGGAAGATGAAGGCGTCGACGTTCTGCTCGTTGAAGGTGTAGCACAGGTTGTCGAAGTCGGACTGCATGCACAAGGCCTCGTGGACCATCATCACGCTCATGAACAGACCGTGCTCGCGGGCCATGGATTCGATGGAGGAGATGGAGGAAATCAGGCCGAAGAATTTGAGGCCTCCGGCAATCAGGCCTATGGTGCGCGAACGGCGGGAAGCCAGTGCGCGCGCGGAATTGGATGGGCGATAGCCGAGTTGGTCAATGGCGGCCTGGACTCGCGCACGGGTGGCGTCGGAAACGTCCGGCGAGTCATTGATCACACGGGAGACGGTTTGGTGGCTGACTCCGGCGAGCTTGGCCACTTCGAACATGGACGGACGTTTGCTTGGCTTGCGGCCGGTCACCATGCTGCCTAACCTCCCCGCTGGCGGCCGGCACCCATGCGCGGCCAGTCTTGTACCTTAATCAATACTGACTTTAGCGCGTCCACAACAGTTTTGCGTTAGCGCTCACACTGTCGTGTCGCAGGCGGCTCAGGTCAGGTGCCATGAGACACGGTGGAGCGGAGTCGGCCCGTGTTCGGCGATGGCGGTACGGTGTGCGGCGGAACCATAGCCCTTGTTATGAGCCCATTCGTAGGCGGCGTAACGTGGGTTGCTTTGCGCGAGGTCGACCATCAGCCGGTCTCGGGTCACTTTGGCGATGACCGCCGCGGTGGCGACTGTGGCGCAATGCTGGTCGCCTTTGACTTTGGTCGTTATATCGGCTGGAATCGGCACGTCCGGCGCGTCGAACGTGTTGAGCGCCTTGGTGATGTAATCGCTCGGCCCGTCGAGAATTCCGGCGACTTTGGGCAGGGCGCGAACGCTTTCCCCACAATTTCCAATGGATTCCCCTACGGAGTCTCCCGGACGACCTTCCACAATCTCCCCCGCAGACTCCATCGAAGCCTTTCTTGCCGCCAATCCCCCTCCAAGCCGTAAGCCAAGTTCGCGTTCGACCTGGCTGAGCGCGCGCAGGGCGGCCACGCCAAGCGCGTAGGTGATGCCCCATTCGTCGATCTCGGTGTTGCTGGCCTGGCCTACGGCGTAGGCCGCGCACCAGTCGCGCAGTTCGTCGAAAATCGCCTCGCGCCTATGTTCGGTGAGCATTTTGGAGTCGGCCACGCCGTCCGGTACGCCGAGGTAGGTCCGCCCGGACAGTTCGGCGGAATCATCGCCGTCAAGCGGCGCCAAATCACGGGCCCAGATGGCGGCGCACCCGACCATCACCGGGCCGGCGAGCGCGCCGCGGCCGACTTCATCGAATCCAGTAATAAGGTCATAGCCCTGGGCCGCAAGGCTGCGTTCCAAGTCAAGTGTCGGGGTAATCATGCGCGGCTCCCATCGTCTCACAATGGTTAGGATTCATATGGTTCAGGATTCAGACGGCCCAGGATGCGAATGGCTCAGGATTCAGACGGCCCGGAACTCAATCAGTTCAAAGACTCACACGGTTCAAAAAAAAACTCAGGAATTTGAGCCGGAAGCGTCAGGCACATCCTTGAAGACTTCGTGGTGGTCATCAATCGCACCAAGCCGGTCAAGCGGCCAGTATCTCGCGATTCCGACTCCGACCACATCGGAGATGGGAACCAAGCCGCGATCGCCGTCATCCTGATGATAGCGGGAGTCGGCGGAATTGGCGCGATTGTCGCCCATGACGAACACGTGGTCCTCGGTCACGGTTACCGAGAACGGGAAGGCGCTCGGATCCACGCCGGGGCGAATGTAGGAGGTCTCATTGATGGCCACGCCGTTGATGGTCACCGGCTGGCCCGCGCCCTTGCATTCGACCACGTCACCGGGCAGGCCGATCAGTCGCTTGATGAGGTACCCGCCACCGAGAGCGCTGCTCTGCTCCTCGTTCAACCAGTTGTTGGGATCTTTGAATACCACGACGTCGCCGCGCTGCAGATCGAAGATCTTGGGGGTGAGCTTGCTGGTCGCCACGCGATCGCCGGGCACCATGGTGTCCATCATCGAGCGCGAAGGAATCTCGTAAAAGCCGACGGCGAAAATGCGAATCAGCAGCACGATAAGCACGGGAACGCCGCACCACAGGAAAAAGTCGCGTAGGGTGAAGTGGTCATCATCCATCGATGATGCTGCCGCGGCATTCGCGCCAGCGGAAGAAGCGGCGTGCGCCGGGCGCGCCGGTGCCGGGGGAACCGGGGACAGGGCGATGCCGTGGTCGGCGACTTGGAACGTGCGGGAATCGCGGGCATCGGCCTCGTCATCATACGAGGTCTGGTTGCTCTCCGGATTGTCGGAAACCGGGAATTCGCCATTATCCTGATCGTCCTGCATACCATCTCCTCGCGATTCATGCTGCCGGATATGAGGGGTGCCGGCGCCCGTCCATCATACGTGGAAAATACGGAAACAGCCCGAAACCGAAACGGTTCCGGGCTGAATTTCACGGTTTATTCGCGCACCTGCATCATCAGGCCCACGATTGCACCCGCGAATCGACTCACTTAGCGGAGTTGTCGCGGCGCTCGGCAATACGAGCGGCCTTACCGCGCAGAGCGCGCAGGTAGTACAGCTTGGCGCGGCGCACACGGCCCTTACGCACGAGCTTGATGGAGTCGATGGACGGGGAGTGCACCGGGAAGCGACGCTCCACACCAGTGCCGAAGCTGATCTTGCGGACCACGAAGGTCTCACGCACGCCAGCGCCCTTACGAGCGATCACCACGCCGGTGAAGGTCTGGATACGGGAGTTGTTGCCTTCCTGAATCTTCACGTTCACGTCGACGGTGTCGCCGGGACGGAAGGCCGGGATTTCCTCGGCCGGCTTCATGTGCTTGGCGTCAAAAGCCTCAACAGCGTTAACCATTGTTGTTCCTTCAGTGCTGCCGCATATCAGCCACAGATCTGGGGCCATCCACGCGATTGCGCATCGCGTGCGTTGGCCTGTTCTCGTTATCCCTCGGGTTTGCCCTTGGGAAGCCTGCCGATCCGCCGAAAGTCAGGCCTTGCGGCCGTTCGGACTGGACCCATGGAGACGTGGGCTTATGCGGCGGCCCACTTCTCGACACAGCAATCGATTATTCTACGGATTATTGCGGACAGAATGGCTGCCTGATGGCATTCCAACACCACGGCACTGCGACGTAGTTGACAGACCTGCGGGCGGGCTTTATCTTGGGAGCGTCGGTAGGCGAGGCTACCGCAGGGATATGGGTTGCTGCCGCTAACAGTGGAGACACTGCACGCAGGTCAGCAGTTCTTGTCGGATCAAGGCATGGACTAACGCAATTCCACCGCCCTGCGATGCTGAAGCTTGAACGATGGCTCGAATCGGCGGATTCGAATACTTTCCGCCCCTCCTGCTGGTCGCATGGATACCGACGATGGTATTGATCTGGCGTTTCAGCGCACGGCTTGAAGGAGGTGAGAGTCCGATGGACGGTGATTATTCCAGTAGTTCCGCCGCCGGCAACAGTCATAGTTGTGGTGGTGATGACTTTGTTTTCTTGTATTCCGTTATCCGGAAGTCGGGCTCTCGCCTGTAGTGCTCCTTGGATAACCCTTGCATAATTCGTCTTTCCTATGCATAGGGAGGTCTTTTCATGACCATGTTTTCATTCAATCGCGTCGACGCGCGTCCAGATGCGTCGGCCCGCAACCCTTCCACCGCCGCGTCCGACCGCCAACCATTCGCCGTGCGCCTGGCCTCCGACGTACTGGTCGCGGCCGGTATTCTGGCGCTGTTCGGTCTGATCGCTTGGATTCTGCCGGCGATCGGCGAACCGATCGGCCCGAAAGGAGTGCCATCACAAGTCAGTACGAATCTCGCCGACCTGCCGTATTACGCGCTGCGCTCGGTGTTCCGTATGTTCGTGGCACTGTTCTTCTCACTGGTGTTCACGTTCATCTACGGCACGGCAGCCGCGCGCTGCCGCCGCCTGAGCCGCATGCTGATTCCTCTGTTGGATATTCTGCAGTCGGTACCGATTCTGGGCTTTCTTTCGGCCACCATCACCATCTGGATGGTGCTGTTCCCCGGCTCGATGCTGGGCGTGGAGGCCGCGTCGATTTTCGCAATCTTCACCAGTCAGGCCTGGAACATGGCGTTCTCGTTCACCCGGTCCCTGACCAGCGAACCAACTGAACTCGACGAGGCGGCCCGCTCACTACAGCTCACACGCTGGCAACGATTCTGGACACTGGACGTGCCGAACGCGATGATTCCGCTGCTGTGGAACTGCATGATGAGCGTAGGCGGCGGATGGTTCTTCCTGACCGCCTCCGAGATGATCTCGGTGAACAATCGCACCTATGCGTTGCCCGGCATCGGCAGCTTCGTGGCACAGGCGGCGGCCGAGGAGAATCTCGCGGCCATCTGCTGGGCCATCGTGACGATGGTGCTGGTGGTGCTGCTTATCGACGTACTGCTGTGGAAGCCGTTGACCGCGTGGGCGGAGAAGTTCCGCATTACGCAAAGCGAGTCGGCGGTACGCAAGACCAGTGTGGTGCTGACCATCATTCGTCAGTCACATATCGATGAGATGGTGGCCTGGCTGTTCAGGCCTGTCGGCGACCTGTTCGACACGCTGACCCGCCCGTTGGGTCGGACCGGTGGACGTTGGGCGGCGGACGTGAAGTCCGCACGCAGCCGCGCGCTTGACGTGGTATTCACAGTGCTGGTGTTGGCAGCGTGTGCGTTCGGACTGGTGCAGCTTATGCTGGTGATTCATCGCGATGCGGGATTCGGCGAGCTCGGGCAGGCGTTCGTGTTGGGCATGATGACGTTCCTGCGCGTGGCGCTGCTCACGCTCGCCTGCTCGGTGATTTGGGTGCCGATTGGCGCGATGATCGGCATGAATCCGCGCGTTTCGCGGTTTATGCAGCCGATTGTGCAGGTGCTGGCCAGCTTCCCCTCGAACTTCACGTTCCCGTTCGTCACGCTGTGGTTCGTGGCGTGCAGCGTGGATATCAACTGGGGCAGTATCCTGCTGATGGCGTTGGGCACACAATGGTACATCCTGTTCAATGTGATCGCCGGGGCCAGCCAGATTCCCGACGATCTGCGTGAGATGACGCGCAGCTTCCAGCTGGGGCGCCGGCAGCGGTGGCGCGATTTGATTTTGCCGGCGGTATTCGGCTCGTGGGTCACGGGCGGCATTACGGCTGCCGGTGGGGCGTGGAATGCCTCGATCGTCTCGGAAATCGTAAGTTATGGGCGGCATACGCTGACCGCCTCCGGCCTGGGCGCGTATATCGCCGAGGCCACCGAAAGCGGCAACACCGTGAGGACCATCATCGGCGTGACCGTGATGAGCGTGTTCGTGGTGGCCGTCAACCGCTTGTTCTGGAACCCGCTGCAGCGCATGGCCGAGCGCCGTTTCACACTGAACTAAAGACTTAAGGAGAATAATATGACTGTTGCAATGGAAACCATTCGTTCGCTGCGGGCGGTGACCCCGCAGAACACCATCATCGAAGCCCAGCACGTCGGCCAGCGCTTCACGGCCGACAACGGCACCGAACTCACCGTGTTCGACAACATATCGTTCAACCTGTACGAGGGCGAGATCGTGGCCATTCTGGGCCGTTCGGGTGCCGGCAAGTCCACATTCCTGCGTGCGCTGGCCGGACTGGTCAAGCCGACCAGCGGCACGGTCAAGTATCGCGGCGAGGCCCTGACCGGCCCGAATCCCGGCATCGCACTCGTGTTCCAGACCTTCGCGCTGATGCCGTGGCTCACCGTGCAAGACAATGTGGAACTCGGTCTGAAGGCGCGCGGCGTACCACGTGCGGAACGCACCAAACTGGCTCTGGATGCCATCGACATGATCGGCCTGGACGGCTTCGAATCGGCGTATCCGAAGGAACTGTCTGGCGGCATGAGGCAGCGCGTGGGCATTGCACGCGCCTTGGTGCTGCGGCCGGACGCGCTGTTCATGGATGAGCCGTTCTCCGCCCTGGACGTGCTGACCGCCGAAAACCTGCGTCAGGAAGTGCTCAAGCTGTGGTCGAGCGAACAGCGCAGCATCAAGTCGGTACTTATGGTCACGCATAACATCGAGGAAGCCGTGGAGATGGCCGACCGAGTGGTGGTGTTGGGCTCGCATCCGGGCCATCTGATTGCCGATGTGCGGGTTGATCTGCAGCGCCCGCGAGACCGTCACAGTGTCGAATTCGAGGCGATGGTGGACCGACTGTACGCGATTTTGACTGGACAGGCCTCGCAGCCTGCGCAACAAGCCGAGGCTCTATCGCCATCGGCATCGCTCACGGACGCATCTGTCACGGACGCATCTGTCACGGACGCATCAGACCTTCAGCCCGCCAAGACCATCGAGAAAATCAAGGAGCATCCGCTGCCCAACGCCACGCCGGGCGGGCTTGCCGGTCTGCTGGATGTGGTTGCCGAGCATCCTCACGGCATCGACTTGGCAGATTTGGCCTCGGCTCTTTCGTTCGAGGTGGACGACCTGTTCCCGCTGGTGGATGCCGGTACGATGCTGCGCGTCATCGTGGTACGCGACGGCCATGTGCAGATCACCGAGGCGGGCGACTCCTGGCATAAGGCGGACATTCTGCGCGCCAAGCAGGTGTTCGCCTCACTGGCGATGGAACACGCGCCGCTGGTGCACAACATTGAGCATGCACTGCGGAAGTCTGCGGAAGGCAAGCTCCGCGGCGAGCTCATGCTGGACCTGCTGCGCGCCCGTTACGCCAACGACGAGGCGCATCAGCAGTTCGCCATCGCCGTGGAGTGGGGCCGTTACGGCGAACTCTTCGATTACGATGCCGATGACGATCTGCTGAGCCTGGATGAGGCGAATAAGGGCGAATAAGCGAATCAGCCACGTGTCAGTTGGTTAGATAGTGCCTTTATGTCTGCAAACAGATGCCGAAGCGGAATATGACCATTCGACTCATCTGACCGACAGCAATCCGTATATGCAAAGTGCCCGGCATCCGAAGATGTCGGGCACTAGTCGTGAGAGAGACTCCCCTCAGTCAGCTACACTGACAGCTCCTCTCACCCGAGGGGAGCCAGAGGAACGAATCAGAACTCGCGCCGTGAATGGTCGCCAGACCATTCACCAGACAGCACAGCTGCGGTCGCGCGAATCAGAATTCTGACCGAGCAAAGCGAATCAGAATTCGCGACGTGGGCAGTCGCTAGACTGCCCACCAAACAGCACAGCTGCGGTCGCAAGAACCGTGAGTTCTGATGAAGCGCAGCGAAATCAGAACTCACGGTTCTTGCGGTAGAACTTGATCAGGCTCTGGGTGGAGGCGTCCTGGGCGGCGAGGGCGTCGTCGTCCTGGGAGATGGCCGGGGTGATCTGCTTGGCAAGCTGCTTGCCGAGCTCGACGCCCCACTGATCGTAGGAGTCGAGGCCCCACACGGTGCCTTCAACGAAGGTGATGTGCTCGTACAGGGCGATCAGCTCGCCGACCGCGAACGGGGTCAGGGCCACGCCGAAGATGGAGGTGGTCGGACGGTTGCCGGTGAACACGCGGGCCGGGACGATCTCCTCCGGGGTGCCTTCGGCGCGCACTTCGTCGGCGGTCTTGCCGAACGCCAGGGCCTTGGTCTGGGCGAAGTAGTTGCCCAGGAACAGCTCGTGCACGTCCTGGTCGCCGTCCTTGGTCGGGTTCGGGGTGTTGACGAACGCGATGAAGTCGGCCGGGATGAGCTGGGTGCCCTGGTGGATCAGCTGGTAGAAGGCGTGCTGGCCGTTGGTGCCCGGCTCGCCCCAGAAGATCTCGCCGGTCTCGGAGGTGACGGGGGTGCCGTCCCAACGCACGGACTTGCCGTTGGATTCCATGGTCAGCTGCTGCAGGTAGGCCGGGAAGCGGTGCAGGTACTGGTCGTACGGCAGCACGGCGTGGGAGGCGACCTTGAAGAAGTTGCGGTACCAGACGTTCAGCATACCGAGCAGCACGACCACGTTCTTCTCGAACGGGGTGTTGGCGAAGTATTCATCGATCTCGTGGAAGCCGTGCAGGAACTCCTCGAAGCGGGCCGGGCCGAAGACGACGGCCAGAGAGGTGCCGACGGCGGAGTCGACGGAGTAACGGCCGCCGACCCAGTTCCAGAAGCCGAACGCGTTGTTCGGGTCGATGCCGAATTCGGCGACCTTCTCCAGGTTGGTGGAGACGGCGACGAAGTGCTTCTTGATGGCTTCGGCGTTCTTCTCGTCGGAGCCGTCGATGGCGCCCTTGGCCTTGAGCTCTTCGAGCAGCCAGGTGCGGGCTTCACGGGCGTTGGTCAGGGTTTCCAGGGTGGTGAAGGTCTTGGAGACGATGATGAACAGGGTGGTCTCCGGATCGAGGCCCTTGGTCTTCTCGGCCAGGTCGTTGGGGTCGATGTTGGAGATGTAGCGGGCGGAGATGCCGGCATCGGCGTACGGCTTGAGGGCCTCGTACACCATGACGGGACCCAGGTCGGAGCCACCGATGCCGATGTTGACCACGGTTTCGATCTTCTTGCCGGTCACACCGGTCCACTCGCCGGAACGGACCTTGTCGGCGAAGGCGTAGATGCGGTCGAGCACCTCGCGCACGTCCTTGACGGTGTCCTGGCCGTCGACGATGTACTTGCCTTCATCCTCGACCGGGCGACGCAGCGCGGTGTGCAGCACGGCGCGGTCTTCGGTGTTGTTGATGTGCACACCGGTGTACATAGCCTTGGTGCGCTCATCGAGCTTGACGGCCTTGGCAAGGTCGGCGAACAGCTGGAGGGTTTCCGGCTTGATCAGGTTCTTGGACAGATCGAAGTGCAGGTCGCCGGCGTCGAAGGACAGCTTCTCGACGCGCTCGGCGTCCTCGGCGAACCACTTCTTGAGGCTCACGCCTTCGGCCTGAAGCTCGTCATAGTGCTTCTGCAGGGCAGCCCACTCAGGGGTCTGGGTGGCGTCAACGGGCGGATTGATGGCCATAGGATTCCATTCCTTTCATCAGTGACTGGAGCGCCTTCGCTCACGGCTCGGATGCGCTCCGTATCACCAAACAGAATACTCACAAATTCGGACATGAACAGAACAAAAATCAGTCAGCGATGTCGGATTGCCATCGTTTGCATTATCGAACAGTTCGTGGCGCGGCGCAACCGTCATCTTCAACCGAGCGGTCGCGACACAACCGCCAAGCCGCCGATTGGACTTTTCGCGGAGATGTCTTATACTTAATTTCTTGTGCGCGGCTGGCGAAATGCCTTCCGCGAGCCAAGCCACTTTAGCTCAGTCGGTAGAGCGGCTCACTCGTAATGAGCAGGTCGTCAGTTCGATTCTGACAAGTGGCTCGGATGCCCTAGGCTGGCTGGTCTGTAATGGCTGTCCGGCCTAGGGTTTTGCATATCTTCCACACCTGTGGAAACGCGGATATGCACGCGCGAGTGGCGGAATTGGTAGACGCGCAGGATTTAGGTTCCTGTGTCTTTGACGTGTGGGTTCAAGTCCCATCTCGCGCACCGGCTTGAGCCTCCTGGAAGCATTGAATCGCCAACGATTCCAGGAGGCTCTTCGTATATGCGTGAGGCAATTGCAAGCCCTTGCGGACGCCTCTGCATATGGCAATGCCAAGGCGGCAAATATAATGGTCACAGCATTGTGGGTCTGAGCCTGTGCGCCATGCGCCTGTGTGAGCCAAGGAGAGAAGTGTATGTCCGCCATTCTTACGCCGGTTGGTCTGTTGCTGATCGTTCTCGCCGGTTATCTGTTCAAACGGTTTGGCCTGTTCGGGCAGAAGGATTATCGTGTGTTGCAGACCGCGGAATTCAATATCGTGCTGCCCGGTGCCATCGTATACTCGTTCGCCACCAATCCTCATGACATCTCACTGCTGCTTATTTCGGTATTCGCATTCCTGTTTGCCTTTATCCCGATCATGTTCATCTTTCTGGCCACCCGCAAGCGCAATGTGACCGACCGCGCCTTCCTGATGCTCAACGGCGCCGGCTTCAATCTCGGCTGTTTTTCTTTTCCGGTCGTCCAGTCATTCTGGGGTGCGGGCGCGGTGGTGCCGGCTGCGATGTTCGATATCGGCAACTGCGTGATGGTGGCCGCCGGCACCAATGTGCTCACCCAGCAACTGCTGCATATTCAGCCCGGCAAAACACTTGCCGAGCAACACGCCGATTCGGCGCCCACCTTGCCGTACGAAAAGCCCAAGGATCGCGCCGCCAAACGGCCTGCCCGCCGCGCATTGCTGCGCACCATCGGCAAGAGCTTCTTCGGCTCGGTGCCGTTCGACACGTATCTGCTCATGATTGCGTTGACCGTCGCCAACGTGAAGATTCCCAATTGGATCGCCTCTATGACCCAACCGTTGAGCGGTGCCAACGCGCTGGTGTCGATGCTGATGGTGGGTATGCTCATGGACCTGCCTCAATCCAAGCATGACGTGAAGGAAGTCATGGCCGTCATCGCTTGGCGTATACCGTTCAGCGTCGCCTTCGCGTTGATCTCGTGGTTCCTGCTGCCGTTCTCGGCTTCGATTCGCGCCGTGATGGTGATTTGCGCGTTGTCTCCAATCGCCATTTTCTCCACGCTGTTCACCGACAAAGTACTCGGCAACGCCAAACTGGCTGGCTTCTCACTGGCAATCACCGCGATGATTTCACTGGCGATGATGACTGTGGCTCATGCGCTGATGGGCGTGTGAGCAAATGCGCAAGTAGGCACACGGCGGGCGCACGGTCAGACGAGACGCAGCCCACATAGGTTCGTCCCCCGACCGCCAGTTGCTACCGATGCAGCAGCTTGTGCGCCAGATTGCTCACGCCGAAGCGGAACTTATCCACCGGCAACGTGAATTTGCCTACCATCTGCTCGACGTAGCCGTTAAAGCCCTGCTTGAATTCCAGCACGCCGCGGCCCTCGTCGTTCGGATCGTCGAACACGCCGGAAATGCCGTAGAAGTTGTAGCGGCTCACACCCTGTTCCACACACAGGTGCAGCATCGCTTCGTACTGAATCAGCGCCGAGGCATAGAACGGCTTGTACTCCTCCAACGAACCGGAATACTGATAGACCACCTCATTAGGGTGACTGACGAACATTGAAGCCGCTGCCGGTAGCACATCGCCCTTCTTGGCATATCCCTCCACCTCAGCCAGACGCTTGTCGGCGGCCGCGAGATTGCGCGATTCCTCCCCCAGCTGACGTTCGATGCGCGTGGTCGGACGTTCATCGTATTTCGCCTGCAGCTGTGCGACCTTGGTCTGCAATGCCTCGCGCTTGGCGGTCATATCCGCCACATATTCGGCGATGTGGATTTCCGCGAGCATGAAATGCGCATCCGCGCCATACGCCTGCTTGAACTGGCGGAAATAGTCCGCGCCGCGCGTCGCGAACCCGCGGCGTTCACCGGTCTGCCGTTCGATATCGGCGAACACGTCGAACTCGTCGGGGCCGATTTCGCGAACGTGCACGCCCATCGACTGCGCCCGCTTGACGCTCCATTGAGCGCGTTTGCCGAATGATGCCAGCAGTTCCTTGCCTTTGGTGATGCCGGTGAGATCTTTGACGTACATCCACTGGCAGACCACGTCATAACCGGTATGGAATCCGCCATGCGTCCAGCCGGCATCGGCGAATCCGGCCAGCAGTGCATCGTTCGGCTCGTCGTCGGGCTGCCCTTCCGAGGAATACAGACGGTAGGCGACGTTAGGCCAGCATGCCACGGAAACAGCATGGTGGCGACGGGCCGATTCACGAATCGCCTCGGTTATGGCCCGCAGCAGAGCCGGATCATCGCTAATGCCGATGGGGCCGAAATACACGGAGCCATCTGCACCGAAACGACCATTGAGGTACAGAATCACGCAGCCGGCTACCAGATTGCCGGATGCGTCGCACACGCCAACGCATTCGGCTTCATGCCCACGAATCTTGGCAAAACGGACCTGCCCGGACCATTGCTGGAAGCTGCCCTGGCTTGTGGCTTCGGAAAGCCGGTCGAGCTCTTCGGGCGTAATCACGCCAAACGTATACGTCGTATCTGTTCGATTCGCAGTCGCACTCATCTCGTCGTCACCTGTGCCTTATTTCTGTGTCCGTGCTCGCCACTGTTTGTCAGCGATGCAGCAGCTTGTGTGCGGCTTCGGATACACCGAAGCGCAGTCCGTCCACCGGCAGCGTGAACTTGCCCGGAAGCTCTTCCACGAATCCGCCGAAGCGAGTCTTGAACTGCCAGACGCCGTAGGAAGGATCGTTGGCGTCGAAAATGCCGGAAATGCCGTAGAAGTTGAAGCGCTCCACGCCACGGGCGATGCAGTCAAGCATCGCCTCGAAGTGGATTAGGGAAGACGGGTAGTAATCCATGAAACGATCGTCCTCGCCGCTGGACAGGCAGACGACCTCGTTCGGATGCCAGAAGTAGACACCGGCTTCCACCGGAATGACCGGGCCGTCCGAGGCGATGATGCCATTGACTTCGCCGATGGTCTTTTCCAGCGCCGTGATCTTCTTGTCTGCGGTGGCGATGCGCTTTTCCAGCGTTGCCGGGTCGGAGGCACCCTTCTTGGCCGTGCCTTCCGGCCGCTGTTGCGCGCGCTGGAGCAGGCGTTCGAGGTTGCGCTTGTCTTTGGAGGCCGCATTCAGCTTGGATTGCAGGGTGTCCAGATATTCGTCGAAATGGGTTTCGACCACCTTGAACTCGATCAGGTCGCCGAAGGTATCGAACAGACGCTCATAGTAGGCCAGATCGCGGCTCTTGAAGCCTTGACGTGCGGCGCTCATATCGCACAGCTTGACGAAAGTGCTCAGTTCGCCGCGTTCCAGTCGGCGCACGCGCAGACCGGAATCCTGGGCGATGCGGATGTTCTTACGGCGGTACTTGGAGAACGAGGCCAGCAGTTCCTTCTCGTTATGAATGCCGTCAAGCCCCTTGACGAAGTTCCAGCGGTTCACCACGGATTCGTAGCCCACGGTGAAGCCGCCATGTTTCCAACCGAAGCGGGCCATGTTGTCCATCATCGTGGTGTCCGGGTCGCTGGTCGGCTTGCCGTCCAGATCATGCAGACGGTAGACTGCGGCCGGCCAGCAGGATACGCTGATGGCGTGATGGGCCTTGGCCGAACGACGCAGGGCTTCGGTCATCGCCTCAACCACCTGTGGATTGTCATAATCGCACAGCGGTCCGCACCAGACCGAGCCTTCCAAACCGAAACGGGACCGCGTGTACACCACGTAGCAGGCGGCAATCAGCTTGTCACCGCGCTTGACGCCCACATAGTCCACCGGACCGTTGAACGCACCCATGGCGGCCATCTGCGAGGTCTGCTGGAAACTACCTTGCACTTGAGCTGCGGAGAACGCATCCAGCTCGGCAGGAGTGATCTTGGTAGGGGTGAGCGAGGCGACGCCTGCATCGGATTGCGTCATAATCGAACCTTCTTACTTGTCGTTACTCTGATCGTTACTCTGGGCTCTGGAATGGCCTGTGTGCTGCGTCCGTTTACCGCGACAGCAGCTTGTGCGCAAATTGCTTCATGGCATAGGCAACCGGTTTGACCGGCAGCACGAACTCGCCCGGAAGTTCCTCGACATATCCGTTGAAGCCCTGCTTGAACTCCAGTACACCACGCCCCTCGTCATCGGGATCATCAAAGACGCCGTCGATGCCGTAGAAGTTGTAGCGAGACAGCCCGTGTTCCACGCAGAAATGCAGCATCGCGTCATGCTGAATCAGCGCGGAGGCGTAGAAGGGCTTGTACTGCTCGACGCTACCGGAGAACAGGTAGATGACCTCGCGCGGATGCTCCACGAATAGTGATGCCGCAGCCGGCAGTATATCCCCGTCTTTGGCGAACTCGGCCGCCTCGTTCAGGCGTTTTTCGGCTGCCGCCAGATTGCGGGTCTCCTCCCCCAGCTGACGTTCGGTTTTGGTGGTGGGACGTTCGGCGTTTTTGGCGGTCAATGCCGCCACCTTGGCCGAAAGCGCTTCACGCTTGGCCGTCATGTCCGCCATGTATTCATCGATGCGGATCTCGGCAACCATAAAATGCGCTTTGCTGCCGAACGCTTCCTTGAAACGGTGGAAATACGCTTCGCCACGGTATTCGAAGCTACGGCGTTCGGCGGTTTGCCGCTCGATTCGTGCGAATACCCCCAGCTCGTCGTCCGACAGCTCACGCACGCGCACACCCATCGATTGGGCACGCTTCACGCTCCACTGGGTGCGCTTATCATAGGACTTCAGCAGACTTTTCTCATCGGTAATACCAGTCAGATCCTTGAGGTAGCGCCAACGCGGAACCGCCGTGTAGCCCACGGTGAAACCGCCATGAGTGAAGCCGATCGCCTCGAGCTGTTCTATCAGCTTATTGTCGGGAGCGCCATTCTGATCATCCGGCAAAGAAGCTCCATTGGTGTCGCGAAGCCGATATGGGGATTCAGGGGTGATCTCCAGCTGTGAAGCACCCTCTGCCTTGGCATGGCGTTTCAGCGCATCCATGAAGAAGGTCAATGCTTCGGTGTCGTGATAGTCGCACATCGGGCCATCATGGATGGCCGCAAATATAGAGAATCGAGAGCGGTGAGTTTCGAACTGTGTCGCCGCGACGATCTTCTCGCCCTCCTTGAGGGCCAGATATTCGACGTCGATCCCCTGCGCGGCGCGAAGGCGTCCCATCGCCGAGGTCTGTTGGAAATTGCCTTGTGGATGCCTGGCGGAGAAATCATCGAACTCTTCGTCTGTCAACTTCACCAGCACAAAATCACGCATGCTTCCCTTTGCCTCCGAGTCAATCAGGCTCACCATGCTAGCATAACGCGCACACGACGAATGGCGTCCGAGCAGATGAGGTGTGCACATCGTTCGCACTATTGCCGCCACGATGGTCCAAAGAACAATGGCCCAAAGATGATGAACGTCTGGCTTGCACTGAATCAAACGCAGTGCTATATTCTCTACTTGGCTCTTGAAGCCACGCCACCTTAGCTCAGTGGTAGAGCATCCCCCCTCGTTCGTGGGAAGGTCGGTAGTTCGATTCTATCGGGTGGCTCTTGTTCATCAAGAAGGCCGACGCACTAAGCGCCGGCCTTCTTTCGTATCGCCCTTGCTCGGTCATAGGCGCTTGCTAGACACTCGCCCGATTCGGGGGCTGAGTGCTGAGCCGCGACTCAACTGTGGCTTAGTCGCGGCTCAGTGCAGTTAGACAGCCTAGACGACTTAGTGCAGCAGCGCCTCGATAGCGGGGACCAAGGCTTTCAGCGCCTTGCCTCGGTGGGAAATCGCATTCTTCTCGGCCGGAGTCATTTCGGCGCTGGTCAGCGGCTCGCCTTCATGGTCAGGCTCAGTGCTGACGCGACCGGCAGGCTGGTCGTCCGGGACGAACAGCGGATCGTAACCGAAACCGTGTTCGCCACGAGCCTCGCGGATGATGCGACCCGGCATGTCGCCGAGTTCCACTGTCTCCGACTTGATGGCGTACCGGGCATGCACCGGGGCAGGGCTCCCATCGGCAACCGTGGTGTGAGCGGTGATGCCGTCGGCAGCCACTCCACCGGTCACGTCGGCACCGGCCTCGGTGTCCGGGACCACCAGCGCGGCGGCGCAACGGAAGCGCGCGGTACGCTTGTCATCCGGAATATCTCCGATTTGGGCGAGCAGCAGCGCATTATTGGCCTTGTCGTGGCCGTGAGCACCCGCCCAGCGAGCAGACAGAATACCCGGAGCGTTACCCATCACATCGACGATGAGACCTGAATCATCCGCGACAGCGGGCAGACCGGTACGGATGGCCACGGCGCGGGCCTTGAGCAGCGCGTTCTCCTGGAAGGTGACGCCGGTTTCCACCGGGTCCGGCAGGTGAAGGCTGCCAGCGGACACCAGTTCGATGTTTTCGGCATCCACGCCAAGATTCTCTTCGAGAATGCGGCGGATTTCCACAAGCTTGCCTTCGTTATGGGTTGCGACGACGATTTGCATGGATTCTCCTTTAAGAAGGCTCCCCTTGGCAGGGGAGCTGGCTTAGTCTAAAGACAGAGCGGCACGCTGGGCGGCTTGCAGTTCCTTGTTGCCCTTTTCGGCCAAGTCAAGCAGGGTGCCGAGTTCGGCACGGTTGAACGGACGGTGTTCTGCGGTGCCCTGAATCTCGATGAAGGTGCCGGAACCGGTCATGGCCACGTTCATGTCGGTCATGGCCTGACTGTCTTCAATGTATGGCAGGTCAAGCATCGGAGTGCCGTTGATCACGCCCACCGATACGGCGGACACATAGTCCTTAAGCACGCGGCTGGCGGACTTGATATGGCGGTGCTTCTCCGCCCAATTGACTGCGTCGACCAAAGCCACGTACGCACCGGTTACGGAAGCCGTGCGAGTGCCGCCATCGGCCTGAAGCACATCGCAGTCAAGCTGAATCTGATTTTCGCCGAGCGCCTTCATATCGATGACGCCACGCAGGCAGCGGCCAATCAGTCGGCTGATTTCGTGGGTACGGCCACCGATTTTGCCACGCACGGATTCACGGTCGGTGCGTTCGGCGGTGGCACGCGGCAGCATCGAGTATTCGGCGGTGACCCAGCCGAGGCCGGAGTCCTTGCGCCAACGCGGCACACCGGGGGTAAAAGTGGCGGTGCACATCACGCGCGTGTTACCGCATTCGATGAGCACGGAGCCTTCGGGGGCGTCGGTGAAGTGGCGGGTGATGCGCACGGGGCGCAGTTCGTCGACCTTGCGGCCGTCGGCACGAATTATTTGGTGACTGCCAAGCATGTCTTTGATTTCAACCATGCGCCCCAGCATACGCCATCCGCTCTATGCCTGGATAGCAAACTCGTCAACCATCATCAAACTCCAGCGCAATGTCATTCCCTGCTTACATATCCATCCCATGACACTTGGATGCACGCCACTATTTTCTTATGCACCACTCGCTTACAGAGTCAATGCCTGCGTACCTGATGAGGATCGGGAAAGATCGTCCGCTGGAATAAGAATGCCATATTCCATGAAATCTTGGTTGAATTGCTTGCGCTGCATAGCGTTGAGTTCGTAATCGATTAACGGCAAATATGTATAGTCCATGTCAGGCAACGGCTCTTCATATCGATGAAGCACGTGCATAATTGCCGCGCTCGGCAGTGGGGACCACCATCCATCCAAGCCATACCGGTACGGAGGAACCAATGTCAAGCGTCTGTTCCTTGGGTTGATATCCCAACGCAGAAAATGGTATAAACCAGCGAGAAACGCAATCCAGCACGCATCGTTCACCCGTGCAACCGCTCGGACGAACGATATACGTTGATGTTGAACATTCCGAGCATGAATCAGATTGACGCAGAGCATCTTCAACGTAGACCAGGTCGCTCCGCTTTCTATTGCATCGAAATCAGGAGGCCTACGCAGTTGCGCCAACAACATGTGCAATTCGTCTTCCGGAATCGTTTGCGAGGGGGCCACGGCTTCTAGGTGAAGACCAAAACCAGCCCGCTCAAGCCCCTCGGCCAAAACATCAAACAACATACCTCTTTGCCCACGCAATACGCGACCAATTGCAGACCGATCCAAACCAGTGCGCTGTGCAAGCTCATAGGCATTCCAACCAGTCTGCGACATCACTTCATTCAGCACAGCCGCACACGAATTAACAGGGCAACCAGATACCACACCGTGATGCACGACATCGTACTGTTCTAACGCTCGATGCTCTACAGCGCGCCGCTCTGATACGTCATCGTTGCCCGCCGCGTTCTCATCATTGAGAGTTTCACTCATCGAAGTCACCTTGCCTCGGCCGATTTCCCGGTCATTTCATCAAACCGCAATCATCATATCCCACAATCCCATGACGATACGATTCGTCATATCCCACAATTCAGAGACGGTATGATTCGTATCGCATCAGTTCACGCGATTCTTCAACGATTGCTCCGCAAACGATTGCTCTGCACGCATCACGGCATTCTACCGGCAGAATATTCTCCCAATCAGCCCAACGCAACATCACACGCAACATCACACGCAACATCACACGCAACACCCCCTCACGCATCACTGCGCCATCTCTGTAACATCACCGGCAACACGGCAATCCCACAACGTCTCGGTGCAATATCCTCTGAAATGGTTTGGTTTTTCACTCCACCTCGTCGGCATCCTGACCAGGATAGGAATATGTGTCGTTCCGCACCATGTACAAAACGTTGTCAACTGACAACGTTCTTCAAATCAATTGGATAAGACAAATGGCCATTTCCCGCCAATTCATCTGAATCAAGACGTTGTCAACTGACAACAAAATGTACATTGCAACAGCATGCACATATACATATTTCCCCGGTGAGCAGTGCCCCCCCCCCAAAAAAAACAAGGGGGCCACCCTCAGCTGGAACCACGTCCGGCGAACCGGGACGCAGTTCAGCCGAGGGGACGCGGCCAATACAGCCCCGGGACACAGCCACAGGGGGTGCAAACACGGGGGTGCGACCGGGGTTGGATCTCCCCGCCTCGGCGGCGACCACAGGAGTGCGGCCAACACAGACAGAGGGGCACAGACAGAGGGAAGAGTAGCCAATGTAACCAAAGGGATGCGGCCAGTGAGATACGGTCAGAGGACTTTGATCTCTGTGGTCGAACCGTTAAGCGGACAGCCCAGTGGGCCGTCCGTAGGTAAGGGGAGCAGCTATGCTGCGACGGATTCCTATGGAGACGAAAGTTCTCGTCAGAGAACCTGAGTCTCCGTAGGAATCACTGGCTCGCCCTTCATGAGGCTTTGTGCGGTGATGGGCAGTTCGGACAACGCCTTGGCGCGGTAGTCGTGGGCGGCCATGATGGCGTCATGGCCCTGCCACTGCGCATCGATATGGCCGTGGTCCACGAAATCGACCAGCAGGTTCTTCCATGTCGGTTCGGGCGTGAAACCGTCCAGCTTCTCTTCCGAGCCGGAAATCACGTGTTCGGCTTCGGCTAGCGCGTATTCGTAGGAGCGGAATGCCAACTTGCGACCGGGCACTGTGGCCTTGTCCTTGGACTTCTTCATGACCGGAACCATCGTGCCGTCAGCGCCTTCACGTTCGGTGAGCTTGTACACCATCGCACAAGTGGGAGCACCGGAGCCGGTGACCAGCATGGTGCCCACGCCATAGGAATCGACCGGCGCGGTCTGCAATGCGGCGAGCGCGTACTCATCCAAATCGTTGGTCACGGTAATGGTGGTGTTCGTGGCACCCAGGGCGTCCAACTGGTTGCGCACACGCTGGGCCATGGCGGCTAGGTCGCCGGAGTCGATGCGCACGCCACCCAGTTCGGGACCGGCCACTTCGACGGCGGTTTTCACGGCTTCCTCGATGTTGTAGGTGTCCACCAGCAGCGTGGTGTTCTTGCCCAAAGCCTCGATCTGCGATTCGAAGGCGTCACGTTCGGAATCATGCACCAACGTGAAGCAATGCGCGGCGGTGCCAATGGCCTTCAGACCATACAGCCGGGCGGCCAGCAGATTGGCGGTGCCCTTGAATCCGCCCACTACGGCGGCTCGAGCGGCGGCCACGGCGGCCCACTCGTTAGTGCGGCGTCCGCCCATATCCATGCAAGGACGATCCTTGGCTGCCGACGCCATACGTGAGGCGGCGGAGGCCACTGCGGAATCGTAGTTCAGCACGGATAGAATCAACGTCTCCAGTAGCGTGCATTCGCCGAACGTGCCTTCGACCTGCAAAATCGGGGAGTTCGGGAAGAACATCTCACCTTCGCGGTAACCGCGAATCGTACCGGAGAAGTGGAAGTTCTCCAGCCACTTGATGGTCTCGGGGCTTACCACGTGACGGTCGGCCAGGAACTTCAGGTCCGCTTCGTCCAAGTGGAAATGTTCCAGCGCATCCAGAATACGGCCGGTGCCGGCCACCACGCCATAGCGACGGCCTTCGGGCAGGCGACGCGTGAACACCTCGAACACGCACTTACGGTCGGCGGTACCGTCTTTCAGGGCGGCGTCGAGCATCGTGTATTCATACATGTCGGTCATCAGAGCCGGCGAATAATCGACCATTGCAAGGCCTTTCCTACATAAGTGGTGAAGTTGCACCTAAGTGTAGTCCGGGCAAAGCCATACAGCCCACTGGCGAAGCGGTAGACTCGATGCATGAGATTCATCGTGGTGTTGTGGCGCTTTGCGATCGCCGGTTTCTGCTTCGTGGGCACATATGAGGCATGGTCCAAACCGCAGTTCTGGGTGTATTTCACGTTCCAGACCGGTTTCGTGCTGGGCATCGTGATGCTGTGGTCCGGCGCGGCCACACTGCTCAAAGGCATTCAGCCGCCCGCATGGCTTAAGGGGTGCCTGACTGTGTACGCCACAGTCACCGCACTGGTGGCGTTCTTCCTGATGCCTCCGGACGACCCGGCATACGTGCCACAGGTTATTGGCATCATGACCAATACGATGCTGCACAAAATCGCCCCGATTATGGCGGTTATCGATTTCGTGCTATTCGATCCGCACCGGCGTTTCCGCTGGCATTACATGTTCTCGTGGCTGGCGTATTTCCCTGCATACTTGGTCTTCGTGCTGGCCCGTGCGGCGATTTGGCCGGGTTCCGGACCAGCGGCCGGCGGCAGTCCGTATCCGTACGACTTCATCGACCTCGACGCACTCGGCTGGCAAGGGTTCGGCATTAGCTGCGGCAAGCTGGCCATGGCGTTCTTCGTGATATCGCTCGTTGTCTGGCTACTCGACCGCGCACTGCCGAGCAAGGCCTTACTCGGATAGACGCGCCCACGATCGACGCGCATCGGTCTTTGTGCCCAGCCGGCATCCAGCTCAGCACTCGATGGCCTCAACATTCAATGGCCTCAACATTCAATGGAATAGGCGCGGTTTTTGTACTCGCGCCAATCCGGCCAGTCTTCACCGGCGTCGATGGCACGCTTGATGTCGCCATAGTAATGAAGCTTGCGTTGCACGTGCATGGCCGCCTCGTTGAGGGCTCGGCGCTGCTCGTCCAAGGATTCGCGGCGAGATTCCAGCAGATCAAGGATTTCGTCGATATGCTCGGGCTCATTGGACTCATACACGAAGAACTTTTTAAGATCGTCAATGGTCATGCCGGCGTTCTTGAAGCAGCAGATCGCGCGCAGACGGTCGATATGGCAGTCTTCGTATATACGCTGGCCGGTTTCGGTGCGCTCCACGTTGGTCAGCAATCCCTGATCCTCGTAATAGCGCAGCGTAGAGGGCTGCATATGGAACTGCGTGGCCACCTGACGAATGGTGTAGGACATCATGACTCCTTACTGCGGCGACACGCCGAAGCGTCGCAGCCGTTTGCATTCAAGTTCACTTGAACTGGAACCTTAGTATCTAAGAACACTTACGAATGCCACTCGATCGGCGTCGGTTTGCCCATCGCAGACCAGCATTCGTAAGAACAAAAATGACATTGTAAGGAGACTCAATGTTCGAGCCAACCGCCACCTACGCTCCCAACCCGCACCGTTACGACACGATGACCTACAACCGTGCCGGCACCTCCGGCCTCAAGTTGCCGGCCGTCTCACTCGGCTTCTGGCACAACTTCGGCGACATCACGCCATTCGACCAGATGAAGTCCCTGGTCTTCACCGCCTTCGACAACGGCATCACCCACTTCGATCTGGCCAACAACTACGGCCCCGAGCCCGGCCAGGCCGAGAAGAACTGCGGCCTGCTGCTCGCCAAGTACTTCAAGCACCACCGCGACGAACTCGTCATCTCCACCAAGGCCGGCTATGAAATGTGGGCAGGCCCGTATGGCGACCTCGGCAGCCGCAAGTACCTGCTCGCCAGCCTCGACCAGTCGCTCGAACGCTTGGGCTTGGATTATGTGGACATCTTCTACCATCACCACCCGGACCCGGAAACCCCACTTGAGGAGACGATGGGCGCGCTGGCTCAGGCCGTGAACTCCGGCAAGGCCCTGTACGTGGGTCTGTCCAACTACGATGGTCCGACGATGGAGAAGGCCGCCGCGATTCTCGCCGACCTGCACGTGCCGTTCATCATCAACCAGAACAAGTACAACATCCTCGACCGCACCGTGGAAAAGAACGGTCTGAAGGAGACGGCTTACAAGCTGGGCAAGGGCCTTATCACCTTCTGCCCGCTGGCTCAGGGCCTGCTGACCAACCGTTATCTGAACGGCATTCCGGCCGACAGCCGCATGGCTCACGATCCGCGATTCCTCAACGATTCCGCTCTGACCGAGAAACTACACAAGCAGGTCGTGGACCTGAACAATCTGGCCGCCGAACGCGGCCAGACGCTGGCCGAGATGAGCCTGGCATGGCTGCTGCACGATGGTAAGGTGATCTCCGTGCTGACCGGAGCCTCCAAGCCGCAGCAGATTCTCGACAACATCGACGCCCTCAAGAACACCCGCTTCACTGTCGAAGAGCTCAAGCTGATCGACGAGATTTCGGCTCGGTGACCATTTCGGCTCCCTTCGCTGAGGGGAGCCAAGTACCACCTTTAGCGCGTCATCTCTTCGTAGATGCGCTTGCAATCGGGGCAAACCGGGTACTTGGACGGATCGTGCTTGGGCACCCAGACCTTGCCGCACAGGGCGACCACCGGACGACCGGTCGCGCGTGATTCGGCGATACGGTCCTTAGAAACATAATGTGCGAATCGATCCGCGTCGCCGCCATCGTCACGAACCGGAGACTCCTTGGTTTCCGGGCGTTCCAGCACCGACGTGCCGGCACCTTGGTCCGGGTTGCGCAGCGGTTCGGCATCATCAACGAACATCTCGGCAAAAGTCATAGTGCACTTCTTTCCTCGTATTCAACGATTCGACTGCATTCCATCATAGATTCCCGTCGTTACCCGCGAAACCCATTGGCGCGTAATCCGCACACCTCCACACACCCATGTCGCGCATCACGCCACCCCGCCACATACAATGCCGCGCACGACGCCACATACGGCACCGCACACACTGCCTCATACGCCGACGCGACAACAATGCACGCTCGGCAGCACGAAGCACACCACTAGCGGTAGGCTATAAGACATGACTATCGCAGTATGCCCCGGCTCGTATGACCCCGTTACCGCCGGACACTTGGACGTAATCGAGCGCTCGGCGCGGTTTTTCGACGAGGTGCATGTGGTGGTGGCCGTCAACGCCGCGAAAACACCGATGTTTTCCGACGCCACCAGAGTCGACGTGATCCGCCGTGCCCTTGACAAAGCCGGTTGCAAGAACGTCACTGTTTCTTCCACCGACGGCCTGATCACCGACTACTGCAAGAAGGTCGGCGCCACCGTTATCGTCAAGGGTCTGCGCCAGAACGGCGACTATGAAGCCGAGCTCGGCATGGCGCTGGTCAATCGCAAGCTCGCTGGCATCGAAACCCTGTTTTTGCCGGCCGATCCGATTCTTGAGCACATCTCCAGTTCCATCGTCAAGGACGTGGCCCGCCATGGGGGCGACGTGACCGGCATGGTGCCCGATTGCGTCGTGCCGATGCTGGCCGATGCCCTGGCCGAGGAACGTCAGCGGAAGGACTGATGCACTAATGACTATGAGCGATGACCACCCCACTGGATACGTCGATCTGACCACACCGAATGCGGACACCGCATCGTCCACTCCGGAGCCGTCCGCCCCGGAACCACCCGCGTCTACGCAAGCCGCGCCGGCACCCACCGAAGAGGCCGATGTTCTCGCCGGATCGCCGCCCGCCGCGCCTACCCCTACTCCGGCACAGATGCAGGCCCAAGCAGCTCAGCGGACCCGGGCACAAGCTCAGACCGCTCAGGCCGCCGGCACTCGCCCCTCGTTCATGAACGAAATGCCCGACCTGCGAGAAACCACGGACGACGACCCGGCCACGGTCAAGAGCCGCGAGGAATTCACCACGGTGTATGACATCATCGACCAGCTCGAGGTGGCACTGGGCGAAGCGAAGTCCAGCATATTCGCACCCGGCATGGTGAAGGTTGACCGAGACGAATTCACCGACCAGCTTTCCGAGTTGAAGAAAATGCTGCCGGTGCAGTTGGAGCGCGCCTCCGCCCTCATGCGCGAGGCCGAGCGCCGTCTGGAATCGGCACAGACCCAGTCCAACGCCATCGTCGCCTCCGCACAAAGCCGCGCAGCCGACATGATCAAGGACGCCAACGAACAGGCACAGTTCCTGGCCGGCCAGGAGAACGTCACCGAGCTTGCACGGCAGAAAGCGCGCGCGATTCTTGACCAGGCACAGACCAGAGCCGACCATCTGACCCAAGGCGCGGACCAGTACTGCACTACGGTGATGGAAGGGCTGTCCCAGCAGCTCGGCAAACTCAGTCAGGATGTGCAGGCCGGTCTTAACGTGCTGGAAGAGCGCCAGCGCGCGGCCGGAGAACGGATGCCGCATCTGACGCTGAACGACTATCCCGAAGCCCAGTAACACCAGCAACGCCGGCAACATCAGTAACGCGAATAACGCCAGTAACGAATAACTCCAGCCAACATACGAAAGGCACCAAGAACATACCATGGCACGAGTTGAAGATTCCCCGTGGGCCATTCCGGTAGCGCAGATTGCTTCGCGCGCCGGTCAATCCAAGCCGATTGACGCCGATTTCCCAGCACCTTCCGGCATTGGCGACAGCATTGTCGGCATCAAGGAAGGTGAGCCCGTACACGTGAGCGGGCAGTTCGATTCGATTGTGGACGGCCTGATCTTCACCGGCCGCCTGGTCGCGCCATTCGTCAGCGAGTGCACACGCTGCCTGAAGCCGATTGACGAGGACTGGCCGGTTGATGTGACGGTGTTCTTCCCGTATGAGTCGGGTCAGGACAAGGCCAACGGCAAGGGCGGCAAGAACAAGAAGGACGACGAGATCGACATCATCGCCGGCGAGGACGAGTCGGAAGACACGTATCCGCTGCTGGAGAACGGCGCATTCGCGGACATCGAGGCGATGATCCGCGACACGCTGGTCGAATCGCTGCCGTTGCAGCCACTGTGCCGACCGGATTGCAAGGGTCTGTGCTCGCAGTGCGGTGCCGATCTGAACGAGGATCCCGATCATCATCACGATGTGACGGATATCCGTTTCGCCGGATTGGCGGGGCTCAAAGCCCAGCTCGAGGCCGAGCAGAACGGCGAGCAGGCCGAGTGACGCGCGCCTGAACGGAGTTTGTACGAGCCGTGCGTTAAGATAACGGACGCTTAAGCTCAATTGTTCGAACGAAATAGAGGATACTCAAATGGCACTGCCTAAGTACAAGACCTCGCGCGCCAACACGCACTCGCGTCGCGCGAACTGGAAGGCCACCGCTGCTGCGACCGTGAACTGCCCGAACTGTGGCGCTCCGGCCCTGCCGCACATGGCTTGCCCGAGCTGCGGTAACTACCGCGGCCGCACCTACCGCTCCGCCATCCAGCCGGCTCACACCAAGTGAGTCCTGCGATAACGGCTTGAATGAAGGCCCTGCCATCGACGGGTGGCGGGGCCTTCGCATAAGTGCACCATTACGTACACCATCGCATCGCACACAACACAACACAACACAGCACAGCACAACACACCACCATCGCGTGAAGGACCATACAACAATCATGAGTAATGAAACCCCACAGCAGCCGACGCCAGCCAACGAGCTTCTTGAAGCGTTAGGCACCACTCTTAGCCCGGATCTGCTCGTGCAGGCACTCACCCACCGCTCCTTCTCGCATGAGCACCCCGGCGTGGCCAATTACGAACGCCTCGAATTCCTGGGAGACGCGGTGCTCGAACTGGTCTCCACTGAAACGTTGTTCACTATTCACCCGGATATGACCGAGGGGCAACTGGCCAAGATGCGCGCCAAGGCCGTCTCCGAAGACGCGCTGAGTGCCATCGCCAAAACCAAGCTCAAGGTGGGCCCCTACATTCTGCTGGGTCACGGGGAAGCCGAGCAGGGCGGCGCGGAGAAGAACTCCATTCTGTGCGACATCGTGGAATCGCTCATCGGCGCGACTTTCCTGGAACACGGCATCGACGAGGCACGCAAGGTGATTCACCGGCTTATTGACGACACGCTCGCCGAAGTGGCCACCGAGGGCCCGGCACTCGACTGGAAGACCTCGCTGACCGTCAAGGCGCACGGCCTCGGCAAGGAGGAGCCTGTCTACCATATGGAGGTCTCCGGCCCGGAATACGCGCAGATCTTCACCGCGCGCGTCTCGTTGGGCGAGAACGGCGACATCATCGGCATCGGTAAGGGCTCCAGCAAGCGTAAGGCGCAGCTGGCGGCCGCCGAAGCGGGCTGGAAGTCACTGGACTCGCTCAAGACGCGGACTAAGTAAGCCCGCTGTCGGATTTGCGAATAGACTGATACCAACATGAGCGACGAGTCGTGCCGGGGCCACAAGTCTCGGGGAAGCGACTGGAATCAGACACGCGGACACCCGGCCCCATCCCAAGGTCGGGCAGGTTCGCGACAAAACCTATGAGGTGAGAGGAACCATGGCTTTACCCACGCCTTTGCAGGCATTCAGCGGCGTGCCGAAGATCAACGCGGCACCCGACCAGCAGACCATCATCGATGGAGAGAAGATGACCGGCGCCCAGGCGCTGGTGCGTTCGCTGGAGGATCTCGGCGTCGAGGACGTCTTCGGCATTCCTGGCGGCGCGATTCTGCCCGTCTACCACGAGATCAAAGACAACACGAAGTTCCGCTTCGTGCTTATGCGCCACGAGCAGGCCGCCGGCCACGCCGCCGAAGGCTACGCACTGGCCACTGGCAAGGTGGGCGTGTGCATCGTGACTTCCGGCCCGGGTGCCACGAACGTGGTCACGGCCATTGCGGACGCGAACATGGACTCCGTGCCCATGGTCGTGATTACCGGTCAGGTGGGCGTGCAGGCCATCGGCACTGATGCCTTCCAGGAGGCGGATATCGTGGGCATCACCTACCCGGTGTCCAAGCACTCCTTCCTCGTGACCCGCGCGCAGGACATTCCTCGCGTGCTTTCCGAGGCGTACTACATCGCCAACACCGGCCGCCCCGGCCCGGTGGTCGTGGATCTGACCAAGACCGCACAGACCGGCGACATGTACTACTCATGGCCGCAGCGCATGATCCTGCCCGGCTACAACCCCACCACCAAGGCGCACGGCCGTGTGCTGTCCGACGCGGCGAAGCTGTTCTCTCAGTCGTACCGCCCGGTGCTGTATGTGGGTGGCGGCGCCGCCCGCTCCAACGCCGGCGCACAGGTCAAGGCTCTGGCCGACCTGACCGGTGCTCCCGTGGTCACGACCCTGCCCGCACGCGGCATCATTCCCGACTCCGACCCGAAGAACCTCGGCATGCTGGGCATGCACGGTACGATTGCCGCAACCGGCGCCGTGCAGCGCGCTGACCTGCTTGTGGCCATCGGTGCACGTTTCGACGACCGCGTGACCGGCAAGCTTGACACCTTCGCACCGACCGCCCGCGTGATTCACATTGACATCGACCCGGCTGAAATCGGCAAGAACCGTCAGCCCGACGTACCGATCGTGGGCGATGTGGCTACTGTGCTCGACGACTTGATTCCCGAAATCCAGCGCACGCAGGCCATTCAGGGCAAACCGAATCTGGCCCCCTGGTGGAAGGCGATCGACGGCTGGCGCGAGGAATACCCGATGACATGGGATGAGCCGACCGACGGATCGCTGGCCCCGCAGTGGGTCATCAAAAAGCTCTCTGAGATGGCCGATCCGTCCGCCATCTGGGTGACCGGTGTGGGACAGCACCAGATGTGGGCTTCGCAGTTCATCGATTTCGAGAACCAGCACGCTTGGATCTCCTCCGGAGGCCTCGGCACGATGGGCTACGGTCTGCCAGCCGCCATCGGCGCATCCGTGGGCTCGGCCCGCGAGTTCGAGGGCAAGAAGCCGGTGTGGCTGATCGATGGTGACGGTTCCTTCCAGATGACCTCTGAGGAGCTGGCCGCCGCGTTCCTGGACCACGCTCCGGTGAAGATCGCGATTCTGAACAACTCCGTGTACGGCATGGTCCGTCAGTGGCAGACGCTGTTCTACGAGCACCACTACTCGCAGACCAACCTGCTCGATGGCGAGGCGCACGGTGCCGATGGTGCGGCGGCACTGGTCGACGGCGATGCGCCGCTTGAAGTGCCTGATTTCATCAAGTTGGCCGAGGCATACGGCTGCGTGGGTATCCGCGCGTTCACCGAGGAAGAGGCGATTGCCGCCATCGAAAAGGCGAACCAGATCAACGACCGCCCGGTGCTGATTGATTTCCGTGTGTGGAAGGATGCGATGGTGTGGCCGATGGTAGCCGCCGGCACCTCCAACGACGAGGTGACGTACAAGCCCGGCATCAAGCCGCTGGCTGGCGGCACCCCGGCTCCGGGAACCGGTCCGGACGAGCATGCGACCGGCGTGTTCGAGCACGAGACCGCCGCTGCCGCTGCGAGCGAGCACTGAGGAGAGGAAAACACTCATGGCTAACTATCCTGCATCCCAGCCTGGTTCCCAGCGTCATACGCTGTCCGTGCTGGTGGAGAACCGCCCGGGCGTGCTGGCGCGTATCGCCGGCCTGTTCGCCCGTCGTGCGTTCAACATCAACTCGCTGTCCGTCTCCCCCACCGAGCGTCCGGACATCTCACGCGTCACGGTGACCGCCGACGTGGAGGCCGTGCCACTGGAGCAGATCATCAAGCAGCTCAACAAGCTGCTGCATGTGCTCAAAATCGTGGAACTCGACCCGAACTCCACCGTGGAACGCGAACTGGTGCTCATCAAGGTGGCCGCCGACGAATCCAACCGTTCCGACGTGCTGGAGATCGTGCGCCTCTTCCGCGTGCGTGTGGTGGACGTACACCCCGAGTCCCTAACCATTGAGGCCACCGGTGCCGAAGGCAAGATCGATGCGCTGCTGGGGCTTTTGGAGCATTACGGCGTGATTGAGCTGGTGCGCTCCGGTGCCGTAGCCGTGACCCGCGGCCCGCGCGCCCTGAGCGAAAAGGTCGTCGGTTCCGAGGTTACCGGGCGCTGATTCGGCGACTGCGGGGAGACCCAGTCCAAGCTCAAAGGGCGGATGTGCATGATGCATATCCGCCTTTTTCATGCGTGCATACCTCATCACCCGTGCTGCAAGCAAAATGACAGCACCTTATGCTAGCATTATGACAGCAACAAGGAGGTGCATCATGGCAACATTGACCATCCGAAAAATACCCGATGAGCAGATTCAACAGCTCAAAGAAGTGGCTGAGAAAAACAACCGCTCCATGGAATCTCAGGTGCGATCCATTCTTGAAGAATGGCTGGCCGGCACGGTGGCACATGAAATCACACGAAAGACCAATTTCTACGACGAGATCCGCGAATTCATGAAGAACATGGATTTTGAGGGACTCGACAAGGGGGAACTCCCACTATCCGAGCGAAATTCCGCCGATTCCCGACCGCCAGTATCTTTTGAATAGGAATCGGCCATGATTATTCTGGACACCAACGTCATCAGCGAAATCATCAAGAAACAGCCAGACGAACACGTTGCCAATTGGCTGAGGAACCAAGATACAAGCAATCTGGCAACCACCGCCATCACCGTCGCCGAGTTGTTGGTCGGAATATGTCGCATGTCTGAAGGCAAACGACGAAAGTACACAGATACGACCGTCAAGCTGGCGCTTATGACATTAGAGGACAGGACGTTCGCATTTGACACCCAGGCAGCTGCGGATTATGCCCATATCCTTGTCGAACGCGAACGCAGGGGCACACCTACCAGTATTCAAGACGCCATGATTGCGGCAATTGCCTGTTCCTGGGATGCGGCCATAGCCACGCGCAATATCAAGGACTTCGAAGGTACCGACGTGGAATTGATTAATCCGTGGGAGTTTGCATAGCGGGAGGCCCCGGCAAACTACCGAGGCCTTGTGAACGTTACGGTTTCTCCCGCTACTCCAATTGTTCGGAGAGTTCGAGCCATTCGGCTTCGAGATTATCGCTTTCAGTATTGACGGCGGTGAGTTGTTCATTGAGCTTGTTGAGACCCTCGTAGTCGCTCGGGTCATGGGCGGCCATCTGTGCCTCAAGTTCGGTCTTCTGCTCTTCCAGTTTGGCAAGCTTGCGCTCGATGGCATTCACGCGCTTGGATGCCTCGTGGAAGGCCTTGCCGGTGAGCTTCGAGGTGGAGTCCTCACCGTTATTGGCTCCCTCTGACGAGGGAGCTGTCCGCGAAGTGGACTGAGGGAGAGATGCAGCAACATTGACGGCGGCCGCCTTACCCCTACCAGACTTCGCCGAGCTGCTACCGGTGCCCGCGAAGCCAGGCGTGTCAGCCGGCAATCCCTTGCCGTTCTTAATAGCCTCAACCATATCGAGGTAATCCTGCACACCACCGGGCAGATGGCGTACCTTGCCGCCAATCAGCGCGAACTGCTGATCGGTGACGCGCTCCAGCAGGTACCGGTCGTGGGATACGACGATCAACGTACCCGGCCAAGTATCGAGCAAATCCTCCATGACGGCGAGCATATCAGTGTCCAGATCGTTGCCGGGCTCGTCCATGATGAGCACGTTCGGCTCGTCGAGCAGGATCAGCAGCAACTGCATGCGGCGCTTCTGTCCGCCGGAGAGGTCGCGGATCGGTGTCATCAGCTGCGCCGATTCAAAGCCGAGACGCTCCATCAACTGTCCCGGCGTTACTTCCTTGCCATCCACAATGTAGCTCGGCTTATAGCGGGAAAGCACTTCCTTGATCTTGTACTGGCCCAGTTTCTCCAGCTCATCAAGACGCTGCGAGAGTACGGCGAACTTCACGGTTTTGCCGATGTTCACATGGCCCACGGTCGGAGTGATCGAGCCGTCAATCAACTTCAGCAATGTGGACTTGCCGGCACCGTTCGCACCGACGATGCCGAAGCGGTCGCCCGGGCCAATCAGCCATGTCACATCATCCAAAATCTCGCGGCCGGAAACCGTCACCTTGCGTGCAGCCGAGGTGACACCGGCTGCAGCAGTGTCATCATCCGAATCCGTTGCAGCAGTGTCACCGCCGATGGTTTCACCACCCGTGTTCATGCGACGAACCTCGCGATCGTCAGCAAGCTGCGGATTGCCGCTCTCAGCCTCGGCCTTCTTACGCGCTTCCTCAGCGGCCTCGACGGCTTCCGGCACGCCGGCGTCCACCAGGCGCGGGTCAGTCAGGTCGGTGACCGCCACCTCAACGGAACCGTGCAGCTGCGGCTCGGCGTACATGGCGTTGACCACATCCACGTGGGAAGCGGACGCGGAGAGCGCCGCCACATCCGGGTCGATATCGGCCATGCCCTGCGGTTTTTCGAAAATCTGCGTCACGTCGACCAAATCGACCACCTGTTTGCCGAGGCGTGAGGTGGCCATTTGCTTCAGTTCAAGTGTGTTACGCATCGGCGGCACATCGGCAATCAATTCGCGTGCGGCCTTGACGTGGAACTTCTGCTTGGTGGAACGGGCACGGGCACCGCGCGAAAGCCATGCGAGCTCCTTGCGGGCCAGATTGCGGCGCTTCGTTTCACGCACATCCGCTTGGCGATCGCGTTCCACGCGCTGCAGCATATACGCCGAATACCCGCCCTCGAACGGCTCGATCACGCCATCGTGGACTTCCCACATCGATTCGCAGACCTCGTCCAAGAACCAGCGATCGTGGGTCACGAGCAACAGAGCGCCCTGGCCTTTGGACCAGCGGTTCTTCAAATGCTCGGCAAGCCAGTGGATGGTGACCACGTCGAGATGGTTGGTGGGCTCGTCAAGCGCGAGAATATCCCAATCCTTGAGCAGAAGCCGGGCCAAATCGGCGCGGCGACGCTGGCCGCCAGACAAGGAGCCGACCTTGGCATCCAGACTCATGCCGCCGAGCAATGCCTCGACGATTTCACGGGAGGTGTTGTCGGACGCCCATTCGTAGTCGGCGCGCCCCTCAAGTGCGGCTTCGCGAATGGTGGCGTTGTCGTCGAGCGGATCGCGCTGGTCAAGCATGCCGAACGTGAGTCCGCCGCGCTTCGTCACGCGGCCGGAATCCGGCTCCTGGGTGCCGCGGAACAGGTGCAGCAACGTGGATTTGCCGTCGCCGTTCTTGCCGACGATGCCGATGCGGTCGCCCTCGAAAACACCCTGCGTCACATCAGTGAAGATGGTTTTGGTAGCAAAAGCGAGCGAAACGTGTTCCAGTCCAATGTCATAAGTCGGCATGACTCACCAATGTAGCGCCACGCTTGCCCAGCGGCGGCCCACAAACGTTATTTGTTCAGCGTCTGAGCGTAGGAGTTGCAGCGGGCCGCAAAACCGGAGAACACTTGCTCGGCGAGCGGATGCAGTAGCTGATCATATTGGGCGAACTGCTCGCGCAATCGGGACTTGGACCCACCCGCAGCCTTGAGATCCTTGACCATGCTCGGCTCATCCAGCCATTCGTCCAGCAGCGAGCCGCACACCTCAAGATGGAACTGCATGCCCAGCGCGGATCCCAGTCGGAACGCCTGCACCTTGGTGGAAGACGAACGTGCCAGCAGCTGGCCTCCCTCGGGCAAGCCCACCACGTCGTTATGCCAGTGCAGCACCGTCAGCTGCTTATCCCACATGGAGAAGAAGTCATGCTTGTCCACACGCTTGATCGGCGCGAACCCAATCTCCGGCGCATCACCCTTGCGCAGCTGCGCACCAAGCGCAGTGGCGATAATCTGATGCCCCAGGCATACACCGAGAATCGGCTTGCCTGAAGCCACAGCGGCACGCGCCAACTTGGCTTCCGCCTTCAGCCCCGGATACTTGTCGTAATCAAGCGCGCCCATAGGCCCACCCATGATTACCACGCCAGCCAGTTCGCCGAAATCAGGCAAGTCCGGTTTCTTTTTGTCGACGATATTCATCGTCACCGTCTCAAGACCGATGTCTTCGAGGTTCGACAATATGCGTCCCGGACGTTCCCATGGGACATGTTGCAAAATGAGCACTTGTGGTGTGGCCATGACTTCTATTGTGGCACGAGCGTTCCCCGTTTGCGTAACGAGCAGGGCAAATCCATGAATCTCGCAGTTTCCGCAGCGGTCAAAGACGTATTCTCGCGAGACTGTTGTCCTGCTTCTCATCCGTCTGTCACCTCGTTCGGGTCCCACCCGTGAAGCGTTCATCAAGCTCTTCGAGTAACGATTCAGCATGTCTGGTTCGGACCCTACGCTTGAGTGTTATGGGAAACAGCCAAGAACCGCAGGATTTCAACATTTCCGTCATGCCTTCAAGCCTGACGCCGGTGCATGTCGCCAAGGCCGCAGAAGGCCTGAATCTGTATGACACCGCCTCGCACCAGGTCAGCCATTTCGTGCCGCTCAAGCCGGGCGAAGTCGGCATTTATGTGTGTGGCGCCACCGTGCAGTCGTCACCGCATATTGGCCATATCCGTGCCGCCGTGGCGTTCGACATCGTGCGCCGCTGGTTTTTGAAGCTCGGCTACAAAGTCACTTTTGTGCGTAATGTGACCGATATCGACGACAAGATTCTCGATAAGGCCTCGGCCGCAGGCCAACGTTGGTGGGCCCGCGCCTATTACTACGAGCGCGAATTCACCGAGGCGTACAACACGCTCGGCGTGCTGCCGCCCACCGTGGAGCCTCGCGCCACCGGCCACATGTCGGACATGATCGACCTGATTCAGCGCATTCTCGACAACGGCCACGGCTATGTGGTCACGGATGCGAACGGCAAGCCCACCGGCAACGTGTACTTCGATGTGGCATCCTGGCCGCATTACGGCGAACTCACTCACCAGAAGCAGACTTCCGAAGTCGATGAGGCCGCTGCCGTGGCCGACCGCATGGGCCCGTCCGTGGACGCCACCGGTGCCGACAAGTACAATCCGGTCGACCCGGCCGACGCCTCCCCCGACAAGCATGATTCGCGTGATTTCGCCCTGTGGAAGGCTCCGAAGGACACCGATCCCGAGGACGCCCGTTGGTCGACGCCGTTCGGCGTGGGTCGCCCCGGCTGGCACATCGAATGCTCCGCCATGTCCCACCGTTACCTGGGCGAAGGCTTCGACATTCACGGCGGCGGCTTGGATCTGCGCTTCCCCCACCACGAAAACGAAATGGCACAAACCCGCGCGGCCGGCTACCCCTCTGCTGCGCGCTGGATGCATTCGGCATGGGTGACCGCCAAGGGCGAGAAGATGTCGAAGTCGCTGGGCACCGGCCTGTCCGTGCCGAGCGTGCTGGCCGAGCATTCCGCTTGGGTGGTGCGTTACGCTTTGGGCTCCGTACAGTACCGTTCAATGCTCGAATGGTCCGATCAAGCGTTGGTCGAGGCGCAGGCCGCATACGACCGCGTCTCGAACTTCATCGAGCGCGCCGGTGTGGCACTGGGCGGTCAGCCTTCTCGCGAGGAGGTTGCTGCCGTCTCCGCCGACGATTTGCCCGCCGATTTCGTGGCCGCCATGAATGACGACGTCAATGTGTCTGGTGCAGCCGCCGCGATCTTCACCGCCATCCGTTCCGGCAATACGTTGCTTTCACAGCTGGCTGACCGCGCCGATTCCGAAACCGCCAAGGCCGAGGTGCGTGAGGCGCTGCTCGCCGTGCGTGCCATGCTCGACACCTTGGGTCTCGACCCGCTGGCCGAGCCGTGGGTGTCTGCTGGCGGTGCCGCTGATGGCACGGCCGAGTCGCCCGAACATGCGGCGCTGGAGGCACTGATTGCCGAGCAGCTCAACGCCCGCGCCGAGGCCCGCAAGGCCAAGGACTTCGCCAAGGCCGACCAGATTCGCGACGCCCTGACCGAGGCCGGCATCGCCATCGAAGACGGCCCGCAGGGTTCCACTTGGAGCCTGAAGTAGCCGCTTCAAACCCATCAATCAGTCAAACACGAAGTCCACGTCCACGATGTGCAGGCGCTTGGTGAGCTCCTTTTCCAGCGAGCGCTTGCATTCGATGAGGTCAGCTACATCAATGGTTTCGCCGATGCCGCTCAGATACACGTCAACGGTGTAGTTCATACCGGTCTTGAAGATCAGCGTCTGCTCGTAGTCGGTGTTGGCAGGCAGATGGCGCTGTGCCTCGGCCTCCACGTAGGCGTTGGTCTCATCGTCGTCATGCACGCCGCCGACCAATTCCACGAACGCCTCTTTGAGCACGCTGAACGGCTCCTTGATGGTCAATGCCACCAAAGCCACGGTGATGAAGAAATCGCCGGTGTAGTGCAGGAAGTCAAGCGGACCGCCGGCCGGTAACAGCATCAGGAAGATGGCAACTACGCCGATGCCGAATGACATCGATCCGTCGACCAACGTGCTCTTGCACTCGGCGGTGAGCATGGTGCTGGAATCGCCGATGGAGCGGTTGGAGCGCCGGTAATACATGTATAGGCTGAAGCACACGATTACGGTCAGGATCTCGTAGATGACCACCGGGCCGGTTTCAATGCGTTCGCCGGACCCGAACACGAAGTAGTCGTACGCTACTCGGCACACGTCAATCAGCGAATACACCAACAACGCCATGGTGAAAATGGCCTTGCAGATCGCGTAGATGGGTTCCAGCGCGAACATGCCATTGGGGAAGCGCTCGGTGGTTCGCACCGTGCGCGACGAGAGGTACACCGCCACCATTCCGGACAGGACGGAAATCGCGGTGAAGGAGAAGTCGAGGAACATGGCCTTGAGGCCGGTCATGAAGAACACGGCTATGCCGGCTAAGACCTGCAGCACGTTGATGACGATACCAACGATCAGGGCTTTGCGTTCGAGTAGTTTTTGGGTGGGCATCAGTGGGCCTTCCTTATTGCACGGCATGTCTGCGTTGGCCCGAACGTCATGGTTCGGAGCGCACGGCAGTCTGCGTATAAGCGGTGTCCAGCGATTTTCAAAACAGCGTAAGCATTCCAAAAAACACAGGATTCTTTACGGTTTCCATGGTATCGGAAGCACTCGATTGGCTTCGCCACGAGCGGACGGCACGGCATTTGCCGTCTGAATGCCCAACATCCCTGACTACTACGCGACACATTCCCCGGAAAGCGTCGTCCCCAACACCGCAATTTCCCGCGTGGCGGCTAGACTGTTGCCCATTATGGCAGCTTTTTCATCTTTGACAGACAGACTCTCGAATGCGTTCAAGCATCTCAAGAGCAAGGGCAAGCTTTCCGAGGCGGATATCGACGGTACGATCCGTGAAATCCGCCGCGCGCTGCTCGACGCCGACGTGGCGCTCGACGTGGTGCGTTCCTTCACCGGCAAGGTGCGTGAGCGTGCACTGGGCACCGAGGTGTCCGACGCGCTCAACCCCGCCCAGCAGGTGGTGAAGATCGTCAACGAGGAGCTCACCGACGTGCTCGGCCAAGGCGTCGATCGTCCGCTGAACTTCGCGAAGAACCCGCCGACGATCATCATGCTCGCCGGCCTTCAGGGTGCCGGTAAGACCACGCTGGCCGGCAAGCTCGGCTACTGGCTCAAGGATTCCGGCCACACGCCGCTGCTGGTGGCGGCCGATTTGCAGCGTCCGAACGCGGTGACGCAGCTGCAGGTGGTCGGCGAACGCGCCGGCGTGCCCGTCTATGCTCCCGAAAAGGGCGTCCAATCCGATGGCGGCGAGGCCGTCGCAGCTCCGGGCCAGACCTCCGGCGACCCGGTGAAGGTGGCCCGCGATTCCATCGAACTCGCCAAGCAGAAGCTCTACGACACGGTGATCATCGATACCGCCGGTCGTCTGGGCGTGGACGAGGAGCTGATGAAGCAGGCTCGCGACATTCGCGATGCCGTGCAGCCGAATGAGATCCTGTTCGTCATCGACGCGATGATCGGCCAGGACGCCGTCAGGACCGCCAAGGCCTTTGACGAGGGCTTGGACTTCACCGGCGTGGTGCTGTCCAAGCTCGATGGCGACGCCCGTGGCGGTGCCGCGTTGTCCGTGGCGTCCGTGACCGGCAAGCCGATCCTGTTCGCATCCAATGGCGAGGGGTTGAAGGACTTCGAGGTCTTCCACCCGGACCGCATGGCTTCGCGCATCCTCGACATGGGCGACATCATGACGCTCATCGAGCAGGCGCAGAAGCAGTTCGATGAGGAAGAGGCCCGCAAGGCCGCCGCGAAGATCTCCGACGGCTCCTTCGGCCTGGACGACTTCCTCGATCAGCTGCAGCAGGTACGCAAGCTGGGCTCGATGAAGTCGCTGCTCGGCATGATTCCGGGCATGGCCCAGCACCGCAAGGAACTCGAGCAGTTCGATGAGAAGGAAATCGACCGCACCGAGGCGATTATTCGCTCGATGACCCCGGCCGAGCGCCGCGATCCGTCGATCATCAATGGTTCCCGCCGCGCCCGTATCGCCTATGGTTCCGGCGTGACGGTTTCTCAGGTGAACGCTTTGCTGCAGCGTTTCGAGCAGGCCGCAAAGATGATGAAGCGCATGTCCAATCGTGGCGGCATGGGCGGCGGCATCCCCGGCTTCGGCGGCCCGGCTATGGGCGGCGGCAAGAAGAAGGGCAAGAACAAGAAGAAGGGCGGCAAATCCGGCAATCCGATGAAGCGCGAGGCCGAGGAAAAGGCATTGCGCGACAAGCTGGCCGGCAAGTCCTCCGGTTCGACCGGCGGTTCCGCCTTCGCCAAGAAGCCACAGAACCCGGCCCTGCCCGCCGGCCTTGAGCAGATGATGGGCAACGTCGACGGTGGCACTGAACTGCCGCCGAACCTCGGCGGAGGCCTTGGCGGACTGTTCGGTCGCTGATCTCACAACTTGGCTCCCCTCGCAGAGGGGAGCCAAGTTATATCTCGGTTCAATTTGTATTTCGAAAGGAACTTCCATGACGACAATCCTCGGCGCGGTGGCAATCATCGCACTGTTATGGACGGCCTTAAGCGCGCTGCCCGCCGGTCTCGAGGCCCGCATGCCGCTTCCGTACATGATTGCCCTGACTCCGCTGTTGTGGGTTCCTTTGATGATTCTGGCCGCGGTCGCCGCATGGCAACACGAATGGACTGCGATGTCGTTGCTTATTATGGTCGCGCTGATTGCCAGCTCACAGCGCATCAGCTACTGGGGTACGTCAATCGACCCAGCCGGCAAACGCAGAGAATTCCACCGTGAAACAGCCCGTGAAACAACTTCGCCGACGCTGTCAAAAAGCCATAACAGCAATACATCGGGTACCTCAAACACTCCGAAGGAAGGACCCGAAACAATCTCCGATGGGCACCGTGAAACAACGCGTGAAACACTCTCGTCCCAGTTCTCGGTTATGACGATGAATTGTCGATACGGACGCGCCGACGCCGCTGAGATCATTCGCAATATTCGCGAACGCAATATCAGCGTATTGGCCTTGCAGGAAGTCACCGACGACCTCATCACACGTCTTACCGAAGCCGACATCAACGAACTCCTCCCCTACCATCAGTTCGGAGACGCCAAAGAGACCGATAACGGCGGATTCAACGTGATCTATTCCCGCTACGAGCCGAGCGCAGCGGTGCCCAACGTGGTCTCCATCCCTGCCGCCGACGTTCCCGCCATCACCCTCAAAACCTCCGGTAATCGCACAGTGACGCTTTGTTCGGCTCACCCGAAATCGCCGATGCGCGGCTGCGCGGATTGGTCGGCCGGCATTCTGGGTCTGCGAGAACTCGCCCGTGCAAAATCCGTCAGCAATCGCAATATCGTCGTCGTTATGGGCGATCTCAACTCGAGCACCGACCACCCGAGCTTCCGCGCGTTGCTCAAGTCCGGATTCAAGGACGCAAGTCTGATTCAAGCCGCCGGCCCGAATCTCACCTTCCCGCGCTGGCTCAAGTGGCCGCGCATCGAACTGGACCATATTCTGTTCACCCAAGGGCTCAGACCGTCCGGCGTGACGTCCTTCGAAGTGCCGGACACCGACCATCTGGCTTTGGCCGCAACGCTCACCCTGCGGTAGCGGGCGCGGCGATCGATCGGGCCTTGGCCGTGTGGCGAGAAGCGGGCGGGAACGTCTGGAAGACCCCCCGCCCGCAGCCGGGTGGTTCGCCGTCAGAGGTCCATGGAGCGGATCAGATTCACCATTTCGATCGCGCCCTGCGCGCACTCGGAACCCTTGTTCCCCGCTTTGGTGCCGGCCCGTTCGATCGCCTGTTCGATGGAATCCGTCGTCAGCACGCCGAACAGCACCGGCACACCGGTGTCGAGGCTGGTCTGCGCGATTCCCTTCGAGACCTCGTTGCACACGTAATCGTAGTGGCTGGTGCTGCCCCGAATGACCGCACCCAGGCAGATGATCGCATCGTAGCGCTTGCTCTTGGCCATCCTCGACGCGATCAGGGGTATCTCAAAGGCGCCCGGAACCCAGGCCACCGCTATGTCCTGTTCGCGGACATTCTCCCTTTTCAGGGTGTCCAGCGCCCCTGCCAGCAGTTTTGAGGTGATGAACTCGTTGAACCTCGCCACAACGATGCCTATCGTGATGTTTTCGGCTACCAGATCGCCTTCGAACGTGTGCATTTATTCCTCCTCCATGTTCAGGATATGTCCCATGCGGTTTTTCTTGGTTTTGAGATAGAAACTGTCGTAAGCATTGGCTTCGATTTCGATTGGTATTCTGTCGCGGATCTCCATTCCATAGTCTTCCAATTGATACACTTTGTCGGGATTGTTGGTCAGCAGGAGCATGGATCGTATCCCCAGATCCCTGAGAATCTGCGCTCCGATGTAGTACTCCCTCGCGTCACCGGGGAATCCCAACGCGAGATTGGCGTCGAGCGTGTCCATGCCCTCGTCCTGCAGACGGTAGGCCTTCAGCTTGTTGACCAGACCGATGCCCCGCCCTTCCTGGCGCATGTACAGCAGCACGCCCGAGCCATGCTCCGCGATCATCCTCATCGCCGTGTCCAACTGCTGACCGCAATCGCAACGCAACGAGCCGAAGACGTCACCGGTCAGGCATTCCGAGTGCACCCGGCACAACACATCGGTCCCGTCGCCCAGATCCCCCATGACCAGCGCGACATGATGCTCGCCGTTCAACCTGTTCACATAGCAGTGCGCCGTGAATTCCCCGTATCGCGTGGGCATCGCCACGGTCGAGACGCATTCGACGAGCGTATCGTGCGCTTTCCTGTATTCCTGCAGTTCCTTGATGGTCAGGAGCGGAATCTGATGCTCCTGGGCAAACCGGGTCAGGTCGGGGGTCCTCATCATCCGGCCATCGTCGTCCATGATCTCGCAGCACAGGCCGCATTCGCGCAATCCCGCCAACCGCATGAGGTCGACGGTCGCCTCCGTGTGCCCGTTCCGTTCCAGGACGCCGCCCTTCTTCGCCACCAGGGGGAACATATGCCCCGGTCTGCGGAAATCGAGGGGTTCCACGTCATCGCAGACGCACATGCGAGCCGTCAATCCCCGCTCTTCGGCGGAGATGCCGGTCGTGGTGCCACGGTAATCGATGGACACCGTAAAAGCGGTTTCATGGTTATCGGTGTTGTGCTCGACCATGGGCGGAAGCATCAGCTTGTGGGCCAGTTGCTCGCTCATGGGCATGCAGATCAATCCCTTGGCGTGGGTTGCCATGAAATTGACGTTCCATGTGGTGGCCGACTGCGCGGCACAGATGAGATCCCCCTCGTTCTCCCGGTCCTCGTCATCGATGACCAGAACGAGCTTCCCTTCCCGCAGCGCCTGCAACGCCGCTTGCACCGACTGATGGTTCATGATTCATGCATCCTTTCTCAGAACCCGCACCGGGACAGCAGATCCTGCGTCAGTCCCGTCCGGGTCGTCATCATGTTCCGCACGTATTTTCCCAATACGTCGTTTTCGAGATTGACCACGCCGCCGACCCGTTTCTCGCCCAGCACCGTCTGCGCCAAGGTGTGCGGGATGATCGATACCGAGAAGTCCCTTTCCGTGACCTCCGCGACCGTCAGGCTGATGCCGTCGACGGCGATTGAGCCTTTCTCGACGATGCCTTCGAGTATCTCGTTCCGCGCCGCGATCCGGTACCACACGGCATTGCCTTCGCGCCGCACGGAGGATATGCTGCCCGTGCCGTCGATGTGCCCGGTGACGATATGGCCACCGAACCTTCCGTTCACCGGCAGGGCCCGTTCCAGGTTGACGCCGCTCCCGTGGCGCAATACGCCAAGCGAGGTTCTGCGCCACGTCTCATTCATCACGTCGACGGTGAAGCGCCGCCGGTCGAAATCGACGACCGTCAGACAGATGCCGTTCACCGCCATGCTGTCGCCGATATGGAGGTCCTCCATCACGTTCGTGGCGTCGACCGACAGCGTGCAGTTGGCGGCGCTCCTCCGTATGTCCGCCACCGTTCCGACTTCCTCCACTATTCCCGTGAACATGAATACACCACCTCGCTTTCCACCAGATAATCCTCTCCCACCCGGGAGCAGGCGCGGGGCCGGAGCATGACGGCGTCGGAAGGCAGGGCGACCCCTTGGCCGCCCACCGGGCTTTTCGCGGTGCCGCCGAATATCTTCGGCGCGATGTACACGTGCGCCTCATCGACGATCCGCTGTTCGAGGGCGCTCCAATTCATCGCGCTCCCGCCTTCCAGCAGCACGCTGTCCATCTGCATATCCCCCAGACGCCGCACCACGTCCGCCAGATCGACGTGGTCGCCCTTCCTTCCGACGGCGAGTATTTCGCAGCCGTGCCGCCGGTAGTCCTCCGCCTTGCGTTCGTCATCGCAGGCGGTGGCGATATAGGTCCTGACGTCATTCGCCGTCTGCACGATCCGCGAGGTGAGGGGCGTCCTCAATCGCGTATCGCAGACGACGCGAACCGGGTTCCTTCCGTGTGCCATGCGGCATGTCAGCAACGGGTCGTCCTCGATCACCGTGTTCACCCCCACCATGACCGCCGCGACGGATCGACGGAGCTGATGGACCCGACGCCTCGACTCCTCGCCGCTGATCCACCGTGATTGATTGGTATGGGTCGCTATCTTCCCGTCCATCGTCATGGCGTATTTCATGATGACATACGGCGTATGCGTGGTGATGTATTTGCTGAACACCCGTATCAGATGCCGGCACTCGTCGGCCAGCACCCCCACATCGACCCGTATGCCGTGGTCTTCGAGCATGCGCACGCCCTTGCCGGACACCACGGGATTGCAGTCCAAGGTTCCGACGACGACCCTTGCGATGCCGCTTTCCACGATCGCCTCCGTGCATGGCGGCGTTTTGCCGTAATGGCAGCACGGCTCAAGTGTGACGTACAACGTCGCCCCGGCGGGTGACTGCGTGCAATGCCGCAACGCGTTCCTCTCGGCGTGCAATCCGCCGAACATCTCGTGATACCCCTGCCCGATGATCCGATCGTCCTTGACGATCACCGCGCCGACCATGGGATTGGGGTTCACGTATCCGGCCCCTCGCTTCGCCAGCTCGATCGCGAGTCCCATGTACTGCGCATCGTCCATGTACGCCTCCAAGCATGTTGCACCCATACGCTATCCAAGGCATACAAAAGAAGGTTCATGCGAACACGAAAACGCCCTGAAATGATATGGCATCATTTCAGGGCGTACGACGAAGCATAAACGTACTTTCATCTTCTCTCATCCAGACTGTACTGTCGGCTTTGGAATCTCACCAAATCATGCCTTGCGGCTCGTGGGCTGTACCACCGGTAGGGAATCGCACCCTGCCCTGAAGATAGTTATTCGTTTTGCCCACGATTGTACTCGCCGACGCTCCCCCTGTCAACGGAAGCGGCCTCACGCAGCGCCCGGGCCTTCTGCATCGTCTCGTCGTACTCGAAGTCGAAATCGGATTCCACGGTGATGCCTCCGCCCACGCCGAGCGACGTCTCGCCTCCCTCCCGCACGATGGTGCGGATCACGACGTTGAAATCGCAATCGCCCGTATCGGAGAAATACCCGATGCTGCCCGTGTACAATCCCCGGGGCGCGCGTTCGAGCTCGTCGATGATCTGCATGGCGCGAACCTTCGGGGCGCCGGTGATCGAACCGGTGGGGAACGCGGCGCGAACCGCGTCCACGGCGCAACGATCCTTGCGCAGCGTCCCCTCGACGGTCGCGACGAGATGGAATACGGAAGGATACGTCTCGATGGCAAAGTCGGGGTCCGTGCCGACGGAACCCGGTTCGCAGACGATCGACAGGTCGTTGCGTTCGAGGTCCACGACCATCAGCAGTTCGCTGTGGTCCTTCTCGCTGCGGGCGAGTTCCTCGCGGTTCGCCCGACCCTCGTCCGGCGTGCCGCCGCGTGGCCGGGTTCCCTTGATGGGCCGCGTCACCACATGCCCCGAGCGAATCTCCATGAACCGTTCCATGCTCGAACAGCACACGTCGAGACCCGGTGCGCGCAGATAGGCGGAAAACGGGGCCGGGTTGTGGGTGCGCAGATAACGGTAGATGGCATAGGGGCTCTCGGACGTCTCCAGGCGCAGGCGCTGCGCCATGTTGACGACGTAGGCGTCGCCGGCGCGCAGATGGTCGACGAGACGGGCCAGGGCGTCGCCGTACCCGGCCCGCGTGAAATCGGAGGAGCATGGGGCGAGCGAACGTCGGCGCGCGGGATGAGGGGCGGGCGGGCATGAATCCACCAGGTCCTGCGCCCATGTCAGGGCGTGGGCGGCCGTCATCGTCCGCCCCTGGCAGCAACAGAACAACGCCCGCGACCGGACGTCCTCGATGAGTAGCAGGTCGTAGAAGACCATGCTCGCCTCCGGTGTGGCCGCGACGGGATCGTGCCTGGTCGGCACGCCGCACGATTCGCGGCCGAAATCGTATCCCAGATACCCGATCGCGCCTCCCGTGAGGGGCAGACGCGGATCGCGCGCGCCATCGCAGGGTCCAAGCCGCTTCTTCACGACATCGAAGAAATCACCCTCCACGGCAACGCCGTCGACGAGGCATCCGCCCCGCCCATGTTCGATCACAAGATAGGGGAAGAGTCCCAGGATCGAGTAGCGCCCCTGCGCCCCCGGCATCGAGGAGTCCAGGAACGCGAAGCGTTCCTCGCCGCGCACGCACTCCACGATGTCGGCAAGCGGTCGGAACGTCCTGAGCTTGAACACCTGCGCGCTCACCGGAACTCCTTCGTCTGCGCCCGGGCCCGCGTCCGCGCCACCATGCGGGCGTAGGTGTCGTTCACGTCGCGCGACACGCTCCCCGGTTCGAATTCCACGCCGCCGATACCGGCCACGGGCATGGCACCCATCAGGGAGTTGGTGAGGAACACCTCGTCGGCCCGAAGCAGCTCATCGGGCATGATCGGGCGTTCGACGGCCCCCGTGAACCCGATCACGGCATGGCGCATGACCCCGGGCAGCAGACCGCAGGAGACGGGAGGCGTCACGACGTCTCCCCCGATGACGGCGAAGACATTGGAGACGGCCCCTTCGGCGACCTCACCCCGCGTATTGAGGAACAACGGCTCGTCGACGGCGCGGCCGCGGGCGCGACGCTTCTCCATGATGTTTTCGGCATACGCCAGCGTCTTCATGCGCGCGAGGGGGGAGGATTCGTTCCTGCGCACATCGGCGAAGTCGCAGCGGAAGACGCGCTTCGCCCCCGGCGCGGCATACGGGTTGCGTCTCAACGAGACGACGCGGTTGCGCTCGGTGACCGTGAGCTTGAGGGCCGAATCGTCCGATGCGCCGAGTCCGGCGCATGCGCGGAGCACCATCGTCTCCAGATCGGCGCGACGCGCCTCGATGCCGAGGTATCGCAACGTCTCACCCAAACGCGTCAGATGGTCGTCCAGAAACACGGGCGCGCCGCCGGATACCGCGATGGTCTCGAAGGCCCCCATGCCGAAGAAGAATCCGTCATCCGCATCCACACGCGCCCGGGCACCGGGGCCGATCACGCACTCACCCATCGATCAGCGCCCCCTTTCCCGTCTCGCACTGCCATCAATCAGGCTATCAGCCATGAAGACGGTAGGTGCGCCGCCGACACGCCGTCCGTCCGGCGATTCCGTGCGTCACGACCGGACCGATGCGCAATATCCGGCTTCCGCGTTACACTAGTACGGTTATTCGCGCGCGCGTGGCGCCCTCTACACCCCGAGCCGCGAGGACACGTGGATTCCGGCCGGTCATGCCCCACATGGCAAACCGAGAACCCGCACACCTAGCATTACAAGGAGAGCCATTTTGGCAACCAAGATTCGTCTGAAGCGACAGGGCAAGAAGTTCTACGCCTTCTACCGTGTGGTGGTCGTCGATTCCCGCAAGAAGCGTGACGGCAAGGTCATCGAGGAGATCGGTACCTACAACCCCAACACCCAGCCCTCGACCATCCAGATCAAGTCTGACCGCGCTCAGTACTGGCTCGGCGTCGGCGCTCAGCCGTCCGAGCCCGTCTTCAAGCTGCTGAACATCACCGGCGACTGGCAGAAGTACAAGGGCCTTGAAGGTGCCGAAGGCACCCTGAAGACCGTTGAGGCTGGCCCGGACGCCGAGGCCCGCATCGCGGCCGTTGAGAACCAGGCTCAGAAGCTGAAGGCCGCCAAGTCCGAAGCTGCTGCCAAGGCCAAGGCTGAAGCCGAAGCCGCTGCCGCCGCTGAGGAAGCCCCGGCTGAAGAGGCCGCCGAAGAAGCTCCGGCTGAGGCCTGAGCGGAAACGAAAGGCTAGCTATGCTCGCACAGGCTGTGGAACACCTCATCAAGAACATCGTTGATTTTCCCGACGATGTTTCCGTCAAGTCTCATGAGAACGCGCGCGGCGAACTGCTTCGTGTACGCGTGAACCCGGAAGACATCGGCCGTGTGATCGGCCGTGGCGGCCGCACCGCCAACGCGATTCGCACCGTGATTCAGGCACTGTCTGACCACAAGGTCCGCGTTGACATCATGGACGTCCGTCGATAACCGATAAGGAACGATTCACAGCATGGCACAGCAAGACATGCACGACGACCCTCAGCAGCTCGAGTTGCTGAGGGTCGCTCGTATTGGCCGCGCACAGGGCCTGAAGGGCGAAGTCACCGTGCGCCTGTACACCGATGATCCCGAGTGGCGCTTCGAGCCGGACTCCGTGCTCTACAGCCAGGATGGCGAGACCGAGTACATCGTCGAGGGCTCACGCACGTTCAAGGATCGTTGGATTCTCAAGCTTGAGGGCGTCGACGACCGCAATGCCGCCGAGGCCCTAAACGGTGTCGAACTCTACGGCGAGGTCGACGACGCAGAAGATATGCTCGAAGCCGACGAATGGTATCCCAAGGATCTTATTGGCCTTGAGGCCCGTCTGGTCGAGGGCAACGGTCTGGGACTGCCCGCCGGCCAAGTGGTCGGCAAAGTGGTGGATGTGGTCGACTCCCCCGCTCAGTCACTGCTCAAGATTCGTTTGACCGAGCCGGTGGTAACCGGCCAGAATTCCAAGGGCGAGGATGTGGTCGAGAAGACCGCGTTGGTGCCGTTCGTGGAGGAACTGGTGCCCGACATCGATCTGGAGGAGCAATACCTCACGCTCGACCCACCCGGTGGTTTGATTCCGGGATTGTAAACCTCATATACACGTGAGACCAAAGGACTTTCTGGCTATTTGTTGGCAGAAAGTCCTTTTGCGTATGAGCAGAAACATCGAGACGCTAAACCTTCCTCATTCCGGTATCGCATAGCAGATAATCAATAGTATACTAGTGAATAAATGATTTTATTCATGGAAAACTATATGTTATAACACTCGGAGTATCGCAATGAAGTATGTGCCCACCACCACCAAACGCGATTTACGCATCCTAGGCGAACAGTTCTCGCAACAGCGCAAACTACTGATGTTGACGGTTGCGGATGTAGCACACCGCTCTGGTGTCAGCCCGACCACAGTGTCAAATCTGGAGCAAGGCAAGGCTGTCCGGTCAGATTCGCTGTTAACCATCGCGCGCGTGTTGCAACTTGCTGACACACTCGTAGCCGCATGCGACCCCTATTCCACCGATCTTGGGCGTCTCCGCGCTGGCCAACAACTCCCGAAGCGCGTTCGGAGGTGAATCCCTGATGGCAAAAACTATCGAATCAACTGTACTGATTACGCTAGGGCCTGGAATGGAAGCTCCTGCCGGCACACTGTATGCGACTGGCGACGACCTATCGTTCCGCTATGATTCGACGTACACAATCAGCAGCGATTCCTTCGACCTCTTCCCATCTATGCCCCGCTCGTTGGCTCCATTCTTCTTCTCTGGACTTGGTCCATTTTCGGATTCCGCCCCAGACCGTTGGGGCAGAAAGGTGTTTTCCCGCAGTCTTAAACGGACGCGTGTCAGCGAGTCGGAATATTTGTTCGGCGTCAACGATCTGACAAGACAGGGTGCCATTCGATTCATGGTTGATGGCAAGCCAGCGGCAGGAGATGAAGGAGTACCCGTACTGTCAAAGCTGCCGGAGTTATTGGACACTGCGGATGCGGTGGAACAGAACCGCGAGGTAAGTGATGTCTCCTTACGCAGGTTGTATCGGGCAACCGGCTCACTCGGAGGCGCACGACCTAAAGCTTCGGTGTCGGATCGTAATGCGCTGTGGCTGGCCAAATTTCCGAAACCGAACGGCGATGATTGGGATGTTATCGGCTGGGAAGCCGTCACCTTGGAAATCGCGAACATGGCCGGCATCAAAGTGCCCGAACATCGCGTCATTGCAATAAAGGATTCGGAGGAGAGAAGCCGGACCGTGCTATTGACTCACCGTTTTGATCGCGTGTCTGCACCATCAGTTGAGCGAATGGAGCGATTACCTTATATATCCGCAATGACCGCGCTGGAAGCAAGAGATGGGGACGGCGGAGACTGGTTGGATCTAGCAGAATTTACGCGTAGGGCAGGAGGAGACACCATAGAGCTGTGGCGGAGAGCAATGTTTGGCGCGGCCATCGGCAACACTGATGACCATCTACGAAACCACGGGTATTTGCGTAAGAATAATTCCTGGCAATTGGCACCCGCTTTTGACATGAATCCTGAACCATTCGATCCGTCGCTACCCGACTCACACCAGATGTCATTATTAGGTGACACCGAAGTCGATATAGATAAATTGATGTCCGATGAGAGTCTGTCTTTGTTCGGTGTAAGCCGTAAATATGCGGATCATTGGTTGCCGACATTACGATCAGCCTTATCTCAGGCATTATCTCGAGCCGCGATGCGCCGCATTGACATGCATTCCATCAATCTGATGGCCGAACGTTTTGATAAGGCGGTTCATGCTCTGCAGTAGAGCGATGGGGATCTACCGCAAACTGTTACTCGTCTCGTGGCTCCGGCCTCGGTATGTCTCTGGTATCGCTTAAAAAGTCGCGGCGGTCCTCACACCGGAGAGCAACGATTGCGATGACTGCGTGGCCGACACGTCATACGGCAGCTGATTGGCATCCGACTGCTAAAGGTCAGTTCAGGCAGATGACAAAGTTCCGAGAATTCTTTCCTTACGTTTTCTCCATCGGTTACAGGCACGTTCGATACGTTTATAGCCAATTAGCTCGGACGGCACCAAATGAAAAATCCTTGCCTACTTCCCTATTCGAGCATCCCCAAAAGGGCACGCCACCGCTGCAATGGCGTGCCCCGAATAGAGAGCCGCTGGGCTCAGAGCGCAGAGAAGCCCTCTTCGGCAATCATGCGCATCCAGATATTGAGGTGCCAGTCCTGATCATTGGCCAATGGGTCGGCCTGATGCATGGACCGCCCATCGACGTTGGAGGGAAACACATAGGCACACGTGGCGGAACCATCCGCGCCATAGTTCGCCATATTGGCCTCGAAAATCGCCTTGGCCAAATCATCGGTACGTGCGGAGCGCCTTTCTTGCGGCAACCGTGCCAGCACTTCGGCGGTCAACGTGGACCAATAATGAGGGAACACATCACCGAATTGTCGGTTGATGCCGAACCAATACCCATCCCAATGTCGAATCGCCACACCGTAGAGACGCGAGTCCGGCTGTGGGCCGCTGAACGCCAATAGCCAATCCAATCGCTCCACGGCACCATCCAGGTATTCGGCGCGCCCGGTAATGCGATGCGCTTCCAACAGCAGACTCACCAACGGCGCAGTGATGGACTGTTCGTAAGACACCTCATGGTAGGGCAGGTCGATACCCAATCCCAGGAAGTAGTCCGCACTGACCACCACACGATCGAGCAGACGTTGGGTCTCCTCGGTTCGCCCGGTCTGCTTAAGCACACGCGCCAAGGCCGCACTGGATTCGGCGAACTCGATGCTCAGAAAGTGTTCGCCGCCAATTTCGGCCGCCCGATCGGCGATGTTCACCGCCATATCGAGATCGTGCGCATCCTTGGTGGCCAGATAATGTTCGGTGAAGAAACTGATAATCCACGGGCAGTCATAGATACGGCCTCCGAATTTGGATTCCGGCAGCCCCGAGCCGCGACGTACCGCGCCGCTGGCGTCGATGAGCGCGGACTCGGCGAACGTGCGCCATGCATCGGCGGCACGCTGGGCCGGCTCTCGTAGGGACTCGTCAAGCAGCCCAAGATTCAGCGCACGTTGTAGCAATACCGGCATGGCGATACGCTCGGAACCATCCGACCAGTCATCCCAACTGGAATCCAGCACATGCTGCCCGGTGCGGGTATCGGTAGCCACGATGGCCCCAGCCAACGCGCCGACGCGCTCATACGCCACCTGATGCTCCAGGATGTATCGCGCACGGTCGTTGACGGTATCCCTCAACGTCTTGTGGAAGAGTACTTCGGTATGTGCACGATGGTCTCCATCCACAAGCTGCAGTTGGTAGGTACCCGCCTGTTCGGCCGTCAACCGAACTCCGCTCACAGTCCGTTCGACGGTAAGACCGTCATTCAGCGCCGTAACAGCACGATTCGTGGCGATATCGATATGCCCGCCCACAGTGGCGCTTAACGAGGAGAACGATGCAGGAGCAATCGTAGCGGCCAGGAATGCATCCTCGTCCGCATACCATCCCAGTTCCCACGTCAGCGCATACGAGGCCCCCGGCTCCAGCGTGATGGTCGGCTGCCCGCCGAACGCATCGGGATTCAGCGCATAATCGGTGACCTGCAGCACGATGTGCCCGCGGATATCCGAATACGTGACCTGGTTACGCGATTGGATGGCATAGGCATTGATTGCGCCTTCCGTAACGATCAGCCCCAAGCGCGCACCGCGGCCGTCCATCGGCTCGGCCAGCACCCAGCTCCAGTCGCCTCCCGCGAATATATGCGCATGCACACATTCCCTCAACGCTTTGCGAGCGCCCGGATACCGGTCGTTCAATGGGGTCTGGATGCCCAAGCCTGTGATGGTCACCGGCTGGTTCGAAACGTTGCGCCATTCATAACGCTCGGTCAGCCGTTCGCCGCTACTGCGGGTAACGTCCAGGGCGAGTCCCGCACCGCACAGTGCGAACGTCTGCTGTTCCAGACCATTGGTTATGCCATATACCTGCGGCGTGTTCCACTGCGAGCCACCACTGGTAGTGACCACATAGCCGCTGCCCCAATACTGGTCCGATGTGTGCCAAGAGACACTGTCGTCCAGCAGATAATGACGATTGGGATTATCTTCGTTCACAAAAGCGATGGGAGCACCGGTGGATTGATCCAGAAGAACCTGGCCATTGCCGAACGGCAGCGAACTTCCAGCGAATTGAGAGAAATCCGTTGAGGCACCGGCTTCTGCAGCAGCACGTTCGATAGCGGCTTGCTGTGCAGCATTCTGTACGTCACTCATGACTGATCTCATTTCGTCCTCAGCCCTTAACGGAGCCGGCAACCAACCCGGAGACAATCCACTTCTGGCAGAAGCAGAAGAAAATGAACACCGGAACCAGGGCAAGCACCGTGATGGTCATGAACAGAGGCCAGTTCGTGGAGAACTGCTGCACGGCGTTGTATACCTGCAGCACGACGGTCTGGTTATCCGTGGAGCTGAGGAACACACTCGGCAGGAGGAAGTCGTTCCAAGTGCCCATGGTTTGGAATACGACGACGGTGGTCAATATTGGGGTGATCAGCGGCAACACGATGCGCGAGTAGATGCGCCATGGGCCGGCACCGTCGATTTTGGCCGCTTCGAACAATTCCTGTGGCAGGGACTTCATGTAGCCGACGATCAGGAAGTAGCAGAACACACACGAGCCCATATACAGCACAATCAAGCCAAGCAGCGAATCCACAAGTCCGGTCTCGGACTCCATGCGGTACAGCGGCAGCATTGTGGCCTGCACAGGAATGGCGAAGGTGACCATCAGTACGCCACCGACGATGGCGGTGAACTTGGATTTCTTGTATACCACGCCGAATGCGGCCATCGAACCGACCAGAACCTGCAGCAGCACCGCCACCACGGTGACAATCAGCGTGTTGACGAACGCACGAATGATGGTGCCGTCGGCGAAGGCCTCCTTGTAGTTCTCCAGCGTCCACTGCTCCGGAAGCCCCAATGGGTTCTTGATCATATCGATTGAGGTCTTGAAGGAGCTGACGATCACATAGTACAGTGGCACGGCGCAAATCAGGGCCAGGCCAAGCACCACGATGGTGCGAAAGATTTTGCGAACGAGTTCACGCTGAGACGGTGTCATTGGAACCTCTTTTCCACGGCGTTGGCAATGCCGGTCTGCGCGGCGATGACGAGAATGCAGGCGATGGTGAAGCATACGGACAACGCCGAGCCCAGTCCGTACTGACTTTGGCCGATACCTTTGAGGATGATGGCCTGGGACAGCGTATTGGTGGCGTATCCGGGGCCACCGCCGGTCAAGGTGTACGGCAGATCGTAGATTTTCAGTCCGCCGGTCATCAAGAGGAACATCGAGACGACGATGCCGGGGATGAGCTGCGGCAGAGTGATATGGAAGAACTGCTGACGGGGATTGGCACCGTCGACACGAGCCTGTTCGTACAGGTCCGCCGGGATGGTTTGCAGATAGGCGAGGTACAAGGTGGCGTGCCAGCCGACCTGCATCCATACGGCCACGAAAATCACGCAGAACCGGGCCCAATTGTCATCGGCCAGCCAAGGGATATTCGGTATACCGAATACCGCGATGACTTTGTTCATCACACCGGAACCCAGTGGAGAGAAGATGTACTGCCAAATTAGACCAATGATGGCCTGCGCCGGGACACCAAGGAAGAAGAACAGCGAACGGGCGAAGCTACGTCCCCACATGGCTTTGTTGAGGGTCACGGCCAGCGGAATGGCGAAACAGGTGACCAACAGTGTGGTGCCGAAGGCATACAGCAGGGTGAAGCCCAGGGCGGATAGCAGCGACGGGTCCTTGAAGATCGCAGCGTAGTTGCTGAAGGCCACGAAGCTGAAGTTTTCGGAATATCCGTCGTAATCGGTCAGTGAATAGAAGAACGACTGTGCCAACGGCACGACGGTAAGGATGAAGAAGATGATGATGATTGGCAGAAGAAACCAGAATGAGGAGAGGTTTTCCGCCCATAAGGATGATGCACGCTTGGATTTTGGTTTGGAAGCATGCCCAATGGTTGCAGCGGTCATGGGAAGTCCTTGAGAATTATGGTCGATTTGACATAGCAAGGCCGTGCCTGCCGCCGAACGGGCGATCGGCACGGCCTTGTCAGGAGGAGAGAAAGGAACTGGTGGTGTGATGGGTTACTTCAGCGTCGCCCACTTGGCGTCGAGAGCCTTGGCAGCCTCCTTGGCGGAAATCTGGCCCTGCACGATCTTCTGCTGCTGGGCGATACCCTCGGTGGACATCACCGTAGGGGACTTCGGCCAGTTGACCCAGTAGAACTTGTTCTGCTTGAAGTAGTTATCCACTACATCCTTCAGTTCGGCAGGAGGTTCGGCATTGTACTTGCTCGACAGCGACAGGGTGCCAGCGGCAGAGGTAAACGCCTCGAGGCCCTCTTCGCTGTTGAGATAGGCAAGGAACTTTTTGGCTGCGGTCTTCTCCTTGTCGGAGGCCTTGGACGCGATGGCGAAGCCTTGGTCGGGGCCACCGTTGATCCACTGGCCGTCTTCCTTGCTGTAGGCCGGGAACGGTGCCACGCCGAAGTCGATGTCTGACTTCTGCAGATCAGGCAGATCCCATGGACCGGAGCGCATGACGCCAAGATTGCCGCTCACGAATTCCTGCTTGACCTGATCGGCCGACAGACCAACGGATTTCTGAGGAATTACACCGGCCTTGGCGGCAGCTTCCCATCTCTTGAATACCGGAGTCCAGTCCTTGGTGAAAGTGGACTTGCCGGACCAGATGTCCGCGTCAAGATCGCCGGACTTACCCTGCTCGCCGTAATAGCTAGCCAGCAAGCCGGTGAACGAGCCAGCGATCTGAGTATTGAAGTCCTCCAGGAAAGCGGTGCTTCCGTTGGAGTTGATCTTCTTGCCCATCTCGATGAATTCATCCCAGGTCTTGGGGAATTTATCGTATCCGGCCTTCTTGAGAATGTCTTTGTTGTAGAAGAACGCGCCCACCCATGCGGAAACCGGCATGCCGTAGGTCTTGCCATCCTGCTGGAACAAGGCGAAGTTTGTGTCGTCGATGCCATCGAGGAAATCCTCGCCGGAGATGTCCAACGCGGCACCGGATTTCATGACATCGGTACGGTTATCCATCGTCAGATTGAAGATGGTCGGCGGCTTGCCACCAGCAAGACGGGTTTGCAGTGTCGAGATGTACTGTGCCGGATCCTGGCCATACTGCACGTCGAGGGTAATGTCGGGGTTCTTCTTCTCGAACCCCTTGACGACCTCACCAATCTGGTTGTCCTTGAAGTAGGAATAGAACGAAATCTTGGTTTTCCCGCCACCTGCGGTACCGGAACCGCATGCGGCCATCGGCACGACCATGGCTGCCGTAGCGGCCACCGCCACGGCTGACTTTAGGGCGAACTTCTTTGTATTACCCCTCATAACTAAGTCCTTTCAGTTAGTTATACGCTTCAATATTGATGCGCATAAATGAATATATCATTGAATCCGACGCACGCAACACCGGCGTGTTGATGCGCATAAACTACGCGACGTCAAGAACCACACGAGGCCGAGAATCGGACATACTCCTTAGCTACGGATGGTGATATGCGGAGAAACCAGCAATCTTTCACCAGTTTTATGTCCATCGATCCGATCGAACAGTAGCCCCATGGCGGCTTTGGAGACGGACTGCGGCACTGGATCCACATTATCCACCGGCACGCGCAACTCTTCATCATGACCATCCACATACACCGCGACCAGGGAAAAATCACGTCCAGGCTGAATCTGCATTTCCACACAAAGCTGCAGCAGCGAATCTAACGCATGAGGGGTGCGCACTGCAATACCGCCATGGCATTGAGCCATTCGCTTCAATTCATCCTTCATCGCCCAGATGCCCCTCCATCCTTTTTCACGCGGGATGAATATCTCATATTCCATACCCAGCACTTGAGCCACCACACGAGATTCGCTGGCGAAGAACTTAGCAAACGCATAACGGTCGAGACTTCTTCCCCAGTCCCCAACAAGGACCATCCGCTGCGCCCCTCGTTCCGCCAAACGATTGACGGCCATCTGCGCCACTCGACGATAATCCACATCAACGCACGGCAGGCCATGTGCGTTTTCTGGCGTACCCACCAGCACAACGGGAATATCCAATCGCGCTATCTCAGGCAGGCGTTCATCATGCCACTCGACGTCGAACACCAAGACGCCATCGACCACGCCTTGACGCACCATACGGCACAGTCCCTCAATCCCCTCGTCGGCCGGAACGAGCATCACACTAGACCCCCGCTTTCTCGCCTCCTCCATGATTACCACCAGGAACGGGCGAAGCTCGGCCAAATCGGTATTCTCATCCATATGCACCAGCACACCGATGACACCGACCTTGCCACCCGCCAACGATCGCGCATTGATATTGGGAACATACCCCAACTCATCCATGGCCTTGCGCACCCGTTTTTTGGTGGCTTCGGAAATGGGCCTGCTACCGCTCATCACATACGACACCGTGGCCTGAGACACCCCGGCGCGCTTTGCCACATCCCTTGCAGTAACCATCCATACACCTCGTCGCTTGCCGCCCGTCACCGTAGATCAGGCATGGAACATTCACCCTCCAGCATATTGAAGTGTATAAACATATGCACACCGACCGATGCCATCCCACATATACACGACGACGAATCGTACCGCTAGTTATCCACAGGGTTATCCACACACCATGTGGATCACCCCGGAAGCTAGAACCGCATTGTCCGCACTACTAACCGACGCTTCAGCAACCGACACGACCGCCAAAGCATAAGCGTTTACCCACGAGCCGCGGCGGTGACGCGAGCCATAAAGCGGTCGAGGAATTCCGACACGTCGACGCCGAGCGCAACCTGAGTGTGCTTGTCGAAATCTTGCAGCCGCGAGCGGTCACCAATGGTGCGGCCACGGAACGGGCCCTCGAGATCGACTTGCAAGTTGAACCCGAAGGTCGTGACCAGCGATGGGTCGAGCGCGGCGGCCACAGCCAGCGGGTCGTGCAGTCCACATCCGCGAATCTCCGGCTGGTTCTTCAGATAGAAGTCGATGTAGTAGTCGGTCATGGTGACGAGGAAGTCGCCGGCCGGCGTCCCCAGAGACGCCCATTCATGGGCTTTCTCACGGGTGAGCGCGGTCTGGTGCGTCACATCGAGGCCGATCATGGTGGTGCGTGCGCCACACTTGAACAGATAGTCTGCTGACTCTGGATCCTGGGAGATGTTCGCTTCGGCAGCAGGACTTACATTGCCCGGTAGTGTCAGCGAACCACCCATCAACGTTACGTTGATGCCGGAATCCTTCAGATCCGGGGCATTACGGAATACGGTGGCCATGGTGGTCATCGCGCCCGTAGGTACGATGGTCAGATCCGGGCCGTATTCGTGCGCGGCGGTGATGATGAAATCGACCGCCGAGCCTGGTGCTTCCGGAGCGCGCGGGGAGTCGGGGATGATTGCGCCACCGATGCCGTTGGGATGGTGGACCGCCACCGAGCCGGGAGTTGGTGACCACGGAGCGTCCGTTTGCCAGCCGCCCGCGCCGCCATTCTGCCAGCGCGCATAGGCTTGGGCCCGCTCATCCGGCGTGGTGCCACGCATTGTCGGCAATGTTGCCGGGGCGATGGGATGGTCGACTCCGGGATAGACCGGGACATCGTCACGCCCGAACAGGTGCAGTACCGCCAGCGCGTTGTGCGCGGCCAGGGGCACCGCGACATTGCCGTAGGTGGCCGTGATACCGATCAGATCGATCTCGTCGGCACTACCTAGGGCATATGCGATGGCGAGCGCGTCATCGATGCCGGTATCGAGGTCGAGGATGAGTTTTTTGCGCATAATTATCTCCTTGCGGGACTACCCGGGACTATTCCAGCGACTACCCCTCAGTCTCGCTACGCGAGACAGCTCCCCTGACAAGGGGAGCTGAGAAAGTTCAGCCGAGCTTGGCGAGCTCTTCGGGGGTGAGCTCGAGCCGGTCGGCCTTCAGGGAGTCGAGGATGGTTTCGGGACGGTGCGCGCCGGGAATCACGAACACGTGATCTCCCTTGGCGAGCTCCCATGCCAGCACGACCTGCTGGTAGCTCACGCCGTGGGCCGCCGCGACCTCGCGGAACGGGTCGAACTTGGTCTCATCATAGGGGTGACGGTAGCCGCCGAGCGGGCTCCAGCACACGAAGGCCAGACCGACCTTGGCGCAGTAGTCGAGCGTGTCCTGGGTCTCCAGGTGAATCGGCGAGTACTGGTTCTGCACGGCCACGAGCTTGTCGCCCAGAATGCCGCGCGCAATGTCGATTTGCTCGATGGAGGCGTTGGAGATACCGGCCTCCTGCGCCACGCCCTCGTCCACCAGCTGCTTGATGGCTTCGACGGACTCGTTGTACGGCACCTTCGGGTCCGGGCGGTGGAAGTACAGCAGGTCGATGGTGTCCACGCCGAGCGCCAGTGCGCTCTCCTTGCCGCGCCGAATCAGGTTCTCCGGGCGACCGTCCACATCCCACGTGGGGCGGCCGTCGGTGAAGTTGCGGAAGTGGCCCACCTTGGTGGCCACCAGCACCTCGTCCTTCGGCCCCTTCCAGGTCTCAAGGGCCTCGCGCACCAGCTTTTCACCGGTCTGCTCCTCGCCGCCGGAGCAGTAGTAGGCCCAAGCGGTGTCGATGTGGCGGCAGCCGGCGTCCAGCGAGGCATGCAGGGTTTCGATGCCGACCTCGTGGCCGCGGTTGTTTTCGATGGTCAGCGGCATTTCGCCGTGGCCGATGGCGGTGGTGGAGAACGGTCCGAGGTTACGGAACAATGCCATGGTGATTCCCTTCGTGAAACTTATGGAAACTCGATATCCACAATCAAGCCTAAGCATCCCGTTGGATTTCACACTCTCGGCCTGCCCGCACAATCAATCTATGAAATTTCCGCAACTTCACGGAATAGAAAACGCAACTTACTCATATCCAGTTCAGCGAAAACGAGGGGCCGGAACCCCATGGATTCCGGCTGTTCCGCTGATAAATCAGTGGCCTCGTCTGAGACTCATTCCCAGCAATACCAGTGCGGCAATGATGGTGGCCGTCGACCACCCCTGTCCAACTTGATTGGCCAGGGCGATCAACAGGCCGGTCATCAGACCTTCCCGGTATTGCCGGTCTTGTCTCGGACGGTTGTCATGGTTGTTGCCTACCATGAGAACCTCCTCTTGAATTTTGAGACGTCATTATGCCGGTTGACACAACGACACCGCGCCAAAGTGGCACGCTAGTAGACCTTGGTTTGGTCAGTCCAGTGTACTGGTGAGCTTCGGTGGAGGCTGGTATGCTGTGTTGTAGCAGAAAGGTCACGCTAGCTTCGAGGCAATCCTCTCGGCGGCGCCACAGACTTTCGCCCCGTTGGACCTGACTGTTGAGGTTTCCTCACCTCGATTTTGAGAGAAAGGCCCGATGTCTTATGACACCGGGCCTTTTACTTTCAAAGCTATAGGGACTTTCAGAAGCACATCGCTTACCGCCCACCGAACGAACCGCCGCCGGAACCGCCGCTGCTACCGCCAAAGCCGCCTGAGCCACCGGATGGCGAGGCCGCATTGATTGTCGCGGTGATATCCGCAAATCCGTACGACAATTGCGTGCCGAGGTCAGAGAACCCAGCCGCGAACGACGTGCCCCCGAACGCTGGCACCGCTCCGGCCAATCCGCTGTCAGCCACGGAATCCGCGAACGCCGAGCCATTGTAGAAACGCAACCCATACCAGTCGTACGGACGATAATTCCAATAGAACACCGTGTCGGAGGCATTGGCATCAAGCCATTCCGGATCGGATACTTGCGGATAGGCCATGGCCAGCTCCCGCATCACCCGGTCGGATATGCCAAATGCGGCAGCGTAGACCATATACCAATCCCACAGCGTCAAATCCGCGACTCCACGGTACTTGAAGTTCGAGAAGCCTTGCATATATCGTTTGAGACCCAAGCATTGCCCGGCCATCTGCTGACCATGATCGGTCAGCACGTAGGAATTCCCCATCAGGAAGCAGAATATGCCGACCGTCATCCGGGGAATGCCGATGAGGGCCCCGGCCACCAGATATCCGGCCAAACCGTTGATGAATATGCTGGCGCCACCGATCAGCACGGTGATTGCCCCGGGAATGAGCCATCCGTTCTCGGTTTTCGGCGCGATATCCGCCGCCGCGAATTCGGTCTTGCACGCATTGGTGAACTTTTCGAGTTCCTTGTAGCCGTCTTTCCAATCCTTGCAGGCGTCTTTGATGTCATCCATGTCAAATGCCGTACGACCTACGCGCTCGGAAATCACGGTGAGCAGATAGAGCAATGCCCGCTCAGAAGCACTGAGATCGGGCTGGTGTGCATCGGACACGCTAGATGCGGCAGATCCAGATCCGCCAGATCCAGATCCATCAAATACGGATTCGACGAATACTGATTCATCAAATCCCTCAGATACGCCGTAATCGGACTGCCACAGCATCACAATCGTGCTATTGGTACGCGCATTATTGCGCTTGTATGGATCGGACCCGATTCGCTGACTGAGCTCCACCGGAGAAACTTGTTTCAGATCCACGCCGATATACAGGTCCGCCGAACCGGGGAACACAGCAATGACTTTCTTCACGGCCAGAGAAAGCAAGGTCGCGACGAGTTGGCGCTCGGAAATGTCGGGTTTGTCGCCGGAAGTCACGATATCGATGAGTTTGGCCGCCGATGCGGGGCTCAGCTCGGGGCGATCGCGCCAATATTCGATGGAGCCACGGTAACGTGAACGTCCGGAGGAGCGTAAGGCTGCAACAACACCAATAATCCCGAATATCAGGCCGGCCGATATGGTGGTCATCCAGTTGTTCAGGCGCCTTGTGGAGCGTTGGCGTTCCAGATTGCGCCAGAACCGTTCGTCGTCGGCTTCGTCTTCCTTCAACTCCTGCAGATGATCGTCGGTCTCGACACGAGCCATATCTCCCGCCTTGGCCGCGTCGAAAGCGGCCACCACGTCTAGGTACTCGCCGCTTTTCACATCATTTACGGTGAAGGTGAAGCTGCCATCCTTGGTTCGGCCGGTTTCCGAGGTTTGTTCAGTGTGCAGCCAAGTCCACGAGTTGCTCGCGGTCACACCTTTGGGGAAATGCACCGTGCCGGTGACCGTACCAATCGGCACCTGATTGTTCTCACCGAATGGCTCCCATTGGAAGGTCGCCACGTCCTTCCACTTGGTGGCCACGTCATGCATGGTGAAGCTCACCGTGAACTTGATGCTGTTGGTTTTACGGTGGTGGGAATATTCCAGCCGATCTCCACGGTTTGGTCTTGCCATCGTCATCCTTGCGTTTGCGCAACTTGATATCGATATGCTCCGTGACTTTAAGATCGCCGTCGGCGGTGGCGGTCACATCGTAATCAAGCGTGCGGTAGCTCAGGTCGGCACCATCTGTGCCGAGAATCAAGGCACCGGCACAGAGTGCAGAATCAGCGCACCGACAAGGCTTAAGCCCAGGGCACGAACAATGCGTTTCGACATAGGCATGCGCTACCGCCCGCCGAACGAGCCGCCACCTGAGCCACCGAACGAGCCGCCGAAACCGGAGCCGCCGAAACCGGAGCCGCCGCCCGAACCGAAGCTGGAGAAATCGCCACCGGAATCGGCGGATGGTGCTGCCGCGCTGATGGTCGAGCTGATGTCCGCCAGACCGGAGTTCAGCTGCGAGCCGAGGTCGGAGAATCCGCCGGCAAACGACGTGCCTCCGTAAGCCGGAGCTGGGCCGCCAACGCCTAGGTCCATCTGCCCGGCAGCATCGCGGTCGAATGGACCATTATGACGGTGGCTGTACCAGCCATACGGGCGGTAGTTCCAGTAGAACAACGAGTTGGAGGCGTTGGCATCCAGCCAAGCCGGGTCGTTGACCTGAGGATATGCTTTGGCCAGTTCACGCATCACGCGATCGGAAATGCCAAACGCGGCGGCGTAGACCATATACCAATCCCACAAGGCCAAATCGGCGGTACCCCGGTCGGTGAAGTTGGAGAAGTCTTCCATATAACGCTTAAGGCCCAGAGTCCGGCCGGCGATATCCTGCCCTTGATCAGTGAGCACGGTCATCGCGCCGGCCATCGAGCAGAACAGTCCGACCAGGAATATCGGCAGCCCGATAAGACCAGCCACCGGGTATCCGATAAAGCTGTTGGCCAGCAGCGAACCAAATCCCAGCACGGCGGCCAATACGCCGGGTAGGATCCATTGCCAGCCCACAGAGCGCGTGGCACCCAGCCGCTGGTATTCCATGCTGCATGCACCGGTGAATTTGCCGAGCTCAATATAGCCGTCTTGCCAGTTCTGGCAGGTCGCCTTCATCTGGTTCAGGTCGAATACCGGGCTGCCCACGCGCTGAGAAATGACGATGAGCAGGTTCAGCAGCGCATCTTCCGATTCGCTCAATCCCAACTGTTGCGCGTTGGGTGCCTCATCAATGGCGAGCGGCAGAATCACGATGGTGCTGGTGATGCCTGCCGCATACTGCTTGCCTTGGTCGGCGGCAATCATTTGGCTCAAGCCCACCGGCGTGGCCTGGCTCATGTCGATGCCGCGATACATGTCCGACGGCCCCGGATAAATGGCGATGGCCTTCTTGACGGCGAGCGACAGCATGGTGGCGGTCAGCTGGCGGTCTTCATCGGATTGGCGCGTCGACGGATCGACCACGCGAATCAGACGGGCTGCGGAAGCCGGACTGATGCCGGGCTGGTCGCGCCAGTATTCGACGCTGCCACTGTATTGCGCACGCCGGTTGCTGGAGATCACAGCCCAGATACCCCACGCGCACAACGCGATGCCGAGCACGATGCTGACAATCCAGAACACGAGACGAGCTCTGGCAGCGAATCGTTGCTTGTCGAGCCAGCGCTGCTGTTGCTTATATTCGTCCTGTTTCAGGTCCTTGAGATGATTGCCGGTTCCCTTGCGGGCGATGCCCTTGGCTTTGGCGGCATCGAACGCCGCGACCACATCGAGGTAGTCGCCATTGTGGATGTTGTAGGCCGTGAACGTGTAGCTGCCGTCGCTGTTGCGCTTGGTTTCCGAGGTGCGCTCGGTGTGCAGCCATGTCCATGAGGTTTTGCCGGTGATGCCGTTGGGGAAATGGACGGTGCCGGTGACCGTGCCGATAGGCACTTGGTTCTTCTTGCCGAACGGCTCCCATTGGAAGGAGGCCACGTCTTTCCATTTGGTGGCCACATCGTGCATGGTGAAGCTTACATCGAACTTCATGCTGTCGGCCTCGGTGGTGACCGGAATATTCCAGCCGATCTCCACGGTTGTGTCATCTCCGGTGGCGGAGGCGCTGGGCTTGAGGCCATCGGTACCGGGCGTGTATGCCTTTGGATGGTCGCTGCCATCGCTCACATCGGCGACATACCAATGGTTGGCGTAGTCGCTGTTCCATTCCTTGTCGGAAGAGACGTCACTGGGCAGCTTGGGCTCGCTCTGTTGTGCGTAGTCGATGCCGTCGGTGACGTTGCGCACGCTGATATCGCTGATATCAGTCAAGGTGCCGGAGTTCAGCGTGTATTGCTGGAACAGCTGCTTCCACGGCTTGGTGTTGTCGTCACTGTCGGTACGCTCACGCATCTTGACGTCGATATGCTGCGTGACCTTCAAATCACCGTTCGCGGTGGCGGTCACGTCATAGTCCAGCGTGCGGTAGCTGAGGTCGGCCGAATCGCCGAACGCGGAAGTCCCGATTATCGCCAAGGTGATAACTGCCAACACCACCGTGGCAACAATGCTGATGATTCCGGCGCGAATGAATCGTATCCGCATATCTTCCCTCTCTTAAGACAATACGGGCCCGGCCGGCGGCTTACCGGACGGGCCTGAAGCGGGTCAGAACTGGACCTGTGGCACCTGACGGGAAGCGTCATCGGCCTCGAAGTATTGCGCCTGCTCAAAGTGGAACAGACCGGCGATGATGTTCGTCGGCACGGTTTCGATGGCGGTGTTGAGCTTCAGGACCACGTCGTTGTAGAACTGACGGGCGTAGGCGATCTTGTTCTCCAGTTCCTTGAGCTGGTTCTGCAGATCCATGAAGTTCTGGTTGGCTTGCAGCTGCGGATATGCCTCAGCCGTGGCTTGCAGGTTGAACAGGGCGCGGGACAGCTGGTTTTCGGCGGCGGCGCGCTGAGCAGTGGTCGTGCTCGGGTTGCTGGCCGCAGCCACTACGCCGGCGCGGGCGGCGGTCACCTGAGTGAAGACTTCAGACTCGTGGGATGCGTACCCCTTGACGGTATTCACCAGGTTCGGGATGAGGTCGGCGCGCTGCTTCAACTGCACGTCGATTTGCGCCCAACCGTTCTTCACACGGTTCTTCAGCGTCACCAAGTTGTTATAGGCGCTGACGCCCCAACCAATCAAGACAACGATAATAACGACAACGACAATGCCGACGATCAGACCAGTACTCACCTATGCTCCTTTGCTGGACCTTGCTGTGACCATTCTTCCACACTCGCACCGTAAACAGAAGATTCATCACAGAGTATTCATCGTGCGGACTTGTCTTGTACCGCTTTACCCGCCGTTCTCCCGTCGATCGACCGAAGCGGGAAGTCGCCGCCCAGTCCGACGAAGTATTCCAGCTCGCTCCGTTGCGAGAACGGTAATACTCGGCAACACTCGCCCTCAATATGCGAAAGCCCGCCTTGCGGCGGGCTTTGCCGTTTCTCCTACGCACAAATCATTACGCCGCGCGCAGGAGACGATCAGCCGAAGCGACCGGAGATGTAGCGCTCGGCTTCTTCGTTTTGCGGGTTGTTGAACATCGTGATGGTGTCCGCGAAGTACTCGAGGTGACCGGGCTGGCCCACTGCCTTCAGGTTGAAGAAGGCGGTGTAGTCGGCGATACGGGCGGCCTGCTGCATGTTGTGGGTCACGATCACGATGGTGTAGTCGCTCTTGAGCTCGTTGATCAGATCCTCGACAGCCAGGGTCGAAATCGGGTCCAAAGCGGAGCAGGGCTCATCCATGAGCAGCACCTGCGGGTGGACGGCCACGGCGCGGGCGATGCACAGACGCTGCTGCTGGCCACCGGACAGGCCGATGCCGGGGTTGTCGAGACGATCCTTGACCTCTTCCCAGAGGTTGGCGCCGCGCAGGGCCCATTCGACCAGATCGTCGGCGTCGGACTTGGCCAGATGGTGGTTGTTCAGGCGCACGCCGGCCAGCACGTTCTCGCGGATGGACATGGTCGGGAACGGGTTCGGGCGCTGGAAGACCATGCCGACATCGCGGCGCACGGCCACCGGATCCACGTCCTTGTCGTACAGGTTCTTGCCTTCGAGCAGCACCTCGCCCTCGACGTGCGCGCCGGGGATGATCTCGTGCATGCGGTCCAGGGTGCGCAGCACGGTGGACTTGCCGCAGCCGGACGGGCCGATGAAGGCGGTGACCTTGTTCGGCTCGATGTTGATGTTCACATCCTCGACGGCCAGGAAGTCGCCGTAGTAGATGTTCTCGTGGTTGACGTCAATACGTTGTCCCATGATGTTTCCTTATGTTTCCTTGTGTTCTTAAGGCTTAGGCTGAGCGGCTGGGCTTAGCGTTCGGTCTTGACGGCGAAGACCTTCGCCACGATTCGTCCGATGAGGTTCAGCAGCAGCACGATGACGATCAGCACGAGGGCGGCGGCCCAGGCGCGCTCCATCGGGATCGTGGTCACGCAGGTGGCGTCGGCGTTGGGCGGGCAGTTCGCGTTGAGCTTCGAGTACTCCTGGTAGACGTACACCGGCAGGGTGGTCATCTGGCCGGAGAACAGGTTCACATTGGTGCTGGCGATGAAGCCGGCGGTCATGAGCAGCGGGGCGGTCTCGCCGATCACGCGGGCGATGGCCAGGATGGCGCCGGAGACGATGCCGGGCAGGGCGGTGCGCAGCACGATCTTGGTGATGGTGCGCTGCTTGGTGACGCCCAACGCCAGGGAGGCCTCACGAAGGTCGTTCGGCACGATTTTCAGCATCTCCTCGCAGGATTTGACCACGGTGGGCAGCATCAGCAGGGAGAGGGCCACAGAGCCTTCGAAACCGTTGATGGTACCGGGGCCCAGCAGAATCGTGAACATCGAGAAGGCGAACAGGCCGGCCACGATGGACGGGATGCCGCTCATCACGTCGACGAGCAGGGAGATCGTGGTGGCGAGCTTTCCGCGGTTCGAGTATTCGACCAGGTACACGGCGCACATCAGACCGATCGGGATGGAGATGATCATGGCGCCGGCGGTGATCTCGAGCGTGCCGATGATGGCGTGGAGCACGCCGCCGTAGCCTCCGGACGGGGTCTGGCTGCCGCCGACCACGCCGGTCATGTTGTAGCTCAGGAAGTTCAGGTTCAGCCGCTTGGCGCCGTTGACGATGGTGGTCCACAGCAGGGAGACCAGCGGGATGCAGGCGATCACGAACGCCACCGCGATCAGGACCCACATGAAGCGGTCCATGACGTTACGGCGCTGGATGGCGGAACGGGTCGGGCGGAAACGATCGAAATCGATCTTGGGCGCACCGGACATCGGGGTCTTTTCAGTGTTCTCGGCAGCAGTCATCACGCAGTCGCTTTCTCGGTAAGCTTACGGGCGATGAAGTTGACCACGAAGGTGATCAGGAACAGAATCAGACCGGTTCCGATCAGCGTGGAGACGCCCAGATCGTTGGCTTCAGGGTACTGTGCGGCGATGTTCGCGGCGATGGTCTGGTTCTGCGAGGCCTGCAGCAGTTTGATGGAGTAGTTGAGGCCCGGGGACAGGATCATCAACACGGCCATCGTTTCACCAAGCGCGCGGCCGAGAGCCAGCATGGAGGCGGACACGATACCCGACTTGCCGAAGGGCAGCACGGCAAGACGAATCATCTCCCACTTGGTGGCGCCAAGCGCCAGCGCGGCCTCCTCATGCAGGCGCGGGGTCTGCATGAAGATATCGCGCGACATGGAGGTGATGATCGGCAGGATCATGACGGCGAGCACCACGGCCACGGTGGCCACGGTACGCGACGGGTTGGCCGCCGGGCCCTCGAACAGCGGAATCCAGCCCAGATGGTTGGCCACCCAGTTCCAGAACGGGTAGATGGCGGGCACCAGAATCAGGCCGCCCCACAGGCCGTAGATGACGGAGGGGATGGCGGCGAGCAGATCGACCACATAGCTCAGCGCGGTGGCGAGCTTCTTGGGTGCGTAATGCGAGATGAACAGCGCGATGCCGATGGACACGAAGAAGGCGATCAGCAGCGCCAGCAGCGATACCAGCACGGTGCCGAACAGCAGCGGGAGCACATAGCTCCAGAAGTTGTCGGCCTTGCCGCCGGTGAAGCTGGACACGGTTTTGCTGTTGGCGGCCTGATCGCCGCCGATCAACGGCCATGCGCGGAAGAACAGGAACAGGAACACAGCGGCGAGCACAACCAGGATCAGGATGCCGCAGGCGTATGCCACACCGCGGAACACCTTGTCGGCGGTCTTGCCGCCAACCGGCTGTACAACCGTTTTGTCTTGCGAACTCACGGATTCTCCTTATATAGGGTGGTTATCAAGTATTCGAGTGGTGCGGTTGCCCGTCGGCGACGTTGTCAAACCGTTGGGGTCCTGACCCGACTAAAGCCGCAGCCGTATGGTTTACGACTGCGGCTTCATGCTGGCGACTGTGCATTCACAATTCGGCGTTCAGAGGTCAGGCCCAGTCCATGCGACCCTGTGGGCCGACGGCATCACTTGGTCTTGATGGCCTCGATGGACTTGGCGACCTTGGTCTTCAGGGAGGCGGGCAGCGGAGCGGTGCCGGCGGCATCCTGAGCGGCCTTCTGGCCTTCGTCGGAGGTCACGTAGGTCAGCCATGCCTTGGCGAACTCGGCCTGCTTGGCGTCCTTGTAGGCCGGGCAGACGACATCGTAGGAGACCAGGACGATCGGGTAGGCGCCGTCGGCCTTGGTGGCGTGGTTGATCTTGATGACGACGCGGTTGTCACCGGTGACGGTGGTGTCCTGCTTGGAGTCCTCGATGACCTTGGAGCCGGCCTTGGCGGAGATCACGTTGTACTTCTCGCCGACCTTGACGGCCACGGTGCCCAGATCGCCGACCTGGGAGAAGTCGGCGTAGCCGATGGTGCCGTCGGCCTGCTTGACGGTGGAGATCACGCCGGAAGTGCCCTTGGCGCCCTGGCCGACCTCGTTCGGCCAGTTCTCGGAGAGGTCGTAGTTCCAGTTGTCCGGGGTGACGTCCTTGAAGTAGGAGACGAAGTTCTGGGTGGTGCCGGACTTATCGGAGCGGTGCACGACGGTGATGTCGGTGTCGGGCAGCTTCAGGTCCTTGTTCTGCTCGGCGATGGCCGGGTCGTTCCACTTGGTGATCTTGCCGTCGAAGATCTTGGCGATGGTGGCGGCGTCCATGTTGATGTGCTTGCCGGCATCGGAAACGCCCTTGAGGTTGAAGACCACGGCGATCGGGGAGATGTAGACCGGAACGTCGAAGGCGGAGCCGGAGGCGCACACGGACTTGGACTGCTCGACCTCGTTATCGGCGAGGGCCTTGTCGGAGCCGGCCCATGCGGTGGCGCCGGTCAGGAAGGTCTGCACGCCGGCGCCGGAACCGGACGGGTTGTAGGCGATCTTGGCGTCCGGGTTGGAGCCCTGGAAGCCGGCGATCCAAGCTTCGACGGCGGCCTGCTGGGAGGAGGCGCCGGCGCCCTGGAAGTCGCCGGAGACCGGAGCGGCCTTGGCGGTGGAGTCGGAGGAAGCGTTGTTGTCGGTCTTCGCGGCGCTGTTGTCGCCGCAGGCAGCCACGGAAGCAAGCATCACAATGCCGGACAGCGCGGCAATGGAGCGAACGAGGATGTTCTTCTGCATGATTATTACCTAATCCCTCTATCAACTATTCGCGGGCGGAGCGAAACCGCCCGGTCAATTCTTGACAACTACAAGACTATTAGCGGTTTCGAAAAGGCGGAACCGAAATCAGTAAACAGAAGATGAACACTTGGATGTTTATGGGCTACGTTGAGGCTACGTAGTTTTTGGAGCGGACTCGCCTGCGGCGAGCCCACAATCCACAACAAAAAAGCGACCCGAAGGCCGCCTTCCATTTACTCCGCGGGAGTATCGATCTTGTATCCGAGACCGCGCACGGTAGTCAGATACTTGGGGTGCGCCGGATCCTCCTCGATCTTGGAGCGCACGCGCTTGACATGCACATCGAGCGTCTTGGTGTCGCCCACGTAATCCGAGCCCCAGATGCGGTCGATCAGCTGATGACGGGTCATCACGCGGCCCTTGTTCTGCATGAGATATTCGAGCAGCTCGAATTCCTTGAGCGGGAAGAACACGGTCTCGCCGCGCACGGTGACCTGATGCTGGCCCACCTGCATGGCGATGTCGCCGCACACCAGCGGAATGTCGTCGTCCACGGTGCCGGAGGCCTGGGCGGTGGCCTGGTTGCGACGCATCACGGCCCGGATGCGCGCCAGAAGCTCACGGAAGGAGTACGGCTTGGTCACATAATCGTCCGCGCCAATCTCAAGGCCGACGACCTTATCGATTTCGGCGCTCTTGGCGGTGAGCATAATAATCGGCACACGGCTCTGCTCACGAATGCGACGGCACAGCGCAGTGCCGTCAATGCCCGGCAGCATCAGATCGAGCAGCACCAAGTCGATGCCGCCCTTGGTGAACAGTTCCAGGCCTTCCTCGCCGGTGGCGGCGGCGGACACGTCGTACCCCTCGCGCGTGAGCTGATACACCAGCGGCTCGCGATAGGATTCCTCGTCTTCGACGATAAGAATGCGTGCCATAGTAGCCTTTCTTGGATATGTTCCCGTGCGCATCGGCGCAAAATTTTCCGACACCATCGTAACCATTTGTTCTCCGTTAGCCTGCCGTTTCCCGAAAGTACGTAATTGCTCAATGAGGCTACACGCCACGGGCGAAACCAGCCCGCCATGCGATCGGCCGACGCCGCATCGGCGCCGCCGGCGCTACTCCCGCGCCGCCGAGCCGTTCGGCGTGCCGCCATGGCCGCCATCCGGCGCACCGTCCGTCACCGCCGCGCTCGGCGTGTCCGCACCGTCCCCGTCCTGCGTTGATTCATCATCCTCATCCGCGGCGGCCGGCAGTTCGATGGTGAACGTGGAGCCCTCCCCCTTGCGCGACCATACCGAAATGCGTCCGCCGTTCTCCTGAACGCAGTGCTTGGTGATGGCCAGACCAAGTCCCGACCCTCCGGTTTCACGGGAACGGGCCGGATCGACCCGGTAGAACCGTTCGAAAATACGGTCCAGCGACTTGGCGGGGATGCCGATGCCCTGATCGACCACACGGATGGTGACCTTGCCGTCACGCTCCGCCACGCCGACGGCCACCGTGGTGTGCTCGGGCGAATAGTGGATGGCGTTTTCGACGAGGTTCTTGACCGCGGTCTGCATCGCCTCCCGATCGGCCTTGATCATGGGCGCCGCCACCTGCGGGGCCGCGGCATCGTCCGCAAGCCTGGTCGGCACCGGCTTGCCGTTGACGCTCAGGCAGATGTCCACATGGCGCGAGTCGGCTTGGACCTGATTGTCGGCGATGGCGGCACGGGCCACATCCAGCGCGCAGATGCGCCGCGCGTTGATCATGCCCTGCGGGCTCTGGGCCCTCTGCAGGTCGATGAGATGATGCACCAGCTCGGTCAGGCGCGCGGATTCCTTGGAGATGCGGCCGGAGAAGTACCGCACGGCGTCCGGATCGTCGGCCGCGTCGGTCACGGTTTCGGCGAGCAGCGAGATCGCGCCGGCCGGGGTCTTGAGTTCATGCGAGACATTGGTCACGAAGTCGCGGCGGACGGCTTCGAAACGACGCTGTTCGGACATGTCGTTGATGAAGATGGCATACAGGTCGTCGCCGATGTCGCCGATGCGCACACGCAGGTACATCGTGTTGGACGGGCGCGACTGACCGGCCTCAAGCCCGCGGCCGTTCGAGGATGGATAGGCGCCGTGGTTGACCGGCAGCCGGACCTCGCGCTCGCGCACACCGCCATCGTTGGCGACCTGGGTGAGAATGTCCTCGATCTCACGCGAATTGAGCCGCCCCCCGGACACCAGGGCGAACGGCACCGAACCGGGACTTGCGTATTGGACCAGACCATTGCGATCGGTGACGATCAGGGCTTCGGGCAGCGCTTCGATCAGACGCCGTTCGGTGGGGCGCACGGGCACATCGACGCCGAACAGGGAACGCGCGTCCTCATCGCCGGACAGGTCCTGTTCGGCGGCAAGGCGACCCGAAACACGGCCCTTGTTGTAGGCGATGACGGCGACCCATGCCAACGCCAGCACGGCGAGCACCACGGTCACGACGATCTGCGAGATATCCATGACTCCCAGAGTAAAACGCCCGAGGCGTAGTGCCCCGCATAGACTACGTAAGTTCGCCTACTGTTCATCTTATCGGCCGGCATACGAAAGGAGCACCACCCTTGCCGGGTGATGCTCCTTGTCGCGGACCGCCGCGGACGAGCGGGGATCAGAGCTCGTAGTCCTTGTCCTTGCTTTCCTTGATCAGGAACAGGGCGAGCAGGGCGAGCGCGGCCATGATGGCCATGTACCAGCCCACGCCGGCCACGCCGAACTCGGAGGAGACCAGCGCCTGGGCGATGGTCGGGGCGAACGCGCCGCCGAAGATGGCGGCGAGGTTGTAGCTCAGGCCGGCGCCGGAGTAGCGCACGTGCACCGGGAACAGCTCGGGCAGGTACGCGCCGCAGGGGCCGAACAGGCCGCCCATGATCACGAAGCCGACGCACAGGAAGATCATGACGTGGGAGACGGAGTGCACCAGCAGCATCGGCACGAAGAAGCTGAACACCAAGGCGGCGGCGGTCACGGTGATCATGACCTTCTTGCGACCCACCTTGTCGGCATACACGCACGAGACCACGATGAAGATGGCGAAGAACACCACGGAGCACATCTGCATGAGCAGGTACTCGCTTTGGGTGAACTTCAGGCCCTTGACGCCGTAGGCCAACGACCAGGTGCCGAGCACGTAGAACAGGGTGTAGGTGATGCCCATGGCCACGGTGCCGAGCAGGACCTCCTTCCAGTACGGCAGCAGGTCACGCAGCGGGTGCTTGGAGGTGCGCTTCTCCTCGGAGGCCTTCTTGAACACCGGGGTCTCGGACATGCGGGCACGCACGTACAGGCCGATGGCCACCAGCACGGCGGAGCACAGGAAGGGGATGCGCCAGCCGAAGGCGAGCATCTGCTCCTGGCTCAGGTTGGCCTCAAGCACCAGGTTCAGACCATAGGCGCAGAAGAAGCCGATCGGGGCGCCCAGGTTCGGGAAGGAGCCATACAGGGCGCGCTTGTCGGCCGGGGCGTTCTCGGTGGCGACCAAGGCCGCGCCGGACCATTCACCGGCGAGCCCCACGCCCTGGCAGGCGCGGCAGATGCACAGGATCACGATGGACCATGCGCCGATCTGCTCATAGCCGGGCAGGCATCCGACCAGGAAGGTGGCGATGCCCATGGTCATCAGGGCGATGACCAGCGTCTTCTTGCGGCCGAGCTTGTCGCCGAAGTGGCCGAACAACATGGAACCGAACGGGCGGGCGAGGAACGATACGGCGAAGGTCACGAAAGCCATCAGCGTGGCCAGGGCCTGGTTGGACTTGGCGACGTCCGTGAAGAAAATCGCGCCGAAATAGCTGGCGGCTGCGATGGAATAGCAGTAGTTGTCGTAGAATTCGATGGCGGTGCCCACCATCGAGGCGGCGATGATCTCGGGAACGGAATCCTTCTTCACCGGTTTGGCCACAGTCGCGGATGCGCTTGCAGACATTGTCCTTCTTCTTTCTCCTCTTGCGGATAAACCCCGGTGCGGCGTGCGCATCACGTGTTCGCGATGACGGACGAATCAAGCACAGCGACCGGGATACGGGAGAAGGACTGGCACGGCTTGTGGCCCCAGCGATGAGCTCCCGCACATCGCCGTGCCGAACACCGAGTATGACTCAGGTTATAAGCAATAGTTTGAAAGCGCTCATATAGTGGTCATCATATCCAAAGCGTGGATGGTGAGATGGGCCAGCCCGCCGATTACAGGCGCTTGACGATGTCGACGGCCAGACGGGCGGCGGTGTCGGCGTAATCGGAGATGTCGAACTCCTTGAATACCTCGTAATCAGTGTCGGCGTTGTCGGAAAGGGCACGAATCACCAGTGCCGGCACGTCATTGCGGGCGGCGACCTGTGCCACGGCGGCTCCTTCCATTTCCACGGCGTCAGCCCCGGTGAGTCGGATGACCTCCTCGACCTTTTGGGGCGTGTCCACGAAGTAGTTGCCGGAGGCGATGATGCCGGTGATGTGGGTAATGCCCGCATTGGCAAGCGCCTCGTCGGCAACTTCCAGCAGACGGTCATCAGAGTGGAATTCCTCCACCGGAGCGTCCGCAGTGCCGGGCTTCCACTGGCCTACGAGCCGCATGTCAGTGTCGAGGTAGCGCAGGGTGCCGCCGAGCACCACGTCGTTGATGTGCAGGTGGGTGTTGAGGTTGCCGGCGATGCCGCTGAAAATCACGGCGTCCGGGGCGAACTCGTCAATCAGCAGCTGCGTGGTGGCGGCCGCATTGACCAGTCCCATGCCGCCTACCGTTGCGGCAACCTTGATGACGTCAGAACCAAAGGAGTCGACCGTGCCGGACACGATGTCAAGGCTGCCCTTGGCGGCGTGCGTCACATGCGTGAGCGATTTGGCGATCAGCGCCACTTCCTCATCCAATGCGCCAATAATAGCTACAGTTTTCATACCCATACGTAAGTTCCTTTCACAACGCTTTCGACTCCCATGTCAGGGGAGGTGGCCGCCGAATGGCAGGCTGAGGGGTAGAGACGTTTCGTTGCATTGCTCCTGCGAGAGAGACGATGACGCAACTCAGTGCCAACGCCGCGTGGCCACGGCTTCCGCAAGCTCGCGCAGCAAGGCCTCGGTTTCTTCCCAGCTGATGCACTTGTCAGTAATCGACTTGCCATAGACCAGCTGATCAAGCGGCGCGGCCTTCTGATTGCCTCCTTCAATAAAGCTTTCCATCATGATGCCGGTAATACCCTGTTCGCCAGCTGCAATTCTGCTGGCAATATTGCGCACGACTTCGGCCTGACGATGTTCGTCCTTGCCGGAGTTACCGTGTGAGCAATCAACAATCAGACCATGCGAAGCGGCGGAGTCGGCGGGCATTTCGGCGCGTACGTCTTCCATGGCTTTGGCCACGGATTCGGCATCGTAGTTCGGGCCGTGAATCGAGCCGCGCAACACCACATGGCAGTCCGGGTTGCCAAGGGTCTCGACTGCGCAGGCACGCCCCAGATGGTCAATGCCGAAGAACGTGTGCTGCTGAGCAGCGGCGAAGCAACCGTTGACCGCCGCCTTCACCGAACCGTCAGTGGCGTTCTTAAAGCCGACCGGCATGGATAGGCCGCTGGCCAATTGGCGGTGAATCTGGCTTTCCGTGTTGCGCGCACCAATGGCGCCCCAACTCACCGCGTCCGAGATGAACTGCGGACTGGTGGGCTCCAGAAATTCCGTGGCGGCCGCCAATCCTTCCTTCAGCACACCAAGCAAGGTTTTGCGGGCAAGCAACAGGCCCTTGCGAATATTGTGGCTGCCATCAATATCCGGGTCGTTGATCAGGCCCTTCCAGCCGATGGTGGTGCGCGGCTTCTCGAAGTACACGCGCATGACGATGAGCAGCTGCTCGCCGAGCTCGTCCTTCAGCTTGGCCAATCGATGCGCGTAGTCCAGCGCGGCCTTCGGGTCATGAACCGAACAGGGGCCGACGATGACCAACAACCTGTCATCTTGGCCGTACAGGCACGCGCGAATCTCATCACGCGAGTAGGCGACGATTTCCTGAGCCTGATCGGTCAGCGGGAGCTCAGCGAGCACTTGCGCGGGCGTGGGCAGCGGCTCCAACTCCAATACGCGGCGGTTGATGATGCGACTGACACCCACCTGATCCTCCCAACGAGGCACATCGGTGGCAACGAGCGGGTTCTTCCCCTCCCCCATCGCCTGACGAATGGCGCGAAGCTCTTCCGGGGTGTTCAACGGCTGCGGACCGACTTGCAACGGACGCAGCGAATGCGCTGCTTCCTCCTGCTGCTGCATAACATCTCTCCTTGGGTCAGTATCTTTCCCAAGGATAAGGTGTCACGGGAACAAACTGACATGACCACCGTTATTGGCAAAGAATGCTCACTGAGTGGGTCTCAGTGAGCATTTCTACAAAGACAAAGCTATTGAGCCGAGCGGCGAGCGGTGACGGCGTCGGCCAGGGTGTGCAACAGTTCGTTGGTGCGATCCCACGGCACGCAGGCATCGGTGACGGACTGGCCGTAGACCAGCTGGTCGAGCGGGGCCGGCTTCTGATGGCCGCCCACCAGGAAGCTCTCCATCATCACGCCGGTGATGCCCTGCTCGCCATGCGCCAGACGCTCGGCTATCTCTTCGATGACTTCGGCTTCGCGGCGTTCGTCCTTGCCGCAATTGCCGTGGGCGGCGTCGATGACGAGCCCGTGCCGGCTCGGCCCCGTCGCCTGCGAGGCCTTGAGATCTCCCAAAGCCCGGCGCACGGATTCGGCATCGTAGTTCGGGCCGTGGCCGGAGCCGCGCAGAACCAGATGGCAATCCGGGTTGCCTTTGGTTTCGGCGGAAATCACGCGACCGTCCAAGTTGATGGACAGGAAATGATGTTCGAAACCGGAGGCGTAGCAGGAGTCGGCGGCGGCCTTGACGGAGCCGTCGGTGGAGTTCTTGAAGCCCACCGGCATGGACAGGCCGCTGGCCAGCTCGCGGTGCACCTGGGATTCGGTGTTGCGCGCGCCGATGGCGCCCCAGCTGATCGCGTCGCAGATGTACTGCGGGGTGATGGGGTCGAGCCATTCGGTGGCGGCGGGCAGGCCAAGGCTCAGCACATCGGTGAGCACCTTGCGCGCCAGCCACATGCCCTTGCGGATATTGAAGCGACCGTCCAGATCGGGGTCGTTGATCAACCCCTTCCAGCCGATCGTGGTGCGCGGCTTCTCGAAATACACGCGCATCACGATCACGAGACGGTCTTCAAGCTCACGCTTGACGGCGGCCAGTTTCTCGGCGTATTCGTGCGCGGCCTTCGGATCATGGATCGAGCACGGACCCACGATGACGAGCAATCGATCGTCACGGCCATTGAGCACGTCGCGGATCTCCTGGCGTGAATGGAGCACCAACTCGCTCATCTCATCGGTGAGCGGCTGCTCCTTGAGAAAGGCGCGCGGCGCGGGAATCGGGTCGAGCTGGCGGATATTGACGTCGACGGTCTCGGGAAAGACGGCCTGCTCCCCCAACCGACGTTCATCCTCGGAACTATCCGGGCCACGTAACGCTGCCAATGCTCGACTCCTTTCCCGTAATCCGCGCACCGCGGGCATGCCGCCGTGGATGCGAAGGCCCCACTATAGCAGTTCGCCGCCGGCACCGCTGGCGGGACCGGCGATTATGGACCGTCCGCGGCGGCGCCGGGCTTGACGGGCGGCGCCCACCCGTCAAGCCCATACGCCCTCTTATGCGAGCGCGCCCATCGGATCCCATGCGGGGAGCATGGTGGCCGGGGATTCCAAGGCCTTGCGGTACTCTTCGGGAAGCATGGCCTTGGGGACGGCGACCTCGTAGACGTATTCGGTGAACCAGTCGTCGGACATGGTGAAGTAGCCCTTGTCGGCGATCTTGGCACCCCAGGAGTTCTCCACACGCCAGCGCCGCGTGGAGCCGTCGTCGGCCACGTCAACGCCGGCGAAAGCCATGGCGTGGTTCATGGCGGAGTCACCGAAGCGCACGCGGGCTTCCTTGTCCAAATCGAAGTCCACGTCGTACACGCGGCCGTACTCGAACAGGTCGGTGGCCCAAGCGCCGTTCTCACGGTCCATGAACGGGTGGCAGTCGGCACCGAACCATACCGGGATGCCCTGCTCAACGAGAATCCGCTTGACACAGTCCTTCATGAACTGGTTTGGCACGTTGAGGTACTCGGTGGCGTCGCCGCCGGCCACATTGCCGAGATGCTCGATGCCGATCTTCTTGCCCTTGGCGTGCTCGGCGCGCGGATCGTCCACCAGGCACACGTAATCCTCGAGACCGGCCGGCCCCACGTACTTCTTCCAGAATTCGACCGGCGTAATCTCGCCGTCGCGGTGGAATTCGCCATCCTTGTCGGTCCATTCCCAGTCGAAGGAGACCGGCGGCTCGCCCAGGTGGATGGTCAGAATACGGTGGCCGGCAGCAGTGGCGTCGGCAATAATCGCATCGACCTTGGAGGCATCGCCGTCAGCGGCGTACATGTGCGCCACGGCGGTGTGCAGCATGTGGCGCAGCTGGGTGTTCATTTCACCGGTGTTCTTGGAGGATTCGGTCTCCGGGAACAGGTCCTTGGGCACAGCGCCGTACTTCTTGTACACGTTCATGGCCATGGTCCACTGGCCGCCATCGCCCATCACGTCGGCGAGCAGGTGCTGCATCAGGCGGGAGTCGGACGGCTCCCCGGCAGCCACCAGAGCGGCCACATCCTTAAGGAAGTAGTTGACGCGCTCCAGCTTGTCGTAGTACATCGCGTAGTTCTGGGAGAACTCGAACTCCTTCAGGTTCATGCTCCGCTTGGCCACGAAACGGGCCACGTTCAGGGAGCTGAACAGCCAGCAGCGGCCGGAGCGATCCTGATGGGTGGCTTCGCCGTTGTCGACGGTGGTGGAGAAGCGACGCTGCATCAGGCGGGCGCGGTCATAGTTGCGGGCCACCTTGTCGATGCCGGCGGCGGTCACCGCGTTCATGGCCAGACGGTTGGTGCCACTCTGTGCGAAATCGCCGCGCAGGGTATTCAATGCTTCGCCGGTCAGAGGCGTCAATTCACTCATGTCATACTCCTTCTGTGATGGTGCGCTTGCGGCGCAGATCCAAACGAATACGGCACCTGGCTCGAAAGCGCAGGTGCCGTGATTCTTACCGCTAGTAGTCTAATCGAAGGCCTGTCATTCGCCGTTCTGCTCAGATACGGCTGTATTCTCCTGAGTCGGGGCCTCCGGTTCGCCCTGTGTCTGGTGCTCGGACGGTTCAGACGATTCGGACTGCTCATTCTGCGCAGCCGAATCAGCCGGTGCCGCATCTGTCTCATTGTGATCGTCGGCAGCCGACTCGTTTCCGCTCAACTCACCCGGCTGATCATCGGCCTCGTTGTGCACAGGCTTGACTTCCGGGACGGGCGCGACCACCGGCAATGACGCCACGGCAGCGGCTTCCTGACTCTGACCAGAGGCCGCCGCATTACCACCGAAAGCGAATCCGGAGAACGCCTGCGAGAACATAGAACGCAGTTCCGAAACACGCTGGGTGATGACGGACTCGCGTTCCTGCAGATCGGCGATGCGCTTGGACAGACCGTCAAGCTCGCTTTGGGCGGCGGCGCGACGCTCCTCGATCTGCGCATCGGCTTCCTCGCCCGCCTTATGTACGATTGCGGCGGCCTGGATGTCCGCCTCCTCGCGCTTGGACGCGGCATATGAATCGGCTTGGTCGCGAGTGTTCTTGGCCTGGCCGACCAACTCATCGGCTTCCCGCTTGGCCGCCACACGACGCTCTTCGAGGTGCTGCAGGAGTTCGTTGACCTTCTTCGTGGCCTCATCCTGCTGAGCGGCGATGTCGTGACGGATCTGCTCGACCTCGGCGTTGACCTGGCTCATCGTGCTGGTGCGCTTGACCTCGGCCTCATCAGTGATTTCCTGACCCTTGGTCTTGGCCGCATCAATGATTTCGCTGGCCTTGCGCTGGGCTTCGGTCATCATCTTGGACACTTGCTCGCGCACGTCGGCGAGCTTCTTGTTGGCCTCGGCGAGCGCCGCCTCAATCTGATCGTTGGAATCGGACTTAAGCTTGGTGATCTCCTCATTGGCGCTTTTGCGCATTGCGGCAACCTGCTGGGTCGCTTCCGCCTTCATGTCGGCGATTTCGCGCTCTTGAGTGGAGCGCTCGGAAGCCATCTTCTTGGTGTGCTCTTCGCGCGCGTTGCTGAGCTCAAGCTCGACGGTCTGACGCTGTTCGGTGATGGTCTTGGCGGTTTCGGAGCGCAGTTGTGCGGCGTCCTCGTTGGCGGAGGTGGTCACTGATTCGGCCTGATTGTTGGCGTTCGTCAGAATCGAGGCGGCCTTGGCATTGGCGTCGTCAACAATATGCTGGGCATCCAGCTTGGCGTTGTTGATCAGCGTTTCGGCCTGAGCCTGAGCCGTGGTACGGATGGAGGACGCGTCCTGCTTGGCGCGTTCCAACAGTTCGGTACTCGTCTGTTCGGCGGAGGCAAGCATCTGCTGGGCGTTCGCTCCCAAGGAAGCGAAGCTGTTGCCTTCCGGCTTCTTGTTCTTCTCTTCCTGAAGTTGGGCCTGCAGTTGCAGAATACGGTCGTCATCCGCCGCAATCTGCTCACGCATGCTGGCCAACGTCTGCTGCGCACGCTTCACACTCTCCTGAGTAGCGTCGAAGGCAGCATCGACCTTCTCCTTGTCATATCCTCGCAGCACCACCGGGAAACGATCCACCATCGCTGTTTATTCCTTTCGCACACGCATAAAGCTCTTGGCACATCCTTGAAGCACTGTAGCGCATCGCACTAGCGCTGAGCGTTGAGCGACGCGCAATCGTTACAATGCGTGCGAACCATGTTCTATTCCGGCGTGGCGCACAGCGTGCTAGGCGATGAGGATGTCGGAGCTGGAGGGCTTGAGATAGTAGCGTACGGCTTCGCGCACCACATCTCGGCCAGCGGCGATCTGCTGGTCGAGAGGTAGACCATGCTGGCTGGAATGCGCCGGAACGACCGGAGGGAAGCTGACGAATCCGCCCAGCACCCGCTCCTGGGTGGCGGTCCAGTTGAGCAAGTTGTAGAACAGCGAATTACATACGAACGTACCTGCGTCCGAGCTCAGGGTGGCCGGAATCGAATCGTCCGTGAAATCATTCAGGATCGAGCGCAACGGCAGGCGGGTCCAATAGGCGGCCGGGCCATTGGGGTCGATGGGTTCGCGGCGTGGGGTCACGTTGTCCGCGTCCGGCTTGATCGCGTCCATCAGGTTGGTGGCGCATCGTTCAAGCATCACGCCTCGGGCTGCGTGCTTGAGCCCGGTGGCGATGACGATATTGGGCTTGGTGGCCTCAATAGTCTCTTTCAGCGTGGGCCAGGCTTTGGCGAAGCTCACCGGGATGCTGACGGCATGAACGGTGACGGCGACCTGCTCCAACGGATCGTCCGGAGCAGAGGAGACGCCCAGTCCCTGCTCGGCGATGGCCTTGGGCACTTCGACGGCGGGATTGACCTCCACGCCGTCATAGTGGTCGAAGCCGGAGATCACAACATTGAGTTCACGCATAATGCCAGTCTAGCGATGCATCTGGCCGGCCGCTTGGGCCAGCAGGGCGTGCATGCGGGCGCGGGCCTCTTCCTTGGGATCACGACCGAGAATCTCCTCGGCGATACGCTCAGCTGTGGGAATATCCTCCAACGTGGTGATCTTCAGGTTGGTTTCCGCACCGGAGACAATGGCGACGGGTTCATCAGGCAGATAATCGACCACTACGCGCGTATCGTCGGTGGGATGGAAGTCCGGGTCGGCGGCAGCCAAATCGTAAGCGTGACGAATCGTCGCGAAGCGGAAGGATTGCGGGGTCTGCGCGCGGAAGGTGTTCGGGCGGTCCGGCACCGACTTGACCACTTTCAAATCGCCCAGATCCTCGGTCAACAGCACGGTGTCGGTTGAGGCGTAGGCCACGGTCGCGGCCGTGAACTGGTCGAGCGCATCAATCGAACCGTCGATGGCGGACTGTTCCACGAACGGACGGACGGCGTCATGGATCAGAATCTTGGCATCGTCCGGAATGCCAGCCGTAGCCAGCATGTCGAGCGCGGTGGCGGTACTGTCCACACGTTCGTCACCGCCGTCAATGATGACGCGGACCTTGGTGTAGCCCATCTCGCCAACCAACGTTTCCACTTCACCGCGCACCTTGGGATTGACCACCACCACGATGTCGCTGACGCGATCGCAATGTTCAAAGGCATCAATGCTCCAGCACACGATGGGCTTGCCGCCCACGGAGACAAGCTGCTTGGGATTGTCGGGGTCGAAGCGCGTACCGAAGCCAGCGGCCAGCACCACGGCCACCACCGGCACGGTTTGTGCCGGTTTGGCGCCCTGAGCGGGGGCCGGCTGGACGGTAGGCGTCTCGACGGGGGTATCGAAATCTCTCTCAGTCATAGGCACCACCGTAGGGTGAGGGCTGGCCGTCCGTGAACTGCATCACATCTTCTCCACGGAATGTGCCCGCATTCTCCGTTTAGTCACGCACGATGAGGGCGAGGAGGCGGCCTTCGTGTGTTTTGTTGGCGAGCGCGGCGCGGCGGTGCGAGTACCACAGTGGGTTTTCGAGCGTGCACATGCTGTGGCTGATGTTGTCGATGCGCTCCGCGAGCTCGGCCGGGCCTTCGCCGTCCGTGCGGCACAGTTCGGCGAGTTCCGGGTCTTCCTCAAGGTACTGGGTGGCGGCGTGCACGCGCGGCATAGAATCGACCACCTGATGTACGCCGGCGAAAGCGAGGTCGATCATTGCCGCCTCGGCGATGTCAATGCCGGCACCACCGAAGCGGGTCTTCGTCTTGGTCAGCGGGAAGCGCTTGATGAACTGATCGGCGATCTCGTCGCCCACTTCATAGCAGTCGCCGCAGATGCGCGGGCCGAGTGTGGCGACGATGTTCGCCGGGTCGGCACCCTTGCTCTTCATCAGGTCTACCGTGGCGCCGATCACACCACGCTCCAAACCACGACGGCCGCAGTGGGCCGCACCAATGATACCGGTGACCGGGTCGCCCAGCAGCACCGGCAGGCAGTCGGCCGCGAACATGCCTAAGGCTATGCCGGATTGTGCGGCGACCTGGCCGTCCGCCTCGATGACGCGCGGAGTATCAGTCTCACCGTGTGTGCCGGACACGTCGACGCCGAAGGGGGTGTTGATGACGAACGAGTCGTCCACGTCCACAGCCACGCCGGAATGTACTTGGGAGACCAGCGATAGGCGGGCTTGCACCGCTTCGGCGAGTGCGATGCGGTTCGACAGCACGGCCTCAGGTTCGTCGCCGGACTTGCCGCCGAGGTTCAGGTTGCCGTAATCGCCGGTGCTCAGTCCGCCCAGTCGCGTGGTGTACACCACCTTGATGCCGGGGGCCAGTGCGATGGGGATGGTCACCGGAATAGGGCGACCGGCTTTATCGGTAGAGCTGATGCTGTTGGAATCGAGGATTTCTTCGCTGTATTCAGGCATAAGGCATTCTTTCTTGGGTGCGGGCGGTGTTCATGATTCCCATGACCACCCCAGTCAGCCTACGGCTGACAGCCCTCCGCCAGAGGGGGCGGAGTGGTAGGTTATTCGGCTTTGAGGGTGGGCTTTTTGGTGCGCGAGCGGATGGCGGCGTTGATGGGCACCTGGTGCGGGCAGGGCATCGAGAACACGTGCGCCGGATTATTGATGGCGGGTACTGGCGCGCCATCGGCATCGCGCAGGCCGGTTTCCGGCACGGTAAAGACCAATGGTCTCTCGCCAGGCAGCAGGAATTCAACCTGTTGACCGGGCTCGATCTTGTTACGGCTCATCAGCGTGACACGTCCGTCTTCGTCCGCGCTCCAGCTCAGCACTTCGCCCACTACCAGCCATGAGCGGAAGTAGGCGGAGCGGTCGGTGTTCTGTGTGACCTTGTGCTCCGGGTAGTAGAAGCCGGTGGAGTAGTCGCGGTGGGCCACCTTGTCGGTTTCCTCGAGCAGCCATTCGGGCAGTTCGACGTGTGGGGCCGGGCGAACGGCCGCATGCTTCCAATCGGTCTCGATCTGTTCGACCGCGGTGTTGGACTTGCGGCGCGTGGAACGGGCGTGGGAGCTCATGCCGTCGGGTTCGACGGCGGTGCCGGCCGGCGTACCAGAGGCAGTTGAGTCGGCGGCATCAGCAACCGTCACGCGGTCACGTTCTGCGGCAACCGAGCCGGTGACCGAATCGGCAACCGCAGTATCAGAGCCACGGTCATATCCCTCATCGGCCACACCGGCGAACGCGGCATCGGCATTGCGCATCACTTGATCTTCGGTTCCTTGGCCAAAATCGGGGTCGCCCGGGCGAATCACACGGTCACGGAAAGGCTTCAAAACATTGCCATCAGCGTCTTCAAAACCGCGTTGAATCATGTATTCATTAACCGCGGTTTTGTAGGCGTTGGTCATGGCGGCGATATAGTAGGCGCTTTTCGCGCGGCCTTCGATTTTGAGGCTGGTGGCACCGGAGTCAATCAAATCATCCAAGTGCCCCAGCATATTCATGTCCTGCGAATTGAACAGATAGGCGCCGTTCTCGGTCTGCTCGATCGGGAAGTACTGGCCGGGGCGTTTCTCTTCCACGATCGAATACTTCCAGCGGCATGGCTGGGCGCATTCGCCGTGATTGCCATCGCGGCCGGTCAGATAGTTGGAGAACAGGCAGCGGCCGGAGAAGGCCATGCACATGGCACCGTGGACGAAGCATTCGATGTCGAGGTCATCGGGAATGTTGGCGCGAATATCACGCACGGCCTGCAAGTCCATCTCGCGGGCCAACACCACACGGCGAGCACCAAGCTCGTAGAAGGCGTTCGCAGCCTGATAATTAGTCACACCGGCCTGGGTGGATACGTGCAGTTCCAGATTCGGAGCCACTTGACGGGCCATCATCATCACGCCGATATCGGAGACGATCAGCGCGTCCACGCCGGTGTCTTTGAGCTGGCCAACGTACTCGCGCATGGCTTCGATCTCGTTGTTGCGCGGCAGCACGTTGCAGGTCACGTACACGCGAGCGCCGCGTTCATGGGCGTAGCGCGATCCTTCCTCGAAATCCTCAAGGCTAAGGTTTTTGGGAGCCGATCGCATGCCGAAGGCTTTGCCGCCGCAGTAGACGGCGTCGGCACCATAATCGACCGCGGTTTTCAGACCCCTCAGGTTGCCGGCCGGGGACAACACTTCGGGCTTTTTGCGGGTGGGGATTCTCATCGTCGTATTCATCACCGCAATAGTGTAGTGGTGGCCGTGTAATGCGGGCGGGGCTACCGTTAGGCTGGATAACATGAAGATCGATATCGTGAGCGTGTTCCCCGAATACTTTGAGGTGATGAACCTCAGCCTGATGGGCAAAGCCCAGGCCAAGGGATTGTTGGAGATCAAGGCGCACAACCTGCGCGACTGGACCCACGATGTGCATCATTCGGTGGATGACACGCCAGTCGGCGGCGGTGCCGGCATGGTGATGAAGCCCGAAGTGTGGAGCGAATGCCTGGACGAACTGCTGGGATTCTCGCGGCCGTCTGACTCCTCCGCCCCATCCGGCACACCGGTGCTCATCTTCCCGAACCCATCGGCCCCGTTGTTTACCCAGCGCGACGCCACCGAGCTCAGCCATGCCGACCATCTGCTGTTCGGCTGCGGCCGGTATGAGGGCTACGATGCGCGCATCCCGGACTACTACCGCTCCCAGGGCGTCGATGTACGCGAATATTCGATTGGCGACTATGTGCTGAACGGTGGCGAAGTAGCGGTATCGGTGATGCTTGAGGCCATCACCCGCCTGATGCCCGGGTTCATGGGCAATCCCGATTCGATCGTGGAGGAGTCCTATACCGGCGAGGGCGCACTGCTTGAACATCGCCAGTACACCAAGCCCGCCGTGTGGCGTGGTATTGCGGTGCCGGACGTGCTGTTGTCCGGCGACCACGGCAAGGTGGACCGTTTTCGCCGCGACGAAACGCTGGCCCGCACCGCCGAGATTCGGCCAGACCTTATCGCGGCACTGGATTGCAAGGCGCTGGATAAGGCCGACCGCAAGACCCTGATGGCCTTGGGCTGGGAGGTCTCCGCCGCCCATCCGCGCCGGCTCGCCGATTAATTCACCACACGGTGGGAGATTCACTACGCGGCGGAATCGTCGGAACGCTCTATATCCGAGTCGTCATCCGCGGATTCGATGTAGAAGACGGCGGTTTCGCCGTAGTTGCGGCTTTCAGTGATTTGCCAGCCTTCGGGGGCGGTGGGGGTGTCGGAGCGTACCGAGCGTTCGAGCATAATCACGGTGTTCTCGTTGGTGGCGCTGCCCACCGCCAGATTGGCCAACAACTGATTACATTCAGCGGTCTCATAGGCGTAGGGCGGATCAATGAATATCACGTCAAAGGATTCACCAAAGCCGCCAGCCACTTGCTCGGTTTTTTTGACCAGCACACGGGCCTTGAGCGAAGCATCCCACGAACGATTCTTCTGTAACTGCGACAAGGTCTTGGTGATCAGCGCCGCCGCAGGCCGGGAACGTTCCACGGCCACGAGTTCTCGCGCGCCACGGCTCAGCGCTTCGATGCCCAACGCACCAGTACCGGCGAACAGGTCCAGTACGCGGGCGTCATCCAGCACTCCCCATGAGTCGAGGTGCGAGAAAATCGCCTCTTTGGTGCGATCCGTGGTAGGCCGGGTACCCGTTTTCGGCGTAGCAAGCGCCACGCCCTTGAATCGTCCAGAAATTACACGCATAGCTTTCACTGTACAGGCTCATCTACGCATACCAATCATGAACAACAATGGGGTGCTCGAAGCGCACCAATGATATAGTGCACTTCGAGTGCCCCTTGCTCGGATGCTCTGGGCGGCCTGCGCAATGATCTAATGCAGGCCGCCTTTTATGTCAATGTCGATGTATGTCTGCGCTGGTCCGCGCTATAGCATCACCTTCCTTACTCCATACTTATGCGGCACTTATGCTGCAACGGTGCTTGCCACGCCGCATGCGCCGACCGGCACGGGACGATCATCACCGTCCGAGCCAAGGTGCAACAACGACGCACGCGGAATTGAGGACACACCTCCGGCAAGCGGATGAGCCAGCGGGGAAGCAACCGGCGCAGAAAGCGAAGGAACACCCGATGAAGCGACTACAGAAGCTCCGGAAACCGAAGCCACTGGCGTCGCGACCGGAGCAAGCACCGGCTGAGACACCGTATCCGCGCGATGCCTGCCGCCCCTGACTTTGCCGATCGCTGCATCTGCCGCTGAAGGTCTCACCGCCCCAGCTCCGGCAGTCGACGCAGCTGCAGCCACACCAGCTAGACCAACCGGCACTCCTGCCGGTGCCGTGGCGGAACGCGAACGGGCACGGGAACGGGAGTGGGCACGGGCTCGCGCACCAGCCAACACACCGTCATCCAGCTCGCCGGTCTGCCGAGCCACAATCGTGGCACAAGTAACGGCCGCAGACACATTGGCCATGGTGCTGGGCATGCCGACGATATTGCTCACCGGCACCAATGGCACCAGCAGTTGCACCGGCAAGCCAACGGCGGTAAACACCGTAGTAGCGGTGACGATGGCGGTTCCCGGCACGCCTGCCGTACCGATCGAAGCAAACAATCCGATCACGGCAAGCGCCACATACTCCCCTGGTCCGTAATCGAGTCCAAGAGCGTTGATGGTGAACACGGCGGACAGCATCGGCCACACGCCGGCACATCCCGGCATACCAATGGTGGTGCCAATGGGCGTGGTGAAGTTCGCGATGTCAGCCCCTACACCGATGGTGCCGATCTGGCGAATGCTCAACGGCAGCGTGGCAACACTGGATTGTGTAGTGAATGCAGTGGTCTGCGCAGGCAACACGGCTTTGAAGAACGTCAGCGCCGGTACCTTGGCCACCAGTTTCACCAGCGCGCCATTCACCAGGAACGCCTGAACAAGGTTCAGTGCAAAGCCCAACAGCAGTATGCCGAGCAACGAAAGCAACGCATCGGCTTTGGAGGTGGTTGCAGCAGTGGAGGTAGCGCCAAGCACCACCACCGCGTACGGAGTCAGTTCCACTACGTAACCGACTGCTTTGTAAATCACGTCCTTGGTCTGCTCGAAGAACCTCGTGATAACATCCACGCTCTTCTGCTTGCTGACCGACACAATCGCAATTGCCAATACCGATGCAGTGATGATAATCGGCACCACGCGGTTACCGGACAAGTCGCCGATGATGTTCTTCGGGAAGAAGTTGAGCACCACCTGATCGAACGGCGCAGTCTGCGAGGTCAGGAAGCCGGCCGTGGACTTGTCATTGACCAGCGTAACGCCGGAACCGATGTGCAGCGGGATCGCCACTGACAAGGTCAGCACGATGGCGATGAGATTGGTGAGCAACAGCCAACCGACCGAGCGCAATCCGATGCTGCGCAGTCTATGCAGGCTGCCCACATACGTGATGCTGGAAATGATGGACACGAAAATCAGCGGTGCCACCAAGGCGGTAATGAGATTGATGTAGATGTTTCCCAGTAGATTCAGTGAATCGACATTCCCGTTGAACGCCAGACTCAGCGCGATGCCCAGCATCAACGCAAGGATGGTCAGTACGCTGAAATTGAGTTTGAATACCGCACGCAGCAGGGCGATCAGGGCAAACAACACGATGGTTGCCACCCAGACCGTCACTGCGGTGGGATCGATGTTAGACAGCACTCCCATAAATCAATCCTTGAATTCGATGCCGTGCTCAGTGCTTGGCAGAACCTGAAGCATGCCGGGCATACACGCGGCGGCGAGCGGCTGCACCCGTCACGCCGACCAGCAGCAATACCAGCGTGGCCACGGTGGCCGGGACGATGGCGGAACCGGTGTTCGACAGGGACTTGACACCAGCAGCGTTCTTGGATGCGCCGTTCTTGGTACCAGTGGTGTTGGTTTTACCAGTATTGGTGCCCTTGTTGGCACCATTGTTGGTGTTGTTCCCGGTGTTCCCGTTGTTGCCGGTGTTGCCGCCAGCCAGACCCTTCTGCGCGTTGGCGATGGCCGTAATGGCACCGTCCGTGGCATCAATGGTGGCCGTCTTGTTGGAGACCGTCTTCTGCGCGTTGGCGATGGCGGTGTTGAACGCATCGACGTTGGCCTGGGCGTAGCCGTCCAGCGGCACGCTCTTGGCGGCACCAATGGTGCCGCGCAGGCTGGTCAGCGAGTAGAAGTGGTCGAGCTGGGCGATGTAGGCGTCACGATCATTGGTCACGGTACGGCCGAAGTTGTGGGCGGCGTTCAGATCGTCACCTGTAATGGAGTAACCGCCAGGAATGATTTGGCTGTCGTCGTAAGTCGTGCCTGCCCAAGCAAGCATGTATTCACGGGCCGTGGGCTGAGGCTTAGTGTCCACGTTGTTCCTCGCGCCATGATAATCCACCACTTCGTCAGTAATCGGACCGGCCGGCTGATCGGTACCTGCAAGTTGTGCTGTATTGTCCCTGTTGTAATGCAACAGCAACGGCACCTGCAGACGGGTTGCACCAGTTCCGGTCGAGTCAATCACACCGTGGCTGCCATCTTCAGTGACAAGGTTCGGCAGATAGGTGTTCACAAGGTGCGTATACAAATCGGCCAGCGGATGATCTCCCGTAGCACTCTTGCTGTAGTTATCACGAATATGGAACGGTGAATTCTTGCCGGAAGTATTATCAAGAATGGTGTCGAAGGTGTAGACGTGGTCAACGCCATACTTGGAGGCCTCCTGATTCACATAACGAATGGTCGCGTACGTATTGCCGCACCATGTGGCACCAAAGAAGATATAGTGGTTGCCTTCAGACTGGAGGATCTTCTCAAGCTCGCCATAAGTGACGGAAACCAACTTGACATCCTTCTGTTCGCCGGATTTGAACACGCTCGCCTGTCCCTGCGAATTATGGGTCAGATAATAGTCAACATAAAAATCACCATTCGTACGCACGGCAGCGTTGTTGGCAATCGCAGACAACGCAGTGCCCACCGTAGCTTCATTGGCAACGCTGTCGGCACCGGCGGCAACGCTCAGTACTTTGTCTCCAGAAGCATCCTTGTTGTAGGTGAACAACGTAGGCAAATCCACCACCTGAGAGGCGTCTTTGCTTTGGATGTCCTTCAGGCCGAAATCATCGACGGTCTGCTGGAAACGCTTGGCGAACGACGCGACCTTGTTGTTCTTGTCGTTGATGTTCACCAGCGTGGAGTCACCGGCGTTATCCAGATGCGGATCGAAGTTATACACCTTGGTGATGCCCTTGGCCTGTGCCACCTTGTTGATCACCGGCAATGCCTTGGTCACGTTGGCGTCCCACGTGCCACCAATCAGGATGGCGTAATTGCCCGATCCGTTCTTGAGGATATCCTCCAAACGTTCCAGCGTGATGTTCTCAAACACATGGCCGGCCGGTAGATTGGTCACATCCGAATAGTAGTCAAACGGCGTATCCTCCTGGCTTGCGCCATTGACAGCAGTACCGTTGCCCGCCTCGACAGCATTGGCGCTGGACGGCAACGCCAGTCCGGTCAGGCCGAGCGTTGCGGCTGCCACCCAGGCAATGGCATTGCCTGCCCAGCGGCCCCGTTTAGCGCCGTTCTCGTTTGCGATGTTGTTCATTATTGTTCCCTCCTCTGAATTACTGCTTATTGCCGATGTTGTCGGCAGACTGACCGTCAAGATTGAAATCGAATACTGCAGTGGGTTGCTGGTCCGCATCGAAGTCACCACCGTCATCAGCCACATTCCCGGCATCGCTCACGGCGAGCGCGTGCTTACGGCGCTGCTGAACAATCGCCGAAGCAACCACGGTGCCAACCACTGCTGCGGCAATCACCACGATGGCAAGTACGCGCACCACAGGATTGGTGGGTTCGGGCTTGTCGATTACCGGGTTTGCGCTGGTGTCGGCCTCGGTATCTGAGGCGGCAGAAGCCTTGTTGCTCTTGGACTTCTTAATCTTGGCTTCGTCCTTGCTCGCACTGGTGTCGGAGGTCTTCTTATCGGTTGTTGAGTTCTTGTCAGCGCTATGCGAGGCACCCTTGTCTTCCGATTTTCCGGCTTCGGTCTGCTGACCGGCATCGGTGTTCACGGCCGTATCGTTGGAACCACTGGTTTCCTGGTAAGCGGCACCGCCGTTCTGTTGCGTGGCCTGGGGTGCGGCTTGCTGCTGAGCGGGTGCCTGTTGCTGTGACGGCTGCTGGGCGGGTGCCTGTTGTTGAGCCGGCTGCTGGGCGGGTGCCTGCTGTTGCGCCGGCTGCTGAGTCTGCTGCTGTTCCTTCCGTGCAGCCTGCTGCGCCTTGTAATTGGCGCAATAGCTGTCGAAACTGGCTTTCTGCGCTGATACATCGATGCCGCCGCCGGGGTTGGAATCGTATGCAGAACCACCGCTGGAGCAGCAAGCTACCGGATTATAGTTGGCCGAACAGAGGTCGCATACGTCGCCGACAGCGTATGCGGTGCCCAGCGCGAACTGCAATCCTGCCACCGCCAAAGCACTCACCGCGGCCGAGCTGAGGACTATGCGCAACGCCTTGCCTCGTTTGGTCAGCGGCGCACGCTGTGAGTGTTGTGATGAGGTTGACATGAGTTTCCCTTCTTTTTTCGATGATGAAAGTGACTATGAATGACGAGGCGTGCGGCTGCAGGGGCGCAAACAGGTATGGCTTCGCCCAACTCCATGCATGACGACGCAAAAAGCCAACGAATCGATACCGTCGACCTATGTTGCGGAAGACGCATACAGCTGCGCCTTCACGCGATTGCGGCAATCACATTGTGGTTGGAGACATGGGCGATATGTGCGTTGTCTGAATACAAAAGGCAACGCACCACACCAATAGCAGCGGCTACCGTATCCGCATAGGCATCAATGACACCGATAACGAAACAACAGATAGAACGGCAGACGCACGCGATACCCCCGGCGAACGTCGACTTTGTGACTGCACCAGAATATTCATGATGCGGCTCTCCTTGCTCGGTTCAAGCATCTGACCAGGATGCCCGCTCCGCCAAGCATCCCCCTGATGCCGTTGAGCGGAACTTTTCACATCGGCGGCTGCGGTGTTGTGATTCTCAGGAACCTTATCGCAATCGCTCTGTGAACGTTAGCCACATCTTAGAACGGCATTGACGGCAACAAGGCCCGTTTGTTATATGGACTTCTTATGACCGCATATCGCAGGTACCTTGGCACTGTGTTTTCCCTCCAGTTTTCGCACATATTCGGGGATTCGGCAGCCAGGCACTCAGGCATTCGACACCGACGTCAAGCGCTTGCCCCGCACCCGGGCCCCCACACCAGCGACCACCAGCAACAGTGCATTGCCGGCAATCAGCAACGTATTCATGGTGTACAACAGCCATGCAATAACCAATACATCGACCACAATCGCCGCGACACAGCCGACGCGCGGGAGCATTCGATCTCGTGCCAATGATCGGTATGCTCCGGCGGCAAGCGCAAGCTGCAACACCAGCATCAGAATCGTGACACTAGACGACACCGTTGTGGTAGACACTCCCACAATGAGCGGGACCACCCCCGCCACCAATATCACTGCCAGCAATCGCACGGGCGTACCGGTACGCTGCGACAGGCCAGACAATTCGCGCGGCAGCCAACCATCCTGACATGCCGCATGCAGCGGGTATACCATCCAGCCAATAGCTGCATTCAGTGTGGTGAGCAGGGCCAGCGCCGACCCACCAACGGTGAACGCTCGCATCACATTGCCAGGCACGGCAATGCGCGCGCTCACTGATATGTCTTGATTCGCCACGCGCGCTATGGGAAGCACCCCGGCATCCACCACGCACAGCAGCACATACGCCAGCGCCACCACGAGCAAAGACACAATCATCGCGCGCGGCACCGTACGCCTCGGTGCACGGGCAGCCGCAGCATAGTTCGACACCAATGCCACACCGTTCATCATGAACGTCATGTACAGACACGCGAACACGAATACCGTAGGCGAACCGATAATCACATCCTGCGTGAGATACCGTGCCTGCACATGCGGTATCAAGGCCCCTGCATAGAGACCGAACACCACGGCCAACAGCAGTATCAGCAATACTTGTACCGCCGACGCTGCCCGCGCACCCCATGCATGGAGCGTCACGAATACCGCAATAATCAGTATCGCCACGCCACGTGCCACCAACGGCGGCACCGGCAGGAGTTGGGCCGCCGACAGCGCATAAGCCGCTATGTCAAATACGAGAAAACACAAGAGATACGCGCCTACTCCGCCCACATATCGCCCCACGGTATCGCGCAACTGCTGATATTGGCCACCGGGGCACTCACCTGAGCTGTTGAGCAAGAGCTGCGGAACAAGTGCGATGACGGAGAATCCCAAGCCGACCAACGCCGCGATCCATAATCCCGTACCAATAATGCCAATGCCTATGCCGGGCATTGACATCACACCCAGTCCAATCACACCGCCTGTTGCCAACGCCACCAGATGCCCGGTTCCCAACGCCGCATCCTGACTCCGATTCATCGCAACCCCCTCATGTACGAATGGTCTTGCCTCCACTGAAGCACATTCGAGGGCTTCCCGACCGTGATTTCCTCACGATCGGCATACGGAAAATCTATATCGTGCGATCACGGCGTGCGGCCTCGGCCTCAGCTGGAGGTCAGGAAGGTTTCGTTGCCTCGGGTGAAGTCGAGGACGGCACCGGCGAGTTGGACCTCGCCTGCCAGTTCGGGGTCGGCGGCCAGAAGCTGCTCGGCACGGGTGCGGGCGTCGGCGATCATGTCGGCATCCTTGACCACGCGCAGGAGCTTCAGGCTGGACTTGCCGCCGGATTGGGCGTCGCCGAGTACATCGCCGGCACCGCGGAATTCCAAGTCGGCTTGGGCGATTTCGGCACCGTCGAGCGAGTGGTGAATCACTTCGAGCCGTTGCTCGGCCGGGGAGCCGGGTTCCGCACGGGAAATAAGGAACGCCCACGAGTTGGTGCCGCCACGCCCCACGCGGCCGCGCAGCTGATGCAACTGAGAGAGGCCGTATCGGTCGGCATCAAAGATGACGATGCAGCTGGCCCGCTTGACGTCCACGCCGACTTCGATCACCGTGGTGGACACCAGGATCGGAGTCTCGCCGCCGGCAAAATCGGCCATGACCTGGGTTTTGACGTCATCCTTGTCGCGGCCGGTCAGAGTCGCAAACCGAATGCCTTGGAATTGCGGGAGTTTCTGCAACCGGTCGGCGATTTCGGCCACCGCATGCAATGGCGGGCGAGCCACGGTTTCGCCGTTCTCGTCGAAGGTTTCGTAGGGATCGTCGATGCCGATGGCGTCGGCCGCCGCGCGCGTCGCACGGCCGCCCGCAGCTGTGCGGGCGCTGGAACCAGATGCTGCGGCGCGTCCGCGGGCAGAACCGGCTGCTGCCGAAACACCGGAGCCGCCTTCGTTCCCCTCATCATCCGCATCAATGCGCGGGCACACGATATAGGCCCGTTCCCCCGCGTCGACTCGCGCGCGAATGTGCGCGAACATACGCCCCATGGTGGCGGCGTCGGCCTCATTGATCACCACGGTGCGAATCGGTTTGCGGCCGCCGGGCAATTCGGTGAGCCAGGAAATATCGAGATCGCCAAACCAAGTCATGGCGGCGGTGCGCGGGATGGGCGTGGCGGTCATCACCAATAGATGCGGCGTGGTGCCGTCGTCGGTTTTGGCGTTGAGACTTTCGCGCTGTTCCACACCGAACCGGTGCTGCTCGTCGATTACCACCAAGGCCAAGTGCGGGGCTTGGAAGGTCTTGGAAAATGCCGCGTGCGTGGCCACGATAATGCCCGGCTCGCCACTGGCGGCCGCAGCGAGCGCCTTACGCCGGGTGGCAAGCTTCATACCACCGGTCAGCAGGGTGACGGGAATTTCCGCAGGCACCTTGGAAGAAGAGACTGTCGAAGCACTGGACGCGCCCATCGCGCCCTCAACGTCGGCCGCGGCATCGGTCTCCTTGGCACCCGGCTGTGCAAGGGCCAGCCCCGACACCATCTTGCTGATGGTCTCGTAATGCTGTTCGGCAAGCACCTGAGTGGGAGCCACCAGCACCGCCTGATAGCCGGCGCCGACCGCCTGCAGCATGGCCGCGAGCGCCACCACGGTTTTGCCGGAACCGACTTCGCCCTGCAACAGACGTTGCATGGGCCAGTCACGTTCAAGATCGGCCGCGATGTCGTCCACCACCTGACTCTGCCCGGCTGTCAGTGTGAACGGCAGCGAGGCGATGAAACGGTCACGCAAATTGGGCAGATCAGGCAGATTGGTCGCAGCACCGCGCTCCGATGCTCCCGGTTGTGCGCTTGGCTCCGCGGCCGCTTCGCCCACCGACGCTCGAGCTGTTTCCAGCGCCTCGTTCAGCGGGCAAGGATGCGCCGATGACTTGTGCGCGTGCTGTCGAGCCTTCAGCAGCGAGGTCTGCGAAACGAAAGCCTCCTCATAGCGCAGGGTTTCGATGGCTTCCTTGAACCGGGCCGTGGAGGCCGGATCATGAATGGCCAGGAACGCCTCAGCCCGATGCATGAGGTTCTTGGCCTTGCGCACCGATTCGGGCAGCACATCTGGGATGGATTGGGAGAGCGCCTCAGTACCGGATTCGGCGGTCGTGCCGGACTTCTCTTCCCCGTTTTGGACGGCGATGGTGTCGGTCGTGGGAGCCACGATGTCGGCTGACCCAGCGCCAGCGAGTTGCCCGTCAGGCGTGGATGACGTGCGGGCCCCCATCATCCACAGCAATCCCAGAATCGTCTCATGAATATGTTCGGATGAAATACGCGAACTGGCGTGATATACCGGGCGGGGCCGGCAGACGCGGGTAAGCGCCTCTTGCACGGTATCGGCGTCGTATTTCAGCGAGGCCCCGGAAGGGGCAGCCGCGGCCGGCGGATACGCGGACTGCGCACTGGCATACGGATCGGTACTTCCCGCAAACGCGCCATTGCTGGATGCCGCGCCCCGAGCGTAACCCTCAAGCCCCGCTCCTGTTCCGGCCGACCCGGGCGCGACAGTGAGGATTTCGGGGTGCGTGAATTGCAGCTGACCCATGTATTCGCTGGGCATACCGGAGACCACCACAGACGTGCCGGCGCGCAGCCGCATGCTGACCCAATCCACATACGATCTACGATACGAAAAGAACGTGAGCCGAGCCGTGCTGCCGGGTACGCGACGAGACCGGGCGAAGTCGGCGTCATCGACCGTCGCCTCGAGTCGGTAGCCGCGGCGAGCGTTCATCGGCACCACGCGCATGTCTCGTATCACGGCGGCAAATGCCATCTGCTGGCCGGGTGCGGCCTCGCGGATGGCGCGAAGCGGCACCGGTTCGGTGACGCGGAAGGGATAGTAGGTCAGGGCGTCGCCGACAGTGACGATTCCCAGCGATTTGAGCGCGGACACGCGACGCTTGTTGGTGACCAGCGAAGCGAGAGTGGTGTCCATAGTGATGCTCATATTGGCCTATTCTATTCGCACGGCCCCTTTAGGCCGCAGAAACAACAAAACCCGCTGAGCCGAAGCTCAAACGGGTTTTGCTCCACGTTAGTACGCGATTCACGCGGCCACACGCTGAACCTTGCCGGCCTTGAGGCACTTGACGCACACGCGCAGGCGAGTGTTCTCGCCATCAATCGTGGTGCGCACAGACTGCAGGTTCGGGCGGAAGCTACGCTTGGTACGACGGTGCGAATGGGAAACGGTGAAACCGGTCTGCGGTCCCTTGCCGCACACTGCGCAACGAGCTGCCATGATGGACTCCCTTAACCTTGATGTGTCAAGTCTTTCGCGCATTCGACCGCCGGTTTCACCCGACATGCCGAACACACAACTTCACAAATATATAGCCCAATACCGACAACCGCAACTCTTGCGTGTATCATGGGCGAACTTCGGCGGTTCACGCGCGGTTCGAGCGTAACTTGCGAGTGGGCCATCAGCGGTTCGCGAGCGGCTCGGCATTGGTTCGCCATCGGCGAATTACGCCGCAAATCGTAGCGTTTACCTGATAAAACACGCCGGCCTGCCTATTCCGCATCCAGCAAACTCTCATATAATCTCGGTATAAGAGATAGCAAGGGACGAAGGGGTCCTCGTGCAACTTACGACGAAGGAGGCTGTCATGTTGAATCTCAGGCGAGGTATCGGCACTCACGAGCCCAGCGTGATTTCACTGGGGCAAGTCTGGGTGGACATTATGCTCAATGTGGACGAGGTGCCGGCACAGGGCGGATTCGCCGTGGCCGATCATCCGAAGCCTTCCATTGGCGGCAGCTATCGCGTGCTGCAGGCGGCCAGCCGCATGGGCGTGCCGACCGAGCACGCCGGCATTCTGGGCAACGGCCTGTGGGCGCATTTCATCCGCCAGTCATTCCAAGACAACGGCATTACGCATATCGGCCAGGATCGTCTTGATGAGGATTCCGGTTTCCGCGTGGTGCTGAGCTCCGGCGCGCCGAAGAAGACGTTCATCGCTTCCTACGGCGCCGAGGCTCATGGCGACGCGGACACGTTCAACACGCTGGAGCCGCAGCCCAAAGACGTGGTGCACATCAGCGGCAACACACTGATGGACCATACGGCCACCGGCGTGGACGGATTCCTACTCAAGGCCGGTACCGACCCGGCTGCACGCGACTACACGCTGGTGATCAATCCCACCAATACGTTGCGTCTGGTCAACGACCATATGCTTGAGGACCTGGTGCTCGCACGCCCGGTCTGGTCCTGCAACCGTCAGGAGGCCATGACGCTGGCCGAGCGCCTGGGCGCGCCGATCGACGACAGCAAGGTCACCATCGGCGGTGGACTCGACGACTTCATGCACCAGTTGTGTGACGGCTTGGGCACTACACTACGCGCGCCGCTGGTGGTGCGTGTCGGCGCCCGCGGCGCTTGGATTCGTGAGCCAGGTGGCGAGACGATTCATATCGAGGGATACCCGACCAAGGCCGTACACACCCGTTCGGCGGGCGGTTGCCACACCGGCGTGATGTGCGCGATGCTGGCAAAGGGCCATAGTCTGGCCGAATCGGTAAAGATCGCCAACGCGGCGGCATCCATCGCCATCCAGCGCAGCCTCAACGGCGTGCCGCAATGCCCCGATTACGACGAGGCCATCGCGCTGATCGGCGAATAGTTTCCGGACGATTGAGTGGATTTCCTCATCTGGGGGAATCCACGATCGGCTCCCTTCAGTCCGCTTCGCGGCCAGCTCCCCTCAGCGAGGGGAGCTATTTTTCTGCCCTGGCTCCCCTTAGAAAGGGGCCCCGGCATTATTCACCCGCCGTTCAACCGGAATGGTCCCCCTACCCTAGTCCGCGCTTCTACGATAGATTGAGTTGAATACCGTCGAGGAGTGCATATGACTGATCCCACGAATGTCCACGAACCGGTGCCGCAAAGCGTCAAACTGACCGCCCGCGAAAAGAAGTGGATCATCTACGACGTCGGCAACTCGGCATTCGTGCTGCTGTCCACCGCCGTCATCCCCATCTACGCCAAATCACTGATGCCGGCGGACGGCAACATCGTGTCCGCCTGGGGTTACGCGCAAACCATTGCCTCCTTGGTCATAGCGCTGCTCATGCCGTTGCTCGGCTCCATCGCCGACGTGCAAGGCATGAAAATCAAGTTCTTCCTGGGCTTCTTCGGCACCGGCGTGGTCACCTGCTGCGCAATGGCCTTGCCCCTGACCTGGCTGCCGTTCCTAGTCGTCTACATTCTGGCGACCATCGGCCTCAACGGCTCGCTGACGTTCTACGATTCGATGCTCATCGACACCACCTCGAACGAGCGCATGGACAAGGTCTCCTCGCACGGCTACGGCTGGGGCTACATCGGCTCCACCGTGCCGTTCATCGCCTGCATCGCGCTGATCTTCGGCGGCCCGTCGCTCTTCGGCTGGTCCACGGTGGCTTGCACGCGCGCCTCATTCATCATCACCGCCATCTGGTGGGTGGCGTTCACCATCCCGCTGCTTACCAGCTACCGCCAAGTGCACTATCGCGCCACCCGTGACCAGCTGGGCTCGGCCATGCGCGGCACGTTCAGCGAACTGGCGGGCACGTTCGGCAAGATCGTGAAGAACAAGCCGTTGTGGATGTTCATGATCGCGTTCTTCTTCTACATCGATGCCGTGAACACGGTGATTTCGATGAGTACCTCCTACGGTGCCGAGCTTGGCATCGACTCCACCCAGCTGGTGGTGGCACTGCTCGTCACGCAGTTCGTGGCCTTCCCCTGCGCGATTCTCTACGGCCGTCTGGCCGGCCGGTTCGGCTGCAAAGTGATGATCACGACGGCAGTCGTGGCATACATGTGTATCGTGCTCTTCGCCGCGTTCTTCATGAAATCGGCCGTGGAGTTCTGGATTCTGGCGATTCTGGTCGGCATGTTCCAAGGCGGCATTCAGGCGCTGTCCCGCTCGTACTACGGCAAGATCATCCCCAAGGACCACGCCAACGAGTATTACGGCTTCTACGATATCTTCGGCAAGACCGCCTCAATCATCGGCACTTTCCTGGTGGCCACCACCACCTCCCTGACCGGCAACGCCTCGCTCGGCGTGCTCTCCATCGCCGTCCTGCTCGTCGTGGCGCTGGCCTTCCTGCTCCTGCAAAAGGACCCGACGCGGGAGTGAAATCCCGGAAATAACAGAATAAAGTACTGTGATAGCCCTTCCCTTGACAGGGAGGGGTTATTTTTTGTGTGTCAATACGCTGGCTTGAAAAACAGCTTGTTCATCTTTCCGCTTTTCGCAAAATTCATATTGACATTTTTGAATTTATGAATATAATGAGGATGTAAGTTCAAAACAGCGAATGTGAGGTGAGATTCGTGGCATCTGCATACACAGAGACCATAAAGGTGTTCAAAGCATTTTGTGACGAAAACCGTTTACAGATTTTAGAATTGCTCCGCACAGGGGAAAAATGCGCCTGCAAATTGCTTGATGATTTGCATATTACACAATCAACACTTTCCCATCACATGAAAATATTGTGTGATGCCGACATCGTACAAGGGCGTAAAGATGGGAAATGGGTTCATTACTCCATCAATCCCGAAGGCGCAGAGCGTGCTAAAAAATTGCTTGAGCAACAATTATCTTTAGTTCCTCATGATGAGCAAAACGGAAGTTGCTGTAGGTAAAATAAGCCATCTGTAAAGGGTGGCTTCTCTTTTGGACAACATTTCGATAGTTTTGAATTTATCAATTTGAAAGGAGACATACCTTATGGAGATTTTACGATTAACGTGGCTTTTCATTCAAGATCAGGTGCTTGGAATGAAGTGGCTGAACACGGTAATTGGAAATGGTTTATCCGTTTTTGGGTTAGACACAACATCCCGCTTGGGTGGGAGCATCCAGTTTTTTCTTTACGATGTGGTTAAAATTACCGTGCTGCTCTGTGTCTTGATTTTTGTAATCTCATATATTCAGAGCTATTTCCCGCCTGAGCGGAGCAAACGGATACTGGGACGTTTTCATGGTATCTGGGCAAATATCATCGCTGCTCTGCTGGGAACGGTAACGCCGTTCTGTTCCTGCTCCTCTATTCCGCTGTTTATTGGTTTTACCAGCGCTGGACTTCCTTTAGGCGTAACTTTTTCTTTCCTGATTTCATCTCCGATGGTTGATCTGGGAAGTTTGGTATTGTTGATGAGCATTTTCGGGGCAAAGATTGCAATCGTCTATGTGGTAGTTGGCTTGGTGCTTGCAGTAATCGGCGGTACAGTCATTGAAAAAATGCACATGGAGAACTACGTGGAAGATTTCATCCGTAATGCAAACAGCGAGGATATTGAATCAGATGCACTGACAGTGAGGGATCGGCTGATCTTCGCAAAGGAACAGGTAATTGAGACTTTCAAGAAAGTGTTCCCGTATATTTTGGTTGGCGTTGGTATCGGCGCAATCATTCATAACTGGATTCCGGAAAGCTGGATTCAGACGGTATTGGGAAGCAACAATCCATTTGGTGTTGTGTTAGCCGTGTTGGTGGGTGTTCCAATGTATGCGGATACTTTCGGCACGATTTCCGTTGCGGAAGCCCTGCTTGCAAAAGGAGCGCAGCTTGGTACAATCCTCAGCTTTATGATGGCCGTCACTACGCTTAGCCTGCCGTCCATTATTATGCTGAAAAAAGCGGTAAAAGCAAAACTGTTAGGACTGTTCATCGTAATCTGCACGCTTGGAATTGTCATTGTGGGTTATCTGTTTAACGTATTTCAGCATCTGTTGATTTAACAAGGATAAGGTGTAACCATACAAAATTTGAAAGGAGATTCTATTATGGGACTGTTCGGATTTGGCAAAAGAAAAGAGGAAGGAGGAAAGACTGTTGCTTGTGCTTGCAATGGAGCTTGTGAAACGTATGAGGCCGAGACTGTAAACGGTAGCTGCTGCGATGAGGCAAGCAACAGTATTTGCTGTATTAAGGTTTTAGGCAGCGGATGTAAGAATTGCCATGCCTTGCTGGAGAACACAAAAGCAGCACTGAACAATATGGGGTTGTCTATTCAACCGGAGTATATCACTGATATGGAGAAAATTATGGCCTACGGTGTAATGTCTATGCCTGCGTTGGTGGTCAATGAAAAAGTGGTGTCTATGGGAAAGGTGCTGAAAGCTGCTGATGTGGAAAAACTGATCCATAAGTTGGGGTACTAAAAGTGGAGAAAAAGAGAGTTGCTTTTATATGCGTCCACAATTCCTGCCGGAGCCAGATAGCAGAGGCATTAGGGAAGCATTTTGCTTCCGATGTGTTTGAAAGCTATTCTGCTGGAAGCGAAACCAAGCCCCAGATCAATCAGGATGCTGTCCGCTTGATGAAAGAGCTGTATGGGATTGATATGGAACAGTCCCAATACAGTAAAACCTTTGACAGCATCCCGGAACCGGATATTGCGATTTCGATGGGCTGTGATGTGGGTTGTCCCTATATTGGCAGAGCTTTTGACGATAACTGGGGACTAAATGACCCGACAGGCTGCCCGGATGAAGCGTTCCGGGAAATAATCAGTCAAATTGAGGGGCACATTATACGGTTAAAAATACGAATTGAAGGAGGTGTTTATGGTTGAAAAAAGAAGCTGATCCGGGGATCAATTTTTTTCAACGGTATCTGACAATATGGGTATTCCTGTGTATGGTGGTAGGCGTATTGCTGGGGCATTTTGCCCCAGTAGTCCCTGCATTACTGGCTCGGCTGGAATATGCCCGTGTCTCTATCCCGATGGCTATTCTGATTTGGGTAATGATATATCCCATGATGCTGAAAGTGGACTTCAACAGTGTACGAAATGTAGGAAAAAATCCGAAGGGGTTGTTTGTGACATGGATTGTCAACTGGCTTATAAAACCTTTTACAATGTATGGCATTGCCAGCTTGTTTTTCTTCGTGATTTTCAAGGCATTTATTACGCCTGACCTTGCGGTAGAATACCTCGCCGGAGCAGTGCTTTTGGGGGCTGCGCCTTGTACGGCGATGGTGTTTGTATGGAGTACGTTGACAAAAGGAAATCCAGCTTATACGGTGGTGCAGGTGGCGACCAATGACCTCATCATTCTGATTGCTTTTGTGCCTATCGTAAAATTTTTGTTGGGCGTTTCCAATGTTAGTGTTCCCTTTGATACGCTGATTTTAAGTGTAATACTGTTTGTGGTTATTCCACTGGCAGGCGGTATTTTGACCCGTGTATTTGTAACCCGCAGTAAGGGAACAGAGTATTTTGAAAATGTGTTTATTCACAAATTTGATTCCATTACTACGATTGGTCTGCTGCTTACGCTGGTGCTGATTTTCATGGGGCAAAGCGAAGTCATTTTAGAAAACCCGCTGCACATCATACTGATCGCAGTGCCGTTGATTTTACAGACATTTTTGATTTTCTTTATTGCCTATGGAGCCTGCAAGTTGTTAAAGTTACCGCACGATATTTCCGCCCCTGCGGGTATGATTGGTGCGTCTAATTTCTTTGAGTTATCAGTTGCGGTTGCTGTCGCTCTGTTCGGTACTACCAGCCCGGCGGCACTTGCAACAACGGTCGGCGTACTGACGGAGGTGCCAGTTATGCTGACGCTGGTGAAAATTGCAAACAAAACAAAGCAATCTTTCAGATAACTCAATGCTACCCAATTTCGATGACTTTGCGTATTTCGCTCGAATGGTTTTTGACCGTTCGGGCGATTTTTTTATTTTTTGAATTCATCACTTGACATTGTGGCAAAGATTTGCCAGTCCTCGGCAACTCTGCGCCGCGGGCGATATCTCGCAACCCCTGCAACGGGCCCTAATAACGATGGACCATCACCGCTTGATCACTTGCGCTCGCGATAATCCTTGACCAGCTGAATGGCGAGGGCCGCAACGCCGCACAGCACACCGCCAATCGGCCACGGCAGCCAGAACATCGCCCCATCCGCGGCGCTTGACCCAACGGCCGACCAATCGCCGCGCAATGCCGCAGGGTTCAAAAACAGCAGGCACAGGCCAATCACCGTGGCTATCAACATGATGATGCCACACACCGCACCGGTCAGTTTGACGTAGACATCCTGCTCACCCGCATGCTCCTTGCGGTCGTCCTCGGCCGCTTTGTTGTATGCGTTGATATTGAGCAGACTGTATCTCATGCCGCAGTAGACAAACCCGAAAACACCGGGCGCACAGAGCAGCAGAAAAATCGCGTTGGGCCACCCATCGGAGACGCCGAGCATGTCATCGGCATACACCGTCACCGCAATGCCGATCAGAATGGCCGCGAGGCCACCGACGATGCCGATTACCAGCAGCCGCAATTCTCGGCTGCGGTCCTCCCCGGTGTAGAAATCTTCTACGTATGGGTGACGCCGTTTGAAGTCAGTACGCGACAGACCTCCTGGAATCAGCATCGCCAGCCCCGCAATCACACCCACACAGACGCACAGAAACGTCAGAAAATCGTTGAGCGGCGTCGCTCCGAGAATGGAATTGCTGGAATCGAACAGGTTGCCGATGCCAACCCCGGCGACAATCGCAGCAACACCGCCGGCAATCAGCAGCGCGAATCGGCGGCGATGTTCATCGTAGCCAGTGATATCCTGCGCAAGCTCCGCGATAGGAGCGATTATGCCCGCCGTTTTGGAAGAAGCGGCTAAAGGCGATGCCGTCTCAGCCGAGGAGTCAACATTCGACGAACCGGCCGCAGAAGCCGACGCGGCAGGCCGACTCACATCGCCAAGTACCAGATCATCAAGCGTGCAGCCGAACAGGTCGCAGATCATAAGCAGCTTGTCCATCTCGGGATAGGCCTTTTCGGATTCCCATTTCGAAATGGCCTGACGCGAGACGCCAAGCAACATGGCCAATCGTTCCTGGGTCAGGTTGCGTTGCGCACGTAGGTACTGCAGGTTAGCGCGAAAACTCATTGGAATGTCCCTTCATACGTAATCTTTATCATGTCATGTTCGGCCGATGGGCTCACTATGGCATGCCGTCCATGTCACCCGCCACCATCTTTGGGTTGCAATCGCCGGTTATTCGAGCGCAACCACAAGTTGCATCGGCGGAATTCCGCCATTCCGTTGACCTGAGCAGCTTTAACATCGCACTCCACGAGACCGAAGCTTTTCCAGCCATGCGAGGGCAGCTCGTCTCACCTGCCACCACGAATCCGCTTCGACCCACGTACACATCTGTGTACAGCAGCGCTCGCAATCGGTTACCTACGACCCATATGATTTGCTGAGCGACCGCAAAACACGCAATAGCCGAGACAACACCGTCAGCGTTAAAGCTTAAGGCGACTACTTGCCCAATAGTCCGGAAATCTGGCTGATGATGTCAGCGGGCAGTCCTGCTTGTTCGGCAATGGATCCGAGGTCCAGATTGGCACCCTGCTCCTGAATTGCGCCAGCGACCTGACTGATCTGGTCGGCGGAGATGTTTTCCTCCGCCAGCGCCTGCAGCTCGTCAAGTCGGTCGGCGTTCAAATGGTCGCCAACGACCTGTTGATTTCACCCAACTGATCGGCATTGAAATGCTCACCGATTACCGCCGGCAAATCACCAATCGAACCGAGATTGAAATCCCCGCCAAGCACATTGCCTAGATTGTCTGCGGCAAAATTTTTCAGGCTATCGAACAGTCCCACATGTGCCGCTGGTACTGCTTGTTCAGCAACTGCTGCAGAGCATCGCACAGACCCTGCATCAATCGCCGCTCTTCGGCAGACAAGTCCCGCGTGAAACCAATCTCTGCCTTTGCGCTCATCAGCTGGGGAGCTCACGGTCACACTCATGCGTCGCAGACCACGAGCCTCACGCGCCTCCTCATTCCACATCTGTGTTAACAACATGTGTTAATCGCATGCATCGCCACCATGATTCCCCAATGATTTCAAGGGTTCCCCGGTCTCACTATTGTTTCTTCCCTAAGACCGCCTCAATCATCGGCACTTTCCTGGTGGCCACCACCTCCCTGACCGGCAACGCTTCGTTCGGCGTGCTGTCCATCGCCGTCCTGCTCGTCGCGGCGCTCGTTTTCCTGCTGCTCCAGAAGGATCCGACGCGCGCAAACGTGCTGAGACATCGCCAGTGAACCAAGTTCTGCCTTTTTACCGACGCCAGCTCGCATAAGCAGGAATCAAACGTCGGCGCTGGGACACAGAACGGGAATCCGCCGACGTTCAGAGTATCTGATGTCGGTGCCGGGCCATGTTTTGGACGCCACCGACACAAGTACCACTCTTGGCGACGGTGGTGGGGCATCCGCTGTCCCACCACCGTCGCCAATCGTTCTCAGCGGCGTTGACAATCCATTATCTGTCCTTTCAACGCCGCCAGACGTCAACAGCGTCGGCGACGGTCCGGATTTTGACGCACCACCGATGCAAAACCATTGCAGGCGGTCCGTACGGAACATCAGCCGCGACCACCGAACGAGCACCAAATGCGGCATCAGCCGCGACACCAGCCGCACTTATCGATGCGCCCTTACCGCGTCATCACGTCCATCAATACAATGACTCATCGGCATATCCGGCTGCAGCCCAATAATCGTCGGTCGATAGCGAGCGATTGAAACCGGTGGCATGATCGCTTCCGATGTCGCCCTCGCCACCGAGATCGACATCGAAATCAGTATCAGCATCGGAAGTACCGCCGGACATACCGGCAACGGACCTGACTTCGGTTTTCAGCAGGTATTTCTCCGCGAAATTCAGCGTGGTGCACACCATCGCAAACCCCTTTCCATGCCGTTGCCCTGGCTGACCAAGACGTCCTTGTGTAAGTAAGTATGGCGGCTCCCCTTCCGCACCGCCATATCCACTATGGAAGCACGCCGCGGCACACGACACAAGCCCCGGGACATATGAAGAAGTTATGGCCGGTTCAAAGCACCCGTATTACAGCCCAAACGGCACCGCGCGCAGCGGGATTGCACGACGGCCGGACGCCACTCATAATCGGAAACCGCTCACAGCCAAATGCCACCCGAGGCCGGACGCCATATAAGGAACCGTGGCACGGCAGATATAGAAAATGCCCGCCATCATAGACTGACGAGCGTGATATCGGGTGGGCGATGTAGGAATCGAACCTACGACCCCTTCGGTGTGAACGAAGTGCGCTAGCCGCTGCGCCAATCGCCCGAATACTCGGTTCTTCAGTTATATCCAGTCGAATTGCTTCGACTTTCGTGGGCGATACAAGATTCGAACTTGTGACCCCTTCCGTGTCAGGGAAGTGCGCTACCACTGCGCCAACCGCCCGGGTCATCCTCAGGCTGAATCAATCATCCTGAACCAGCCATCCGAGAGCGGACAACGGGACTCGAACCCGCGGTCTCAACCTTGGCAAGGTTGCGCTTTACCAACTAAGCTATGTCCGCATGTGTTACCTTCACGGGCAACAGGTGACAAAGATACGCCAATCTCAGGAAAAAGCCAAGCCCCCGCGTGTCCCACCGGTTTTCCAACGATTACCAGGTGCCGCCGTGCACATAACTCGCGGTGGCCGTATACAGCAGCCAAGCGATGGGCATGGCCAGCATAAACAGCGGGTAGAACCAAGCGATGGGCACATTGCACGACCATGGCCGTGCAAATCAGGAACGCATGACGATAACCGATCAGCTGGCCGAAGAGGCCAAGGCCTTGATCGGCGACCGTGCCGAAGTGAAGTTCCTGAACTACGCCGACGTGCCGTTCTTCAACCAGGACGAGGAATTCCCGAACCCGACAGCCGCCGTGGCCGCCGCCTTCCTGGCGCTCGTTGCGGAGTAATCCCGCCTGAATCTTGGTTACGTTCCGCCTCAAGGCGGACCAGCTGCATCAGCAATGTGCCGAACCCCTCTGATTGACTCCAATCAGAGGGGTCGCTGCGTTTCAAGGGGTTGATTTGGCCTTCTCCGGAGGTCTACTCCCGTTTCAAGGGGCTGGTGGCTGAGTAGACACGGGCCAAAAACGGCGTAATGACGTTAGCCCGGAGCCGTTTATACTTGTGGTTTCCCGGATGAGGAGCCCCTCGAAACGGAGATAGACCTCCGGAATAGCCCAAATCAGCCCCTCGAAACGGAGTTAGACGGTTGGGATGTCGGAAAGAACACTCATGCCGGCCCAAGAACCCCCACTATGTCAGATATCGCTGCCCAGCACGCAATACTGACTGTACAGCACGACCCGTCCTTCATGAAATCAGGCACGGTATGGGCTTCATCCCTCAACGCGCGATAATGGCGGTATGACGCAACGACAACTGATGCGGGCCACAGTCGAAACGCCCATCGGCCGGATGATGATGGCCTCGGACGGCGAGGGCCTGACCGAGCTCTGTCTTGAAGACTGGTGGTGGGCCACCGATCACCAAGCCGTTCTCGACTCGAATCGCGAACCCGATCGTGAACCCGACGTATTCCGTATAACCCGCGAATGGCTGACCGCCTATTTCGACGGCGAACGCCCCGGCTCGGATCAGGTGCCGCCGTTGCATCCCGCAGGCACGCCATTCCAACATGAAGTGTGGAATCTGGTGGCCGAGATTCCCTATGGCATGACGGTAAGTTACGGCGAACTCGCCGCCGAATTGGCCGAACGACGCGGCGGCGGCCTCATGGCCGCGCAGGCGGTCGGAGGCGCAGTGAAGCGCAATCCGGTTACCATCATCGTGCCCTGTCACCGCGTAGTCGGCTCGGGCCGCGCGTTTGGCGGCTACGGCGACCGACTCGATATCAAGGCCGAGTTGCTTGAACTCGAGGGCGTGGATCTGGCGTGCTTCGATCTACCGAACCCTTGACCGGCCCAGCGGTCCGCCTCGTCAAAAGGATTGAGTGGTTACCCCTCCCGCTGGCGGGAAGTGGCACGTAACGCCGGAGGGTGGTCGGCTGGCTGGCATCGCAACCCCCGCTACCCGACAATTTTCGACAAGCTGACGGGAATCCTTCCACGAATTGTTCGCCGTCGGTGCAGTCTTGCTCGATCGCGCCGGCCAAAACCGTACAATCCCTACAATGGAATGCATATGGTTAATTGCTGCGCGCAGCCGCACGGCCGCACGCGATCGCAAGACCACATGACCCAAGGGGATATGCAATATCAACGGAAGCAGGAGGTGCGTATGACCGGCATTATCGATTACGCGCACACCGAAACGCGCTCCTTCGCCGACTTGCCGTTCAACGAAATCGACGCCTTGATCATCTCCACGCTCATCTATGAGGATGTGGCCAGTATCTGCCCGACGTTGATGCTGGATGAGACGCGGTCAGGCTCGTTCGCCGCACGCATTCGCGCTTTCGAGCCCAAGCATCCACTGATCTGGCTGAAGGGTATCTGGCATCCCGAGCTTGAATCGGTAAGCCTTGACGAGGCCAACCGCGAGCTGCATCGTTCGCCGAAAACGCATGCCGACGACAAGCCGCACGAAGCCCAAATGGTTTCAGTGGTCAATCCGGACCTGACCCACGACCTGTTCCAGGCCGCAGGCGAGAACCCCCGATACGCCAACGTTCGCCTGGGCGCGGTGGTCGAGCACATCAATCAGGGCGAGCAAACCCAATTCGCCGCCGCCACCTTCCAACTGCCCGACGGCCACAAGCGCCGGAAGCCGACCTACAAAGGCACGTTGGTTATTTCCTTCCGCGGTACCGATGATTCGCTCATCGGATGGAAGGAAGATTTCAATATGGCTTTCCAGTATCCGGTGCCGGCGCAACGTTCAGCCAGCGCCTATCTGGATACGGTGGCGCGACTGTGGGAAGGTCCGATTATTCTGGTCGGCCATTCCAAGGGAGGCAACCTGGCGATTTACGCGGCCATGAACGCCGACCCCAAGGTGCGCAAGCGCATTCAGCATGTCTATTCACTGGACGGCCCCGGTTTCCCGCCGGAGATTGTGACCAGCCCCGCCTACCGCACCATCCAGCCGAAGGTGACGAAAATTGTGCCAAGTTCGTCGATTGTGGGCATGATTTTCGAGACCCCGGAGCCTTGCCGCGTGGTCTCTTCCGATTCGGATGGCATCATGCAGCATTCCGCCTTCACCTGGCTATTGGATGGCGACCAGTTCATCACCGAGCCGGATTTGAGTTCCAGTTCGCAGTTGTTTAACGAGGAGCTGAACCATTGGATCGCCACGCTTACGCCCGAACAGCGCAAGCGTGCGGTGGACGCGCTGTTCACCGTGCTGCACGCCAACGGCGCCACCAGTTTCAGCGAGGTGATGAGCAACTTCCCCGCTTCGATTCCGGCGATGCTTGGCGCGTATGTAGGGCTGACCCCCGCAGACCGGCGTCATTTGGTTGAGGCCCTGGCGATACTGTTCAAGGCGTCCACGGCCAAACGCAGGCCGACGCCCGCCCCAGCTTCCGCACCAAGTTCTGCGACCGCCAAAGGAACAGCCGAGACCCCAGCAGGAACCGTGACAGGAACAGATAGAGCGGCCCCGGCCAGAGCCGATACCGATGCCGGCACCGCAGCTTCGCCCTCAGCGGAGGACGCAACTGAAATCGCCGATTAGCTCATAGACATGTCCACAAATAATAGTTATACTGCCCAATAAGTTATTAGACAGCGTGACCATATCACGCTGGTGCATCAGGAGGAAGAGATGCCACGTCCACGCCATGATTCCGAGGTGCTGCCCGCCAAAGAACGCCTAGAGAACGCTTTCTGGGAATTGCTCGCCGACCGCGACTACCGCAAGATCACCGTCACCGATGTGGTGCGTGAGGCTGGCGTGAACCGTAATTCGTTCTATTATCACTTCTCCAGCCTGCCTGAATTGGCCGATTCAGCCATTCTGCATCAGGTCGAATCGATTCCGATCAACCGCACCCCCGACCCGAACGGCAATCCCGAGGAACAATGGCGAGACCGCGTCACCGCCACGCTCTCCGACCCGGAGCAGCGGCAGCGCCTCGACCGCCTGGCCCTGTTGGCCGGCCCGCACAGCACGCTTGAACTGACCGAATCGCTGCGCGACTTCTGCCGTCTGCAAATGCTCAGCACATTGCAACGCGACCCCAAGAACCTTGACCTGAAAACCGATCTCATGGTCGAGTTCACCGTGGGCGGCATGCTCGCCGTGCTGCAACGTTGGCCCGAATTGAGCGACGCCATCGAAATCAAAGACCTGCTTAAAGAAGATGTGGCCGTGCTGGCCATGGGCATATACCTGGCCATGAGCCAAAAGGACATGCTTAATTACTGGAATCGCATCTTCGTGCACAATGCGCAGGATTCGGCCGCCCCCGGCATGCCGGCCGCCGCCACGCATGCCGCGCCATCCCCCATCTCACCGTCGAACGGCCCCGCAGGATTCCCCGGGTACACCGCTTGACCGAAAACCAGTGAGTCTGGATTGCTTCCGTCGAATGAACCCTGCGTGAGGTTTCTCACAAGGCGCAATCAGCCTCTCATGCTGGCGTTTCCAGCCCTCACACAGGAAGATGGAAGCATGAGCGAAACATCGAACAAAACCCGTCTGGAACATGACTGCATCGGCCAGATGGAGGTGCCGGCGAACGTCTACTGGGGCATTCACACCCAGCGCGCTATCGGCAACTTCCCGGTCTCCGGCATCACCGATAGCCAACATCCCGAGCTGATTCGCGCCTATGCCACGGTCAAGCGCGCCTGCGCCATCGCCAATGAGGAATTAGGCCTGATCGACCCGGCCAAGGCCGAGGCCATTCGCGCCGCCTGCCTGGAAATCGAGGCCGGCAAACTGGCCGATCAGTTCCCGGTCGATGTGATGCAGGGCGGTGCCGGCACCTCGTCGAACATGAACATGAACGAGGTCATTGCCAACCGCGCGTTGGAAATCACCGGCCACCAGCGCGGCGATTACACATACATCCATCCGAACGACGACGTCAACGAGTCGCAGTCCACGAACGACACCTATCCGGCCGCCTGCAAACTCGCGCTTATCGACGCGATCGGGCCGCTCGCCGAGTCCACCAAGAAACTCGCCAAGGCCTTCCACGATCTGGCCGACAAACATATCAATGACGTGACGATTGGCCGCACGCAGCTGCAGGACGCCGTGCCAATGACCTATGGTCAGGAATTTCATGCGTTTGCCACGCTGTTGAAGTCTGATTTGGCTGCATTCGATCGCGTGGTGCCGCTGCTGGCCCAGCTCAACCTCGGTGCCACCGCCATCGGCACCGGCATTTGCGCGGATCTGCGATTCCGCAAGTCCGCCATCAAGCATCTGGCGCAAATCACCGGGCTGCCAGTCACCGCCGCGCCCGATCCGGTGGCCGCCATGACGGATATGGGCGCGTACGTGGCCACGTCGGCTGCCATCAAGAGCCTCGCCGTGCACCTGAAGAAGGCCGCCGACGATTTGCGACTGCTCAATTCCGGGCCGCGCTGCGGTTTCAACGATCTCAACGTGCCGGCTCGCCAGGCCGGATCGTCGATTATGCCGGCCAAAGTGAACCCGGTGATCCCCGAATGCGTCAACCAGTGCTGCTTCACGATCTTCGGCATGGACGTGACCGTGAATTGGGCCGTGGCCGAGGGACAGTTGCAGCTGAACGCCTTCGACCCGGTGATGGTGCATGAGCTGCTGACCGGCATGGCGTTGCTGACGCGCGCCATGGAGACGTTCCGCGTCAACTGCGTGGAAGGCATCGAGATCCACGTCGGTCTGGGACGCTCGTATGCCCAGTCCTCGCCGTCGATTTCCGCCGCGCTCAACCATTACATCGGCTATGAGCATGCGGCCGACATCGCCGCCGAAGCCGTGCGCACCGGTCGCACCGTGCGTGAGGTGGCCGGCGAACGCACCGACCTGCCCGCCGAGCAACTGGATGAGATTCTCGACCCGATTCGTTTGGCCAGGGGCCTCGGACAGACCTGCCGCGAGCATCGGGACTAGGCGTCACGGCGACGTCATCACCACGACGATGCTGCACCGCGGTGCCGTCGGTGGCGTGCCACCGGCGGCACGCCACCGACGGCACCACCGGTATCGCACCACCAGCACCACCGCAACGGCCAAAACCCGACGTGGGCCCGCATGTTTACGACTTCACCAGAAATGGTCGATACAGTAGGGCATATGACCGAATATGCACAAGACATCGCACACTGGTTCCAGGTCAATGCGGGCAAGCTCATCTGGCTGGCCGTCGTGCTGGCCGTCGTGTTCGCGGCCGATCGCGTGATCAGCCGCGTGCTGCGCAGGGTTCTGGATAGTTCGCAGATTCCCAGCGCCTCGATTTTCGTGAATCTCACGCGCGTGACCATCTGGGTCACCGGTACGGCGATGGTGCTGCAGCCGGTGTTCGGCATCAATCCGACCACCCTGGTCACCGCCCTCGGCGTCGGAGGCGTGGCGATCTCACTGGGTTTGAAGGATACGATCGCCAACGTCATCGGCGGTTTCGGCCTGATGCTGGGCCGCGTGATCCAGCCCGGCGACCTGGTGACCATTCAAGGCGTCACGGGCACCGTGCATGACATCACCTGGCGGCAGACCGTGGTGCGCACCCGCTCCGGGGACATGATGGTCATTCCCAATTCGGTGCTCAACACGGCCGCCTTGACCAAGCTCACGCCGGCCAGCGAAGGCATGGCCACGCTCGAGTTCACGGCCAAGGCCTCCGGCGATCCGTCCGCGATCAGCAGGGATATTCTCGACCGCGTGACCAAAGCCACCGCCGACGTGACGTTGGAGGGCCAGCCGCCGCTGGTCAAGTTCACCGGCTTCTCCCCGTACGGCATGACCGGTCAGGTGCTGGTGTTCGCCCGCGAGGGCGTGCTGCCCTCCACCGTGAGGGATATGGCCGCGCGCGCCATCGCCGGTTCGGGCACTAAATACCTTGTTGAAGATGGCGGCTCGTCAGACAATCTGTGATATCTCCCGGCTCGCCTCTCTGGGTCCGGCTATGACAGTCATGCGAACAGCATCCAACCGGTAAGAATCACAGTCAACAGTAGGTACGAGATAACGCCGGGATTGGCATAAGCGGTGCGTATTTTAAGCCCCGCAGGCAACTCCTCTGGCGCAAGATAGAACTCCCAGCTCTTGCGCTTGGTGATAAGCAGCACGATACCGGCAATGCAGAGGCCCAACATCATTGTGCCGTACAACATCATGATGCCCATGCCGCCCATGTTGCCGGTTTCAGCCATACGCATGATTTCGGCCTCGCTGATTGTGCCGTCGAGGATGCGGGGATCGATCTGTTGTATCACCAATGGGGCGAGTACTGACCCGTTCAGGTTGATCAGCATGTGCATAGCCACTGAATACCGCAGTCGGGAGGTGCGTGTGTATACATATCCGAACATCAGTCCTAGGCCAAAGGCGTAGAAGAACTGGAACACGTTCATATGGAATAGCGCGAATGCCAATGCGGAGAACATGATTGCGGTCTTTTCTCCGTACCGGCGCAGGCGGGAGATAATCTCCTTGCGAAAAATCCATTCTTCGCAAACCGGTGCCAACAGGCCTATGAACAATGCGTTCACCCGCCAGTCGCTGCCAAGAATCATGTCGTTGATGCGATTGGTGGCCTGACCATCAGTGGCTCCGGCAGACAATATATTGCCAATCATATTGCCCAAGAGCATTACCGGAATGCACATGACGAAAATCTGAATGAACTCCCCCGCCTTCATGGGGTACTGCCGGGTGCGAATAACCGGTACGCGAGTGAAAGCCAACATACTCAGCGGCATGGCCACCACATACAGCGGCCCGGAGGAGGCGAGCAACACAGCCCAAGCGGGCACATCGGCGCCAAGCAGCGTTCGTAGTGCTTCAGTGGCCAGAGTATTCAGTCCGATCCAGAACACCATCATAATGGCGAGCGCCGAGCCGATTGTCGAAAACCGGCGATGGGCCGTGAACCACCAATCGCGCGGGGTTTGTTGCGGCTGCTGTGGTTGCTCAGGTACCTGCGGCTGCTGCGCCGGCGGCATTGGTTTGCTCATACTTATCCCCCATAGTTACTGGCCGCAAACGGACCGATCACACGTGCAATACTCTTCAAGAATACGGCACGGCGTTTCGATTGCATTGGGAATGGGGGAAGAAATCATCAATGGGCAAGGAATGATCAACGTCAATCATTCCCAATGACGAGAAAGTCCCCTACTCTGCAAGATTACTGTGGGACGCCACGCGATTTTACCCGATTTTTTCGCGGCGGCCCACACCACTCCACATATGACTGGTGACGCCGCACGAGGAAATGGCGTCATTGCAACGATTCCCCAATACATTCTGTGGGACGGCACGAATGTACATCGTTTGACGTTCATGCCATCCCGCACCGGCGTGGGACGGCACGCGATAATCGCCCAAAAATCGCCGCCGTCCCACACACATCATTGCCGATAAGCCATTCGACGATCGTACAGTCACAAAAAACAGAACAGAACCGCACGATCATCGCAACGCCATTCAGCAGGCGAGCGCGGCGACCGGACGCGGGGCGACAATCACGTCATCGCCCACCGCCAGACCGGCCGGCAGCTCGCTGGCGGGCAGCTGCACGGTGGCCTTGAGCTGTTCACCCTTGTTCCAGCGCTGGTATTCGCCGGAGGTGATGACCGTGTCCACACGAACCAAAGAGCCAAGGAAGTGAATGACCTCCACGCGAGCGCGTTCGCCGACGTGCGACTCGCTTCTGCCAGCCAAGGCCAGCATCAGGTTCTCCGGGCGCACGAGCACGGCCACGGAATCGCCCTTGGCGGAGCCGGCGAGCAGCGGCACGCGCTGGCCGAAGACCACGGCCTCGTCGCCATTGGATGCGCCGGGCAGACGGTTGGTGAGACCGATGAACGTGGCCACGTACTCGGTGGCAGGGCGCTGGTACAGGTCCTGCGGGGCGGCGATCTGCTCGATCTTGCCCTTGTTCATCACGCCGATGCGGTCGGCCACGGCCAGCGCCTCCTCCTGATCGTGGGTCACGAACACGGTGGTGGTGCCGGTGGTGAGTTGGATGCGGCGAATCTGGTCGCGCAGCTGCACACGCACCTTGGCGTCGAGGGCGGAAAGAGGCTCGTCGAGCAGGAGCACGCGCGGCTTGACGGCCAGCGCGCGGGCCAGGGCCACGCGCTGTTGCTGGCCGCCGGACATCTGCTGCGTGTACTTCTTGGCCTGATCAGCAAGCCCCACGAGCTCCAGCTGTTCCATGGCGATCTTGCGGCGTTCAGCCTTGCCCATGCCGCGCACTTCAAGGCCGAATTCCACGTTCTCAAGGGCGGTCATGTGCGGGAACAGCGAGTACGCCTGGAACACCATGGCCATCTCGCGCTTGTTCACCGGCACACCGGTGACGTCCTGTCCGCCGACCATGATGCGTCCGCCTTGGATGTCTTCGAGACCGGCAAGCGATCGCAGCGCGGTGGACTTGCCACAACCGGATCCACCGAGCAGCACGACCATTTCGCCGGGCTTGATGTCCAGGCTGAAGTCGTCGAGCGCGCGCACGGCGGAACCGGGATAGATCTTGACGACGTTCTGCATCTGAATGGAACCACCGCCGCGCTTGACGGTGTCTTTGAGCAGGGCCTTGGCGGCCTTGGTCACGTCCTTGCCGCGCACGCCCTCGAGGGTAGCGGTGGGATCGTTCTTGAAGGCATCCTCGGCGGTGGAGGACACGGCTGCCGGGATGGCCGGGGACGCCGGGGCGGCGTCCACTGCGGTACCGGTTTCCTGACGGGTGGGGGTTGAATCGTTGTTCATCGGGTCACTTACCTTCCCTTGACTTACGCATTGCGTCGGAGATCAGGTCGAGCGCAACAAGGAGCACCACGCCGAAGAGCAGAGCCAGCAGCGACATGGCAGTGGAAATTTGAGAATTGGACTGGCCGAGCTGGTAGAGCGCGACCTGCAGGTTCATACGGCCGAGCAGCGAGGCGACGGTGTATTCGCCCAGCACCACGGCGATGGAGATAAAGGATGCCGAGAGAATCGACTGCCATAGGTTCGGGATGATCACCTTGAAGAACACTTTGGGCCAGGAGGCGCCGAGCGATCGGGAGGCTTCGACCAACGTCTTGACGTCGATGGAGTTGAGGCCCACGGCGATAGCGCGGAAGGCGAACGGCATCACGAGAATCACATAGGCGAAGCACAGCCAGATCGGGTTGGTGCTCAACACGTCGGCGGAAAGCCAACGGTAGATCGGCCCAAGACCCACCACCAGCACGATGGCCGGAATGGTCAGCGGCAAGGTGGCCACCCATTCGATCGCACGCTCTAGGGCTTTGGACCGAATATGCACGATGACCATGGTGGGCACCAGCAGCATGAGCATGATCACGACGGTGACGGCGCTCAACGACAGCGAGATGCCGACGCCCTGCCACAGCACGGTCAGGTCGGCACCCAACGACTCGCCGTTGCCGGTGAAAATCGCGATCCACGGCGCGGCCGACCAGCGGCCGGACAGCGGGTGACGCAGGGTGAAGATGAGCATGGCCAGCAGCGGCACGAACAGGAACGCCAGGGTGACGAACAGGATCACGAATTTGATGATGCTCTGTTTGCGCGCGCGGGCGGCGCGCAGTTGCGGCGGCTTGACGCCGGTGCCGACGGTTTCGACGGTGCGTATGGTTCGGGAAGTCATTGCCAACGTCCGGCCCTCTTTTCCACGGCGTGGCTCAGCAGCATGACGATGGCCACGACGATGATCATTGCGAATGCCAGCACCTGCGCGAAGCCCTGCTGGTTGGGGTCCATCTCGTTGCGCATGGCACCCTGGATCATGAGCGGCACCAGGATCGAACGCTGGGAGAACAGGGCGGCGGCGGTCGCATAGGCGGAGAACGCGGAGGCGAACAACAGCAGGAACGCCGAGATGAAGCGGGGTGCGAGGATCGGGCAGGCCACGCGCGTCCAGTATTGGACGGTGTTGCCGCCGAGGGATTCGCAGGCCTCGCGCCACTGCGGGCGAATGGAATCGACCGCGGGCAGGAAGATGATGATCATCAGCGGAATCTGGAAGTAGCAGTAGACGGTCACCAGCCCCGGCAGGGAGCTGAGCCAGTTCGGGTTCACGGTGTAGCCGGTCAGGATTTTGATGAGCATGGTGCCGATGCCGTTGATGCCGAGGGTGGCGATGAACGCGAACGCGAGCATCACGCCGCCGAATTGGGCGAGCACGGAGGAGATGGCGGAGACCATACGACGCAGCAGGCCGTTCGGCTTGGCACCGATGACCAGTGCGTAGGAAGCGAGCGCGCCCACCACGGCACCGATCAGGGATGAGGCCACGGACACCAGGATCGACGTGCCGAACGCGGCGATGGTGTTGGCTTCGAACATCTTGTGGAAGTTCGCAAGCGTGAAACCGCCGCTGCGATCCTGGAACGCGCCGATGATCACGATCACGGTGGGTGCCAGCAGGAAGCAGGCGGTGTAGGCGAAGAACGGGAGCGTGGTGGCGAGCGTGCCCAGCTCCTGACGGTGCTTCGCCAGTGCGGACGAAGCGGGGGACGATGCGGCGGACGGACCCGCGGCCTTGGAGGCGGCGGGTCCGTTTGGTGCGATGGGTGCGATTGCGGCGGTCATCGTGGACTCTCAGTTGCCGATCGTCTTGTCCCAGTTGTTTTGAAGCCACTCGGTGATGCGGGTGGAGTCATCGTTGCTGTAGGTGACCGGCTGGCCTTCGATGGTGATGGCGTCTTTCAGGGTGGCCTGGTCGACGGTGCCGTCGGCCTTCATGGAGTCGAGCAGCACCGGGTTGGCGCCGCCCTTGAACCACAGGTTCTGGGTTTCGGCGGTGTACAGGTATTCCTCCCACAGGCGTGCGGCGGCGGGGTGCGGCGCGTCCTTGTTGATGGCCTGGTTGTAGTAGCTGACGACCTGGGCCTTCGGGAAGGTCTTGTACTTCCAGTTCACGCCCTTGGACTTGAGTTCCTTCTTGTAGGAGGCCTGGTTGTAGGTCCAGTCGAAGACCACGCCGGTCTGGCCAGAGTCGATGGTGCCGTTGGTCACATCGATGGTCAGGTTGCCGGCTTCCTTGAGCTTCTTGAAGAAGTCGAGACCGGGCTGCAGGTTGTTGATGTCGCCGCCGGCGAGCTGGTTGACCATCAGATAGCCGTTGAAGGCCGCGCCGGCCTCGGTAGGCTTGCCGTTCAGGGACACGGTGCCGGCGAACTTCGGATCGAGCAGGTCGTTCAGGGAGGCGACATCGCCGTACTTGTCGGCGTTCCAGCCCACGGACATGATGCCGGTGTAGTCGGCGTAGTAGGCGCCGTCGGCGTTCTTGGCAGCATCAGGGATCTTGTTCCAGGCCTGCACCTTGTACGGGGCGAAGTAGTCGGTGGAGGTGGCGGCGATGGCCTGGCCGACATCGAAGACGTCGGGGGCGGCGTCGGTGCCCTTGTTGGTCTTAGCGGCGTCGAGCTCTTCCTTGGATGAGGCGTTCGGGTTGAGCTCGGTGACCTTGATCTCCGGGTACTTCTTCTTGAAGCCCTCGATGACCTCGCCGTAGTTGGACCAGTCGTGCGGAAGGGCGATGACGTTCAGCGCGCCCTCTTCCTTGGCGGCCTTCTCAAGGTCCTCCATGGTGCCGAAATCGGCGAGGGAGGTGGCCTTGGCGGACTTCTCGTTCACGGTGACGGCCTTGCCGGAGGTCTTGGCGTTGCCGTCGGAGGCGTTGCTCGAACCGCAGGCGGCCATCGAAAACGCGAGTACGGCGGCAAGGGAGCCGGCCGCGATCTTACGCAGGTTGTTCATACTGTTCCTTTTCTCAACATCATCCAGACGATGGTCTGGGGAATCAGGCCCGTGATGCGCGGCATCCGCACGGCCTGCAAATCCAAGAGAAGAAACTAAGCGCCCAACCTGTCCTGACGGTGGCGCGACGATGAACTGCGTTCGCCATTTGGTGTCCGTCCGCTGAACTTAGGGAAACCCGGCATGAACGAACGACGGGAACGGGCACGGCAACGACAACGGACGACGTGTCGGCCGTGGGCCGACCACCGGCCGACCCACGTCATCCGCCCGCCGCGCAGCGCCTACCTCAGCACACCCTCAATCAATCGCGTGATGAGTTCGGTGTAGCTCACTCCGGTGGCATCCCAAGCCTTGGGATACATAGAAATCGGCGTGAAGCCGGGCATGGTGTTGATTTCATTGACCATCACCGTGCCATCAGGCGTCACGAAGGTGTCCACACGGCTCAAGCCGGCACCATCCACGGCCTTGAACGCACGCCGGGCCACGTCACGCACGTCCTCAAGCACGCTGACTGGCAGATTGGCAGGCACTTCCACGTGGCTGGCGGAGGCATCCATGTACTTGGAGTCGAAATCGTAGAACTGGTCGTCGTTCTGATGATCGAGCACGATTTCGCCGGGCCAGCTGGCTTCAGGCTCGTCACCGGCCTTCGGACACAGCACGGCACATTCGATTTCGCGGCCATCAATCCCCTGCTCAACGAGCACCTTCCAATCGTGCTCGCCGGCGGTGGCGATGGCGGCGGCCAGACGATCCTGCTGGGTCTCGCGGTCATCGGTTTTCTCGACCTTGGTCACACCGAAGCTGGAGCCGGCGCGTGAAGGCTTGATGAACAGCGGATAGGTAAGACCGGCGTCCTCAATCTTGGCAAGCACATCGGCGGCGGTGAAGTTGCGCGCATCGACCGTCACACCCGGCGCGGTGGGAATGCCGGCGGCACCCAGCACCACCTTGGTGTAATGCTTATCCATGCAGGCGGCGGAAGCAAACACTCCGCATCCCACGTACGGCACACCCATCATTTCCAGCAGGCCTTGAACCGTGCCGTCCTCGCCATAGGGACCGTGCAGCACTGGCAGTACCGCGTCCACATGGCCAAGGGAGGTCAGCGCACGGTGCATTTCCGGGTCGGACATGCTGACGAAGCTGGTGCCGAAGCCGGAATCGGCGGAATTGATGTGGCTGGGCTCGCCGATGAAGAAACCGTCCTGGCCGCGAGAGGGGTCAAGCATCACCGGGCGCGATTCCGGGGTGATCTTTACGGTCGGCAGCTCGCCGCCATCCAGATTCCAGCCACGAGGATCTTCGCCGTTGATGATCCACTTGCCGTCCTTGGTGATGCCGACCGGAATCGGCTCGAACCGTTCAGTGTCCATGGCCCCCAGCACACCGGCAGTGGAGATGCAGGAAATCGAATGCTCGTCTGCACGCCCACCATAGAGCACCACAACACGCTTCTTGGCCATAACCATCCTTTTATTGAAACTACAACCGTTTTCAAGCCTATGCTTTGCACCGCCAACCGGACCGAACCGCGCTCGGACCGCCGCGCACAAGAGACGCACACCAGTCTACTCGCGCACGTCAACGACGTATACGCCACACGACTTTGCACGTACGACGTATACGCCACGTATACGTCGCTTCTCTCGTTATTCGCCGGTAACCTCGTGCCCGAACAGTCCGGCAAGCATCTCCGAGCAGGAAATGCCTTCGTTCAGCACGCGGCTCATCTGATACGCCAATGGGGTCGGCACATCAAGCTGCTCGCCAAGAGCCACCACCGCATCCGTGGTGGGCACGCCTTCGGCCACACCGTTGCTGACCTTGGTGGCCTCCTCGACCGTCAATCCCTTGCCGAGATTCGCGCCGAACGTATAGTTACGAGACAGCGGAGAGCCACAGGTGGCGATGAGATCACCCACACCGGCCAAGCCGAAGAAGGTCTTGGGATCGGCGCCAGCAGCTGCGCCCAGCGCGGTCAGTTCGGCCAGTCCACGAGTTTCGATCATGGCTGCGGTGTTCTCACCGTAGCCGGCACCGCGGGCCATGCCCACGGCCAGCGCGGTCACGTTCTTCAGGCTGCCGCACATTTCCAGGCCGATGACGTCGGTGGTCACGAACGGCTTGAAATAGGAGGTGGTACATGCCTCAGCCACCTTCGTGGCATTATCGAGGTTCGTACAAGCCACCACGGTGGCGGCAGGATGACGATCGGCGATTTCCTTGGACAGGTTCGGTCCGGAAATGGCGGCGAACCGGTCGGCCGGCAGGTCAAGGGATTCGCGGACGACTTCGTCCATACGCTTGTTGGTGCCACGCTCGATGCCCTTCATCAGGCTGACGACGATGGCGTGATCGGGAATCAGTCCTTTGAATTCGACGAGTGCCACTCGCGCGAACTGCGCGGCGATGGCCACAACCACGATGTCCGCGTTCTTGACGGCTTCGGCGCGATCCCCGGTGGCGGTCATGTTGTCCGGCAACTTTTCGACGGACGGCAGGCGCACGGCGTTGTGGTGGCGATCACGAATGTCCTCGACAATCCGCTGCTCCTTGGCCCACATGGTCACCGTGTTGCCGGCGTCCGCCAGCACTTGGCCGAAAGCGGTACCCCATGCTCCTGCACCGAGAACCGTTATATTTTTACCCATATCAAATTCCTACCTTCGCTTGTCGCGCAACTTCATCGGTACAATCTTGTGCCATGCTACTCGCCTAGGCTCCCCGTACGGGAACCGGTGCGGCTACTTCTCAGCCGGGAACGGGCCGCCGGCTTCAGGCCAAGGCTTGCGACTCATGCTGCGGTAGTCCCAGTAGCCTTCAGCGGGGAACTGCTCGCCACGAATTTCCTCCAGTACTGTGTTCATGCGTTTGAGCACGCGCCACATCAGCTCGTTCACGGCCTCGGCAGGCGGTTCTTCACCCCATGAGTCCATGTCGGCAAGCAGATCGGAGTAATCGAGCGCATGGTCATAGCACATCACCACGTTTTTGCGCGGCCATGGCCACCAGTGGTTGATGGAGGCGGCACCCCACGTCACCGCCGGGTACAGCGGCACCTGATGCCCCAGTCTGCGCGAGGATTCAAGGGCGATATATCCCACGCCCTCCTTAATGCTCATCACCCACTTTTTCGGGTCGCGGGTCACGGTGCCTTCCGGCCAGACCGTCAGCGGGCGGCCGGACGTCAGAATATCAATCGAGGTCTCTTCGATCTGCTTGGCCTTGCCCGAATGACGCTGCACCGGCTGCATGCCGACCAACTGGAACCACTTGCCGATCAATGGCCACTTCGCCATCTCGGCCTTGGCCATGTAACGGGGGCGGCGGCCCATGTGGAACAGGCTCATCATCGGCACGAACACATCAAACATGGTGATATGACTGGCGGCGGTGATGAACGGTCCGGTTTCCGGCACGTGCTCGAGACCCCACGCCTTGGTCCTGCAGCTGGCGCGGAACACCCCGGACACGCCGGCCAGCAACCGTTTCGTGGCCTTGGGATTCTGGGCGTCGATTTCCGGCTGATTGGGCGTGCGAGGGCCGGTCGGGTAATACTGTGTCGAGTCCACAAGCGTGTGGCGGGCGGCCAGACGCTTGACCTGCTCATCACTCAGCGGGCTTACGGCCGAACGCGGTGACGGTTTTCCTTTGGATGCCATGGTCTCTATTGTGGCACGGACCACCGCCCAACGATTCCAGCGCAACATTCCCGGGAATGTGCCGCGGAACCACACCTCACACCCCCGCCTAGCGCGACATTCCAGGGAATGCGTCGCACAATACGCGGCGGCCCGTCTGCACACACCATGCGCGCAGACGGGCCGCCGGGGAAACGTTCGAATCACTCCACCGCGATGGCGTCAATCTCCACGAGCGCGCCCTTGGGAATCATGTTGTTGCCAAAGGCCACGCGGGCGGGCTTGACGGAGCCGATGAACGCCTCAGCGTAACGTGCGTCCACTTCCTTGAAGTCCTCGACGTTCTTCAGGTAGATGGTGGCGCGGCACACATGCTCGATGCCGGTGCCGGCGGCGTCGAGAATGTGCTTGATGTTCTTCAACGCCTGCGCGGCCTGTTCTCCTGCGGTCTCGCCCGCAAGTTCGCCGGTGGCCGGATCGATGCCCAGCTGTCCGGACACGAACACGAAGCCGTTGGCCTTCACCGCCTGGCTGTATGCGCCCAGCGCGGCCGGCGCCTCGGAAGTGGCTACGGCTTCCATCTTTTCGCTCATATTGTGCTCCTTCTCATCTTGGGGGCGCCCACCTGCTGCGGCCGGCGCCGGTACACATCACCACCGGCTACGACCAATCGCACGATCGGCAACGATTGGCAATGCCGATTACGTAGCAGTCTACTGAGCGAAGTCGCGTTTAGCGCGCATGATGCCCGGCATACGGCCATCAACAGACTATTCCTTGCTATTCCAGACGATTCGGCTACCTTTCTCGCCAAACCGGGCGGTTTTTCCACAACCCAAGCGAGCCGGCATCACCAGCCTTGCCATTGCCAGCACCAGCACCAGCACCAGCACCAGCACCAGCACCAGCACCAGCCTTGCACGCGCCGAATATGCAAAAGGCTTCCGGCGGATAGCCGAAAGCCATGCTGGTGGGCTTGATGGGGATCGAACCCACGACCTTCTGTTCCGGAGACAGACGCTCTATCCACTGAGCTACAAACCCGAGCAACTTCTTTACTGTACACCACATCACGCTGCATACGGCACATACGTCGCCAAAATAACGAGAAAATCGCCATCATCGGCTCTACAATGAGGTTATGTCGGAACCTACAGATGACTTCGAATACGAACGCCGCTTCTTCTGCCGCGAGCTGCCGGCGGAATACGACGACGGCGACGCCCCGACCCTCATTATTCAGAGCTACTACGTGCATGCCGACAATTACGCCTTGCGCGTGCGGCTGGTCTCGCACAAGGTTCACGTCGACATGACGCCCGACGTAAATCCGGTGGCCGTGCTGGACGAATACCGAGACCGGTTCTCGGAAGCGTATGTCACCGTCAAAGGTCCGTCCGTGGGTGGCACGCGCTACGAGGTCGAGCGCGAGATCGACACGCGCATCGCCGCCGAACTCATCAAGCGCGGCGGCTCGGTAATCATCAAGAACCGGTATTCCGTGTGGATTGCGGAAGACGGCTGGAGCGTGGACGTGTTCGGCGGGCCGAACGCGCCGCTCATCGTAGCCGAGGCCGAACGATCCGGGCCGGTTACCAATCTGACGATTCCGAAATTCTGCATCACCGAAATCACCGATCAGGCGCGATTCAATAACGATGGTCTCGCCAACCGTCCGTTCTGTAAGTGGGCGGACGATTTCGAGGAGGAGCTGGCGCTGGAGGGGCCAAGATTCCAGCAGTATTTCGGGAAGAATCGGATGGTTTAGGGGAAGCAGTCAAGTACGCTCGCGCGCTCCTCTCAGTCATCTACGCCTGACAGCTCCTCTCAAAGAGGGGAGCCAAAACCACTTAGTACATGAGGGTGGCTAGGCGACGGCGGGCGCGGGCCAGACGCGGGTCGGTGGGTTCGGGGATGGCGAAGTATTCGAGCAGACGCTTGCGAACCTGCTCGATATCGGCCTTGTGCCCGGCGGCCAAAAAGTCCAGCAAACGGTCGAAAGCGTCTTGAATCTGGCCACCAATCATGTCGATATCAGCCACGGCCAACTGCGATTCCACATCGTCCGGCGCTGCGGCGGCAGCGGCACGTACGTCACGTACATCAGCGGCCCTGGAGCGGGCCAGCAACAGCGCCTTCGCACGTTCGCGGGCGGCCAGTGCATCGGACGGGTCGGATTCCAGCACGCGCTCGTATTCGGCGGCGGCACCGGCGTAATCGCCCTCCTCGGCCAAACGATGGGCTTCGGCATGCTCCGGCGGCATCTGCTCAGCACCCGCGCCGGCACCGGTGGCACCAGCGCTCTTGGCGGCATCGGAATCAGGATCACCCGAGTACGGCGCGGTACCGTTCACACCAGACTGTGCGGCGGCCTGAATGATCTTCGGAATCACCTCGTCGGTAAGTTGCTTGAGCTCGTCGTCACCCGGAAGGCCCTGCAACAGCGGCATCGGACGGCCGGCAATCAACGCAAACAGTGCGGGCGCGCCCTGCACTTGCAGCGCTTGGGCAATCGAGGGATTGGACGAGATATCGATACGGGAGAGCTGAATCTGGCCGTTCAGGGCATTCACCGCGTCGCCCAGTACACGGGCCATCGGGAACAGGCGGTCATCGGTCGGCACCCACAGGAGCAGCAGGATCGGGAAGGTCGCAGAAGTCTGCACCATTGCCTGGAAGGTGTTTTCGGTGGTGTCGATCACGTACCCACCAGCGGCAGGCGCGCCGCCCGCTTGGCCGGGCTCGGCCTTGACCTGATGCTTCAGCGCCTCCAAATCGACGGCGCCCGCCAATGAGACTCCCGGATTGAACTGCTGCTCTGCCATAATGCCTCCCGATTCCACGCGATTCGCGTACAACAACAATCACATCTACTGACATTGATTGTAATGCCGACTCCCACCACGTAGGGATTCTTCCACTACGCGGTGAAATTCCCACCACGTAGCAAAACGCCCACCACTATGTGACCCCAAACGGCACCATTATGCGGAAGGTAAGATTTTATCGACATCGTGGTGGACGAATCACATCGTGGTGGGTGGCGGCAACAATTACAGCGCTTCGACCTTTACCGGCTGACGGTCGGCGCCCACTGCGGTGATTTGCTCACCGGAGCTTGCCAACGGAATGTACAAGGCCACCACGTTCACATACGTGACCTTCATGGTGCTGGTGTACTTGTCGCTATTGAACAGCGCCTTCTCGTCGTCGGAAGCCGGCTGCGATTCGCGGCCATCCCCTGCCTTGCGAGTCCATTCGCCGTTAATACGGCCAACCACCAAATCACCGGCACCGTCTGCAGCACGCATCACCCACATCTGTTCAGGCACAGCGGTGAATTTCTGCTCTTGCGTACCGTTGTTGCGTTGCATACCTTCCTGCACCTTGGCCGTGGTATTGGCCAGTTCCTGGCGCAGCAGATCGTCTGCGAACTTGGAAGCGTATTGGCTCTTGGAACCGTTCTGCAGCACATCGGCGTATTGGGTCAAGGCATCGGCGGGAGTGGCCACCAGCTTCTCATCCTTTGCGGTGCCCATCTGCGAGCCAAGAGTCGGAATCTCGAACTTTGGCAGCTTGGCTCCCTCAAACAGTCGAGCCATGGCCATCAGCTTGTAATTCTGCTGGGCGGATTCCTGATCGAAGACCAGCAAACGCTTGGACTGCTGATCTTCGGTGGTGGTCGTGATGGTGAACACCGAGCGAGGCCATCCGTCGTCCGTAGGAATCACCGTCTGGGCGATGTCCTTGGGAATGGTCGCATATTGGGACATACCGCCGCCACGCTGATTGATCGTGGTCTGGCTGATGCGAATGTCCAGCTGGGGCCCGCCCATAACGGCCGCATATCCATCGGGATTCTTGGCCTGATCGGCTTCATCGATCGTCTTGAGAATCTTCAGGCGAATCTTCTTCTCCTGCGTCTCGGTCAAATCCGGCGCAACCTTGGTGGAGGTATCGGCAGCCGGCGTCGGCAGCCGGCCTTCACAGGCGGTCAACGGCACGACCAACGCCACGCAGGCGAGGGCGGCCACACACAGTTTGTTCCATCGCTTGTTCATCAGCTTTCCTCCTGTCCGGCATCGGCCGAGTCGTCTCCGGTATTGACCTCTTGAGCCAAGCGGGAGAAGTAGGCCTGCAGTTCGTCAGGGGTGATTACCGAAGTCGCTTCGTTATCGCCGGCGCTGAAGCCGGTCTCAGCGCCGCTCTCGGCACCGGTCTGCTGGTCGGCGACCAGGTTACGCGAACTTGGGTCGATGATAACCGGTGTTTCGGTGGCTTCAGATTGCGAGGACGCACGGCCCGAACGCTGATGCGTGGCGTGGCGGCGACGATTACGTCGACTTGCCCCATCCGGCTTCCCGGACACTGCGATGCTGGCGGGCGCCTCTTCCTCAATTACGGCGCTTGCCATGCCTTCCACCATGCGCTTGCGGCGCTTATGCGGCGGCATGGCGAACACGGAGGCGCACAGTACGGCCAGTACGGCCAGCAATCCGCCGGACAGATAGAACGGCATCGCAAAGTCCGGCACTTCGGAGCGCACCCAGTGCAGCTGCACCTTGGCGTTGGTGGCATTTTCGCCCAGATCCACAATGGCTACCGTCGAGGCGCCGGTCTTCTTGCTCTCCAGCGAAACGGAACCAGTGCCGCATCTCACGTCAGTCCACATATCGGAATCCTTGAACGACACCGCGTCATCGGCACTGGTAGGTGCTCCCTGACTCGTGCTGCTTCCCTTCTGGGTGCTCAGCTCGCTCCATGATGCCAATCCGGTGATGCGGGTATAGGACTTCTCGGACGCGACCCATCCGGCAACATCCTTGGCCGGACCCAACGCCACGCACGCCTCGTCCTGAGAGGATCCCGAGTCCACGGTTATCGTGGCGTTCTGATCCAACAAGGTCAGCACATTCGGATCAGTGACGGCATACCGGGAGCCGCTCATGGTTGCGGAAGCGGTGATTTCAGTGGAAGGCTTCCATATCGTGGCATTCATGTACCCCAACACCACAGCCGCCACGGCCAATAGGCCGAAGATAGGCGTCACCACTCCACGCATGATCTTGGCATGACGAGATGGACGCTTGGCGCCCTTATCCGGTCTTGTAGTCTGTTCTTCAGCACTCATAACTCAACCATTCTACAATCTTCACCTGTTTATTACCTAGGAGCGCAGAAAATCAAGGTTTACCAGTAGGGTGGTGTGCCATGCGTAAGTCTGTTAAGTCTATGTTATCCCCCCTCGGCAAGGCCGTTGCTCTTGCCTGTTCACTGGCGATGTGCGTGTCGCTGGCTGCCTGCTCCAGTTCGAACTCGGACTCGAAATCCTCTTCTTCCGATTCCTCTTCATCTTCCGACTCTTCTGACAAGAAGGGCCAAATTGCCGGCGTGACCGCCAAGGGCAAGCTCGGCGAGAAGCCGACCATCTCCTTTAATACGCCGATGACCGTGTCCGACGGCTCCTATGTGGTGCTGCAAAAGGGCGATGGCGACGTGATCGAGGAGGGCGACCGCGTCTGTGCCCAAGGCATCGCGCTCAACGTTAAAGACGGCACCGAGCTCATGGACACCTGGACCAAGAACACGCCGGATTGCTCGCTGAAGGTGGATTCCAAGACCCTCTCCTCGACCTACTACAACCAGATCAAGGGCGCCAAGATCAACACCACGATCGGCTTTGGCGTCAACGCTCAGGATTCGTCCGGATACTCTTACATTCTGGCGATGACGTTTGTCTCCAAGTCCAAGGACCTGAAGAAGGCCACTGGCGAGGAAGTCAAGGATGTGCCGGCCAATCTGCCGAAGGTGACGCGAGCCAAGAATGGCAAGCCGTCCATTGACATGAACGGTCAGGGTTCGGTTGATTCGCTGATCTCGCAGACGCTGATCAAGGGTAACGGCGCCAAGCTGACCGACAAGAACACCGTGGTGGTCAAGTACACCGGTTGGCTTACGAATGGCAAGCAGTTCGATTCGTCCTGGGATCGCGATTCCACAATCGACGCCGATCTGTTCAGCGATTCCAGCGGCCAGCATCAGGTTATCGAGGGCTGGCAGAAGGGTCTGGTCGGCCAGACCGTCGGCTCTCAGGTTCTGCTGGTGATTCCGCCGGATCAGGCCTATGGAGATAAGGAGCAAGGTTCGATTCCCGCCAACTCCACATTGGTCTTCGTAATCGATATTCTCGCCGCGTACTAAACAATCTCGATGGCTCTCCCCAAGAGGGGAGCTGGCAGCGAAACTGACTGAGGGGAGGCCTCACGGAATATACCGTGAGGCCTCCCCTCAGTCTCTCTATGTACGTTCGAAAACTCCCCTTCAAGAGGGAAGCCAAGAACAATCAGAACAGCCTGAGACTGTCGTCCTCGGTGCCTTTCATATCGTCGTAATCGAGAATGAGGCAGGTGAAGCCGCGGTCCTTGGCCAAGACCTGGGCTTGCGGCGTGATGGTTTGTGCGGCGAAGATGCCGTGCACCGGGGCCAGCAGCGGATCACGATTGAGCAGTTCGCAGTAGCGAGTCAGCTGCTCGACGCCATCAATGCCGCCGTGACGTTTGATTTCCACAGCCACATGCTCGCCTTCGGCATTCACGGCCATAATATCCACTGGGCCAATGGCGGTCGGGTATTCGCGACGCACCAGCTTGGCTCCCTTGCCGATACGCTCGATCTGCTCGGCCAGATAGCGCTGCAGATGGTCTTCCACGCCATCCTTGATGAGACCCGGATCTTCGCCCAGATCATAGGTTTGGTCGGAATAGATGTGTTGCAGCGTCACTTCAAGAATGTCCGAGCCCTTGTCGGCGCTGACACGTAACACCTTTTCCGGATCACCAGCGGCGACACTTTCCGGGGAATGCGTCGCGGAATCACCATCCACAGCCCCACCAGCAACACTTTCCCGGGAATGTTGCGCAGATTTGGCGGCTGGGTCGATCTCACGAATCGTGCAGGGCGCGGTCATCCAGTTCAACGGCTTATAGGAGCCCAGTTCGGAGAAGATCAACAGGCTGGAATCGGCCTTGATCAGCAATACACGTTTGGCCAGGGGCAGTGAGGCGTTGAGGCGGCCCGAATACTCGGCCGAACAGTCGGCAACAATAACTCGCATAGGCCACCACTGTAGCGCAACACATGGCATACATAGCAAAAGGGGCTCTCTGGAAAACCAGAGAGCCCCTTAAGGAGTTGGTTCAGATCACTCGGCGATGCCGGAGTACTGGACGTCGTGGCCGCGCTCGACCGCCACGGTGAGTTTGTTCGAGTCGAAGGAAATGAATCCGTCGGTCACCTCGAACATGTGACGATCGCCATCGGGCTCAACCACGGTGAGCGTACCCTGCTTGATCACTGTGAGCACAGGCTCATGGTCGGGCAGGATGCCCATGCCGCCCTCAGAGGCGGGAATGGTCACACTCGTCGCCTCGCCGTGCCACACAGGGTGGTCAGCGGCGACGATGTTGACCTTCATCGTGGTTTTTTCCGCAGCCATCACGCACCCAGTTCCTTCTGCATGTTGTGCCACTTCTCTTCGAGGTCGTCGATGCCGCCGATGCCGGAGAACGCCTGCTCCGGGACGTCGTCGTACACGCCGTCGCAGATGCGGGTGAAGGCTTCGATGGTCTCGTCGGCCGGCACGTAGGAGCCGGGGCGACCGGTGAACTTCTCGGCCACGTAGAAGTTCTGGCCGAGGAACTGCTCGATCTTGCGGGCACGGTTCACGGTGGTCTTGTCTTCCTCGCTGAGCTCGTCGATACCGATCAGGGCGATGATGTCCTGCAGTTCCTTGTTGCGCTGCAGAATCGCCTTGACGCGGTTGGCGCAGTCGTAGTGGGCCTGGCCCACGTAACGCGGATCGAGGATTCGCGAAGTGGAGCTCAGCGGATCCACGGCCGGGTAGATGCCCTTGGAGGCGATGTCACGGGAAAGCTCGGTGGTCGCATCCAGGTGGGCGAAGGTCGTGGCCGGGGCCGGGTCGGTGTAATCATCGGCCGGCACGTAAATGGCCTGCAACGAGGTGATCGAGTGACCACGGGTCGAGGTGATGCGCTCCTGAAGGGAACCCATCTCATCGGCCAGGTTCGGCTGGTAACCCACGGCGGAAGGCATACGACCCAGCAGGGTGGACACCTCGGAACCGGCCTGGGTGAAGCGGAAGATGTTGTCGATGAACAGCAGCACGTCCTGGTTCTGCACGTCACGGAAGTACTCTGCCATGGTCAGTGCGGTCAGCGGGACACGCAGACGGGTACCCGGCTGCTCATCCATCTGGCCAAAGACCAGTGCGGTCTTCTCAAGCACGCCGGCCTCGGCCATTTCGCCGATCAGATCGTTACCCTCACGGGTACGCTCGCCGACGCCAGCGAACACGGACACACCACCGTGGTTCTGGGCCACGCGCTGAATCATTTCCTGAATCAGCACGGTCTTGCCCACACCTGCACCACCGAACAGACCGATCTTGCCGCCCTGCACGTACGGGGTCAGCAGGTCGATGACCTTGATGCCCGTTTCGAACATCTGGGTCTTGGACTCCAGCTGATCGAAGGCCGGCGGGTTGCGGTGGATGGGCCAACGCTCGGAGACGGTGATGGTCTCATCCGGCTTCTTGTTGAGGATGTTACCGGACACATCGAAGACGTGGCCCTTGGTCACGTCGCCGACAGGCACGGAGATCGGGACGCCGGTGTCGGAGACGGAGGCACCACGGACCAGGCCGTCGGTGGGCTTCAGAGCGACGCAACGGACCGTGGAATCACCGAGGTGCTGTTCGACCTCGAGGGTGATCTCGGTCTCCTTCGCCTCGCCTTCTTCCTTGGCGCCGGTGTTGACGATCGTTACTTTCAGGGCGTTGTAGATGTCGGGCAGATGACCCACCGGGAATTCAACGTCGATAACCGAGCCCTGGACGCGGGTGACGCGACCGTTGGTAGGCTCGGCCGCAGTGGTCTGGTTGTCAGCCATATGCGTTCCTACTCTTCCTTCTTGGTCAGCGCGTCGGCGCTGCCGATGATTTCGGTAAGTTCCTGGGTGATCGAGGCCTGACGGGAAGCGTTGAGCTTGCGGGTAAGGTCATCGATCAGGTTTCGCGCGTTGTCGGTCGCCGTGTGCATGGCGTTCTGGCGGCTTGCGGTTTCCGACGCGGCTGCGGTCAGCAGGCACTCGTGGATTCGGGACTGGATGTACTTCGGCAGAATCGCGTCCAACACCTTTTCGAGACTGGGCTCGAACGTGTACAGCGGGGCGATGTCCGCAGTGGACGGGGCCGCTTCATCGGGCGACGGCACCTTGGTCTCGTTCTGCACGATCTCGACCGGCAGCATGCGCAGCACGCGCACCTTCTGCACCACCATGTTGATGAACTCGGTGTAGACGATGTAGAGTTCGGAGACTCCACCCTTCTCGGCCGGTTTCATGTAGGCGTCCATCAGGGTGTCGGAGATCGTTTCAGCGATTTCCACGCCGGGCTGGTCGGTGTTTCCTTCCCACGTCGCCGCGATGTCACGATTGCGGTACTTGTAGTACGTCGAACCGCGACGCCCGTACACGAACAGCTCCGGCTGCTTGCCTGCCGCATCAAGGCGGGACAGCAGCGACTCCGTTTCACGGATAATCGAAGAGGTGTACGGGCCGGCCATACCACGATCCGAGGTGAGGGCGAGAACAGCCACGCGCGGGTTCTTCTCGTCCTTCACCGCGATCGGATGCGTGATATGGGTGTGGGCCACCAACGCTTGCACGGCATCGAAAATCGCATCGGTGTACGGCTTCGCGTTCAGGGCCACATCACGGGCCTTGGCGATATGCGAAGACGCGATCATCTCCTGAGCGTTGAAGATCTTCGCCAACGACTCGGTGGAGTGGATGCGTGATTTCAATGCGAGTTGCGAGCCCATGGCTTACTTTTCTCCCGCCACGATCTTTTCCTGATCGACCGGCGCGGCCTTGTCAACGTCCGGCTTCTTCTCGACCAGCGGCTTGCCGGCGGAAGAGACGAACGTCGAACGGAACTCATCCACGGCCTTATCGAGGGCAGCCTCGGTGTCGGCGGTGAATTCCTCGGTCTCGCGAATGGTCTTGAGGATATCGGTGTTGTGGTCGATGTAGTCCAGCAGTCCCTGCTCGAACGGAAGGACGTCCTTCAGGTCGAGGTCGTCGAGCTTGCCGTGGGTGCCGGTCCAAACGGACACGACTTCCTGTTCCGGCGAGTACGGGTGGAACTGCGGCTGCTTCAACAGCTCGGTCAAGTGGGCACCACGGGTCAGCTGGGCCTTGGATGCCGCATCCAGATCGGAAGCGAACATGGCGAAGGATTCCAGCGAACGGTACTGCGCCAGGGAGATCTTCAGCGTGCCGGAGACCTTCTTCAGAGCCTTGGTCTGTGCGGCGCCACCGACTCGGGAGACGGAGATACCGACGTCCACGGCGGGGCGCTGGTTGGCGTTGAACAGATCGGACTGCAGGAAGATCTGGCCGTCAGTGATGGAGATCACGTTGGTCGGGATATAGGCGGACACATCGTTCGCCTTGGTCTCGACGATCGGCAGACCCGTCATCGAACCGCCGCCCAGGTCATCGGAGACCTTGGCGCAACGTTCGAGCAGGCGGGAGTGCAGGTAGAACACATCACCCGGGTATGCCTCACGCCCCGGCGGGCGGCGCAGCAGCAGGGAAATCGAACGATAGGCCTCTGCCTGCTTGGACAAGTCATCGAAGACGATGAGCACATGCTTGCCGTTGTACATCCAGTGCTGGCCGATGGCCGAGCCGGTGTACGGGGCGATGTACTTGAAGCCAGCGGAATCGGCTGCCGGGGAGGCCACGATGGTGGTGTACTCCATGGCACCGGCGTCTTCCAAGCTCTGCTTCACCGAGGCGATGGTGGAGCCCTTCTGGCCGATGGCCACGTAGATGCAGCGGACCTGCTTCTTCGGGTCGCCGGATTCCCAGTTGGCCTTCTGGTTGATGATGGTATCGATCGCAATGGCGGTCTTACCGGTCTGGCGGTCGCCGATGATGAGCTGGCGCTGGCCGCGGCCGATCGGGGTCATCGCGTCGATGGCCTTGAGGCCGGTGGACAGCGGCTCGTCGACCGGGTGGCGGTGCATCACGTCGGGGGCCTGCGCTTCGAGGATGCGCCGGCCTTCGATGTTCTGAATCTCACCGAGGCCGTCGATCGGCTTGCCCAGCGGGTCCACGACGCGACCGAGGTAGCCGTCGCCGACGGGCACGGAGAGCACTTCGCCGGTGCGGCGCACTTCCTGGCCTTCCTCGATTCCAGCGAAATCGCCGAGGATCACCACGCCGATCTCACGGGCGTCAAGGTTGAACGCCAGGCCGAGCGTGCCGTCTTCGAACGTCAGCAGCTCATTGGCCATGCAACCAGGCAATCCCGTCACGTGCGCAATGCCGTCACCGGCCGTGGCGACATATCCCACCTCTTGGGTGGGGGTGTCGCTCGGCTTGTACGACGACACGAAGTCGTCGAGGGCCTTGCGAATCGAGGCGGGATCGATGGTCAGTTCTGCCATGATCACTCCTTCTATTGGTTATTGTTCAGTCAAGTCTTTGCTTGTGTGTGGTGTTGGACGGATTGGCTCGGCCGGTCAGGCAGGAGTCGCCTCCGTCTGCACCTTGCGATGAAGGTTCTGCAGCTGTGCGACCACGGTGTTGTCCGTGACTTCGTCGCCCACCTGAATGCGCATACCACCCAGCACGGTCGGATCGACCACCGAGTTGATGTGCACCTGGCGGCCCACCTTGGCGGAGTAGACCTCGACCAGTCGCTTGATCTGCTCCTTCTTCAGCGGGGTGGCGGTGGTCACGGTGACCATCGACTCGCCCATGTGACGGGAGAGCTTGTTGATCATCCACTGGATGGTCTCCAAGTAGCGGCGGCGGCGCAGGTTGCAAGTGGCGTGTTCGGCGAGCCTCATGGTGACCTTGTTCAGGGTCTTGCCAGAGAACACCTCACGGAACAGCTTCACACGGGCCTCGCTGGTGGCCTGGTAGTCGTACAGCTTGGCGCGCACGACCGGCAGGTTCAGCAACGCGGAATGCAGTTCGGACAGCTCGACGGAGACCTGCAGCGTGGCGCCGGTGGCGTCCGCGTAGTACATCATGGCGTCCACGCCGAAATCCTCCACCGCGTTGGCGATGTCCCGCGCACGGCTCCAGTGACGGGAGACCAAATCGGTCATGATCTCCATGGTCATCGGATGCACGTTGTCGCCGAGCAGTTCCGTCAGCACGGCCACCTTGTCGGCAACCGGGCGGGACGGGTCGGTCAACGCGCGTTCGAGCTGGATGCTGTCGTCGAGCACCTTGGTGATCGTGAACAGTTCGTTGCCGATCCGCCACGCGTCCTCACGGGTGTCGCGCAGTTTCGGGGCCAGCGAATCACGCGACTCGCGGTCTGCAATACGTGATGCCTCTCCTCGCATGGTCACCTCCCTTTCTGGTTACGGATGGTCACGGTCACTTCTTGACGGCCAGATCGTCGATCATCGAATCGATCATCGAGGACTGCACGTCGTTGTCTTCCAGCTTGGCGCCAAGGATCTTGCCGGCCAGAGCGGTGGCAAGCGCACCGACCTCGCCCTTGAGCGAGACGATGGCCTGCTGGTGCTGGGATTCGATCGAGCGCTGTGCGGATGCGGCGATCTGGGCCGCATCGGACTCGGCGCGCGAACGGGCGTCGGCGATGATGTGAGACGCTTCGGCACGGGCGTCGTCGCGGATCTTGGCGGCGTCCACACGGGCAGTGCTCAGCTGGGCCTCATACTTGGCCTTGGCCTCGTCGGCGTCCTTCTTAGCCTGCTCCGCCTTGGCGATGTTGCCTTGAATCTTGGCGGCACGCTCGTCGAAGATCGCGTTGAACTTCGGCATGAAGAACTTGTAGAAGAACACTGCAACGATGACGAGGATGATCGCCGACCATACGATGTCATAGACCTCGGGAATGAACAGATCAATCCCGCTTGCTGCTTGTGCCATCAAGCCCTCCTTTCAGTGATGGACATAATCGGTTTTCGTCTGTTGATCAGCGGATGATCAGGGCGGCGACGAAGCCGATCAGTGCCAGCACCTCGACCAGAGCCAGGCCGATGAACATGATGGTCTGGATCTTGCCGGACATCTCAGGCTGACGAGCGGTGGATTCCATGGCCTTGCCGAAGAGGATGCCCAGACCAATGCCAGGGCCAAGAGTACCGATACCGTAACCGATGACGGACAGGTTGCCGGCGACCTCTGCGAGGGTGATGATATCCATTGTGTTTCCTTTCTAACGTACTTGGCGACGTTATAAATCTTGGGGTTTGGTCGGTCTGCGATTTTCCCAGACCGGGGACCGGAAGCGGCGGGTTAGTCGCCCGTCACTCTTCCGGGAAGCTCAGGTTGATGTACACGGTGGAAAGAATCGCGAAGACGTAGGCTTGCAGGAAGGCGACGAACGCCTCGAAGCAGGTCATGGCGAAACCACCGGCGAACCACAGCGCACCCACCGGGATGCCCTGCAACTTGTTGGCCGCGTCAACCATCCAGAACTGTGCGAACGCCAGGCAGGTGGCGACCATAAGGTGGCCGGAAACCATGTTGGCGAACAGACGGATGGTCAGAGAGGCCGGGCGGATGATCAACAACTCAAGCAGGTTGATCGGAGCCAGCAGGATGTAGACCGGCCACGGCACACCGGGGGTGAACAGCTCGTGGCGCAGATAGTGGCCGAGGCCCTGCGAGCGGACGGCGGCGACCCAGTACTGGACCAACGTCCAGACGGCGAACACGAGCGGCATGACCACCGTGGCGTTGGCCGCCATGTTCATGCCGGGGATGATGCCGCACAGGTTGAACACGAAGATCGTGAAGAACAGGGTGGTGATCATCGGCACGTAACGTTTGCCGCGGGTCTCGCCCATCACGTCATACACGACCTTGTCGCGCACGAAGTCGAGACCGTACTCGACTACGCCCTGCCAACGGCCGGGGATGAGCTTGGCGCGTTTCGCAGTCACGCCGAGCACCACCAGCAGCACGATGGTTGCCACGATACGAATCAGAATAATGCGGTTGATGGCAAACGGAGTTCCCTGGAACAGAATCTCCGGGGGAAGGAAGTCATCAACCGAGGGCAGATGAGCGCCTGCCTCGTCAGCCAACAGCAATCCTGCGCTGAGCGAACCGACCATATCACGCCTCCTGCTTCTTCAATGTCAGGTGTCAGTTTAAACCCACCGGGCAGGCAAATGTGACGTGCTCGTTACTTTCGTCTCCTCGGTGTGGAGTCTGCCGGGCGCGGACACGGAGTCTGCGCTGGGCATTCGGCTCCGAATGACTGAAGAGTGATTATTTGCCTGCGTCTAGACAATGTCAATACTACACCGGCGCGTCTTCTGGAATCGGCGGCGGCGCAAGGTTTTTCGGATGTTATGCAAGCGTTGTGCGCTATTAGTCACAATACGAGGATGTGCGGCATTTGCGCTACCCTCTGATCACTCCGAATCCGTCGTGGGCGAACGGCTCGAAATCATCCTGGCGCGGCCCGCCCGGCTCATGCCGAATCGAACGATCAGTACCGAGCTTCTTCTCAGCCCTGAGCTGCGGCACCTCGGTCAGGTCATACGGCGTGGTCTGGTACACCCAGTTGAGCCAGTTGCGCCACAGCAGATTGGCGTGGGCGCGCCAGGCGAACAACGGTTCCAGCTTCGAATCGTCATGCGGGAAGTAGTTCTTCGGGAAGGGCACGTTGGTCATGCCCTTGGCCATATCGCGCTCGTATTCCTCGGCGAGCGTGTACTTGCCGTACTCCCAATGGCCGAGCGCGAACACTTCGGAGAAGTCACGTGTGGCGATCAGGCCCGGGCCGGACTGTGGCCCCCAAGTCAAGATCTGAAGGTCATGGTTGGCACGTACCTCGTTTTCGTTCACGCCGGCGAGGCGGGAGTGCGGCTGCAGATCAATCTCGTCGAAACCATTGGTCAGGAAGCAGTATTCGTCCTGCAGGTACTGCGGGAATACGCCGAAAATCTTCTCGGGGTAATCCACCTTGTGGATGCCGTAGCGGTAGTACAGTGCGCCCATCGCACCCCAGCACAGGTACATGGTGGAGAACACATGGGTGGAGGCCCAGTCGAGAATCGTCTTGAACTCGTCCCAGTAGTCCACATCTTCGAACGGCATATGCTCTACAGGCGCGCCGGTGACCACAAAACCGTCGTAATAGTTGTCTTTGAGCGCATCGAGGTTTTCGTAGAACTTGACGAGATGATCGGCGGAAACGTGCGTGGCCTCATGCGTGGAGGTCTTCATGAAGTCGATTTCGACCTGCAGCGGTGACTTGGAAATCAGACGCAGCAGCTGCGTTTCAGTCTCGATTTTCTTAGGCATCAAGTTCAGGATCACCAGTTTGAGCGGGCGGACGCGCTGACGCTCCGCCTCGGGCTTCTCCAGAGCGAAGATGCGCTCCGAATCGAGGATATCTCTGGCCGGCAGGCCACTGGGGATCTTGATAGGCATGCTCCCATTATGTCAACGTTCGGGATAACGGTTCAAGGCATCCGTCCGGCGGGCGGTTCACGGGACACCGGCGCGACACGGGGTGGAGCAGCTCGGTAGCTCGCTGGGCTCATGACCCAGAGGTTTTCACCTCGTCAATTCCATACTTTGCATAGCCCCTGACCATCCGGTCGGGGGTTCTTTCGCAACACAATCAGCATGAGGCGCTGCCAGTTGACGTCCCTCAGCCGCATCCGCACCCATGCCCGATTCAAGGACCGGGAAGACGGTGTCAGCGAGCATACTCACCTCATGAACACCACAGGTATTGCAATGGTATTCGTTAAATGTATGATAGGTATTCAGTAGGAGGTAGGACGTGGAATTCGAGTATGACCCGGCCAAAAGCGCGAAGCACCTCGCCAAGCACGGCATCGACTTCGAGCAAGCCCAACGCATGTGGGACGACGTCGTGCTTGAATTCGACGCCGACCCGCGCAGCGACGACGCCCGCTACCTTGAGCTCGGCGTCATCGACGGCAAGCACTGGACGGCCATCGTCACCTACCGGGGAGAACACAAGGACATCGTCCGCATCATCTCGGTGCGGCGCTCACGCGACTACGAGGAGGACACCTATGAGCAGCACAAGGACGATTGAGGAAGTCAAGGCCTCGGACATCGACGAGGCCTTCGAACGCGGCGACGACGTGCGCCGGCACTTCGACATGACGAAGCCCCGCGTCATCCGCCCCGCAAAGACCAAGACCCGCAAGGTCAACCTCACCCTGCCCGACTGGATGGTCGAAAGCCTCGACGCCGAAGCGGACGAGCTGGCGGTCAGCCGCAACGCCGTGGTCAACACATGGCTCGCCGAGAAGATCGCCGAACGCAGGAAGGAACAACGGCTTCTGACGGTCTGAAACGACGAAAGCCCCGCCCAAGTCGCGGCATCCACGCCATGCGCATGGTCCGCGATCTTGGGCGGGGGTTGTTTGTCCGGGGCGCGAAATATTCCACCGAATCCACCGGGCGAAATATTTCGCATATCAGGCCGTGAGCTTGGCCGTGGACGCGCCGATGAACGCGCCGACCAACAGGCCGAGCGCGTTGAGCACGGTCACCGTCAGGTCAGTGCCCGGCCAGCCGGCCGCCTGAGCCGTGCCCCATCCCATGGCCGACACGCCCGAGAATCTTGACACTCCTGATTAGTCAGGTATTGTTGAGCGAGCTGTCCAAATACAGGACGTGCCGACGCGGGGTGGAGCAGCTCGGTAGCTCGCTGGGCTCATAACCCAGAGGTCCATGGTTCAAATCCATGCCCCGCTACCAACGCCTCAGGTTTCACATTGAAGAAACCTGAGGCTTTTTCTATATCCTCAAGGCTCCAAGCAACACGGCGCGTCATTTTCTGAGAAATGGCCGACCTATCCACACCGAGCGCTTCAGCTAGTTTTGTTTGGTTCACGCCCCGCAACGCCATAGCTACGCGCATGTTTCGCGTAACCACGTCTTGCAGACTCTCACGCTGTTCTTCCCCCGTCGCAACGGGCATTGCAATTGTTTGTGTCATAAACAGAAGTTTAGCACAGCTTAATTTTGTTGGTTAATCACTCGACACGCGGGAATGAATCTCACCAACTTATATGTATGATGTTAGCGTGACTAAACAAACTAGACCTGAAATCACCACTGGTGAGCTGATTAAACGCTTACTGGCCTTTAATGGCTTGACACAGCAAGACATGGCCGATGCAATTGGTTGCAGCCGTTCCAGCGTCTCGCAGAAATGCGCCGGGCATGTCATTCTCACCGCTGATGAAATCGCCAAGACTGCCGACCTGTTGAACGTCAGCGCTGATGTTCTGTTGGGCCGCAAGCCGTTAGAGGTGAAGTGACATGCCTGTTTTCACCAAGGAATCACACAACCATTTCGACGTTGACCATTTCGAGGTTGACAACTCGTTTGGTTTCAGAATCACCGTTGACGGCGATTACTTCGCTTTCGCGGGCATGAGTCTGGGCGACCTCGTGACCATCAACCGGCACATTGCCGAGGCAATCAGGAAGGGGCGTAGAAATGCGCTATGAGACCTCACAGGAACCAAAGGACGTGGAGCCGGGCGATATCGCGGTTATGCGTCTCGTGACCACGAAGGGTGCCGTGAAATGGACGTGCGGCACGGTGCGCTGCTTCACGGACGATGAAGAAGACACGGCAATAGTGCTGACCACGGGCAAGATTCCCGAGTATGACGGTTACGAACTGGTGTGCCGTATCAGGCCGATACCGGACGTTGTGCAAATGGCTCTCAACGACGAAGGCGAGGTGACGGCATGACCACGCGGGAAAAGATTCTTTTGGTTCCGTTGTGCGCGGTGCTGCTTGTGGTGGCGCTTTCGTGGCGGTTGTGGCTTATCGCTCTTGGCTTCGCGGTGGCGGTTGCCGCCGTCGTATGGCTCGAAACCGAGGAAGGGGCCGATTGTGAGAGGGATTAGAACCGTGCTGGCGACACCGTTCGCAGTGCTGGCGTTCGCGCTTGTGACCGCTGCCATGTTCAGTGCCCGAGCCGCCATGTGGATTGGCAGCGGTTACAGGGGCGCGGTGAAAGTAGAGGCCGAACTATGAGCATGTTCCAGACACCTACGCGCGTGTGGGCGAACGCTCACCCCGAGTATCCAGGACTATTCGAGATCCACTCGGACAGTGGCGATATCGCGCTGAATCAGGTGGCGACCAGACAGACTCTTGAGGCGCTACGCGCGTCCATCAACGACGCTTTGGCCCAGGACGATTTGCGCCGCCGAAGACGGTAGGCGTTTGCCGATAACTGAATGTGCCGTAATCGGGGGCGACTCTAGGTGACCCGTAGCACGTTGAAAGCACCCTAGCGCGGCTTGCTCACCGCGTTACAAACACACGCCCTGTGGGGGCGTGGTTAAGACGGCGCGGGGACGCCATGCGGGTTACTGAACGACTTGGGGCGCATTGTCAGGGCGCAACAGGGTGCAGCACCGTCATACGTGGCGGGCCTCTTGTCGTGACCTTGCGCGCGGCTTCGGCCGCTGACCTCAAAGCGATATATGCGGCTCCGTTACGAAGCAATTTGGGCGAACCTCACTGGAAACGACGGCGAAGCCTTGCGCTTCAACGCTTGTTTCCGGCTTAGGTTCCCCCGCTCAACCGCTCACCACCCGAAGGTCACATGAAATGAAAACCCGGTTAATCACGATTCACAAGAACATCAACCAAGCACTTACGACGAAACGAGGCAACAAGATGGGTTATGCAGTCTCTTACAAACGTTCCGGCCGTCCGATTTCCCGGCGTGCCAAGCGTCAGTCACCGGCGAATAAGGCCCAGCGGACGAAGGACATGGAGAACGCTATCAGGTGGAACGTCGCCCAGTTGGAGCATGACACCACGGGCACCGACTCGATTGAGCGTGGCATGGTGTGCAAGCTGCTGCATCTCGGCAAGATTGCGCCGACCGCTGACCCGACCGGAGACCATGTGTTGCAGCAGCTTATCAGTGAAGGCTACGTGCAGCGGCCTCGCAAGCGCGCCGGTGTTCAGGTGTTCGACCGCGCCGACCTGTTGACCTCGCTCAAGGCTTACGCGGGGGTGTGCTGAATGAACCCGCGCGCGAAACTCACGACCGCTCAGGCCGCACGGTACTTGCATCGTTCACAAAGGCAGATGGAGCGCATGAGGGCGGACAACACCGGCCCCGTCTGGTTCAAGGCCGGTGACGCTATCAATTCGCCGTGCCTGTACGAGGTTGCCGACCTTGACCGGTGGGTGATGGAGCAGAAGGGCAAGGCGTGACAATGGCGACAAGGGGATTGAAGCGCCAGCGTGGAACGATACCGCGCCGCGTGCGCGAAGAGGTCATAGAGACATGGGGCAATGACTGTTGGCTGGAATTGCCGGTATGCACGCACCACGGCGAGGAAGACGACCATATCATACCGTTCAAGGCCGGTGGCCGTGGCACGGTGGCGAACATACGGCGCGCGTGCAAGGCGTGCAACATCAGCCGAAGCAACCGTGTGCTATCCGGTTACGGCGCGACTATCCACGCGGTTATCGGCCCGCCGTGCGCCGGTAAGAGTTCCTATGTGGCGCAACACGCGGCGAGTGACGCGCTGGTGCTGGACTTCGACCAGTTGGCTTCGGCGCTTACCCTTGGCGGTGACGTGAAGGCCAAGCCCACGGCCCCGTTGATTCAGGCGGGCCAAGGCGCATGGCAAGGCGCGTACAACAAGCTGGTGCGCATGAACGCGCCTGTTGACGTGTGACTTATCAAATCGATACCGGCCAGCCACGCTCACCCTCGATTGCTTGAGGAATGGTTGGCGCTCGACTATGACATTCACGTTGTTGACCCCGGCGCTGCCGTGGTGTTCGACCGGTTGGAGACGCAGCAGCGCAACGAGGGCGCTAGGCAGACGGCGCGGCAATGGTATTCGCTGCATCTCTCGCAGCAGCTCGTGGACGTGAGACAGGCCGCGCGGCGTGCGAAGCTCGTTGCCCTTGGCCTTCGTTCGGGTTCAACGTCTGTTGCTTCACGGCCCGAGTGGTGAGGCTCGTTTTTTAAACGGACGGCCTTGGAAATCACCCCGCGCCAAGTTTTTTTCACCCCCAACCAAAAATAAAAAAAGCCTGAAAACGGCGGAATTGCAACGAAAAGAGGCGAACAATGGCAATTCAGGGAACCTTTGAGGGATTCTCGGAAATCGGCAATCGTCAGGGCTTCATGGAGACGCGCACACGCGCCAACCTCAAGACGTTCTTCGATGGAAAGACCGTCACCGAGGCCGCTGACACCTACGCGGCGCTGATGACCGCGATAGCGCACAACATCGATAGCTATCTGACGTTGGGCAAGAACATTTCGACGCTGGCAGACAGCTATAACAACGCTTTCGACCATTTGCGCGAACTGTACCCCGAGGCCCCCGAGCTTGACGAGAATCTGGCCGCGCTGCTGACCGAGGCGAAGGCGTGACCGTGCCAATGCGCGGCGGCACCGCGCGGAACTTGGAACGCCGGACTGACGGCGCTATAGTGGCCCGCTTTGCCGAACTGCTGGGCACGCCCTTGCTGCCGTGGCAACGGCTCGTGGCCGACGTGGCCGGCGAAATCGACCCCGACACCGGAACATACTTCTACGACACGGTGATTCTCAGCACGCCGCGCCAGTGCGGCAAGTCAACGCTGGTGGACGCTTGGGACACGCGGAACACGCAGTGGGGACCGAACCGGTATGTCTACTATCTCGCCCAGACCGGCAAGGACGCTGGCGACCACTTCAAGAAATTCCTGAAGACTTTGCAAGCCTCACCGCTCGCCCCCATCACCGGTAGGCCGTACATGGGACGCGGCAGCGAGGCCCAGCCGTTCCGTAACGGTTCCATCATCATGCCTAAATCGGTGACGAAGGTATCAGGCCACGGCGTACAGGGCGACAAAGTGACCTTGGACGAGGCGTTTAGCCTAAGCGAGGAAACCGGCAACATGATTCTTGACGGCTTCGTGCCGACCATGGCGACACGATTGCAAGCCACCGGCGTGCAGCCACAGCTGTGGATAACCTCGACCGAGGGCACGGCGGACAGCACGTTTTTCAACCGGAAACTTGACGAATGCCGAGCGGGCGACCAATCGCGGCGTACCTGTTGGTTTGACTTCGGGTTGCCGCCCGACGCTGACCCCGAGAACCTTGACATGATTATGCGCTACCACCCCGCCGCCGGTCTGCTCTGGCGACGTGACCAACTGCCGGACTTCCGCGAACAATGGCGGAACAATCCGAGCGGCTGGGCGCGCGCATTCGGCAACCAGCGAGACGAAGGCGTGACCGACAGGGTGATTGACGCCGACCTTTGGGCCACAACCACGGCGCCGCCTATCAGCCCGAGCGAACTGGGCGCGCGACCGGTGGTGTTCGGTGTCGCCGTGGACGTGGACGCGACCCACACCAGCATTTCGGCGGGCATCGTGAACGATGACGGCAGCGTGACCACGCAACTGCTCAAAATCATGGACGGCACCGGCCACGCGCCCGCGGAAATCAAACGGTTGTGCGACACATACGCCGCGCCGTTGGTGATTGACACACGCGGCACCAGCGCCGACCTTGCCGACCGGTTGAGGCACATGGGCGACGAAGAAACCGTGCGATTCTGCGATTTGACCGCCACCGACTATCTCACGGTGGGCCAGTCCTATGTGAGCGGTTTGAGCAACGGCACCGTGCTTCACGCCGCCGACACGGACTTGGACGCAAGCGCGGCCAACAGCGCGCGCACATGGGCCGGTGACGCTTGGCGCGTGACCCGACGCGGCTCGACCGGTCTCACCAGCCCGCTCGAATCGTGCATGTTGGCCGCGTGGGGAGCCGCGCACATGCCAGAGGAAGACGGCCCATTGCAAATCTACTGACAACAACCACCTAGTTGCTGTTGGCGGTACTTGGCGGCAGTTGGCGGCAGTTGGCGGCAGTTGGCGGCAGTTGGCGGCACGCTGCTAGACCCGTGGCGCGCCACTCTCGCATACTGGGCGGCATGAATGGACGTTTGAGCTTGTGGCAGCGTTTGAAGCTGGCCGGTGGCGTGATGAAGCGCGGCAACGAGGCGTTGGCCGACGTGCCCGCTGGCATCATGCCGCCAAGCCGTGCGACCGCCCATGACCCGTTGGCGCTCAGCACCGTGTTTCGCGGCATTCAGGTTTTGCAGACAGCTATAACCGGCTTGCCGATTTACGAGACGCGCGCCGGTCTCAAACTGGACTCTATCAGCAGTCTCGTGGCCCAGCCGGACGTGAACCGTTCCCGTCGTGACTTTCTGGCGGACATGGTGGCAAGCATGGCGTTGGACGGCAACGCCTTCGTGCGGTTGGTGCGTTTCGGCGGTGAAATCGTGTCGTGTGAGGTGCTGCCGCCGTCTCTGGTTGTCGTTTCCGACGATGGAAGCGACCCCGCCGCCCCGAAACTGCGATACAGCTACTTGGGCAAGGATTACGGCCCCACGGATATCGTCCATTGCAAGTTTTTGAACGTGCCGGGCCGTTTGCGTGGCCTTGGCCCAATCAGCGCCGCCCGCGAAGAGGTTGAGGGCGCGAAAATGGCCCGCGACTACAAGGCACGCTTCTACACGGACAGCTCGAACCTGAAGGGCTACTTGAAGACCGAGCAGAAGGTGACACCCGAGTACGCGAAACAGGCCAAGAACGATTGGAAGGCACAGGGCACCGCCGCCGACGTGAAGGTGCTGGGCAACAATCTCACCTATGTCCCGTTGGACATGAAGCCCGCCGACTTGCAGTTTTTGGAGACGCAGAAGTTCGACACCACGCAGATTGCCCGCTTGCTCGGCATTCCGGCAAGCATCATGCTTGCCGCCGTCGACGGCTCGAACCTCACCTACAGCAACATCGAGCAAAGCTGGATTGAGTTTTCGGACTACACGCTTTCGGCCTACACCGGCGAAATCGAGGAGCTTTTCAACGTCCTGTTGCCGCGTGGCCGCGAAGCCCGCTTCGATTGGGACAGCAGCCGCCGCGCCGACATGAGCGACCGTTTCAACGCCTACAAGACCGCCCTTGATTCCAAGTGGATAACCGTTAACGAGGTGCGCGCTCGTGAATCATATCCCCCGTTGGTTCCGGCACCGGAACCCCAGCAGATTGGAGACGAACAGTGAACAGAATCGATATCGGCTTGCGTGGCGTGTGCCTTCGCAGCAGCGATGAAGGCGACGGGCGCACGCTTGAGGGCATCGCCGTGCCGTTCGGCCAGATTATCGACACATGGGACGGCCAAGAGACGTTCGACCCTGATTGCGTGTTCGATGACGTGGACAGCGCCAAGCTCAGCTATGAGCATGGCGAGACCATCGGACGAATCACCAACGCCGAACCCCGCGAAGACGGCTTGCATATCACGGCCCGAATCTCGGACACGCAGCGAGGCCGCGACGCTGTAGCACTGTTGCGTGACGGCGCGCTGGACTCGTTGAGCGTCGGTTTTATCCCAATCGAGTCGGAGACCGACAAACAGGGCATCACGCACCGCAAGCGCGTGCGCCTGTTGGAAACGTCGGTGGTGTCATGGCCCGCGTACGAGGCCGCGAAAATCACCGGGCAGCGCAACGCGCAGCAGACCACCAACAACAACCAATCAACCGAAAGCGAGGCACCGAAGGTGGACAAGGAACTACAGAATATGCTTGACGGCATCAAGGACGAACAGCGCAGCATGAAAGCCGCCATCGCCAAGGGCAGCACCCCCGAACACAAGACCTTGGGCGGTGAATACCGTACCGCCGGAGACTATCTACAGGCGCTCTCTCGCGGAGACGAAGCAGCCGTGACGCTCATGCACGAATGCCGCGACCTTATCGCCACCGGCGACACCGGCAACACGAGCGCTTGGATTGCGGACGATTTGCGGCTTATCGAAATGCGCCGCAAGGTAACGAACATTCTCACGCACGACACACTGCCGGACAAGGGCATGACCATGGAATACAACGTGGTCAGCACCGACACCACCGGCGCGACGAAACAGGCGAAGGAAGGCGACGCGCTCAAGTTCGGCAAGGTCACGTTCGGCACCAAGAGCGTGTCAATCGACACCTACGGCGGCTACACCACCATGAGCCGTCAGGTAATCGAGCGTTCCACCACCCCAATGCTCAACACGGCATTGGCTGCATTGCGCAACGCCTACGCGAAGGCGACCGAAACCGCCGTGCGCAACTACCTGTATACGACCATCGCCGGTCAGCGTGACGCGACGAGTAACCCCAACAAGCTCGACGCGCCCGCCACGCTTGCTAACATGACCATCGACAACTGGGCAACTCTCATCATGGACGCCGCCGAACTGGCTGACGACCGTAACGTGAACCTCACCCGTCTTGGTGTCAGCAAGGACGTTATGGCCTCGCTCATCGCCATGAAGGACAGCGGTTCCCGCTTCTTCGACCTCTCGGGCGACGGTTCCGACACCATCGGTGACTTCGACCTGACCGGCATCGCCGGTAAGTTCCTTCGTCTGCCGGTGCAGATGCTCCCCAAGGCCCCGGCTGGCACGGCGTGCTTCATCGACCCCGAATCGGTGACGGTGTGGGAAAGCGGTGGCCCCACGCAGCTCAGCGACGGCGACCCGACCAAGCTCACCGAAAACTATTCGGTGTACGGCTATATGGCGGTTGCCGCCACGAACGTTGACGGCCTTATCCCGGTCAAGTTCAAGGCCGCCTGAGCGTGAGTAACTGATTATGGTAGACGATACCGCGAAACTCGTAAGCCTCTTGCGCGCCGAAGTCAACGTGCCAGCCGGTGACAATGACCGGCTGGTGGACAAGGTGACGGCGGCAATCGAGTACGTTGACAGCGCTATAGGCGGCGCGAACGTTTCCGCCGCCGTTCGCGCCGACTGCATCGTGAGTTGCGCCGCCGACCTGTACAACAGCCGTGACGCGCGCTTGGGTGTCATGGACGTTGGCGACGGCTCGCTTGAACCCTACAGGGTGTCAAGCGACCCGTTGCGCAGCGTGTGGCCCAAGCTCAACGCGGCTGGCGTACCCACGGGCGGGCTGGTGATTGCATGAGCCGGATTATCAGCGAACGTGAGGCGCTTATGGACATGCTCACCGACATGATTGGCGACCTCGTGGCCGTTGTAACCATCGACGCTCAGGAAGCCCGCCCGCTGCCGGGCAAAGTCGCGGTGCTTATCGACCCGCCGAACATCACCTACGAAGGCTGGCAGTTCGTCAACACCGAGTGGACGGTGAACCTTATCGCGGGCACCACGGCCACGCAGATTGAAAGCCTAGACCTGATTATCCCCGTCTTGGAGCGCTTGCATGAGCGCCACCTGAACATGAAGGCCGCTAAACCCGTCACCTACAGTCTCGCGGGTGTCGGCAACCTAGCGGCCTACGAAATCACCCTGAACCCACTCGAAATCAACTGAAAGGAACACAATCATGGCAAAGACACGCACGCTTGGCCCCGGCAGTCTGAAAATCGGCGCGTCGGGCAGCGAACAGGACTTCAGCGCGGACGTTATCAACACCGCGTTGGAACCCTCGACCGATACCGAGGACAACGACAATTTTCTGGACGGCCACACCGAGGGCGGTTCGCAGACCGAGACTTGGGCGCTGACCGGTTCAATCAAAGAGGACTTCTCCATGAACGGCCTACAGGTCTGGTGCCTGAAGAACAGCGGTAAGACGCTGCCGTTCGAGTGGGTGCCGAACCTTGAGGGCAGCGTGAAGCTCACCGGCAACGTGGTAATCGCGTCCATCCAGTTCGGCGGCGACGTGAAGACGAAGAACAGCAATGATTTTTCGTTCGTCGCCATCGACGTTAAAGCCGTAGACTACACGCCTTCGTCCCACTCCTAATCATGGCGGACATAGCCTCTGGCGGCAACAGCCAGTTGCAGCTCAAGGGCGCGGCACAGCTCGCCAAGGGCCTGAGACAGGCCGGTGCCGACCTGAAGGACTTGCGCGACATCAACGAACAGGCCGCGCAAATCGTGGCACCAGCCGCCAAGGCACTGGCCCCGCAACGCTCGGGCCGTCTCGCGAAATCGATACGCGCGGGTGCCACACAGAAGGCCGGTGTGGTGCGCGCCGGCAACAACGGCAAGGTGAAGTACGCGGGCGTAATCAATTACGGCTGGCCCAAGCACAACATCAAAGCAACCATGTTCGCCAACAAGGCGGCTAAGAACACCGAACCACAGTGGACGCAACTCTACGCGGACGCGGTGCAGAAAATCATCAACCGAATCACGACAGGAGATTAACGAAATGAACAACGAGACCAAGACCCCGAACACCCGTATCACCTACTTGGACGGCCACGCCGACGAGGTTTGCGTGACCATGTGGCAGCGCTGCCAAGCGGAAACCCACGCGAAGGCGAAGGGCTGGGGCAGCGCGTTGGACGCGGTGGTGAAGCTCAACGCCTACGCCGCCTACGTGCGCTGCCGCCAAATCGGCGCTACCTCTGTTCCGTTCGAGCAGTGGGCCGACACCGTGGTTTCCGTCGTGGACATGAACAACGACCCGACCGACACCGAGGAACAGGCCGAAACCATGAACGGCCCCGTGCCGGTCTCTTCCGGCGACATGGCGGACGCGCCGGGTTTTTCGACCGGTGCGACCGGTGGGACAGCGGCGGCTTCGGTGAACTGAGCTGTGTACTGGCGGCGCGTTTCGGCGGCACGCCGTGGGCATGGCGGCGTGAATCACAGCCGCAAGAGGCCGACTGGGGCACCTGTGTAAGCCTCTTGCGGCAAGAGGCCGAGGAAACCGAAGACATTCGACGCAGAACGAGGTGAGGTGAGGTGAGACATGAAATCAGCCGTGTTGGCCATCCGAATCATCGGTGACGCGACAAGCGCCGTGGCCGCCATGGACAAGGCCAAGGCCGCGTCTATGACCTTCAAGGAAGGATTGAACAAGGCTTCGGTTGCGGCGGGTGCCTCGCTCGCCGCCATCGGCGCGGGCGCGAAGGTGTGCGTTGACGCTGCCGCCGACCTTCAGCAGTCGGTGGGCGGCGTCGAAACCGTGTTCGAATCCAGCGCCGGAAAGATGAAGCAGTGGAGCGACAACGCGGCACAGGCCGTGGGCCTCAGCAAGAACGAGTACAACGAGTTCGCCACGCTGGTTGGCTCCCAGCTTCAGAACTTCGGCATGAGCGTGGACGAATCGGCCGACAAGACCAACGAGCTTATCACCCTTGGCGCCGACTTGTCTTCCATGTTCGGCGGCACCACCGCCGACGCTGTGGACGCGCTCAGCGCCGCGCTCAAGGGCGAAATGGACCCAATCGAGAAATACGGCATCTCTCTTAACGATGCTACGTTGAAGGCCCAAGCGGCTTCGATGGGCTTGGGTGACCTGTACAAGTCGGGCGACCGTAACGCCAAGATGCAAGCCACGCTGGCCGCAATCACCGCGCAGAGCGGCAAGGCCACGGGCAACTTCGCGCGTGAGTCCGACACCCTACAGGGCCAGCAGCAGCGCATGGCGGCGGCGTTCGAGAACACCAAGGCCACTCTTGGCGAGGCATTGTTGCCGATTCTCACACAGGTGGCGGCGAAACTTGCCGAGTTCGCCACTTGGGTGCAGCAGAACACCTCGTGGCTGGTGCCGCTTATCGGTGTCATAGCGGCGGTTGCGGCGGTTATCATCACGTTGAACGCGGCCATGACCGCGTACAGCGCCGTGGCTACCATCGTGGCAATCGCGCAAGGCTCGGTGAATCTCGCTTTTCTGCCGGTCATTGCCGTGATTCTGGCGGTTGTCGCGGTAATCGCGCTGCTGGTGATGAACTGGGACAACGTGAAGGCCGCTGGAGCGGCGGCGGCGCAGTGGATAGCGGACAAGTGGAACGCCTTCATGGGGTGGCTTGCCGGTATCGGTGCCAGCCTGAAGCAGTGGGGCATCGACACTTGGAACGCGATAGGTCAGGCGTTCCAGCCGGTGGCCGACTTTCTGGGCGGCTATTTCAAGCTGCTGCTGAGCATGTTCACGTTGAATTTCGACGGCATGAAACAGGCCGGTCAGCAGATGTTCAACGCACTGCCCGGCCCCGCCCAAGACGCCATCAACCGTATTATCGGCTTCTTCACCGGATTGAAAGACAAGGTGCTGGGCGTGTTCGACAGCATCGTTGGGGCAATCAAGGGCGCGTTCAAGTGGGTTTCGGACTTGTGGGGCAAGATTACCGGTGCCAAGAGTGAGGCAAGCGGTTTGAGCGCCCAAAGCTACAGCACGCAAGCCGCCGCCTACGCGCTGCCGGTACGCCAGTACGCCATGAGCCGCGCAATCACGCCATCGGCGCCGACCACGTACACAGCGCCTACCGTCAATCTCGCCCGCGCCATTGTTGCCCCCGCCAACCGTGCCGACACCACGCGCCCCGCGACGGTGAACGTGAATATCAGCGTGGACGCTCACGGCAACCTTGACAACGACAAGGTGGCCGGTGAAATCGTCAACAGTCTCGACCGTTGGGCGCGCGTGCGCGGCAAGGAGCTGGCGTTATGAGCAGCGCGAACCCTTTGCCCGAAACATGCCATGTGTATCTTGACCTATCGCCCTTGCCTTTGCAATCGGACGACAGCGCCGACCTCGTGGCGTTAAGCCCCTTCACTATCACTTGGGGCGTGTCGAACCCGTGGGACGATATCACGCCGAACGTGCTGAAAATCACGCTTATCGACCAAGCAGACCGTTTCAGTAAGTCGGGCGACTTGCTCATGGGCCACAGGCTCACCATCTCACCCGACTGGGGGAACACAGCCACACCGGTGAACTTCTGCCTGTTCGACGGCTACGTTACCGACGTGCAGATTCTCGACCATGACGGCGGACGAAACCGGTTGAGCGTGACAGCATCGGACAGAATCTATATCTTGAAGACCGATTGCCGACAAGGGCCGAACACGAACACCACCGCGAACATGGCGCGCGGCTGGCAATGGTGGATGCAAGGGCAGACATCAGAAACGGTGCAGAAGTGGCTGTACTACGACGGCGTGCAAAACTACTGGTGGCCGTGGAGTATTTTCCCCACGCCATTCAGCGCGGAACAACGCAAGAGCTTCATCGACTGGGCGCAAAGCTGCCGGACACGACAGGTCAACAGCAAATACCAGTTCGAGATTGACCGCACAGCCTACATCTCGTATCAAAGCGCCGACCCGAAGAAAATACCGTCTTTCGAGGCGCTGTATCTTCGATGGACGATTGACACCGTGCTGACCGGCCCGCGTATCCGCACAGGCGACGACAACACAGACATAGGCGTTGACAGTCGTTATGCGGACGCTGGAGACGTGATTATCGACCCCGAACCGTCGTTGAGCGCAGCAGACGAATACTACACGCAACTTGAGTTCAAATATTCGCACCGAGGCAACGGCAGCGGCTACAAGACGGTCGAGTTCAATCAGGACGGCAGCCGTTCCGTTCAGGTCGAACAGTCGGCGCGTGAGGGTGACACATGCCTGAGCATCGAGGCCAATTGGACTCAGTACGACAATCAGGCGGACAGCGACCCCGGAAAAATCGACTTCACGCTTGCCATGAACACCATCAGGGAAAGCAACCGGCGTTTGCGGCTCCCCGAAGTCACGTTCAGGGGCGACAGGCTCAACCAGCTTTTCATGTACTGCCGCCCAACGGTCATGGTGTTCATCGGCTCGAAATTCGAGCGTTCGGCACCGGCCACATACGGGCCGTGGGCGAAAATCGGCGGCACGCTCACATACGACGTGACCAACCGCAAAAGCCACTGGACGCATAAGGCGCGGCTTTTCCCCGCCGTCAACACCAAAACGGGCACGCCGACATGCGCCCAGATGAAGGCCATGACCAGCACGGCCACATTCGCTGACTGCAATTGGAAACTTGGCGCTTTGCGCTACGTATCGAAAATAGGTGAGGAACCATGACAGTAGGAACCACGGAAAAATACCGTTTCCCGTACCCCGAGGACAACGAGCCGATAAGGAATCTCCCCGATATTCTTCAGCAACAGGCCGAAGGCATCGAAAGAGTACTGGCGAAATTCGATTACGGCGGCGGAGACCAGAACGCGCTCACCGCGCGCGTGGCATCGCTCGAAACCCTGTTGTCCAACATCAAATCGAACTACGTGACCTTGTACGACAACGACAACAACGTCTTCCAAGGCGCAATCTCCCTGAACGAGTCGGCGGCGAACTTCGAGAGACTCACCATCTGCTTCAAAAGCAACGACAACGTTTATGCGTCCATGGACGTAGCCAACCCGAACAAGAAGATTGTGTCGCTCACCACGAGCTTCTACAACGGAAACGCTTACTTCTACGTGAAAAACCGCTGCTATCTGATTGACGGAAAGACAATCAACACATGGAAGCGCAGCACATCGACCGTTTACCAGACCGGCGAGGTCAACGCGGTCGGAAGCAACAACGCATCCATGGGCGACTTCATCACCATCACCCAAGTGTACGGAACAAGGAAAATGAGCCTTGTATGAGCGAAGCAATCATAGTGGCGATTGTCGGCGTGGCCGGAACAATCGGCGGAGCCATGACGACCAACATGTTCGCCGCCGCAAAAAACCGGCTGGAAGCCTACCAGCTGGCTCAGGAAATGCAAGCCGACAACCAACGCCTATGGCAATGGAACCGCGCGTTGGTTGACCACATCTACAAAGGGCTAGGCCCGCCACCACCCAGCCCGCCAGAAGATTTGTTCAAACACGACAATTGAAAGGAAAACATGGATGGCATCAAGTGGATAGGAAGCCCGAACCACTACAACGGCCGCTTGGGCTACAAGGTGACGCGCATCACCTTGCACATCATGGCCGGATACCTGACCGGCACGGACAGCCTGTTTCAGAACCCGAACCGACAGGCATCAAGCACGTACGGTATCGGCCCCAACGGCGAAATACACCAGTACGTAGCCGAATCTGACGCGCCATGGACCGACAGCAACCATGCCAGCAACTGCCAGACCATCAGCATCGAGCATCAGGGCGGAATGGACTTCATACCCTGTACTCAGGCTTGCCACGACGCTTCGGCGCGACTGTGCGCGGACATCGCCCGCCGATACGGCTGGCCGAAACTCGTACACGGTGTGAACGTGTTTCTACACCGTGAGATACCCGGCTCAGACCACACCACATGCCCCGACCTCGCGCCGAACGGGCTGAACTACATCTACGTAATCAACAAGGCAAACGAAATACTGGAAGGAAACGACATGACCAGCGCCGGAGACGTTTGGAACTACGGACTTGGCGAGAACGCCACAAGCGGCAAGAACAACCTACCCGCATGGGTGAGGCTCAGTTGGGTACATCACGACACCGCCGCGCTCTACCGAATCCTCACCCGCACGGACGACGGCGGCACCAAGGACGGCAGCAGAGGCGACATCTACACGCGCGTGTGCTACATCGACAAGCGCGTGCGTGAGATGACCGCGACAATCACCGCTCAGGCGGCGGCGATTGAAGCGCTCTCCAAGGCGCTCGGCAGCAACCCCGCCGATATCGCCAAAACCGTTGAAACCGCCGTGAAAGCGAAACTGGACGCGCTCGAAATCAACGTGACCGCGACCAGCAAGACCGAGAAGGAAGGCTAAACCATGGATAACGAGGAACAGGTGGAAGGCGGCGACCCGCGCACGCCCGGCATCAGCGCGGCCACAATCGCCCGCTTCATTGTGCTTCTCTTGGGACTTGTCAACGCGGCGCTTGTCATGTTCGGCGTGGACACCATACCGATTGCGGACGAAACCGTGAACCAGCTAGTCGCGCTGCTCTTCAACGTGGGAGCCGCGCTCTGGGCATGGTGGAAAGACAACCCAATCACCCCGAAATCACGCGCCAAGCACGCGCAATGATGCAACAGCCCCCACACAATGTGGGGGGCTGTTGCATATCAGGCCAGACACGCGGCAGCGGCCTTCGCCTTCTCTTCGGTGCCGTTCAGCTCGGTACCGTTGATTTGCGTGGGCCAGTGCGTGAATTGCTTGGCGAAACCGTCAACCGACATGACCGGCGCGGCGCTGGCGGCATCAAGACCGGACACCAGCCATATACCGGTCTCGGTATCACCGTTGAAACCATCGGCGGTGAACTTCATGGCAAGCCAATAGGTGCCTTCGGTGTCGCCCTTCACGGCCTTGCCGGTCTCGGGCTTTAAACCGCTGCTGTCGCTGCCTGAAGCCACGACATTCAGCACGTCTTGCGGCACGTCCAGACAATCGGACTTATCGACGGCTGTATTGCCGCCGCAAGCGGCCAACGACAACACGGTGGTAACGGTGACGGCTGCTGCGATAATCTTTTTCATGGTTAATCCTTCTTTGGGTTGTCAGAATCTTATCAGGCTTGCAGAGTGACGGCGGACATGCCGGCGCGTAACCGGCTGTCAGGCATCGCAACGTAGATTTGTGTTGTCTCGACCGAGGAATGGCCCAGCAGTTTGCTCACCAAGTACAGGTCATGTGTTGACTCATAGGTTCTGGTGGCGTACCGGTGCCGTAGCGAGTGGGCCGACCAGCCATCAGGCAGCAGCCGTGTAATGTGCTTGCCCACGTAAGACGCTTCGACGTGTCCCGACCATCTGCCGGGGAACAGGTAGCCGCCGCACGCTTGTATCTCAGCGGCCAAATCGTCAGGGCACGGCACTATGCGCTGCTTGTCGCCCTTGCCTCGCACGATAAGCGACTTGCCTAGCAAATCGTCCATCACATCATCACTGTTCACGGCGGCAATCTCGGAACGACGTAGGCCGCATTCGGCGGCGAGCCGTATCATGCGCCGTTCATCTTCGGTGGCCTTCCCCAACGCCATGAGAATATATTTGTCAGGGCAAGGGTGGGGGTGCGCCTGTGGCTTCTTCACCTTCGGCACCTTCGCCGTGGGATTGTCACCACGCCGACCCGTCTCATAGAACCAGCGGTAGAACCCGGCTATCGTGTTGCGATAGCCCTTGCGCGTCTCGGGTTTCCAATCATGCGCCGCGAAAACCCGCGTTATCTGCTCACCGGTTGTCTCCATCGGGCTTGGCAGCTCACGGCACAACCGCGCTATCTTGTACCGGCGCGACCTCACCGTGTCGTCGCTGAAACCAGCGGCCTTCAACGTCTCCAACCAGCAATCAACATCTTGCGCCCACGCAACGGGCATAACCATTTTCTTCGCCATGGCCGCACGCTACCACCATGCGCAGCTAGTCAACCAGCGCCCAGTAATCGGGATATATCCAAGGTGGTTTAGCCCCAGAGGTCCATGGTTCAAATCCATGCCCCGCTACCAATCGTGCAAGAGGCCGCCAGCCAACAAGGCTGGCGGCCTCTTGCGTTCCATGGTACAAAGGAATCAAGGGAACTCCCGCACCCTGCAGCCACATTCAATGTCTCTGAACCCTTGTGAAACAAGGGCTCAGAGACAATCGGACATCCGTATTGGCCGTTAGTCCGTGGTGAGATTTCGAGTCAGTGCGTCATTTCAGCGACAACTCGATGATCTCGTACCCGTCGATCTTGGGAACGTTCAACTCGACATACCCGTCGGCCACGGTGTAGTCCCGTTCGGAGATCACCTCGCCCTGACGGATCGCATGGACCGACTCGATCTCGGCGTCGCCCGCGTATACGCGCACGCGCTGATCGGACAGCGGAACCTTCTCGTTGATCGTGTACAGGTTGGCGGCCGACTTCTTGCAGGGGTAGTACAGGCAATGCAGCATCAACGAATTGCGCGAACCCGAACGGCGCAGCTGCACCTCCAGCCCGCTGACCGTATGCCCGTCATCCTTGCGCACCAGCTGCCTCGGCATCAGCAGATCGAGGACGTCGGCGAATACCGCCTTGACCCACGACGGGGCGAAATCCTTGTAGATGCGGAACAACGGGTGGGAGAAATAGACGACGTCGCCGTACCGCGTGAAGTCCATGCCCGGATCGATGATGTCGAACTGGCATCCCAGTTCCGTGAGCATCCGGTTGGCGCCGATCAACGAATCGGACAGCGTGCTGTCCATGTTCCATTCGCGTTCCGGCGTCATGACCGCCATGTCCGCCATCGTGTCGGTGTTCAGCGTGTACGGTTCGAGGGCCTCCACCTGGGAGTAGACCCGTCCGATCAGATCATAGGCGGCGTCGGACAACCCGCCTCTTGGATGGAGCTGATCCCCGATGGAGCAGCCGGCGCCCATCGTCAGCATCTGGAAGCACTCGTATTCCATCGCGTCCTCGTTCTTCAACGAATGGAAATCACCCCAATACGTATGATTGTTTCCTATTAGGAACGCTGTAAGTACAAGGCTTTTCGGAGTGTCTAGTTCGAGTGGATGGTTGACGCATGTCCTGGGCATGGCTGACAGGTGTTCCGGGGCATGGTTGACAACGATGGGGTTGGCGGCCGTTGCGGCGTCATGGATGCACGGCGGCGGTCCGGCACGGCCGGCGACAATCAGACCACGTCCTGAGCGCAACGCGGCGCGCACCCGCGCGACAAGACCATCGCCGCCGACCCGGAGACCGGCGAGATCCTCGCCGGCCAGACGCTCGACGCCACCCGCGAATACCGATACCGCAAGCCGGCGAACGATGTCAACGATGCCCCACGACAGATGTGAAGCATGCCTCAGGAGACGCGTCAACTATGCCCAAGACATCACACCCGAAGTATGTAACCTGCCGCCAGAAATGGCGGCTTTTTTCATGGCCGGGAATATCCCTGAGAAAAGGAGGCTCTATGTAGTTTTTCACTTCCGCTATTGATACTTCGCAGGCTCTTGTTGTAGCCCTCGGCGCTGGACTTGGCGTGCGGGGCGTTGTCAATCTGCTGGAGGGCTATGGATCGGACAACCCAGGTTCCAATGCTCATGTGCGGTAAAGTAACACACTAAAATCTAATAGGCAGCTATTCCTCTATTCCGAAAAATATAAGGGAAAATTCATAGAGAAGTTAATATTTATGCGATAAAATAAAACCAGAAACTAAAAGACAAATCAGGATTCTGGGAGGAGAAAATATTGGACTGTCATATTAAGTCACTATATCTATGCGTTAAGAACATGGAGAGAGCAATCCGTTTTTATGAGAATTTCTTTGAAAAAGAAGTGACTGTAAAAAACGAAATTTATAGTGTTTTTGATATAAACGGATTTCGTTTTGGTTTATTTGCTTTTGAGAAAATGAATGAAAATCACAGCTTTGGCAGTAATTGCTTACCCAGTATTGATGTTACAGATTTAGAAATTCTTAAAAATAAAATTGAAGATTTAGAACTATGTTTTCCGTTGACGCAAATAAACACTAATTGGGTAGTAGAGTTTATTGATTCAGAGGGGAATCATATTGAATTGACAGCCCCTGTTTGATAATTTCCAGTTTGTCGAACGGTTAGCAAAACCAGTCGAGACAGTCAACGGTCAAGATGAACGGCTCTGCGAGCCGCCGTTGACAGTCTCGCCTGTTTTCGCTTATGGGTAGTCAAGGGGCGACAGCAAAAAGTGCTGCCGCCTCTCTCTATCATACAAAAACTTTTAAACCAAGTACCACCCTTTTAGGAGGAAGGGGAGGGAATTTCCACGACCGATACAGAAGCATACCGGGAATATATCGAGTATACGTTCAACGCCTACTGCAAGATCGTCATACGCCATGCAGCGATTGACGCAGGACGGCAAAGGGGCAAAAGACAGGAAAAGAAATATCCCTTGAATATTTCATTGATGAAAAGCACTATCCTTTAAGCACAGATGATGAATACCCCGGAACCGGACACAGAATATCCCGTCACAATCTGCGGGCAGACAGTAACCTTTTGTAACGCTTCCCTTGTTGCTGCCATGTTCCAGTTGCCAGAGAAGAAACGGGAAATGATTTACCTGTATTTTTAAGAAGTACACACAGGAAGAAATCGGCAGACATTACGGACGATTCAGAACCACAGCAGGCTACCATATCCGGCGTACCCTGCGGCAGCTACAACGGGAAATGAAGGGAATTGCCTATGAGAAATGACAGGCTCCTCCCCTATGTTTACACTAGTTGGGTTTTTGGCCGCGTTTTTCAGGTAGATGACGATGAGGATGAGCCGGGGGTCGGCGCGGAAGGTCTCGTTGAGCCCGTCGTGGCGGGTGGCGGCCTTGCGGTGGTGCTTCATGCGGTTGAAGACGCGTTCGACCATGTTCTGCCCCTTGTGCGCCTCCCTGTCGCGATCCCATGGGGCCGCACGGTTCCCCTTGGGCGGTGTATCCGAAGCCATGCCCGAGGACCGGCTCAGGGCCGCCGTGCAAGCCACCGCGCTGACCGCATGAACGGCAGAGACCATCGGCGAGCGTTGTCTTGATAGATGATGATAGCTCCATATTTACTTTAGACTGCATTAGATTGGTTTAGATTTATACAAAATAAGAGATTCAAATACTTCCCTCTATCCAATCAGTTACAATCTTTCTATCAGAATCACTCATAAATGAATGTTCACTTTCTTTTGATATGTATAATTGGCAATTAAATTTCATTGAAAAATGACGAACAATTTCTATTGATTGCAATATATCTTTGCTGCCATACATAATAGCTGTTGGTATATCCCAGTGTTGAACAGGATTCTCTTTTACATATTGGTAGTATTTCCATGATAAAGTTTCAATCGGTGTTTCGATTTTTTGTCTTTCCTTTAATTCATTCTCGTTTACATCAAACCATGAAAACATATTATGTATTAAATAATCCATATCTAGTATCGGCGAAAGGAAAAGACATTTTTCAATATTCCTGTTCTTATAAGCGTGCAGACTGAAATATGCGCCTATGCTGCAAGCATATAAATAAATTTTATCCCAGTTACGTTGAACATATTTCCAGATACATTCTAAGTCATGTATTCCATTCCATATATTACATTCAATATCTTTATTTTTTCTCTCACCATGAGATGGTAAATCAAAACTAATAGTTTGATAACCTTTTCTTTCAGCAATATTGGCGAAAAAAAGAGCTTCTTCTTTGTTCCCGTTTTTTCCATGAACATAAATATATATTTTTTCTGATTCTTTGCCCCAAACGACAGTTGGTATAGAATCAATCAAAATTAAATTTCTTTCCATATAGCACCTCCTTGGAAATAGTATCATTGCAAAGTAAGCACTACAATATGATGTTATTTATGGTGTCGTCGAACACTTCGCGTCAGTATTTCACGACAAGTATGAGATGATAATGCATGAGGAACACCGAATGATGATTCGATTCGAGTTTCACAGCAAACACCTCGCTTCCGATAGGTACGGCTGAATGCCGGTATAGCATAAAAGGAAAGCCGATTCATCCCCCGCCCACGCTTCCGCTAAGAGGCGGGGAATCCTCGGCAAAATCAGTTGAATCGGTCATAGCGACGACGCCACCGAACGACGATGGACAGTATGGCGCCTATCGCCAAAGCTGACACGGCCAGGACCGAGGCAAGCGACACATCGCCGCCCGTGACGGGCAGTGACGGGCGAGGGTTGGGCGTGGTTGCCTCCGCCGGCGCCGGCGGCGTCTCGGGTTTCTCCGGTTCGCACGGTTTCTCCGGCTCGCATGGGGGAAGCACCCGCACACGCTCCCAGGCATCGTCATACCGGCTGGACGCCGGGGAAACACGGTCATCCCCCTCGAACCGCCAGACGAACACGTACCACCCATGCCGATCGGCGGTCAGATGCATGGGAGCGCCATGCGCGTCCAACGCCCCGGCGCCGATTTTGAACGTGCCGTTCATCGCAGGAATCTCCCAGGTGGCCAGCAACCGGTGGTTGTCGTCTTCCGTGGGAACCTCTCCCCCGGATGGCTTGTACGCCTCATCGTTGGAGGGATTGTCGGGATCGCCGGACCACCATACGCTCACCGTCGCATACGGCTGATCCGCCGCGAAACCATAGGTTTCATCGCCCATGAACTGGCCGTGGTCCGCCGGGAACCCCGATACGGTGATGGTGTCGCTGAGTTCGGCGCCGATATCCGCCGAATGTTCGGTAACCGTCGACATGACTTCGACCTTCCCGCGCCCCACGTTGCTTTCCGAAGCCTCCATGAACGGGCTCACCCAGTCACCGGTAAGGTATTCCTGCGCCCGTTTGCTTTGCTCGCTCCGCCGGAACACCCACACCCAGGTGCCAAAGCCGCCGGTCTTCGGAGTCAGATAGGCGGCGTCACCGTCCGGCTTGGCCATGGCCTGCACACGAACCCGTTGCCCCACACCGGTGAAGGACGCCTTGCCATAAGCACTCGGCTTATGACCCGAGGACGCCAACCGGGCGAGAAAAGCGTCCGCGCTCTCCCGTGCGTTCGGCGCGATGACCTTGCCCAGATCGTCCTTGCCAAGCCCGTCGAAATAGTATCCACGCGCCTGCAGCTTCAGACCGGGCACCCAATGACTGCCCTCGTCCCCCACGCCGCTGGTCACATCATCGAACACCGGCGAAGCCGCATCAAGCACCTTATCGGACACCTGCGTGGACACCGACGGAACGAAATCCTTGCGCACCTGGAACGTCGACGACGAACCGCCGGTGGAAGCCATCGAATCGAAGGCCAGCATGTCCTGAGTGCTGTCCATGACGTGCATCCGCCCATACTCGTATGTGGTGTTCGCCGTCACCTCGCCGGCACCGGTCGCCTCCCACGCGATCGAGGATCCGGCGCTCGTCGACACCCCCGAGAACGTGTTGCCGCCTTGGACGAACCGCGCCGGCCCCTGCAAGGTGACGGTGAACGGCACTCCCGCGATCGCGTCACCGACGCGGTTCACCACTTTCACCAAGATGGAACCGCTGCGCAAAGCCTCGGCATCGGTGCGTTCCACCGTCGTGCCCGCAGGCGTCTTGCCGGCCGATTGATCCCATATCTGGGCCGCCTTCGCCACGATCTCGGGATACCGGCCTTGAATGACCGCCATCTGTCTCGCCCACTCGTCCCGATCGCGCCCGAAGTGATCCTGCACGATGATGCCGATCGCCGCATGGGTGGCGGCATCCGTGTCGCGGTACCGGTCAAGGATCCATGCCATACGCCGGGCGTTCTCATCGGAGGCAAGCACCGTGGTGGGGCCTATCACATAGTCGCTCAGTTTCCCCGCTTCGATGCAGTAGTATTTGTTGCCCGAAGCGTCCAGCCCCGCGACACCGACGTAATATTCCATATCGTTGTATGGAAACGTCACGTGATATCTTTCGTCGGCGGGCGTCAACGTCGCGGCATACGCCGTATTCGCCGAGCCGAACACCACTCCCACCATTATTATCAGACCGGTCAGCATCGCTACGATGGCCATGCCCCGTTGCCGCCATGTCGTTATCATCATTCGTCCTTTCCTGGTACGTTCCCCGCATACTGCACTGTGTGCGGGTAGGCCACGATCATGGCAGATTTTCATTCGCTACAGCCGGTTTTTCGGCCTATGTGGTCCGAGCTTGCCGTTTGCCGGCGAGTTGTGGATAACTCTTCCGCCGAGTTATCCCCCTCATGCGGTTGACCGAACGTTTACCTGAAAGTTATCCACAATGTGCAACATATGTTCAAAAGCCTCTAGAATAGGGCCTTATGGCAGCAGTACAACATCGCGCGACCACGCGCACTAGTAATACCGATAACAACACCACGAAGACGAAGTCAAAGGCGACTTCTGCCCGAAAGAGCCCCGCAACCAAGAGCAAGAGAGTCAGCGCCGAAACGGCACGCGCCGCAGCAGCGCTGAAAGGCCTGGTTGTCGAAGCCCCCGCACCGTCCATCGAAGCAAACGAGCCCGGCCAGTTCGGCCGCATCAATGTCATGGACATCACTCCCGCCGAGGAGCGTGGCATCTTCCCCGCCCGTGTGGAACTCGGCGAACCGTTTGAGATGACCGCCCAAGTGTTCATCGAAGGCCGCACCAAGGTGGGTGCCACCGCCATCGTGCGCAACCCGCGCGGCAAGGAAACCATGCGCCAGGCCATGACCTGTATAAATCCCGGCCTCGATCGTTGGACCGTGATGGTCAAGTGCGGCGAGCACAGCGATCTGAAGCCTTGGGAGGATGGCTACGCGGCCGTCAAGCGTCAGCTCGGCGAATGGACCGTGACCATCGAAGGTTGGGAAGACACGTACGTTTCTTGGCTGCACGACACCCGTATCAAGGTGCGTGTGATGGACGACGTGGACAACGCACTCAATTCCGGTGCCGAGCTGCTGGCCCGTTGGGCCGCAACCCCGGACGCCGGCCTGACCGCACGCGATCGCAAGACCTTGGAGAAGGCCGCTGAGACCATGGCCGATCAGACGCTGAGCGCCGAGGATCGTCTCGCCGCCGGCGACAACCCGACCATCGCCGCCCTGCACGAGACTCACCCGCTGCGCGACGGCATCTCCCCCAGTCAGCCCCAGCGTTTCAAGGTGGAACGCCCGAAGTCCAGCTTCGCGGCTTGGTACCAGTTCTTCCCCCGTTCCGAAGGCGCCACCATCGATCCGAACACCGGTAAGATCATTCAGGGTACGCTGAAGACCTCGATGGCTGGTCTCGAACGCGCCGCTGCCGAGGGCTTCGACATCGTCTACCTGCCGCCGGTCTTCCCGATTGGCGTGACCAACCGCAAGGGCCGCAACAACACGCTGGTCGCCGAACCGGATGACCCCGGCTCACCGTTCGGCATCGGCTCCGAGCTGGGCGGCCACGATACCGTGGACCCGCTGCTCGGCACCATGGACGATTTCAAGGCCCTATGCCGGCGTGCGCACGAACTCGGACTGGAGGTAGCGCTCGATTTCGCCCTGCAGTGCTCGCCCGATCACCCGTGGGTCAAGGCTCATCCGAACTGGTTCCGGCACAAGCCGGACGGCTCCATCGCGTTCGCCGAAAACCCGCCGAAGAAGTATCAGGATATCTATCCGATCGACTTCAACGCCGACATGGCGGGCATCGAAAAGGAAGTCGAGCGCGTCATGGACCTGTGGATCAAGGCAGGCGTGACGATCTTCCGGGTCGATAATCCGCACACCAAGCCGGTGCGTTTCTGGCAGGACGTGATTGCCGCCGTGACCAAGAAGCACCCGGAGATCCTGTTCCTGGCCGAGGCATTCACCCGCCCAGGCATGATGCGCGCCCTGAGCTACGTGGGCTTCACCCAGTCCCACTGCTACTTCCCGTGGCGCAACACCAAGGACGAACTGGAAGAGTATCTGCCGGTCACCAATGGCGACGACGGCTACTACCAGCACAACACCTTCTGGCCCACCACGCCGGATATTCTCACCGCTTACATGCGGGACAACGGCGTAGCCGGCCACTGCGTGCGTGCGGTGCTGGCAGCCATGGGCTCGCCGTCCTGGGGTATCTACAACGGTTACGAACTCATCGAGAACAAGCAGCGCCCCGGCTTCGAAGAGCAGATCGACAACGAGAAGTACGAGGTCAAGGTTCGCGATTGGAGCAAGGCCAAGCAGTACGGCGTGGCCGAGATGCTCACCGCGCTCAACAAGATTCGTCGCGCCCACCCGGCCGCGTTGAGCTACCACAACCTCACCGTGCTGCCTACGTCTGACCCGAATATTCTGGCTTTCGCACGCCACACGCCGGCCGAATTGACCGGTACCGGCCAAGCGGACACGCTGATTGTGGTCGTGAACCTCGATGGACACAACGCACACCAGTCGATGATTCACCTGGAACTCGGCGAGCTGGGTCTGCCCACCGACCGCCCGCTCAACGTGCGCGACGAGCTGACCGGCCGCGAATTCCAGTGGGGTTGGGACAACTACGTGTCTCTGGCGCCTTGGGCGGATGTGGCTCACATCCTGTCCGTGCAGTGATGCGGTACTGCAACGGTAATGCAACAGTGATGCCGCTTACGCGCACGGGTATATCGTGCGCGTAAACCGCTAGAAATCCTCCCCTCAACGGGAGGATTTCGTCTGTTTAGACATAGTGTCGGCATAATCTCAGCACGGTTTCTTGAGTTCCGCACCTGTTTTGCAGGCGCAAACAGGGTATTGTGGTGAGACGATAACGTAACTGTCGATTTTCAAGGAGAAATGACATGGCAGAAACCTTCAACGTCGTTGTGGAAATTCCGCGCGGCTCCAAGAACAAGTACGAAGTCGATCACGAGACCGGTCGCGTCTTCCTGGACCGTACCCTGTTCACCGCAATGGGTTACCCGGATGACTACGGCTACATCGACGGCACCCTGGGCGAGGACGGCGATCCGCTGGACGCTCTCGTGATGATTCCGAACTCCGTGTTCCCGGGCTGCGTGGTCGAGTGCCGCGCCGTGGGCCTGTACCACATGGTCGACGAGGCCGGCGGCGACGACAAGGTGCTGTGCGTGCCCGCCGACGTTCGTTTCGACGACATCAAGGACATCGACGACGTCAACGAGTACCACAAGGCTGAAATCAAGCACTTCTTCGAGCAGTACAAGGCTCTGGAGCCGGGCAAGGAAGTCCTGCCGGGCGACTACTGGACCGGTGCTGACGCCGCCGAAAAGGAAATCATTGCCGCGCGTGAGCGTCTCGCGAACGAAGGCAAGTGATTTCCTTTAGGAAAGCCCGGTGGGCTTTCCGGCGGCGGCGTACGAAGACGCGACAGCGGCTGAGCCAGCATTGAGCCGGCCGCAGGCCGTCCGTAATTGCATGCCGAGAAGGAAATCATCGCGGCACGCGAACGCCTCGCCAACGAAGGCAAGTGATTCGATTCCGAATCGTCGGCGGGAGACCTCTCCGGAGGCCTCCCGCCTTTTTGATTCGACGTGCATCGCGTGATATAGTGCTGATGTATTTTTCAGCTAGGCGTAGGCGGCGTGTGGGAACGCTGGTCGAGGCCCATCGTCTGGAGTTCGGGCGATGAACCTTCCATCACATCATGATTGCGATAATCGTTCAGACCCTGCTCATTTCCGTCTCCGTCGCCATGGATGCGTTCGCCGTCTCCATCGGCAAGGGACTCACCGTCTCCCGCGTAAGACCCGGGGATGCCGTCAGATCGGCGCTCTGGTTCGGCGGCTCCCAGGCCCTCTTCCTCATACTGGGGCATTACGCGGCCTCCGCATTCAGCGCGTATGTAACCGCATTCGATCATTGGATCATCTTCGGTTTGCTGGCGTTCATCGGCGGCAACATGGTGCATGAGGCATACGAGGAGGACGCGGAGAACGCCAAGGAGACCGCGCAATTCGACTGGAAGCACATGCTGCCGCTCGCCGTGGCGTGCAGCATCGACGCCTTCGCCGTGGGCGTGAGTCTGGCGTTCATGGCAACCAGCGTGCCGTTCGCCATCCTCTGCATCAGCGTGGTGACCGGCCTCTTCTCCGCGGCGGGCCTGTACATCGGGCACGCCTTCGGCGCTCACTGGCAGAAACCCGCGCAGATCGCAGGTGGTGTGGTGTTGATTCTGATCGGCGTCAAAGTGCTGTTGGAGCATCTGGGCATCATCGCGTTCTGACTTGCCGTCACGCATCTCGTCGCCACGGATGGCCATCAATGCTCGACGGCACCGTTCCAACGCCCGACGTAGGATTGACGTAGCGATTCGATTATCTGAGAGGCGTACCATGACAGAAATCACCTGGAAGGAATGCAAGAACAAGGTTCTGCGCATGCTGCTGGTCCAGCTGTCGGCCTACGCATTGCTCATCGCGGCCGCGGCCGTCACCCTGCCCGGCGCCGACCCCACCGCCCCCCGGGTCGTCGCCTGCCTGACGCTGGTCGTGTTCCTTGTCTTCTGGCCGTTGCGCGGCACGATGCTGGATCGCGTCGTCACCTTGCTGTTCGGCGCGGCCTCCCTGATGTTCGTCACCGTGCCATTCCCCGCCGGCAAGGTGCCGCCGGACCAGACCGCCGCAGATGGTTCGACGCTTCCGTGGTATTCGTGGGCGTTGGCCATGGGCCTACTGCTGGTCATGTTGGTGGTCTTCTCCTTCGGACGCCAGATGGCCCGCGAGAAGCGGGACCATCTTATCCGCGCCCTGTCCCACGCCGTGACTTCCGGTGTGGCGGCTCTCGCCGTGGCCGGCTGGTGCTTCCTGCCTGATTTGGGCGCAATGCTTGCCAAGGGCACCGTTGCGGGAACTGTTGCCCTGATCATCCTCATCGTTTTGGGACTGGCCTTGGCCGTGGCCTCCACGTTGTGGGTGCGCGACGCCGATCCGGACCCGGATATCCGCTATCCGTGGATCGGCACCGGCCTGATGTCGGTAATGCTGATGGGCGTGACCATCGCCGCAACCGCACTGGTGCTCGGCCGTATCATCGGTTGATGGACGTCCGCCGTTCCATATTCCGCAAACTTGTAACCTATGTGTCCACTACAAGCGCGTAGAATAATGAAAACTTTGCGAAAGCGGCATAACGCCGCTGACGACTCGTACGGCCACACTAAGCAATTGCGTAACACATTGCAGGATAAAGGGGGATTAGCGTGACGGATCTTACGTTGATGACTTTCGCCAGCGACCCCGCCACCGTTTTGCCATCACTCGCCCTGCTTTCTCATCGCGTCCGTGTACTGCCGATGGATGCAGCCAGCTTGGTGAAGATGCCGGAGAACACCATTCTGTTTCTGGATGCACGCGATGATCTGGCGACCGCCAAAACCTTGTGCCGCCTCATCCACGCTTCCGGCCTATCCACGCCGATCGTACTGGTGCTGACTGAAGGCGGCTTCACCGTGGTCAACTCCCAGTGGGGTATTGCGGATGTGGTGGTCACCACCGCTTCCCCGGCTGAAGTCGAGGGCCGATTGCGATTGGTCTCCGAGCGCGGCAACGCTCCCACAGCCGCAGCAGCCGGTTCTCCCGCCGAATCCACCACCACGGTGGAAGATGGCCAGATTCGCTCCGGCGACCTCATCGTGGACACCAACGGCTATACCGCCTCCCTGCATGGACGCCCCATCGATCTGGCATACAAGGAGTTCGAACTCCTCAAGTACTTGGTCCAGCACCCCGGCCGCGTGTTCACGCGCGCCCAGTTGCTGCAGGAAGTATGGGGCTACGACTACTACGGTGGCACTCGTACGGTCGACGTGCATATCCGTCGTCTGCGCGCCAAGCTCGGCGGTGAATACGAACACCTCATCGGCACCGTGCGCAACGTGGGCTACCGATTCGACCCGCCGGAGACGGATAAGGAAACTGCCGCCGCACAGCAGGTCGCCAAAGCATCCTCTGCCGCCATCGACGCCGATGACGATACTCCCGATCTCAACACCGCCGCCTGACAGACCAGCAGCGCTGCAAACTACCAATCATCGACACTACGCCGCTTAGATCCATACGATGAGAGAAACCAAATCCGCGCGTCTCGCGCGCATGCATGACGAATACGACATTCTGCGCCAAGTGATTCCGGCGCCAGCTTGCGCACTGCATTTCTCGAATCCGTTCGAACTGCTGATCGCCACCGTGCTCAGCGCCCAGACCACCGACAAGCGTGTCAACACGGTCACCCCCGAACTCTTCGCCACCTTCCCCACCGCTCGTGACTTGGCGGCCGCGAATCCGGCCCAAGTCGAAGACATCATTCATCCACTGGGGTTCTATCGTTCGAAAACCCAGCATCTCATCGGACTGGCCACGGCACTGGACGAACGGTTCGGCGGCGTGGTGCCGCGCACGATGGATGGACTGACCAGCTTGCCGGGGGTCGGCCGCAAAACCGCGAACGTCGTGCTCGGCAACGCATTCGATATCCCCGGATTCCCGGTCGATACGCATGTGATGCGCGTAACCGGACGACTGCGTTGGCGGTCGGATTGGCGGTCCGCGCACCCTGATCCCGTGAAAATCGAGAAGGAAATCACCGCCTGTTTTCCGCCCGAAGAGTGGACGAATCTCAGCCACCGACTGATTCTGTTCGGCCGGGCCACATGCCATGCACGTACCCCTGACTGCGCCAACTGCCCGCTGTCCGACACCTGCCCTAGCTATGCGCCGCCCGCCGGCAAGAGCACGTCCAAGCACTAGCTCATGCCTCATCATGGTGAATTGCGGATTCTAGGCTGAGTCCACCGCTAGACTGAAGACCATGCAGCACAGCAAGCGGAACAATACATGGTCCAAGTGGGGGATTTTTCTCGGAGTCGCCGTGGCACTCGGCGCACTCGTGGTTGTGGGATGGACGTTCATGCAAAACCGGTTCCAGCCGGGATCGCCTCTCGATGCCGATGTGACCATTGGCATCGGCGATATGCCGCAATCCTTGGATATTCGGTCCGATTCCTCTGCGGCAGCCGAACGTCTGCTCATCGACAATGTGTATGAGACATTAGTGACCGTCGATCAAGACAACAAGCTTCAGCCGGGACTGGCGACAAGCTGGAAGACTTCCGATGACGGACTGACCGTCACCCTGACACTGCAATCGGGCGTCACCTTCTCGAACGGTCATACGTTGGACGCCTCGGACGCCGTGTGGTCGTTGCAACAGAACGTGACCAACAAGGTGGCGGACGTCGACGAATTGGGCGATCTGACGTCGGTCACCAATCCAAACGCCACCACGGTGGTCATCACGCTTGCCAAACCCAATCCGACGCTGTTGCGAGCGCTGTCCGGCAGACTCGGCATTGTCTACGATTCCGAGTCGTCCAGTGCCGACTATCAACGCAAGGCCATAGGTTCCGGACCATTCATCGTGGCCGATTTCCAGCCTGGCCATTCCCTGAAGCTGGCGCGCAGCGATACCTACCATGGCACCAAAACGGCCAGCAATGTCGTTGAATTTATGCAATACTCCGACGCCGATGCGCTCAGCAAGGCCCTGACCGACGGCAGTCTCGATATGGCGGCACCGGTTTCGGCTTCGACGGCCACCGGTTTGAACGGCAAGGATGGCCTGACCGTCAAGGAGGGGGCCACTACGGATAAGGTGCTGCTGGCCTACAACAACGGTACCGATTCGCTGCTCTCCGACGAACAGGCGCGTAAAGCCTTCCGCTATCAAATCGACGCAGCCGGCATCGCCTCCGCCCAACCCGACGCTGCCGGAGCATTGGGCGGCCCCATCAGCCCGCTGGAACCAGGATACGAAGATCTGACCGGACTGTACCCACATGACGAAAACCAAGCCGGGCAGATGTTCTCCTACTTCGGTGCGCAATATCTGACTACGGTGAATCTGGTGGTTCCCGAAGAATACCGGTCGTTGGCCGAAACCATCAAGCAGCAGATCGAGCGGCAGCCGCGCCCCACGGTGAACCTTGAAGTGCTCTCCGATGAGGATTATGCCAAACGAATCAAGGAAGGCAAATGGGAACTGACCGTGATGAGCATGGACGGCACGGATGATGCCGGCATATTCGCCGACCCTGATTCCATGTTCCATTACGACCATACCGAAGCGCAACAGGCCTATGCGGATGCTCGCGCCGCCACTAATGACGCCGATTATGAGGCACGAATGAAGGCGTACGCCCGGCTGATCAGCGAGGATGCGGCCAGTGATTGGCTGTATAACCGCAAATGCTTCACTGTGGCGTCCACCAAGGTCTCCGGCTACCCGACCTCGATGATCAATCGCCGCATGCCGCTGGCCGGGTTGACGGTGAAATAGGCAACCTTCAGTCACGGACGGACTACGCCCGATAGTCCTTGGCTCACTATCGTTCGATCGTTCGTACCTCGCCTGCGAACAGCCTACTGAGCTGTTTACTGTACAGTTCGGCTTGTCATGCAACGTGCATAAACTTTGGCTTTATGACTGAAGGCAAATCCATCATCAACGCCAACCTCACCCCGCTGCCCGACAAGGTCGGTGTGGACGGACTTGAGGACAAGTGGCGCGCCGTCTGGGATGAAGACGGCACCTACAAATTCCGCAATACCTGCGACCGCAAGGCCGTCTACTCCATCGACACCCCGCCGCCCACCGTCTCCGGTTCGCTGCACGTGGGCCACGTGTTCTCCTACACGCACACCGACGTGATCGCACGCTACAAGCGCATGCGCGGCTACGACGTGTTCTACCCGATGGGTTGGGACGACAACGGTCTGCCCACCGAACGCCGCGTGCAGAACTACTATGGCGTGCGCGTGGACGTGTCTCTGCCTTACGACCCGGACTTCAAGCCGCCGTTCGAGGGCACTGATGGCAAGAAGATTGACGCCAAGGATCAGGTGCCGATTTCCCGCAAGAACTTCATCGAGCTGTGCGAGCGTCTGACTGCTCAGGATGAGAAGCTGTTTGAGGCCCTGTGGCGCAAGCTGGGTCTGTCCATTGACTGGTCGCAGACCTACCACACCATCGGCCAGCACCCGCAGCGTGTGGCCCAGAAGGCCTTCCTGCGCAACCTCGCCCGTGGCGAGGCCTACCAGCAGGATGCCCCCGGTCTGTGGGACGTGACCTTCCAGACCGCCGTGGCCCAGGCCGAACTCGAGTCCCGCGAATACCCCGGCTTCTATCACAAGGTGGCCTTCCGCTTTGAGGACGGCACCCCGATCTACATCGAGACCACCCGTCCCGAACTGCTGGCGGCCTGCACCTCGCTGATCGCCAACCCGAACGACGAACGCTACAAGCAGTACTTCGGCCAGTACGTCTACTCCCCTCTGTTCAAGGTCAAGGTGCCGATTCTGGCGCACCCGGCCGCCGAAATGGACAAGGGTGCCGGTATCGCCATGTGCTGTACGTTCGGTGATGTGACCGACGTCGAGTGGTGGCGCGACCTGAAGCTGCCCACCCGCCCGATCATCCAGCGCAACGGCCGTATCGTGATGGATACCCCGGACTGGATCGAGGACCCGGCCGGCCGCGAGGTCTTTGCCGAAACCGCTGGCAAGACCACGTTCTCCGCCCGCAAGATCATCGTCGACAAGCTGCGCGAGTCCGGCGATCTGGACGGCGAGCCGACCCCGACCAAGCGTATGACGAACTTCTACGAGAAGGGCGAAAAGCCGCTCGAGATCGTCACCTCCCGCCAGTGGTATTTGAAGAACGGCGGTACCGACGCCAAACTGAACGCCGAGCTTATCGAGCGTGGCAAGGAACTCGAGTTCCACCCCGACTTCATGCGCGTGCGTTATGAGAACTGGGTGCACGGCCTGAACGGCGACTGGCTGATCTCCCGTCAGCGCTTCTTCGGCGTCCCGTTCCCGCTGTGGTACCCGGTGAACGCTTCCGGCGAGCCGGATTACGATCACCCAATCACTCCGTCCGAGGATCGTCTGCCGATCGACCCGACCATCGACGTGCCGGAGGGCTACGACGAGTCCCAGCGTGATGTGCCCGGTGGTTTCACCGCCGAAAAGGACATCATGGACACCTGGGCCACCTCTTCGCTGACCCCACAGATCGTGACCCACTGGGCCGAGCCGGACGAGGCCTCCAAGGCCCTGTTCGCTTCCACCTTCCCGATGGACCTTCGCCCGCAGGGTCAGGACATCATCCGCACCTGGCTGTTCTCGACTGTGGACCGCGCGCACTTGGAGAACAAGTGTCTGCCGTGGGCCCATGCCACGCTGTCCGGCTGGATTCTGGACCCCGACCACAAGAAGATGTCGAAGTCCAAGGGCAACGTCGTGGTGCCGAACGAGCCGATCGAGAAGTTCGGCGCGGACGCCGTGCGTTACTGGGCTGCCGCCGCCCGTCTGGGCCTGGACGCCACGTATGACATCGGCCAGATGAAGATCGGCCGTCGACTGGCCATCAAACTGCTGAACGCCACCAAGTTCGCGCTGGCCATCGGCCGCGAGGACGAGAACCATCACGTGGGCTCTGCCGCCGAGGCCGCGTGGAACCCGGCCGATGTGACCGAACCGCTGGATCGCGCCGCTATGGCCAAGCTGGCCGTGGTGGTGCGTCAGGCCACCGAGGCGCTGGAATCCTACGAGCATTCTAAGGCGCTGGAGACCATCGAATCCTACTTCTGGCAGTTCTGCGACGACTACATCGAACTGGTCAAGAACCGCGCCTATGGCACTCCGGACGAGCATGGCAATGTGCCGTCCGAGAAGGCTGTGAAGTCCGCCCGCACCGCTCTGGGTCTGGGCTTGGACGCCTTCGCACGTCTGCTGGCCCCGTATCTGCCGTACGCCACCGAGGAAGTGTGGAGCTGGATGCACGCCGGTTCCGGTTCCGTGCATCGCGCCGCCTGGCCGGTCGTGGACCCGTATGTCGAGGCCGCCACCGGTGCTTCCCCCGAGCTGCTGACTTGGGCGGGCAAGGCCGTGGAGCAGCTGCGTAAGATCAAGTCCGAGGCCAAGGTCTCCATGAAGACCCCGATCCTGTCTGTGGCACTGTCCGCTGCTTCGGAAGGTGTGGACGCGATTCACGCCGCCTTGGGCGATATCGCGCAGGCCGGTCGCGTGGTCGGCAAGTTCGACTTGGTGGCCAAGCACGCCGAGGAATCCGCCGCCGAAGACGCGCCCGAAACCGAGGTCGCCGTCGAAGCCAGCGAGCTCGGTGAGCCGCCAGCCAAGAAGCCAAAGCACTGAGCGTTGCGCACAACAACAGTAGGTCTCACGGCAATGCCGCTCGTTCCGAGCCTACGGGAAGCCCACCGGGCTTCCCGCTTAACGGCTCGGCCAGCCAAGAAGCCAAAGCACTGAGCGTTGCGCGCAGCAGCAAAAGAGGGGAACCTCCTATTGAGGTCCCCCTCTTTTGTTTTTTGACGTTCGGATGACACGACTGTGGGACGGCACGCAAATATCCCGCATTGTAAGCTGGCGGCCCACAATAGCGTGGGCCACCACGCGTGTCAAACGTTTTATATACGCGGCGTCCCACAGACCGAATCAACAGATCCTTGGAATTTAGCCATTCTTCAAACTATAGTTAGCTCTGACTTACAAGAGGGTGTGGGACGCCGCATCGAAAGAGCCAGTTTTTGATGCGGCGTCCCACACCGATAACGCACTTTACGCGTATTGGGCACCTGTCGCATGCGGATTTTCCCGCATACACCATCACACCGTCGGAATCACGATGAGGTATCGGGTTTCGGCGGTTTTTTGTTGCGTATTGGGGCTGTCGAGCTGCGCGACGGCCTGCGCCAAGAGCGTGCCAGCATCGCTGATTTTCACGGTCTCATTGATCAGCGCGTTCATATCGTGCTTGAGCAGCGTGCCGCCAGTGCCAAAGCCGAACAGTACTGGAGCGGTGTCAAGATTGTTGCCGGAATCGTCAGTATCGCTCGACTTGGCTGAGTCGTTCGTTCCCGAACCAGCGCTCTTAGACGAGTCGGACTTATCACCACCACCGATGGCCGAAGTAAGACCACCCGCATAGTTCATCACATCGCCAGCAGACATGGACATGGTGTCATCGACCAGTGAGGCCTTGGAATGCTGCGACTGCTGCTGTTGCGCGGCTTTGGCCTGCTTACGGGCGGCATCGGCCTTACGCTTGGCTTGGGTGGCCCGGGTCTTACCGTAGAACGATTGCGATTGCGAATCAACCAGGCTAGTCAGTGCCTGAGCCTCGGTCACCGGACCGGAAGAGACATCACCGGACGAGCCATCACCATCACTGCCGGAAGCCGAGGACGCGCCGCCTTCGAACTGATCGGAGAATCGCAATACAATCTGGCGCAAGGCCGTGGCTTTGCCCGTATGCTCGGAGGCGGTGGCAAGCGTGCTCATCGCGGCATCGACCTTGGATTGAGCGTCGGCGAGTTCATCGCTACCGTTGGTTTCGGCGATGGCTTGGCTCTCGTAAGCGGTGGCGCCCGAGGACGTGCCACCGGTCAGGGCGCTCAAATTGGCCGTATAGACGTCCGTGTATTTCATCGAATACGGAATCATTGCGGCGGAGAGCTGGCTCTGGCCATCGGCGTATTGTTTGGAGCCTCGAGTGGCTTCCTCCGAAGCCTCGGCGGTCAGATCATCCACCAGTCCGGTGGTGCCTTGCTGCTGGATGCGGCGAATCACCTCGTCCAACGCATCGACCGCACCGGCATGCTGATGTGCGGCACTGACGTTGTTCACCGCGTTGGCCAGGTCGAGTACGGCTTGTGCCAAAGGCGTGTCCCCGGACAGTTCGCCGGCCGTGCCCATCAACGCCGGCAACTGGGTGGAGGTACCAATCGATCCAGACAGGTGCGTGGTATATGAGCCCACATACGCGGCCATATAGTCTTCAAACGTCCGCTTATGGGCGGTTTCGCGTTCGGCCACTACGGACTTGTTCAGTGCACGCTCGTTATCGCGCAGGGTTTGAAGCTGCTCGATGAGCTGTTGCTGTTCACCGGAACCGGCGTCGGTCAGTGCATCGACCAGTGTGGCGGCAGAGGCGGTGAGTTGGGCGACATCCGTATCGGCAGCAGGCTGTGCGGCAGCATTCGCGGCATCGGGATTAGCACCAACTGCCGAACTACTGGAATTGGAAGGCAATACGGCGAGCGCCACGGAACTCATGGAGAAGTCTTTGGCGTTCATATAGCAGCTGAATTCCAAGCCGGTTGCGGCTTTTCCAGCTGCAGCGACTACGGTATTGGAACCTTGCATGGTCACCGTAATGGAGTTGTCAGCGGAAACATCATCGGCTACCTGCGTCGGCACGGTAAAGGCGACAACCGGGATCGTACGGTTGGCCTCCTTGGTTTGCGGCTTAATATCGATATACACGCCGATCAGTCCAGACGCGCCGGCAACCTCGTTTGCCTCGACGTTCGGACCGTCAAGCGAGTAGGTGACGCTGACTTTCCATGGCAGGGTGGCGGCGGAAGCGGGGATACGAGAAACCTTGGACGTGCCGGAATCACTATTGGCGGAATCGGTATCAGTGGAACCGCTATTGCCGGAATCGGCACTGGCGCCATTGCCGGCGCCGCCCTTCCCTACCACATACCAACGGACCGGCTCCCCCTCGGCATCGGTGACGGCGTACATATCACTTGCCGTAGCGAGCACCGGACCGTAATCAACCGGAGTCGGACGAGACATCCAAGCACCGCCGAGAATCGAAGCCACGCACAATGCGCAACTGACCAGTGCGGTGCCACATCTCATCTACGTATCCCATTCATACAGTCGGCCACTATGGGCATTCCATTCCCGTATTAATGTAGTCGCTGCAGGCAACTTGCCCTATAGACGAATATCCGAAAGGTGCCCATTCGCTGTGGGCGAATCAGGCGAATACGTCGAGTACGCCCGGGTCGCCACCGGCATCGGCTATGCGCTGGTGGCGCTTCTTGGCTTCGGTAACCACGAATTCACGGTACATTTCGGCAATTTCCGGATCAAGCCCGGCATCGATGGCGATGCGGTGGAGGCGCTCGATCTGATAGTCCTCACGCTTGGTGTCTTCGGGCGCGAATCCGGCGTTGGCTTTGAGCACGCCGACCTGCGAGGTGGTCTTGAACCGCTCGGCCAGTAATGCGATGGCCGCCGAATCGATGTTATCGATGGTTTGGCGCAGCGCTTTGATGCGCGCCACCGCTTGTGCGGTTTCCGGGTGGGCCGCCGCCTGGGCGGAGTCGATGGTGGTCCTTTGCCAGTCGCTGCTCGTTTCGCTCATAGATTCGAGGATACTCCCGATTACGGCTTTGCACGATGCGCAAAGTCAGATATCTCAGATGTCATAGTCGCCGGTGGGGATATGGCTGGCATCCGCATCGCCGAATATGGCCGCACCATTGCCCACTCCCAAAACAATCGAACACATGGATGCCTCTTTCATCTCATATATCGTCAGCGTGCATGTGAACGTTGACGGCAATACTACAACTGCAATGTGATAGTTGATGTATTTGCATCATATACGACAAGGGCTGCACCCCGTATCAATCGGGGTGCAGCCCTTACACTATTGTTCAGCGGTCTGATCAGTTGCCGTTGACCGCGTTGCCGGTGTTGGCCTGCTGCACGATGGCGGCGAGGAAGTCGCGGTTGGTGGCGGTCTTCTTGAGGCGCGGCACCAGCGTCTGGTAGGCCTGCTCGGGCTCCATGCCTCCCAGCAGACGACGCAGACGGTAGATGACCGGCAGTTCCTGCGGATTGGTGATGAGCTCCTCGCGGCGGGTGCCGGAAGCGTTGATGTCGATGGCCGGGAACAGTCGCTTGTCCGCCAGCTCGCGGGACAGGCGCAGCTCCATGTTGCCGGTGCCCTTGAACTCCTCGAAAATCACCTCGTCCATCTTGGAGCCGGTTTCCACCAGCGCAGAGGAGATGATGGTCAGGGAGCCGCCGTTTTCGATGTTGCGGGCGGCGCCGAAGAACTTCTTCGGCGGGTAGAGGGCCTGCGCGTCCACGCCGCCGGACAGGATGCGGCCGGAGGCGGGGGCTGCGATGTTGTAAGCGCGAGCCAGTCGGGTCATGGAATCGAGCAGTACGACCACGTCCTGGCCGAGCTCCACAAGACGCTTGGCGCGTTCGATGGCCAATTCGGCAACCGTGGTGTGATCGGAGGCCGGACGGTCGAAGGTGGAGGAAATGACCTCGCCCTGGACCGTGCGCTCCATATCGGTGACCTCTTCGGGGCGCTCGTCCACGAGCACCACCATAAGGTGGACCTCGGGGTTGTTGGCGGCGATGGAGTTGGCGATGTTCTGCAGGGTGATGGTCTTACCGGCCTTCGGCGGGGAGACAATCAGACCACGCTGGCCCTTGCCGATCGGGGAAACGATGTCCATGATACGGCCGGTGAGCTTGTTCGGGGCGGTCTCCTGCTTCAAACGCTCCTGCGGGTACAGCGGCGTGAGCTTGGAGAACTGCGGACGGTTGAGCGAATCCTCGACGCTTTGGCCGTTGATGGAATCGATGGCCTGCAGCGGCACGAACTTCTGGCGCTGGTTGCGACGGTCGCCTTCGCGCGGGGCGCGAATCGAACCATGGACGGCATCGCCCTTGCGCAGGCCGTACTTCTTGACCTGGCCCATGGAAACGTACACGTCGTTCGGGCCTGGCAGGTAGCCGGAAGTGCGCACAAAAGCGTAGGAGTCGAGCACGTCGACGATGCCGGCCACCGGCACCAGATCCTCCTGCGGCTCTTCGCGGCGGCTATCACGGTCATTGCGATCGCTACGATTATCGCGATCATCATAGCGCCGATCATCATCGGCGTTGTCGCGATCACGGCCACGCATGCGGCGGTTACGGCGATCGTTGCGATCATTACGGTTATCGCGATCGTTACGATCGCTACGGTCGCGGCGGTTACGACGCACAAACTCGTGATCGTCGTTTTGCTCGCCGTCTTCGGCCGTTTCCTCGTGCTTCTGCGTGGGCAGCGTGGCCAGGATATCGTCGAGGTCACGCACGGTTTCTTCGCTGTTTTCCGCAGTGCGACGGCGGCGGCGAGGCTGCTCGTCCTCATCATCACGGACTCGGCGAATCAGAGGAACTTCCACGTCCTCATGGCGCTCGCGGCGACGCTCGGTAGGCGCTGCATCTCCCAAATCGAGCGTGGCCAGCAGATTGCCGGCCTCATCGGCCTTCTTGCGCGGCTTGCGGCGAGCGAAATCGGACTGGTCGTCATCGCGACGACGACGGGTGCGTCGCGGTTCGGATGCGGCATCATCGGCGGCCTTACGACGGGTGCGTCGCAGTTCGGTCTCGTCCTTCTTGGCATCGTCGGCCACGGGAAGCGGCAAATCGAGCTGCGGTTCCGTGGCAGCCGGAGCTGGAGCCAGCGACTGGGTGGCCACGTCAGCATTGTCTGTGGTGCTGGCCTCAGCGGCATCGGGCTGCGGAGCCTTGACGACCTTGGCGGTTTTGGCGGCCTTGGGGGCGCGCACGGTCACACCGGCCGGCGGCTCTCCACCATTGCGCGCCGCCTGCAGGGTGGCGCGCAGCTCGGGCTTGCGCATGGTCGACGTGCCGCGCAGGCCCATCTGTTTAGCGAGCTCTTTGAGCTCAGGCAGCTTCATATCCTCAAGATTCTGGCTATTTGCCACTGGTTGCCCTTTCCATACCGAACAGGCCCATGCCTATCCAGGCGTTAAGAGTGATTATTGCGGTCGCACCGCTCATGAATGTTCGCTGCGTCTCTGAGTCTTCGCGAACTTCGTTTACTGTACAACGCCAACTCGACCAACGCAAAACGGCCCGCCGAAAACCAAAAAAAAACTCCCTCTGTGACGAGGGAGCTCAACAAGGCTTACTCACTTTTTTTCGTGGTAGGACTTTTCGGTGTTGACGGACCACACGTTCTTCTTGGACGTCTTGCCGGTCTTGATGTTGCCGACGGCCTCCATGGCGGTGGCCATGGAGTGGTCCATGTTGTTGTAGCGGTGCTGGCCGTTACGTCCCACGCAGTACAGGTTGCCGAAGCCGTCGAGGTACTCGATGAGCTCGTCCATGTGCTCATAGGTGTCGAAGTAGGCGGGGTACGCCTTCCTGACACGCTCACGATGGGAGTCGATGACCTCGTCCGGACCGTTGATCACACGCATGCGGGTGAGCTCGGAGATCGCGAACTTGGTGACGTCCTCCTCGCTCATGTTCCAGAACGAGTCGCCCTCCTCGCAGAAGTACTCGAGGCCGACCCACACGGTGTCGTCCACGTCCTTGACCAGATACGGGCTCCAGTTGTTGAAGATCTGCAGACGGCCGACCTTGTAGCCCGGATCCTGCACATAAATCCAGCAGTCCGGCACGATCGGCGGATTGCCGAGGGTGGGGATGTTGGTGGTGTTCTTGAGCTTCAGGTGCTTGACCAGCAGGCCCACGGTCACGAAGTCGCGGTACGGCAGGCCGTTGGCCACCTCGGTCATATCGGCCGGGGCGGGCTTGGAATCAGCGGCCTCGGGATCGTCGCCGGCCGCGTCGATGGCGTTGACCAGGTCCTTGACCGGCATCGAGGAGATGAACTGGTCGCCGGAAAGCTCGGTGCGGTTGCCCTCGGAATCCTCGTACACCACGGAAGACACGGCACCATCGGTCTGGCGGACCTCGACCACCCTGGCGTCGGTCAGCACCTTGACGCCGGCGGCCTCGCAATTGGACTCGACGGTCTCCCACAGCTGGCCGGGACCGTACTTCGGATACCAGAACTCCTCGATCAGCGAGGTCTCGACCTCCGCGTTGGAGCGCTTCCTAGGGCTAAGTTTCTGGAAGGCGTTCTTGAGCACGCCCATGATGGACAGGCCCTTGACGCGCTGGGCACCCCAGTCGGCGGAGATCTGGGAGGGGTGGCGGCCCCACAGCTTCTCCGTGTAGCCCTCGAAGAACATCGAATACAGCTTGCGGCCGAAACGGTTGATGTAGAAGTTCTCCAGGTTGTCTTCCGGCAGCTTGTGGAACATGGACTTCAGGTAGCTGAAACCGGCCACCATGGTGAGCTTGAAGCCCATGGCCTTCAACGTGTTGGGGCTCAGCGAAATCGGGTAATCGAAGAAGTGGCGGTTCCAGAAGATACGGGACACGCGGTGGCGCTTGAGCATCACCTTGTCCTCCGTCTCCGGATCGGGGCCTCCCGGCTCCATGTCGTGGTCGCGGCCGAGCTTCTTGTCATCATAGGAGGGTGCGCCCTGCAACGGCAGAACGGTCTTCCACCAATCCATGATGCGTTCGTCTTTGGAGAAGAAACGGTGGCCGCCGATATCCATGCGGTTGCCGTTGTGCTTTACGGTGCGCGAGATACCGCCGAATTCGCGGGTCGCTTCCAGCACGGTCACGTCATAGTTTTCCGCGCCGCCGTCCTTGACGAGTTCCCATGCGGCGGTCAGTCCAGCCGGACCGCCGCCGATAATCACCACGGATTGCTTTTGCGTCACTTTGAGGTCTCCTTATAAAACAAGATCTCAAGCAGTCTACCCGAAGGTAGGGAAGACGATGCTTGCAATCGTGCATGGTCCCGGCGTGCGGCTTTGTCGCGCGAAGGCTCGACCCGTGCCCGGCATGCGGCTTTCATTCGCGTCGAATAGGCGGCGCCGTCCTTCACTTCATGTGGAAGACGGCGCCGGATGATTATGAGCGGACAGTCGGCATCAGCGACGCATACGCCACACATTCAGCGAGACGCCTATCAGCATCAATCCGACCGTCAGCACGACAAACACCGTGACCGAACTTCCGGTACGTGCCAGTGACGTCGGACGGGCATTCGTGGTGGATGATGCCTGACCGGCACCGGTTCCCTTGCCGGCGCCATGCGTCGCCGCATCGGGATCGGTCGCGGGCTTGCCGGATGGCTGCGGCGACGGGGTCGCATCGGCCTGTTCCGCGATGCGGGCATCCTGACCGAGCGTCTTATGATCGGCGGCCAGACAGCTTTTCAGTTCGGTCAGCTTGTACCATGTCGAACCATCGGCGACCGGCGTGCATTCGGAACGGAACGGAACCTCGTTCTCGTTGTACAACATGCGCACGATGGGCGTGTACCGTTGTCCGGTGGCGGGGTCCTCACCCTTCCTGGCGTACACATCCCATTGCACATTCGCGGCCATCGGCGTCACCGATTCGCCACGCCACTCATTGTTGTCGTAAGTGTACACGTCCGTGGTGGAGGCCGGTGCCTGCTGCGTGGAGCCCGGCAATCCCAGCAATGCGGCAAACGGCATCATGGTTTCCGCATGGGCGAACCGGAACGTCGCCACAGTGGATCCTCCGTTCACCCGCGCATCAATGGTATTGAGGAAATCATCCAACAGAGGCTGCGCGATGGAATAGGTCTCGTTCTGACCGGCGTAGCTCGGCCCCTTCTCATAAAAGTCCTCGGCATCAAGCGCCCATGCGAACAGTCTGGCATCATCCGCATATGCTCCCTGGAAATACTGGTCGAAGGCGAAGGTGTGGTCACCGGTGTTCTCATTGTGCATGTCGGCGGCGATGATGTACAGGTTGTACAAATCCATCGCGGCGTCATACTCACTCTTGATCTTCTTGGAGACTTCGCCGCATGCGTCGGGATCTTTGGACGCATCGGCACCTGGCGCGCAGTTCTTGCCGCCTTTCTTGGTGCCGTCTGTGGTGTTGTACCACTTATATTCGCCATTCTCGAGTTTGGCGAGGAATTCTTCGGTGAAAATCTGGGACAACAGGTCATGTGAGGCCCGTTTGACGTCGACGTTGTCACCTATGGTCTTCTCAGCACCGGCGATGGTCGCATCATTGGCAACGAAATTCTGGTAGTTGTTCGCGATGTCGTATGCCTTGGTACCCGGCACCTTGCTTGTGCCATCGGGATTCTGCACCTTGTGGAAGTACAGGGTGTCGGGATTCTTCTGGAAATCCTTGCCATTGCCGGAATCGGCGGGATTCGTCGGCGCGCTGACATTGCCGATGAGCCTGCCTCCCGAAGCCTCGTTGAAACCTTTCTCGAAGTTCTCGCCGGACTCAGTGGCACGCGCTTCGCCGGAGGACTGGTAGGCAATCGTCCCGCCATCCGCTGCGGCCTGATCAAACAGCGACCGATTACGCTGGTACGCACGTTCTCCGATACCGTAATGCTGCTGTGCGCCCTGACCGGTCAGCATGCCATAGCCGTTCTCGACATTGGCCGCGGTGATGCCGCTCAGGTTTTTCACGAACTCGGTTTTGATGGCCTCCGACTTGAACCCGCCATCCCGAGCGGCGGTCTCGGCCATCCTCATCAGCAACGCATCGTACTTGTAGCTGGACAGGCCACGTGATCCGTGACGGGCCATGCTCTCGGTATAAATCGGTCCGTATCCTTTCGGAGCCTTGCTATAGGACGACGCGGTCGCGTCATTCGGGGCCACATACGGCTGTTTGCTGCTGTAGTACCGGCCGTCGGCCTCCAGAGCCTGAGCCGGCCGGATTGTTCCCGGCAACAACATGGCAGACGCGACGAGGCATGCGACGGAACCGACTATCCTCTTCATCACTCGTGTTGACATCAATTATTCACTCTCATCTCATCAACGGAAAAAGACGGGCCCGCGACCCGAGCGCGTCATGAGTATGGTATGAGCATGAATCGAACACGACACACGTATCAAGTGACATCCCGGCAAACCGTGGTCGCATAATCGGTGAATAGGCGACCGCCGTGGCGTGACACCGGATCAGTGGATGTCGTCGGGGATGTCGATATCGGTTTTCTGGACTTCTTCGACGTTCACGTCCTTGAAAGTCACGATGCGCACGGACTTGACGAAACGGCTGGAACGGTAGACATCCCATACCCATGCGTCAGTCAGCTGCACATCGAAATACACGTCCTGGCCAGCGGAACGCACGTTGAAATCGACCTTATTCGCCAAGTAGAAGCGACGTTCGGTCTCCACCACATAGGTGAACAGCTTGATGACGTCACGGTATTCCCTATACAGCGCGAGTTCGGCGTCGGTTTCGTAATTGTCGAGATCCTCGGCACTCATGCTTGTTTACTCACTCACTTTCCGTATCGCGTTTGCGGCCGCGGCCCAGCGTACGCCACCATGCTTCCTTTGAGGGCTTGCGTTCTGCCTGATCGTACGGCCAGTTGCTTTCCTCTTCGAGACTGTGGCGCGCGTTTTTCTGCGTATCGTCATGGTGCCCGGCCTGTGGCTCGACTGGCTGTGCGGCCGCCGGCGTCTGGGCCTGAGACTGCACGTCACTCGTCGTGACGGCGGCTGCCTCACCACGCTGTGCCGGCTCGGGTTCCGGCTTGTTCTGCTGGATGGCGATGGAATGCTCGCGCGCGGACAGCGCCTCCTTGACACCCGGATTGTCCTCAATCAAGTGCATGCCAAAAGCGTCAAGCGAACGAATCGGATCGTACTCGTCGACCAACGTGTCCATGACGATAAGGTCCTGATATTTGTTGTTTTCGACATCCCACAACGCGTCGCGCGAGGTGCCGGACGGCACGAATCCGAGCGACTGGTAGACCGAAATCGAACGGCTGTTCTTTTCCGGCACGCTCACCCAGATGCGGTGCATGCCCAGGCCGGCCGGTTCGGGCGCAAAGCCGTAAGTCATCACACGCGGCATGGCGTCACGGGAGTAGCCGCGGCCACGGTATTCACGGCCCAAGATGATCTGGATGCGGGCGGACTTGGACCAGCCGTCGATGTCGATAAGGAAAATCATGCCGATGACATTATCGGTGCTGGCCGCATCGAGCTGACCGTCATCGTCATGGTCGGCGTCAGTCAATACAGCCCATGCGATGGTGCGGCGGGATTCCGGGTCGCCCACGCCGGATTCGGCGGGCGCCTGACCGGCTTCCCAGGCTTGGGAGCGGCGGACCCACGTGTGTACAATGGCGCGTTCGGTGACCGCATCCTTGCCGGTGATCTTGGATGCGCCATAGAAGGCATCTAGTTCATCCAAACGAGGCAGGTCCTCGGCGGTGGCGGGGCGCAGGTGCACCATTTCGCCACGAATTGGCGGAATGACGATGCTCTGTGGCAGATCGCGCTTCAGTTGCACTTCGGTAGCCATGCTCAGCGTCTCGTTGGTTGCGGTCATCGGTATACATCCCCCGGTTCGGCTTGTTTCGGCTCACGGTCCAGTGCCGAGCATATCTTACTCGACTGGGTGAACGCTGGAAATGCTCTGAGTCGACTTTCTTACAGAATCAATAAAGGCTCCCGCTGGCGTGAGCTGTCTAACGAATTTGAACTGGAGGATTTCCCTACAAATAAGTGCTCCCACTGGTGGGAGCTGTCCGCGAAGCGGACTGAGGGTGGTCATCCGACCATGGCGACGACCCTCAGTCTTACTCCGTTCGACAGCTCCCGCCAGCGGGAGCCAGTGAATCTAATCAGCCCTTGATCTTGCCCATGACGACCTTGGTGACGGCCTTGGCGTCGGCCTGGCCGCGCGTGGCCTTCATCACGGCGCCGATGATCACGCCCATCGGCTTCATGTTGCCGCTCTTGAGCTTCTCGACGACATCCGGGTTGGCTTCGAACGCCGCGTCGACGGCCGCCTCGATGGCACCGTTGTCTTCGACGATCTTGTAGTCGTGCTTCTTGACGACCTCATCCGGAGTGCCTTCGCCCTTGAGCACGCCTTCGACGGTCTGCTTGGCGAGCTTGTCGTTGAGCTTGCCGGAGGCGATGAGCTTCTCGACCTCGGCCACGTCGGCCGGGGTGATCGGCAGCTCTTCGAGGGACACACCCTTGGCGTTGGCTTCGCGGGAAAGCTCGCCCAGCCACCACTTGCGTGCACCGGCGGCCTTGGCACCGGCCTTGACGGTTTCCTCAATCAGGTCGAGGGCGTCGGCGTTGAGGATGTCGCGCATCTGCAGATCACTCAGGCCCCACTCGGACTTGAGGCGGTTGCGGCGCTCGCGCGGCATTTCCGGCATCTGGGCCTTCATCTCCTCGATGTGCTCCTTGGTGATGTGGAGCATGACGAGGTCGGGGTCCGGGAAGTAGCGGTAGTCGTCGGCATCGGACTTCAGACGGCCGCCAGCGGTGGTCTGCGTAGCCTCATCCCAGTGGCGGGTCTCCTGCAAAATCTCCTTGCCGTCGTCCAGACGAGCGGCCTGACGGCGAATCTCGTACTGGATGGTCTTCTCGATGCCGCGGAACGAGTTCACGTTCTTGGTCTCGGAACGGGTGCCGTACGGGGCATCCGGGCTCGGGCGCAGCGAGACGTTCACGTCGGCGCGCATGTTGCCCTGCTCCATACGAGCGTGGGAGATGTTCAGCGCGCGCACGATGTCGCGGATGGCGCGCACATAGGCACCGGCGATTTCGGGAGCGCGGTCGCCCGCGCCCTCGATCGGCTTGGTGACGATCTCGATCAGCGGCACACCGGCGCGGTTGTAGTCGACCAGCGAGTGGTCGGCGCCTTCGATACGACCGTCGGCACCACCCACGTGGGTGTTCTTGCCGGCGTCGTCCTCGATGTGGGCGCGCTCGATCGGCACACGGAACACAGTGCCGTCTTCCAGCTCGACGTCCAGGTAGCCATTGCCGTTGGTGGGCTTGTCGTACTGCGAGATCTGATAGTCACGCGGCATGTCCGGGTAGAAGTAGTTCTTGCGGGCGAACTGGCTCCACTCGGCGATTTCGCAGTGCAGGGCGAGACCCAGTTTGATGGCGTAATCGACGGCGGTCTTGTTGATCACCGGCAGGGAGCCTGGCAGGCCGAGGCTCACCGGGGTCAGCTCGGTGTTCGGCTCGCCGCCGAACTCGATGTGGGCCGGGCAGAACAGCTTGGTGTTCGTGGACAGCTCCACGTGGGTTTCCAGACCGAAGACCACATCGTACTTCTTGGTGGCATCGGCGTATTTCATCAGTTTTTCAGCCATGATGTGTTTCTTTCCTTCCGATGCTCACTTGCCCAGACCGTCAAGCCACGGGGTCTTGAGGTCGTTCCAGATCGGGCCGTTCCAGCCGTCCTCCAGCGCTGCTTCCAGGGCCGCCGCCGGCTTGTACATGACTTCGTCACGCTGCTGCGGGGCGATGAACTGGAAGCCGACGGGCAGACCGTCGTCGGACAGGCCGGCCGGGATGGACATGGCGGGCATGCCGGCGAGGTTGGCCGGAATCGTGGCGATGTCGTTGACGTACATGGCCAGCGGATCGTCCATCTTCTCACCGAACTTGAAGGCGGTGGACGGGCTGGTGGGCGAGATCAGCACATCGACCTGTTCGAAGGCCTTCTTGAAGTCCTCGATGATGAGCGTGCGGACCTTTTGGGCCGAGCCGTACCAGGCGTCATAGTAGCCGGCGGACAGGGCGTAGGTGCCGAGGATGATGCGGCGCTTGACCTCATCGCCGAAGCCGGCTTCACGGGTGTAGGCCATCATGTTGGCGGCGGTCTGGGGCACGCCGGCCGGCGGCATGACGCGCAGACCGTAGCGCATGCCATCGTAACGGGCCAGGTTGGAGCTGACCTCGGACGGCATGATGATGTAGTAGGCGCCCAGCGAGTATCCGATGTGCGGGCAGGAGACCTCAACGACTTCGGCGCCCATGTCCTTGAGCTTGTCGACGGCCTCGTTGAAGCGGGCCTCGACGCCGGGCTGGAAGCCGTCGCCGCCGAGTTCCTTGATGAGACCGACCTTCATGCCTTTCAGGTCGCGCTTGGCGCCTTCGCGCGCGGCGGCGACCATCGGACGCGGGCCTTCGGGGATGGAGGTGGAGTCGCGCTTGTCGTGGCCACCGATGATCTCCTGCAGCAGTGCGGAGTCGAGCACGGTGCGGGAGACCGGGCCGATCTGGTCGAGCGAGGAGGCCATGGCGATGGCGCCGTAGCGGGAGACGCCGCCATACGTGGGCTTGACGCCCACGGTGCCGGTCAGGGCGCCGGGCTGGCGAATCGAACCGCCGGTGTCGGTGCCGAGGGCGAGCGGGGCCTCGAATGCGGCGACCGCGGAGGCGGAGCCACCACCGGAACCGCCGGGCACGCGCTCGGTGTCCCACGGGTTGTGGGTGGTTTGGTAGGCGGAATGTTCGGTGGAGGAGCCCTGGGCGAATTCGTCGAGGTTCGTCTTGCCGAGAATCGGCATGCCGGCGGCCTTGAGCTTTTCAATGACGGTGGCGTCGTACGGCGGCACCCAGCCTTCAAGGATCTTGGATGCGGCGGTGGTTTCGATGCCCTTGGTGACGATCATGTCCTTGATGGCGATCGGCACACCGGCCAGCTCGGGCAGGGCGGCCTTGTCTTCGGCGGACTTGGCGTCGAAGGCGTCGGCCTGCTCGAGAGCCACATCGCCGGAAACCTTCAGGAAGGCCTTGATAGACGGCTCAGCGGCTTCGATCACCTTGAGGTGGGCTTCGACGAGCTCGCGAGAGGTGACGTCGCCCTTCTTGATGGCAGCGGCCTGCTCGGCAGCAGACAGTCTGACAAGAGTTGCGGTTTCGTTGCTCATCGATTACTCCTCGCTTCCCAGGATTCGCGGTGCCACGAACATGCCGGCCTCGGTCTTCGGGCCACCGGCGAGCGCCTCTTCCTGCGTGAGCGGGGTTTCGGCGACGTCTGGGCGCAGGTAGGCTTCCAGCGGAACCGGGTTGGCGGTCGGCGGCACATCGTCGGAGGCGACTTCCTGGACCTTGTTGATGGAGTCTGCGATGACGTTCAGTTCGCCCTGCAGACGGGTGATTTCCTCATCGGTGAGCGCGATTCGGGCCAGATCGCCCAAATGCACGATTTCTTCACGTGAAAATGTTGGCATGGCCATAACTATATGAGCCGTATGTGACACGCAGTTGTCGGGAATCCTCATTTTCCTACCTACTGGAGCCCTTCAGCGAATCAGAAGCTCAAGCCGGTCGAGCATTTGCCCCGCTGCTGGCTTCTTCGGCGGGGCAAAACCGTTGCCGGACCGCAAGTTCACCTTACTGAGACGACTCGCAGCAGAGCAAAACCGCGAGCTGACCGATGAAACGCCCCGCTCAGCCATCCCAGCAAAACAAAACCGCGGTCCAACCAATAGAACGCCCCGCTGAGACGCCCCGCAGCGAGGCAACGCCACGGCCCAACCGCAAATGTGCCCCACTGAAGTATCTGCATGGCCACCCTAATAAGCTCACAATGAGCCCAAACACACCTACATCGAACATATGAACGACAATCGCCCTGCGCACCTCGCCAGTTATCCACATTTTGCATACCCACCCAAAAGAATCCACATAATCAGTCCAATACGGTCAGATGCCTGATAATCAGGCAAAAACACACATCTAGGCACCGAAGCTAGAACCACATAACCCCAGACAGATAGACACCGTGTTCACCATTGGCATACCGTCGAATCATGAAACATCACAAAGCAGTGGACATACTCATCACGAAGGCTGAAGCAACGCAACAGTGCGCTTATGGAACAACCAAGGCACACCGCTCGGCGCTGGCTCGGCGCGTGCAGGCGCGCGAACTCAAACGTGTATTCCCCAACATGTACGCCGCTTCGGAATACTGGGATTCGCTACAACCCGACGAACGTATCAGACATATTGCACGAACTCTTCATAACAGACATCCGGATTGGGTGTTCGCCGGGGTCACGGCAGCGGCCATCCACGATTTTGAACACCAATGGCATCTTCATGCTGGCACCATCACTCTCGCCACAACATCACGAGGTCCCAACGCCAGCAGTGCAAAGGTCAAACGCATCTTCACGTCAAGCAGCACGCCAGAATATGCCAATGGACTCCCGGTGACCAGCAAAGCCAGAACGGTGGTGGATTGCGGGCTGTCCGTCGACTTCCGATTTGCACTGCCCATTATCGATTCGGCGCTGCGCAACGGCGTCGCCATCACGGACATTCTGAATGTGTGCAGCACTATGCGACGTGATTGCACGCCGATATTCCGCCTACTGCATTATGCCAATCCGGCGAGTGAGAATGGTGGCGAGTCACTTGGACGAGGCACCATCATCGCAGGCGGCCTATTAGCCCCAGAACTGCAACAAAACATCACCGACCCGCAAACCGGTGCTCTGTATCGCGTGGATTTCCTCTGGCGGCTACCTGAGAATCGGCTTATCGTGGGCGAATTCGATGGCTATGAAAAATATGTGAACCCGGATATGAATGACCGCAAGGGCGTTCGTGGTGCAGTTCAGGCGGAGAAAGAACGGGAGACGGCACTGTACCGGGCCAAAGTCGACACCATTGTCCGATTCACCTATGAGGAGGTGATGCAACAACATCCTTTACTCAATAAGCTGCGGGCAGCCGGCATACCTCATGCTGGAACAGTGATGGGAGCTGGTTAAGCGCAGTGAACCACGGTGGTCAAATCCATGGGGTCAGAGTCACCAGAACCATGGTCACTGCAGAACCGCCAAAGCCATAGCCATAGCCATGACAAACTGCCAGGACCATGGCCGAACCGGCAGAACTGCCAAAGCAGTAACCCGCGTTATTGGATATCTGATATCCGCTTTTCCGGTGATGATGAGACCGCCGATCCATGCGGCGGCAGCCCAGGCGATGAGAATCAGGCCGGACTGCCACCATTCGGGAATCCAGTAGTCCGGTTTAACGGCTTCGGCCAGTGTGGACTGCGCGGAGCTGCTGATGCCTGCGGCGAGCAGGATGCCGACGATGCCGGCGGCAAATGCGAATTAATGCCGCGGCGATGGATTTGGTGGCGTAGATCATGCCTCTAATGTGGCCCATATTGGGCAGATGCGGCAGGATTGTCGATGCATGGCTACACGCCTGATACGGCGTGTTGGGCAATCCATGCGTGCATGGCCACGGCCGCCGCAGCGCCTGCATTAATGGAGCGCACGGAACCGAATTGAGAGATGTAGACCACATCGTCGGCCAATGCGAGAGACTTGTCGCTCAATCCGGGGCCTTCTGCACCGAAGAGCAGCAGGCACCGCTTGGGGAAGGTATAGGCTTCCATCGGCACTGCGCCGGGAATAATGTCGAGGGCGATGACGCGGGCGGCTTGAAGCTCCTTGATGCGCGCATCACAAGCATCGATTTCGGCCAGCAGCGCATGAAGGTGCTTGTTGTTTCCATCCACAGCCACATCATGCGCATGGATGGCGGCGGCACCGGCCTTGGCTCGTTCATAGGCGATTTCACCGGCGATGCGATGATGCCAGCTTTCCACCAGTTCGGCGATGGAGGGGTGGTGTTCGACGTGCTGGTACAGTTCGGTCATCAACGCTCCCTTGCGATTCCACTTATGTGGACCGACAATGTGTACGCGCTTGGCCTGGAAGGCGTTGGCGGTGCGGACCATGGAACCGATGTTGAAATCGTGGGTCCAGTTTTCCACCGCAACTTCGAAGTCGTGACGCCCTCGAGCGTCAAGATCGGCCTTAATGGCAGCGACGGTCCAGTAGCGGTAACGGTCCAATACGTTGCGGCGGTCGCCGTCGTTCAACAGCACCGAGTCGAAACGACCGTCATAATTCGGAGAAGTCGGATCGTCAGGACGAGGCTCGCCGGGATGGGTCTCAGACCACGGCCCAAGGCCGATTTCACGGAATTCCGGTTCACCTGAAGCCTTGGCAGCCAAAGAAATCTGGTTGGGTGCGTGCAATCTTTCTCCTCGATAACGCTATTCACCGGTTCCTCTTAGTCAGCTTCGCTGCTCAGCCCGGCTGACTTTATGCGAGGGAAGTCAAAGGTGGATTTACCGCAGTTCGGATTCGTCGAAGACCTGGATGAAGGGGAGCGTTTGCTCGTCGCCGGTGGAGGGGTTGACCACATTGATGTCTTTGGCACCGCCACCGACCAGCGAGGCGATGGCCACGACCTTGGCACCCAGCTGCTCCACTATGCCAAAGTCGAGGCTCAGCTCATTGCCGTTGCGCAGGGTGACCAGCGAGCTGGTCTGCACGTACGACTTTTCGGACAGCCAAGCATCCAACAGCACCACACGGCGGCCTTCGATGGAGGGGCCCTTGATGGACGGGTAGACGAAGTCCATCACGAATCCATCTAGGTCCTCGCCACGAGAGGAGGCGGCCTGGATCATGGCGGACACCATGGGCACAGATGCTGCGGTCAAGGCACCAATAGCATCGAAGTCATCAACCGAATAGCCCGCATCTTCCAAAGCGTCAATCAGCACATGGCCCATGACGGTGGCGGCATGGTGGTCGAAAGTCACCGCGGCAAGTTCGGAGAACGGACGGCCCACCACATGCTCCCTCAGCAAGGTGGCTAGCTGCTCACGCGGCTCCAGCATGGCAAAGTCATTATGGCTCTTCGCGACGGCGAGGTCCGGGGTACCAGTGGGGCGGAATCCAGATTCAGTCATGACTCCAGACTATCGCCTGAGGCAGTCAGATGAGTATCACCCTCATCGGCCGGCACCACTTCAGGGGCGGACAGTTCGCTCACATTGCCTTTATCTGATTCGATGATCGGTACTTCCTCGATGATCTTGGTCGGTTCGATTTTTTGCAGCTTGCGAGCGGTGGGCAACACACGGCGTTCCAAGCTGGACGCGAACTTGTTGTAGGCGCTGACCGTCTTAGTAATCTGGGTGCCCAATTTGATGGCATAATCACCCAACGTGGAGAACCGTTCGTACAGTTCTCGGGACAGATCGAACAGCTGCTTGGCGTCATCGGTGAGCGACTGCTGCTGCCAGGCATAGGCGACGGATTTCAGCACGGCCCACAGCGTGACCGGCGAGGTGAGCGCCACTTTGCGAGAGAACGCATCATCCATCAGTGTGGGATCGGCTTCGAGCGCGGCCTGCAATAGTGCCTCATTGGGGATGAAGGCCACCACAAAATCGGGTGCCACATCAAAGGCATTCCAATAGGCCTTTTCGCCGAGAGCACGTACATGCTCGCGCAACGCCTTGGCATGGGACCGCAGCAAATCATCGCGGCGGGCAATATCCTCGGGGCTGGCGGTGTCCGGGATTTCGCAGGCACGCTGGTAATCGGCATAAGGCACTTTGGCATCAATCGGAATGGTCTTGCCTCCCGGCAGATGCACGATCATATCCGGGCGCAACGTACGCCCATCGGCATCCGTGACCACCACCTGGGTATCGAAATCGACATGTTCCAGCAATCCGGCGGATTCGACAATGTTCTTGAGCTGGGCCTCGCCCCACGCGCCACGCACCTTGTTGTTGCGCAATGCGGCGGACAGGGAGCTGGTCTCCTTGTCCAAACGGGCCTGCTGGTCGTTGAGCCCCTTGAGTTGGGCTCCCAATGCGCCCATTTCCCTCTTGCGGCCCTCTTCGATCTGCGTGACCTTGTTCTGCAAGGTATCAAGATTTTTGGCCACTGGCGCAAGCGCCTCGAGCACCTTGCTCTGTTCTTTCAAACGTGCTTCCTGTTCAGCACGCTTGGCCTCGGCGTCCCGAGCATCCGCTTGACGCTTCCGTTCCGCCTCCGCAGCCGCACGCTCACGTTCCTGCTGAATGCGAATCTGCTCAGCCTGCTGCGCCTGGGCAAGTTGTGACTTGGCGAAAGCCAATTGCTGGTTCACGCCTTCAATCTGAGCCTGTGCGGCAGCATTGCGAGCACTGAGCTCAGCATTCTCGAATCGCGCATTCTCCAGCGAGGTCTTGGCCTCCTCCAGCTCCTCGCTTTTGACGCCTCGAGCCATCTCCTGACCCTTATGGCGCCCCAGCACGAAGCCGGCGAAGAGGCCAAGCCCTGCACCAACCACTAGCACGACGATGACGATAATCACGGTTCCTATTTGCTCAAACATGGTACCCAGTATGTCATCGATGGTGAATGACGGTAAATTTTTACCGAACTCGACGATTTCAAGCCGTTAAACGGACGCTCAGCAGCCCACATTGGACGCTTGGCCTTATCACAGTCGAGCATCAACCGTTATTATGCTGTGTCGTATCCGAGCGTCAGACGGCCTTTCATGATTTGCCAGCGCGCGTCATCATGCGGCAGAACTCGTCACGATTTGACGAGACGCGCAATGGCCGCGGAAGCCTCCGCAAGTTTTTCATCGGCCACCTCGCCGCCCTGGACCGACGCCTGCCGCACGCAATGGTTGAGATGATCGTCCAGCAGCAATAACGCCACGGATTTCAGCGCCGAATTCGACGCCGAAATCTGCGTCAGAATATCGATGCAGTATTTGTCATCCTCCACCATCTGCGTGATGGCGCGCACCTGCCCTTCGATACGGCGTAATCGTGCGATGACCTTGGCCTTGTCTTCGTCATAACCATGCATCGCAAACCCCCTGATACTTATCCGTCAGCTGAACACACCCCATTATATACCCTCTAGGGGTATAGGGTATACACTGTTGTTCAGTACATCAGGAGTGGGAAGGAACAGTTATGGAGTTCAGCATCTTCTCGACCGTCGCGGCGCTGATAGTGGCGGCCGCATTGACATGGCTGGTCCTGCGATTCTTCTTCGGAACGCAGAAGGCAACGGCCGGGGCCATGGACGCTTCCGGCGAACGCCAATCCGCAACAATCACTGTCAAGGGCGGGTACTCCCCCGCCGTGGTGAGCATGCGTGCGGGTACGCCGATCACACTAGCCTTCGACCGGCAGGAGACCGGCGAATGCACCTCGCATGTGGTGTTTGCTGATCTGGGACTTGACGCCATGCTGCCGGGCAACGCCACCACCGACGTGGAACTGCCGGCGTTGCCGCCGGGCGAGTATCCGTTTGCGTGCGGCATGAATATGGTGCATGGGATGTTGAAGGTTGAGGGAGAGGACGGCTCGGATGAGAACACGCCCCTTCCTCATCCTGATGCTTCGTATACGGCACCTACCGCCGTGGATGCGGCGGAGGCCGATCGGCGAGAGGCGGCTGAACGCGCCAATGAGATCAAGGCGCTGACGAAGCTGGTGATTGTGGGCGCGGTACTGACGTTGCCGGTATTCGCCGTCACCATGCTGCATATGGCCAATCCCACGCTGGTGCCGCATTGGATGGTGAACCCGTGGTTGCAGGCCATCCTGATCACGCCGGTGATGTTCTACTGCGGGCGTCCGATCCACACGGTCGGCTTCCCCGCGTTGGCGCATCACTCCCCCGACATGAACTCGCTGGTCTCACTGGGCACTTCGGCCGCCTACCTGTATTCGCTGGTGACCTGCATCGCCCCGTGGGTGTTCCCGGAAGGCTCGCGCGAACCGTATTTCGAATCGGTTGGCGTGGTCATCACCTTGGTGCTGGTCGGCCGCCTTCTGGAAGCCAAGGCCCGCGAAGGCACCGGCAAGGCGGTGCAGTCGCTCATCAAACTGCGCCCGCGCACCGCGCACAAACTCAACGCCACTTCCGCAGACAATGTGGACGGCATCGAATGGCGCAATCCGGCGTATTTCACGGACACCGACATCGACGCCATCGCCACCGGCGACCTGCTGGTCGCCAAGAACGGCGAGCGCGTGCCCACAGACGGCATCATCGTGGCCGGCGAGGCGCATATCGACGAATCGATGATCACCGGCGAATCCAAGCCGGTTTCCAAAACCGTCGGTGATCCGGTAACCGGGGCCACCGTGCTGCTCAAGGGCGACTGCGTGATGCGCGCCACCCAAGTCGGCGCGGACACGGTACTCTCGCAGATCGCGGCGATGGTGGCCCGCGCCCAGGCGACCAAGGCGCCGGTGCAGCAGCTGGCCGATAAGATCGCCCGGTATTTCGTGCCGGCGGTGATGATCATCGCCATCTGGACGTTCGCCATCTGGGTGTCACTGGGCCCGGTGCCGCAACTGGCGCATGCGCTGGTCACCGCGGTCAGCGTGCTGATCATCGCCTGCCCGTGCGCGCTGGGACTGGCCACGCCGCTGTCGGTGACGGTCTCACTGGGCTTGGGCGCCACCAACGGCGTGCTGGTCACCAGCGCCAAGGCGCTGGAACAGGCGCGTCGCATCGGCACCGTGGTGTTCGACAAGACCGGCACCATCACGCGCGGCGTGGTGGACGCGGCCGCCGACTGGGACAAGCCGAGCTACGAGCAGGACACAGTCAAGGAAGGCTCGCGCGAGGCCATCGCGGCGTTGCGCGCACGCGGCATCCGCACGGTGATGCTATCGGGCGACAAGGCCGAGGTAGCCGGGCGCATCGCCCGCGAAGTCGGCATCGACACGGTGATCTGCGAGGTCAAGCCGGACGGCAAGGCCTACTGGATCGCCAAACTGCAGCGCGAACGCGACGAGGCCGCCGCCAAGTCCGCGGATGGCGCCTCCCGCACGGCCGCGCAATCCCGCACTCTGATTGCGATGGTGGGCGATGGCATCAACGACGCCCCCGCGCTGGCCCAGGCGGATCTCGGCATAGCCATCGGCACCGGCACGGACGTGGCGATGCAGTCGGCGGACGTGACCTTGATGAGCGGCGACTTGCGCGGCGTCATCAAGACCATCAACCTGTCCAACGCCACGATGCGCAACATCCGCGAGAATCTGGGGTGGGCGTTCGGCTACAACGTCATCGGCATTCCGGTGGCCGCCGGCGCACTCTACCCGTTCACCGGCTGGCTGTTGAGCCCGATGATCGCGGGTCTGGCGATGGCGTTGAGCTCGGTGTGCCTGGTGCTGAACGCGAACAGGCTGCATGGGGCGAATATCAACGTGGGTGCTGCCGATAGCACCGCTGGCTCGGGCAACAGCACGGCGGATATCGAATCAGCCGGATCGGCCGAATCAGCCAACGCCGCCAACATCACCGGCTCCACCACATCCAACGCGCCTCACGAGCCGACCATCATCATCGACGATCGCACCACGCTGAATCCAACCAATCACGTATCCGACCAATCCAATAATCCAACCAACAAGGAGAACACTATGGATATGGGAATGCACATGCACCACGTCACCCCGACCGACGGCGAAACCGCCACCGACCCGGTGTGCGGCATGACCGTGGCGGTGAATGCCGACGCGATCACGCGCGAGTATGAGGGCAAGCCCTATTACTTCTGCGGCGAACACTGCGCCACGAACTTCATGAAGGCCCCGCAGGTGTTCCTGGAGCAGTAGTCTCTGCGTTTACCTGATTCAACGACAATGGCCTCCGCCCAAAACGAGCGGAGGCCATTTGCATGCATGAATCAATCAACGAATCAGCTGGCGAAGAAGAACACGTACAGCCAGACACCGATAATGGCACCGACAATCGGGGCCACAACCGGGATCCAGGCTTCGCCCCAGCGGGACGTACCCTTGTTCGGAATCGGCAGGATGGCGTGCAGCAGTCGCGGCATGAGATCACGGGCCGGGTTCAGGCCAGGGCCGGTCGGGCCACCCATGGAGGTCACGAGGCCCCACACAATGAAGCCGACCACGATGGAGGATGCGGCGTCGTCGGCCTTGCCCCACGGCAGCGTCAGGCAGCACAGTGCGCCGAACACCAGCACGAGCGTGCCGAACATCTCGTTGAGGAAGTAGTTGACCTTCTTGTTGTCCGCGTCAGTGGTGCAGAAGGTGCCCAGAATCGCCTCGGCGTCCTCGGTCTCCTGGTAGTGCGGGTAGTAAGTGATGTAGACGATGAGCTGGCCAAGCAGGGCGCCGAGCAGCTGGGCGACGATGTACGGCAGCACTTCATTCCAGGGGAACAGGCCGTTGATGGCCTGAGCAAGGGTCATGGCCGGGTTGATATGAGCGCCGGATACGCCACCGAACATGAGCACCGGGAACATGACGCCGAAGCCATAGCCCATGGCGATGTTCAGCCAGCCGGCGTGGTGGCCCTTGGTGTTCTTGAGCTCGACGTTGGCCACGGAGCCGTTGCCGAAGATCATCAGAATGGCGGTGCCGAAGAACTCGGCGGCCAGCTTGGTAAAGAGAGGATAATCCACTGCTTCTTCTTTTCTCTTCGCCGCGCAACAGGCATGGCTGACTGTTCACGGCATTCTGTGTGATTGGAAATCCGTTCGCGGAGCCGGCGACGCGATTTACGCTGGGCGCGAAAGCAAACGTGGCGATTGTACACTTTGCCCCACGACGAAATGCCGGCAGGATGCGATGTCGAATGTCCAGCCGAATGCAATGCCCAGAAAGCCACCGGAATCAGCCGAAGCGACCTCGAATCTCAGTGGTTGCGAGATACGGGCTTCACCTCTTTTATTGTTCTTCGGCGGATCGTATTCCGAGTCGCGCCTGTTTCTCGCTATTGGCCTGCCGGTATTTCGGTTCCGACGCGAGATTGCCTTCGAGGACGTTCGTTGGTTTGCTTGCCGTCATGATTCTTCCTTCCGTGGTCGCCGCGCATGACGGCTTCCATGATGGACCGCGATCAGGGAAGGAAGTGTTTGAACCGGGATCTCCGTGAATGTTTTTTCATGTCCCAGGAAACGGAATCGCACGCCCGACGACGACTTGAAAACTTGCGTCCGGACGGATAATTTTTTATTAGACATATTGTCTAATTATGTTTTCGGGAGGGGAAATCCTCGATACCTTTCCAAGGAGGAACGATGCCCATTTTCTACCCTGTACGCGCGCATATGACAAGGTGCCGCATCCGATAATATAGCTGTATATCGAATACGGCACCTTCAGCGCAATCCGTCAGCGACGGACGAAGTGCACGACCTGCGGCCCCGCCACTTCCGAGGCCGGAACATCGGCGGTCAGCACGTCGCCGTCGGCGTCCACGGCGACTGCGGATCCGCCAAGCGTCACGGCGGAATCCGCGTCCACAGCATCGGCGGCGATGCGCAGCGGAACCCTGCCCGCAGCATCGACGACGGCATAGACGCTCTTGCCGT
>ERZ1031808.7-NODE-7-length-175082-cov-157.521662_pt1 | contig 175082 bp, 155 predicted proteins | sample MGYA00517103_ERZ1031808 | MGnify/ENA primary metagenome ERZ1031808 (study PRJEB33719, sample SAMN04261245) | wastewater metagenome | biome: rural village; feature: human; material: feces | host: Homo sapiens | place: El Salvador | collected 2013-01-14 ...
CGGAACCGGCGACCCGGCCCCGACCATCGGGGCCTACCAAACATGGTAATGGGTATCTCATTCGGGGCTTTATCGATCGGGAACCGCTGGAACGTCAGATGCTTCGAACGAGTGGCGTGAGGCGGAGAGTGCCGCGATTACGGCGAAAGCCGGCAGCGAATCCGATTTCCACGTATCCCCCGAACGCCGCGCCATCATCTTCCCCATCTCCCGCAAAGAGCAGAACAACGATTTACGTGACCTGCTGATCACACAGCAAGTACGTCGTATCGATGAGCTGGAGCGGCAGGTCGATATGCTTGAGGCTTTGCTGCATAGCGGGCGACGGGGGAGCAGGGCATCATCTTTCTCGCTTCCGAAACGCGAATCGGGCGAGCGGGGCTTGTCTGCGGGCAATAATGACGTTGCTCCCACGGATTCGGATAAGGAGAATCGTAGCGAGGATCATGGCGAGGACCATGGCGAGTAATCGATCGTATCGGAGACTTGCCCAACACGCACGCTAAGATAGGCATCGCAATAATCGGCATGGCAATACATGGCAATGAGCAGGTAATCGGCGAGGCGGTGCATGGAGCAGGAATCCAACGAGCAAGAACCTAACGAGGCGACGGAAATCGTGGGCGGCAAAGTAGAGACCGTCGAGGTTTCCAAGCACCCCGAGGCTTCCATACCCGAGACCGATTTGTCTCTGGCGGATATCGAGCGCCGTCGTTCGCATCCGTTGCGTTGGGCGCTGATTATTCTTGCCGTACTGTGCGCCATCGTTGCGCCGTACTGGTTCGGCCGTTCGTTGGCGGTAAATAATACCGACTCCATTGTGGCCGTGCTCGGGGGAGTGTCTCCGCAAGGCATCGCACTGGTCGGTTGGGTGACCGTGGTGATTGCGTACGTCGGATTGGCGATGGCGGTGGTCGTCTCGCCGTCCTGGCCGTGGCTGATTGTATTTGTGATCGGGTTGGCCGGCGAGCAGTTCATCGCGGGACTCAGCATGCTCAATCTCAATTTCTGGTATTCCACGTACGTGGTCTACGGTAAGCAGGCCGGCCTGGCGAATGCCGCGAATCTGGGCATTATGGGTGCGGCGATCGGCATCGCCGTATATGCCCTGATGTTCGTGGGTCTGCTGGTGATTATCCGGAAGACCTCACCACTGAACGTACTGACCAAAAGCTGGGCGAGCTTCATTCTGTACTTCGTGATTGAAACCATCGCCCTGCTCGTGGTGTTGTTTGGCGGATTGCTCACCACTGTGTGAGCGCGTGTGCCCCCAGTCCGGCCCCTGCCGTATAGTTTTCATTTGGCGTAATTTCGCCCGCGGATAGAGAGCGTTTCGAGCGAACCTGCACGAAACACCGCGCAACGACACAATAAGGAGGACGCCGTGGCACTGACGGCTGACGAGAAGACCCAGATTATCAACGAGTACGCGACGCACGAAGGTGACACCGGTTCCCCCGAGGTCCAGGTGGCTCTGCTGTCCAAGCGTATCGCCGACCTGACCGAGCACCTCAAGGAGCACAAGCACGACCACCACTCCCGTCGTGGTATGCAGCTGATGATCGGTGACCGTCGTCGCCTGCTTGACTACCTCAAGCGCGTTGACATCAACCGTTACCGTTCCCTCATCGAGCGTCTGGGTCTGCGTCGATAATTGAAGACTTCCGCCCGAGCACCTAGGATGGTGCCCGGGCGTTTTACATATCGCCAGCCAACGGCAACAACGGCAAGAGGGTTAGAGGATAGGCCAGCAGGTAAGGCCGACAAGAGAACCCGAATGAAGGGGTTGACACGAGGAACGACGGCCAAGGGGCCAGTCGAAACAAGGTATGTGACGTCCGCTGAAGAGGACAGTTGCGGTTCAAGCGAGTCGCCAAACCGCAACACAGTATGTAGGAATAATCAGAAAATTAAAGAAGGAGGAACCCTATGGAGGGTCCCGAAATCAAGGCCGTTGAGGCCGTAATCGACAATGGATCGTTTGGCAAGCGCACGCTGCGCTTCGAGACCGGCCGCCTCGCCCAGCAGGCCGATGGCGCTGTGGCCGCCTACCTCGACGACGATTCCATGATTCTGTCCACCACCACCGCCGGTTCCAGCCCGAAGGAGAACTACGACTTCTTCCCGCTGACCGTCGATGTTGAAGAGAAGATGTACGCCGCCGGCAAGATCCCGGGCTCGTTCTTCCGCCGTGAAGGCCGCCCGAGCTCCGAGGCCATCCTCGCCTGCCGTATCATCGACCGCCCGCTGCGCCCGCTGTTCCCGCACACCCTGCGCAACGAAGTGCAGGTCGTCGAGACCGTGCTCGCCGTGAACCCTGATGACGCTTACGATGTCATCGCCCTGAACGCCGCTTCCGCCTCCACCATGATCTCCGGCCTGCCGTTCGAAGGCCCGGTCTCCGGTGTGCGTCTGGCGCTGATCGACGGCCAGTGGGTCGCCTTCCCGCGTTGGAGCGAGCGTGAGCGCGCCGTGTTCGAGATCGTGGTCGCCGGCCGCGTGATCGAGAACGGTGATGTTGCCATCGCCATGATCGAGGCCGGTGCCGGCAAGAACGCCTGGCACCTCATCTATGACGAGGGTCAGACCAAGCCCGATGAGGAAGTCGTTGCCGGTGGTCTTGAAGCCGCCAAGCCATTCATCAAGGTGATCTGCGAGGCTCAGGACGAGCTCAAGAAGATCGCCGCCAAGGAGACCAAGGAATTCCAGCTCTTCCCGGAGTACACCGACGAGCTGTACGCCCGCATCGACGAGATCGCCCACAAGGATCTGGACGAGGCCCTCTCCATCGCCGAGAAGCTGCCGCGCCAGGATCGCATCCACGAGATCAAGGAGCACGTGCGCGAGGTGCTCGCGGACGAGTTCACCGATATGGATGACGCCGAGAAGGACAAGGAGCTGGGCAACGCCTTCAAGGAACTGCAGCGCCAGATCGTGCGCCGCCGCATCCTGACCGAGGACTACCGCATCGACGGCCGTGGCCTGCGCGACATCCGCACCCTGTCCGCCGAGGTGGACATTGTGCCTCGCGTGCACGGTTCCGCCCTGTTCCAGCGTGGCGAGACCCAGATTCTGGGCGTCACCACCCTGAACATGCTCAAGATGGAGCAGCAGATCGACGCGCTGTCCGGTCCGCAGTCCAAGCGTTACATGCACAACTACGAGATGCCGCCGTACTCCACTGGTGAGACCGGCCGCGTCGGCTCCCCGAAGCGCCGCGAAATCGGCCACGGCGCCCTCGCCGAGAAGGCTCTCGTGCCGGTGCTGCCGAGCCGCGAAGAGTTCCCCTACGCCATCCGCCAGGTCTCCGAGGCCATCGGTTCCAACGGTTCCACTTCGATGGGTTCCGTGTGCGCCTCCACGCTGAGCCTTTTGGCCGCCGGTGTGCCGCTGAAGGCCCCGGTTGCCGGCATCGCCATGGGCCTCGTGTCCGGCGACGTTGATGGCAAGCACATCTTCAAGACCCTCACCGATATCCTGGGTGCCGAGGATGCCTTCGGCGACATGGACTTCAAGGTGGCCGGTACTTCCGAGTTCATCACCGCCCTGCAGCTCGATACCAAGCTCGACGGCATCCCCGCCGACATCCTGGCCGCCGCTCTGCAGCAGGCCAAGGAAGCCCGCGCCACGATCCTCGAGGTCATCAACGAGTGCATCGACGGCCCGGCCGAGATGAGCGAGTTCGCTCCGCGCATCATCACCACCTCCGTCCCGGTGGAGAAGATCGGCGAAGTCATCGGCCCGAAGGGCAAGATGATCAACCAGATTCAGGAAGACACCGGCGCTGAAATCGCCATCGAGGATGACGGTACCGTCTTCATCTCCTCCGAGGGTGGAGAGGCCGCTGAGAAGGCCAAGTCCATCATCGATTCCATTGCCAACCCGCACGTGCCTGAGGCCGGCGAAACCTACAACGGCAAGGTCGTCAAGACCACGTCGTTCGGCGCTTTCGTGAACCTCACCCCCGGCACCGACGGTCTGCTGCACATCTCCCAGATCCGCAACCTGGCCAACGGCGAGCGTATTGACGCCGTCGAAGACGTGCTCAAGGAAGGCGACACCGTTGAGGTGATCGTTCAGGGTGTCGATGATCGCGGCAAGATCTCCCTGGCCATCCCTGGTTTCGAGGATCAGGAGAACAACGCCCGCCCGAGCCGTGGCGATCGCGATGACCGCCGTGGCGGCCGTGGCCGTGGTGACCGTGACGATCGCCGTGGCGGCCGTGGCCGTCGCTCCGATCGCGATGACCGTGACTTCGACGATCGTGACGACCGTCCGCGTCGCCGTCGCTCCGATGACTTCGAGGATGATTACGACGACCGTCCGCGTCGCCGTCGCTCCGATGACCGTGACTTCGATCGCGATGATCGCGATGATGATCGTCCGCGTCGCCGTCGTTCTGCCGACCGTGACTTCGACGATCGCGATGACCGTGATGCTCGCGACTCCCGTGATGATGGTCGTCCGCGTCGCCGTCGTTCTGCCGATCGTGATGACCGTGGCGATCGTGATGACCGCCGTGGCGGTTTCCGTGGCGGCCGTGGCCGTGGCTCGGACCGCAACCCGCGCTATGCCACCGACGACAACTACGACGACTACCGCGCTGACCGCGAAGAGCGTACTGAGCGCCCGCGTCGCCGCGTCCGTCGCGACTTTGATCCGTTCGAGGACTAAAGCCCTCTCACGGATCGGTCGCGGCATAGCCGCTCCCCTCACCTACGGGAAGCCCACCGGGCTTCCCGCTTAACGGTTCGGTATTCGAGGACTGATCGTTCTCTAGCTTCTCTCGGGTGAGAAGAGCTTAATCGCAAACCAAAAGGCTTCTATACCGTTTCATTCGGTATAGAAGCCTTTTGGTTTTTCGGCTTCTTCGCGCTACATATTTCGATGTTGAATAGGGCACTCGTGCTGCTGCCATGTACATTCAGTTGTCAGTTGACAACTATTCTCATGCATCAAGAATGGCGGAAAACAGCCATTAAGATGATTGGAGCCACGCTAAAAAGCGTTGACAACTGACAACAGTTTGTACACGGCACCGCATGGCACCTATCCTGTTGCTCACGACCGGATCTATTCTCTCGTCTGTTGTTATGCCCAACAGCAAAATCCGCTTGCCGTGCCGCGCCATGTCCGAGTCATGGCCAGCCGTTGATTGAATGGCGGATGATCATCGAAGGTACTCATGGGCGTTGATCACTGTGGCAACAACAAAGGCCGGGCCCTTGTGAGAGCCCGGCCTTTATGCCGTATGGCGGCGGATTAATCCTTAAAGGCTAATCCGTTGTCAATCAGCGTTACAGAATCGCCATGCACACGAAGTCCAGAATGAACAGCGCGGACACGATCCAGAGTATCGGATGGACCTCCTTGGCTTTGCCCTTGCAGGTCTTCACGATGCAGTACATGATGAAGCCGCCGGCGATGCCGTAGGAGATGGAGTAGGAGAAGGCCATGAACACGGCGGCGAAGAACGCCGGAATGGCTTCGGCGATGTCGTCCCACCTGACTTCCTTCAGGGAAGCGGCCATCATGCAGCCGACGATCACCAGCACGCCGGCGGTTGCGGCGGACGGCACGGCAGAGACGACCGGGGCCAGGAACGCGGACAGGGCGAAGCAGATCGCCACAACCACGGAGGTCAGGCCGGTGCGGCCACCTGCGGCGATGCCGGCGGAAGACTCGACGTAGGTGGTGGTGTTCGAGGTGCCGCAGATAGCGCCAATGGAGGTGGCGATGGAGTCGGCGAACAGGGCCTTGTCCATCTTGGAGGAGAAGCCGTGGCCGTTCTCCAGAGCCTTCTCATCCTCGGCGGAGAAGATGCCGGTGCGGCGGCCGGTGCCGATGAAAGTGCCCAGGGTGTCGAACGTATCGGACATGGAGAAGGCGAAGATGGTCACGATGACCAGAGGCAGCTTGGAGACGTCGGAGAACAGCGCCGGGAAGCCCTCAGCGGAGAAGATCGCGCCGAAGGTCTGCGGCAGCTGGGAGAAGGTTTCGCTGATGGACTGCGAGTTGGACCAGGTGGTAACGCCGAACGGGATGCCGATCACGGTGGTGATGGCGATGGTCAGCAGCATGCCGCCCTTAACCTTCATCACGGTGAACACAATGGCCAGTACGAGGCCGATCAGGAAGACCCACAGCACCTTGTCGTTGAAGTCGGCCAGACCCGGGGTCGCCGCCACGGCGCCTCCCTTGGCCGCGGCTTTCGGGTCGCCGGGGGTGAACTTGATCAGTCCGACGTTCAGCATGCCCACATAGGCCACGAACAGGCCGATGCCGCCGCCGATGGCGCGCTGCAGAGGCTCGGGGATGGCCAGGATGATCATCTTGCGGATTCTGGTGACGGTGATGAGGATATTGATCAGGCCGCACAGGAACACCATGCACATGGTCTGCTGCCAGGTGAAGCCGAGGCCGAAGCATACGGTGTAGGTGAAGAACGCGTTGAGACCCATGCCGGCGGCCTGGGCGTACGGCACGTTGGCGAACAGGCCCATGACCAGGGTGCCGATGATGGCGGCGATGATGGTGGCCAGGAACACGCCGCCCCACGGCATGCCCGTCTGCGACAGGATTTGCGGGTTGACGACGATGACGTAGGCCATCGCGAAGAACGTGGTCAGGCCGGCCAGAATCTCAGTCGAGACGGTCGTGCCGTTTTCCTTCAAATGGAAGAATTTCTCCATCTACTCTCTACTTCCTTGGGTTTATGCGGGGCTGCGCACCGCGCGCATAATGCTGCGGCTGGCCCCGGCGAGAATTGCGACTCGCCCTGATCGGCCTGCCCAACGCGCGTCAGGTGTTGCGCACCCAATCAGAACCGTGGCCGATTATAGCTTGTGAAGGTAACGTGAACGGGTCCGGGAGTAGACTGACTGCCAGAATAGTTCGGAACAACTCAGGGGACACGCAGGGCACACCCGTGGAAGGAAGGCGCGCGATGAAACCGGCCGTCGAAGTCAGCACCACCTCTTGGAAGAAGAACGTCGTCAAACCCGGCCAGGAGTACGGCCGCGTACTGCTGATGCCCGGCACCGGCTACAACTGCGACCGCCCGCTGCTCTACTGGTCGGCCCAGGCTCTGGTCGAGGCCGGCTGGCGAATCGACCGCATGAACGTACGCAACGCTTCCGACGACCTGTCCACGGTGATTCCGGTCCTCAATCAGGCGATTGACGGCTGGGTGGCCGCCGCGCGCGAGTCCGGCGCGGGTAAAGCCGGTGATTCCGACACCCCGTCCGGCCCTCGCCTGTTGCTGATCGGCAAGTCGCTGACGACGATGACCTACCCACATGTGGCCTCACACTACGGTCTGCCGTTCGTGCTGCTGACCCCGGTGCTGCATCACGCCGACTTCGATCCATCCGCCCGGGTGATTCCGGTGCCGGCTGTCGGCGATGATATCGTCGCCGAATCCGAGGCCCCGAGCGTGGCCGAAGCAAGGGCGATCATCCGCGCAGAACTGGCCGGCCAGTCGCACGCCGCCAGCTCCCGATACTCCGGCCCGGCACCGCTGATCTGCGCCGGCACCGCCGATCCGTTCTACGATCGAGCCCGCGCCAACGCGCTCACCCCGCACGTGCACGAATGCCCGGATGCCAACCATTCGATCGAGGTGCCCGGCCACTGGCGTCGCTCGCTCGACTATCTGAAGGAAGTCACCGCGTCCGTAGCCCAGTACGCCGCCGCGCTGTAACGCCCCGCGACACGCCCGAATTCTGCAATGTCGCTGACCATCCGTAGTCTAATCATCTGTAAACCACAGACCGTTGGTTGAAGTGCGCGCGAGTGCATTTCCGAAGTTTGGTTCGCCAAGCCAGCGCAGGTTGAGAGATATAAGCCCGTCAAGGGCCGGCGAAGGTCGCTTCGCGAGATTGTATTGCTCTGCCTGTGCGCAGGGCTTTTTTGTTGCCCGGCCGAAAGTTCCGAACTCCAAGTCAACGGCCGACTTAGGAAGGAACGCCATGAAGAGGCCCGAAAAGGAAGCGGTAGTCGCTCAGCTTACGGAAGAATTCCGTAACGCTGACGCCGTCTACCTGACCGAGTACCGCGGGCTTACCGTTCCGCAGATTTCCGATCTGCGTGAAAAGCTAGGCCGCGATACTTCCTACACCGTGGCAAAGAACACGCTGGCACGCATCGCCGCCAAGGAAGCGGGCATTGAGGGTCTCGACGAGATTCTCTCCGGCCCGACCGCCATCACCTTCGTGAAGGGCGACTTCATCGAGGCTGCGAAGGTCATCCGTGACTTCGCCAAGGACAATAAGGCTCTTGTCATCAAGGGTGCCGCCGCTGACGGCACTGTCTACGATGCCGAGGGCGCCAAGAAGCTGGCAGACCTCAAGTCCCGCCCGCAGCTGCTTGCCGAATTCGCCGGCGACATCAAGGCATCGATGGCCAAGGCCGCGTACCTGTTCAACGCCCTGCCCACCAAGGCTGTGCGCACGATCGACGCCCTGCGCGAAAAGCAGGAGAAGGCTGCCTGATTTACGCCCTCACGGCATGAATCAGTCGCTTCGATAATTTAAACAATAAGGTTTATTAGGCAGCGGATCTACCACTTCGTCCGCCGCCAAGATTGAAAGGAAGCCATAATGGCTAAGTACACCAACGATGAGCTGCTGGAAGCCTTCGGCGAGATGACCCTGGTCGAGCTCTCCGAGTTCGTGAAGGCCTTCGAGGAGAAGTTCGACGTCGAGGCTGCCGCTCCGGTCGCCGCCGTCGCCGCTGTTGCCGGTGCCGCCGCTCCGGCCGAGGAAGAGAAGGATGAGTTCGACGTCATCCTCTCCGCCGTCGGCGACAAGAAGATCCAGGTCATCAAGGCTGTCCGCGCCATCACCTCCCTCGGCCTGGCCGAGGCCAAGGCTCTTGTCGACGGCGCTCCGAAGGCCGTCCTCGAGAAGGCCAAGAAGGAAGACGCCGAGAAGGCCAAGGCTCAGCTGGAAGAGGCTGGCGCCACCGTCGAGCTCAAGTGATTTGTGCGGCATAAGCCGCAATCACAGCTTTTCGAGGAACCCCGCACCTGTGTTTCAGGCTGCGGGGTTTCCGCATACTGAGTAGACTAGTTCACGAGGGCGAGGCGGAGAACGCGATCCGGCGTGGAATCACAAAGCTGGCAATGAGCGAAAGTTGTCAATTCTGTGCCCAGTAATCCGCCAAAAGCCGGTAAAAGATGACACAATGGCACGTAGTGTGTTCAAATAGTGTGTCCAGGAAGGCGGTCACGGTGAGCGAGTGGACGGTGAAGATCAACGGTGTCGACCGGATCAGCGTCAAGCCGGGGGAGTGCGTGGAAATCGGCCGTAAGCCGTTACGCCCCCTTGCCGATGATGGCAACACCCGCCTTGACGTCGCCGATCAAACCAAATCGATGTCCAAACGGCACGCCATGTTCACGGTAAAAAGCAACGGCACGGCCTCGGTCCGCGATCTTGGATCGACCAATGGATCGTACGTGGTGCGGGAAAATGGCGATTTGTTGCGCTTGCCGGCCAATGCCGAGTTCCTGTTGCCGGCGTCTCCCATGCGCATGCAGTTCGGTGATGTGCCTGCGGACTTCATTCGTCTCGACGATCCAGTGGCAAAGCCGCTCGACCTCAAGGTACCTGATTTGTTTGGCTATGCGGTTCACGAAGCACCGCAGGAGCCGGATGCGGCGGATATGTCCGTCGACGATATTCTTGATTTGCGGGCCGGCGAGCCGACCGCCATCTTCAGCGCGGATAATGTGCGACGCAAGGTTGACGAACTTGAACTTGGCTCACTGAATATCACGCAGCCCGTGACGAAAAACGATGAGCCGGCCATACCCCGTGACCTGTTCGCGGATGCGCTGGCCCAGCATGCCGAGCAGGAGACCGAACGCAAAACCCAGCAGGCCATGGACTCCGTGGTACTGCCGAAGCAGCAAACTGAGCCTGAGTCGTCGACCGTAGCGCCCGCGTCCAAGCACAGCAGAATCTCCGGCATTGTCCCGGTAGATGCCATCGCCCATGCTGTCGTTAAGCACTCTCCCAGCACAAGCGAGCCGGCAGTGGCATCGGCGGCGGTTGTTGAATCCGATGCAGCGGCTGGCGCAAGCAAGTCAGCCGAAAACGTTCAGTTTGAAAACACCCAGCCTGAGACCGCTCAGCCGGCAACCGCCCAGTCTGAAACCGACCAGCCGGCAGCTGACGTACCGGACGATCAGCAGCGGACCGTAGCCGAAGCATATCAAGAATCCACCGCAGCAGGCGTAGCAGACCAGCAGCCGGCTGCCGAAACCGAAACCGCCCAGCAGTCGGTCTCCGAAGCGTCTGATATCTACTCCACTGGCGTGCACACTCCGGTCTTCGAGCCCGGCTCGGTGTTCGAGCGCGTGGCCAAGGGCGAGCTGAAAGCACAGGAGCCGGCAGTCGAAGTCGATGGCCTGACCTCTGACGAGGCAAAAACCACGCAAGATTTCAGTGTTCAGTTCGAAGTCGCCCGTCATCCCGAATTACTGGCGTTCCTCGCCATGAATCCGTACCTGTACGACGACATGTATTCTTGGCTCGCCGCCCGTGGCGAGGCCGATATTGACGAAGCCCTGTCTCACAACAAGGGCTATCAGGAATACCGCGAAGCGGTTGGAAAGTGAGTCGAGAGATGACCCAGAGCCAGACTCAGAACCAGAATCTCACGGAAGGTCTGAATCGCATCCGTCGCTGGCGTGACCAATACCGCAGCATGCAGCCGCCATCGCCGCTCGAGGATGTGAATCAACTGGCCGCGAAGCTGGAGATGACCCATGCCCATCCCTCCGGCATCGCCCAGCTGTTCGCTTCCGGCCATGTCCGGCTGGATTCGTTGTTCCGTGACACGGGTGTGCTTAAGGCCGCCGAACGCCATATCGGGCGCGTACTGGATGACCAGGCCGCCAAGCGCAGGATTTCCGGCGTGGCGGAGTTGTCGCTCGTGGTCGGCGTGGCCACGTGGAAGGGCAACGCGCTGCCGGTACTGTTGTACCCGGTGAGCGTCACGATCGCGGATGATGGCTTGTCGACCACCATTCGATTCACCGGTCGCGTGACCCTGAACGCCGCGTTCGTCAATGCATTGCGTGAGCAGGGGGTGTTCCTGGATGAGGATTCCCTGTTTGACGGTGCCAGCTATGACAGTGGTACTCCTGAAACTTCCGCGATGTTCGCCCGTATTTCGTCCGAAGCATCGGAGCGTATTTCCGACTTCGCCATCGAGCGCCAGATTGTGCTCGGATGCTTCATGGACCCCTCGTCGCAGATGATCAGCGAAAGCCGACAGTTTATCGACCAGCTGGAGAACGGCCCCACCGGCAATGTGCTGTTGGACGCGCTTGCCGGCGACGAATCCGCCCGCACCGCGCTCAAAGACGCCAATATTCCGCAATACAGTCCTTTCGACGTAGACCCGCATGCCGAGTACGAAGTCGGCGATGTGGACAATACGGTGCGATATGCCGCGTCGCTTGCCGCCAACGGCCATAGCATCGTGGTCGACGGCACCTTCCCGAAGGGCACCGCGGAGCAGGCTGTGGCCATCGCATCGCGCTGCCTGATGAATGGTCGTTCCGTGCTGTACGTGCCCGGCGTGGCCGAGCAGAAGCGTCTGTTCATCCAGACGGCCTCCGCCAATGAGATGAAGGCGCAGGTACTGGATGTATCCGATGAACACGCCAACGCCGCGCTTGATAAGCAGCTGATTGCCGCAGTCGGATTCCAGCCCGGAGTCGCCACCCAGCGATTCGACCAGCTGGCCGACGAACTCGTGGGCGTGCGCTCGCGCTTGACCCGCTACTTGGGCGACCTGCACGGGGGCAACGATAAGTGGAATGTGTCCGCATACGAGACCATTCAGAATCTGGCCCGTATCTCCGTGCTCCCGACGCACCCTGCCACCCACGTTCGACTTGACGAGTCAAGTGCCCTGAGCATCGCCAACGATATTGACACATGGATCGGCAAGATGGAACGCGCCGGCGAGCTCGGCGAATACACCATCGGCCCGGAAGACACCGCATGGTACAAGGCGTCCATCACCACTGAAGAACAGGCAGTAACCGACTACCAGCGCGTGGACGATTTGCTGCGTCGCTTCCTGCCCGCCACCCGTGAGCAGGTGACACGCACCGTGCAGACCTGCGGATTCCCGGTTCCTCCCACCACCCGCGAGTGGGAGCGTCAGGTTACGGTTTTGAAGAATCTGCGACGAGTGCTTGACGTGTTCCAGCCGGAGATTTTCGAGCGAGACATCAGCTCCATGATCGAGGCCACCAAGCCGAAGAGCCAGCGCAAGGCCGAAGGCACGTCGATGGGATTCTGGGAGCGCCGCCGCCACATCAAGGAAGCCAAGGATCTGTTGCGCGTCGGCGCGCAGGTCGAGGACTTGCACGAAGCGTTGAAGGTAGTCGCCAAGCAAGGGGAGCAGTGGCATCAGTTCGTGCCTCACGGCGGTTGGCCGGTGCTGCCCAGCAAGCTCGACGAGATCATCTCCACCCAAGAGGCGCTGGTCAGCAATATGACCGCGCTGGATACCGTGCTTTCCACCACACCCGCTGGTGGCAATCTGGAAACCGCCGATTTCGAGAAGGTGGAAGCACGCCTGAAAGCACTGCTGGATGATCGCAAGGCACTGGACACCTTGCCGGAGCGTTGCCTGCTGGAGCAGGAATTCGCCTCTGCCGGACTGAACGAACTGGTCGCCGATCTCAACGCTCGCCGAGTGAGCGTGGAGCAGGTGCGCGGCGAAGTGCAGCTGGCCTGGTGGACCACCGTGTTTGAGGACATTGTGCGTTCGTCCGCCATCATCTCCAACCAGGATGGTGCCGCGCTGCAGACCGCATCCGACCGCTTCGAACAGGTCGATGTGGAGCACGTGCGCTCCATCGGACCGATGGTGTCGCAGGAATCCATGCGCCGCCTGTGCGACATGCTGTTCTCCCGCACTCAGGAAGCCAACCAGATGCACACCGTGCTGGCAGGGCGCTCCAGTGTGTCGCTGAGCAGGATTCGCCGTGATCATCCGGAGATTCTGGCCGCGGCCAAGCCGATTCTGGTGGCCGCACCGGGTACGCTCGCCGCACTCACCGAGCCGGGTGTGCTGGCTGATGTGGCGATTCTCGATGCGTGCGCGCACATTCCCGCTATCGAGTTGCTGTCCATCATCGGCCGCGTGCAGCAGGTGGTGGTGATCGCCCACTGCGCGACGGTAACCAGCGAAAGCGTCAAGCAGCTGATCGACACGTTGCCTCATATCGAGGTGGATGCTGCCCCGTCTCGCCGTGCGCCGCGCCTGTCCGCATTCCTTGAATCCGAGGGATATGGTCCTGTTCGCTATGATGTGGCCACCGAGCCGGCTGCCGGTGAGGTGCGATTCCACCGTGTGGAAGCGAGCGGTGTGCCGGTTATGTCTTCTGGCCTGGTGGAATCCAGCCAGCCGGAGATTGATGAAGTGGTGCGTCTGATTACACAGCGTGCCGCCGGTTTTGCCGTGGTTCCTTCCAGCTATCGACTTGTGGTCGTGACGTTGACCGACGCCTTCCGCACACGCTTGGGTGCCGAATTGAAATCGTTGGCAGGCAAATCCAAGGCGATGGGCCGATTCCTGCGCCATGTGCGGCTGGTTTCCTTGCGTGACGTGGCCGGAGGTCGTGCCACTGACGTGATTCTGTCGATGTGCTATGCGAAAACCACGCATGGACGTCTGCTTCAGCAGTTCGGTCCGCTCGAAAGCACAGGCGGTCGCGGACTGTTGCTGGATGCCCTGGCATTGGCGGACCACAGCTTGGATATTGTGTCGGCCTTTGGTTCCGAAGATTTGGATGAAGAACGACTGCACCAGTCCGGTCCTCGGTTCCTGAAGACCATGTTGACGTGGGCCGAACAGCTTGACGACCGTCCGGTGCTTCCGTTGCGTGATGCGGCAGGCGGCAACGTGCTGTTCGACGATATCGCCGACAGGTTGCGCGCGCGAGGACTGAACGCTGCTGTTGATTATGGATTCGACAAGGGCGTGAAGATTCCGCTCGTGGTGGGATTGAAGGACAAGCCGTTTGCCTTGGCCGTGCAGACCGATGACGCGAACTTTATGTCCGTGCAATCCACGCGCAGGCGTCATCGTTTGTCGGCACAGGATCTCATTTCCTTGGGCTGGAATGTGATGACCGTCTGGAGTGTCGCCGCCTTTGTGAACCCCGATAAGGAAGTCGACCGTATCGTCAGCCGTATCGGCGAGATCTACCGCGAGGTTGAATAATCATGGCGGAATACTCGGCTACACGGCGCACACCGCGCAAGCACAAGCGCGTGGTGATGAAGGGCACTGAGCAGTTTGACGCTGACGGCGTCAAACTCGAGCCCGGAGACATGCAGACCAACCAACAACGGCAATCCGACGACGACAAACGCATCCTCGGCGAACTGCCGCCACACTGGGCTGTTTTCAACGAGCGCGAGTAGAAGTTGGGGCGCACTCTGTGCGCCCCAACTCTGTGTTTTTCGCAGCCCTACGGCTGCGGAAAACACAGCATCGGCCGAAGGCCGATTCCGCTTCCTACCGCACAACGGCCATAATCGCTCCGGCCTGTTGCAGCTCCATAACCTTGGCCGCGGCCTCCGGTGGCATTGCGAACGACACCAGTCGGTCGTTGCCTCCCAATGCGCCAGTCGTATCCGGTTTGCCGACATTCATCACCGTGGCATTCTCGGCCAGCGTGCAATCGGCACCTCCGCAACCGACGGCGGAAACCAGTCTCACCCGATCGCCGGCCAATACATCGTCGACGCTACTGGCCAAGCGGACTTCAATCACCGTAGTGCCGGTCGGTGTTACGGGCGCATCTCTGGCCATATGCGTGGAAATGGGATCGGCTGCTTCGATATCGATTTGCGCCACCTTGCCCACCACATCCTCAATATTGCCCGCCCAAGACGGGCCTATCGCAGATACCGGCATAGCAGCCAACTGAACGTCGACGGCCAGAATAATGTCACCCCGTCGAATCGAACGAGCGGCCACCACCATCGACTCGGTCTCTACCACGGCCAATACGGCTTCAAGCCCAAACAACACTGCGAGTCCCACGCACAACGCAGCAGTAAGTCGGCGCAAGGCATCCGCCATGCGCCGTCGCCGCAATGAACCGCGCGCAGGCGGCTTAATAAACGAAAAGGTCACCATGCAACTATGATGACCTGAAGTTTTTCGTAAGCGCAAGCTGAATCGACCTATGTGGTTCTAGCTTGCCAAGTTATCCACAACGCTTCAAACCCGTGCAACAGACAGTGCCCGTAGTGCCAATATCCGCGGCATACCGCCGTCGACACCATCTTTTACCGAGGAAAAACGGGGAGTCGACCTTACTTGCCGGATTTGTCGGTGCGGTAGAATCCGTGACCCTTGAACTCAATCGGCACGGCGGAATACACCTTGTGCACCTGCTCCTGCGAGCACTTGGGGCACACGGTAATCGGGTCGTCATTGAACGACTGCTGTTCGGTGAAGTCATAGCCGCAGTTCTTGCAACGGTAATGATAGGTAGGCAACGGATTCCTCCAACAAAGTCATATTTCTCGCGCATGGCGTGCAACACCATGCCTTGCAACCGTTCATATCCTAGTCGCCGCCCTGACACATTGGCGTTACGGTCTTACTAGCCAACTTGCTGTTGCCACTCTGGTTCCATCGGCCAGTGTGCGTGGCTGGTTGGTCAGTCTGGCTTGCGCCGAGTATCTTGGCCGGCCGGTCAGCTCAACCGGCCCGATGAGCTAAGCCGCCGGTATCCCTCCGGCGTCAGCACTCCGTCGGCCGGCACATCATGTGGTTCGGCCGGTAAATCGGTGTCCAACACCTCCCACGGCCAGCACACCGCAATCAGGGGACATGCGGGCTTGCGGCGAGTCAAGGCCCGGTCATACCAGCCGGCACCACGCCCCAGACGATTGCCCTGCGGGTCCACTGCCAAAGCCGGAGCGATGACCAGATCGGCCTTCTCCAACGCTTCGGGCGGTAGAACTGCGCCAGTTGGCTCGTCCGGTCTGTGATGGACGGTGCTAGAGGATGGCTCATCGGGTCCGTGAGGGACGGTGCTGGGAGAGCTGCAGCTACCGGCATTGTCCGCGCCACCCACTGCATCCATCGAGCGCAAGGATTCCAATGAATCCAGCACACTCCAGCCAATTTCCAACCCAGACCCCAACCGTGGCACCAACACGTGGCAGCCATGGGCCAGCAGCCATCGCAACAGTGGCCGGGTTTCGATTTCCGAACCCATCGACACATATGCCGCCACTGTGGGACCATCCTGAATCATGTGTGCTGGGAACCGTCGCACCAGCAATTCACCGGCCGCTCCGCATTCTTCCGCTGGAACGCGCTTGCGCCGAGACAGTATATGGTGGCGCAGCGTCGCTTTATCCGTCTTCTCTGTTTTCTCTGTGCCGCTGTAGTCGCTGCCGATATTCATGCCACTGCCCACTTCGCTCATACCGCACAGTCTAGTGTTTCCACCGTAAAACGAAAGTGGCCACGGTAGCGGCGCAAGACCTTCATATGGCTACAATAAAGGCCGTGTCAGTTTTCCAGTCGATTAAAGAGGCGTTCAAGCTGGGCCACCAGATTCGCCCGCCACGTCTCACCCATCCCGGTTTTCCGATAGTCCTGCGCCCCCTGACCATGGATGATGAGGACGGCTGGAACGAAGTGCGCTGGCGCAACAACGACTGGCTGGCACCTTGGGAATCCGGTGACCCGATGCGTGGCGGCTCCATCACATTCAATCAATGGGTGCAGCGGCAGCGCCGTAACGAGCAGCATGGCGTCGGCGTGATCTTCGCCATCGAATACCAGATGCGTATCGTCGGCCAGATTTCGTTGGGAGCCATAGCGTATGGTGCCATGCGTACCGGCGTGGTTGGCTATTGGGTCGATCAACGGTACGCCGGCCACGGATTCGCGCCGATGGCACTGGCCATGCTTGCCGATTGGGCGCTCGGAGACCCATTCGGGCCCGCGTTGCATCGGCTGGAAATCGCCATTCTGCCGGATAATGCGCGTTCTTTGGCTGTGGTGCGTAAGGTCGGAGCCCATCATGAGGGACTGCGCGAGCGGTATATGTATGTCAATGGCCAGTGGCGCGATCACGTAACGTTTGCGCTGTTGGCTGAAGATATGAGGCAAGGGTTCGCCGCCAGACTCGCCGCCGCCGGTTCCAGATAAGCGTCGACCGGAAGAATTCCGCTCCGACACGCCCGGGCGGAAAGCCCCAGTTCGTCGGTACGTCTCCTATTCTTGACTCTATGGGTTATGAGTCACTGAGCACTGTCGTCGTGCTGGTGATTGTGGCGATTATTATCGTTGTATGGCTGCCCGTACGTACGGCCAACGGCATGAAACGTGTGGACGAGCATCGGCAGGATCGTTATTCGCCTTCTCTGCATATCGTTGATGCAGAGAACGGCAGACGATTCGGAGACATCAAGCCGTATAAGGCGAAAGGGGCAGCAATGCCAGCATCAACACCGTCAGCGAGGCTGACACCTGAGCACATCGCTCATGTGCGGGAACTGCGCCGCGCGGCCATCCGCCGCCGGCAGATTCTCGCCGTATGCCTGCTTGCCATAACCGTGTTGGTGTTTGCCGTATCGTTCCCCCTGCATTTCAGCCCGCTGCTTGCTCTTATTCCGTTCGTGCTGTTGTTGCTGCTGCTGGTGCTGGGAGCCAATGCCTCACGCCAGGCCCGGCAATGGGAGCGCAAGGTGGTCCGCTACGAGCGGACCCATAGCGGTACGGGCTGGTCCAAGAAACCGTCTGCCGAGTCCAAGGACAGCAAGCGCGTGAACAAGGCCGAACCGGTTGCGGCCGTAACTGCGCCTGCCGAGCAGATTGAGGATGCTGTCACCGAGGTCATGGAACAACGGCAGATTCGCTGCGCATTACGCGATGCCGAGATTGAGCAGGCCAAGGCCAAGGCGTTGCGTCAGTCCGCCGCCGCATATCAGGCCGCGGGAGAGTACGCCAAACAGCCTGATAAGTCTGATACTGCACAGTCCGCCGCCGATAAGCCTGCCGTTGAACCGTCTGCTATGGTCGATGAATCCGCTGACCGTAAGTCCACTGCCGAAACCAGTGAATCTTCCGCCGCGCCCGATGCCTCCGCTCGCACGGATAAGTCGACTAAGTCGGATAAGTCCGTCGCCCCTCGAGTTGAACCATCGCTTACGGTGCGTGACGAGCGTGATGAGCGCGACGATGCCGCTGCCGACGCTACGTCGGAACTGGCCAGCGTACGCCCCGCCCGGGCACTGGATGTCTTCGATATGGCCACCTCGCAGGATCTCATTTCCTTCACTTTGGGTGGAGAGCATAACGCCGACAACGCTCCGGAGAGCTTGGAGATCAAGTCGACCCGTCAGGTGTCCAAGGCGGAACCTGTCGAACCCGCAGTGGCGGAGAAGTTGATTGACGAGGCCCGAGCCGTCAAGGCCGCGGACGATGCCAAGGCCGCCGATGCGGGCAAGGCTGTCGGCGCCGGAAACGCTGTAGACACTGAGTCGGAGCAGCGCGATGATGCCGATACGAACGTCGCTACGGACGCTGGTGACGAGGCTGCAAACGCCGCCCAGCGATCTGCATTCCACGAATCCGAGGAGCGTGCCGACGTCGAAGCGCCAGCGGCGACCACCGATTCATTGGGCGCAGGCTTGGACTCCATTCTTGCCCGCCGCGGCAACTGAGCGTTGCGATTCGCCGATTTTCTCTCACAGCGTTAGCACTCGAGTTGGCAGAGTGCTAATAATCGCGCTACGATGTGTCCTAGCGCAAAGGGACAACGCAAGTGATCGTCAGCCTCTTGAGGCGTTCTGGCGCGGCATTATCGAACTACAAGTAGATACGAGGTGACCCACAGTGTCGATTAAGCTCACACCGTTGGAAGACAAGATCATCGTCAAGCAGGCCGAGGCCCAGACCCAGACCGCTTCCGGTCTGTATATTCCGGACAACGCCAAGGAGAAGCCGCAGCAGGGTGAAGTCCTGGCCGTTGGCCCGGGCCGTCGTGACGACAAGGGCGAGCGTATCCCGATGGATGTCAAGGTCGGCGACAAGGTGCTGTACTCCAAGTACGGCGGCACCGAAGTCCACTACGAGGGTGAGGACTACCTCATCGTCGGCGCCCGCGACATTCTCGCCATCCTCGGCTGATTAGTCGCCTAGCGAACTTCAACAACCCCGACTGTTCCCGCGGACAGTCGGGGTTTTCTCTTGCCAGGCGGAAAGGGGCTCCCCTCAGAGAGGGGAGCCGAAAACCGCTCCCACCAAACGCCCAGCCATGCCTGCTATGCATAAAGGTGCATGCGTGCAACGTAGTTGAGTTCGGCGTTGCACCGCATCTGCACCGGGTAACGGATTGGGGTCCCTATGGAAGAGGCTTAGTCGGCGATTTGGCCGAGCGGCTTAAGACATTTTGCACAAGACGGCAGTAGATCGACGGTAGGTTGTTTTTTCCGTGTCGCAGGTTCGTGGTGTCGTCGCGCTGTGCCAATGGTTGTCTCTCTACCGACGCTGAGTGCCGTGGCATGAGGCCAGCGTCGGCAGTGGGCCACGAAATGGCGATGTGCCGATGCTGAGCCGCGTTGGTGTCGTTATCGGGCCAGTTTTTGGACCATTACCAACGGCAAATCGGCGTTTTGTGTCGGCGACGGTCCAAAAACTGGCGGTCTGCCGACGATAAGTGCCGTCATCGTCGGCAGACCGCCAGGTATTGTCCCTGTGCCGACGTAGAAGCCCTGTCATCGTCGTCACCGAGCCATCTTGTGACTCACTGACGGCGGCAGCAGGGCGGAAGAGGCCGAAATCGTGCGCGCGGTGCGGTCTCACACTTCGAATCCGGCCTCCACCAGCGCGTGATCGATGTCGCGAATCAAATCGTCCGTATCCTCCAGACCCACGGCCGGACGGAAGAAGCCGCGGTGGAACTCAGACGGGTACACAGGTATTGGCGTTCGTCATCCTCGCCGAGGAACACGATCGGCGATTCGTCATGGCCGAGCGACACGGCCGACGTAATCACATTGAGCTTGGAAACGAACCGGTTGTGCCCGTCATGATCGGTGTCGAGGCCGAACGACAGCACGCCGCCGAACCCGGAGTCCGGGCGGGCCAGCTGGCTGACCGCCACCTCGTGGTGCGGGTGCGATTCCAGACCGGGGTACTCCACGAAACGCACCACATCCAGCGATTCGAGATGCTTGGCAATCGCCAAGGCCGAGGGGTCGTAGGGCACAGCGCGTAGGTGTTCGCCAGCGTGATGGGGCGACGGATCGCGCCGGTTTTGGCGTCGACCCCGTTACCGAGGTGAATGGCCAGCGTGCCGAATCCGAGCGGCTGGTCGTCGAATGATTGTCCGTGATGTACAAGATCAGAAGCCATGCATCCAGCATGCCAGCATGCGCTGTGCCGCCGCAAACAGGCGACACCGCTCGAAAACCGCGCCATTGCAAGGTTCTGGAGCACCATATAAGAAAAATGATTGGGTGAAGTGCGGGGTGCAGCCTTGGTCGGGGCTGTTTGCAGGGCCGAAGCGGACCCTGAAAACACGCTGTGAGACACGCCGATAAAACCGCATAATTCCGCGGTAAAACAAGGTTTTCGTAGGGGCCGATTTGCGTACCTGGAAAATTTGTGATTATATAGCCAAGTTGCCTGTTGAGGTCAAACACCGCGGCGGGAAACAGACTGGCGGATTTCCCAAGCGGTCAAAGGGAGCTGACTGTAAATCAGCCGCTTCGTGCTTCAGTGGTTCGAATCCACTATCCGCCACGCCCCGATAGCTCAGTGGTAGAGCACTTCCTTGGTAAGGAAGAGGTCGTGAGTCCAATTCTCACTCGGGGCTCTCTGGCGGGGTAGCTCAGCTGGCTAGAGCGTACGACTCATAATCGTAAGGTCAAGAGTTCGAGCCTCTTCCTCGCTACAAATCGCGCCTGCTAACCGGTGGGCGCGCACTATACCTAAGAACACAGAGGTGAATGACAATGGCTAAGAGCGCCGACATCCGTCCGGGCATCACGCTGGCCTGCACCGAGTGCAAGGAGCGTAACTACATTACGACTAAGAACCGTCGTAACACGCCCGACCGTCTTGAGCTCAAGAAGTTCTGCCCGCGCTGCGGCAAGCAGACCGTGCACCGCGAGACTCGTTGATCGCAAGCATCACAGCTTTACACAACCCGGCCCATTCGGCCGGGTTTTTGCGTATTCGCTCCAGAGGCGAGTGGCAGGGTGTGGAATCAGTATCCGCATCGCATGAGAAACGGCAGATATCCCGCGTCTGAACGAACCCCTCGCGGGCGTTCTGCCGTTTCAGCCGATGATTGCCCCGATATCGCACCTGCGCCACTAAGATAGGAAGCCATGACAAGCTTTGCAGACATCACCACCATGGGCGTGGGCGGACCCATCGCCCATTTCATCGAGCCGACCACGCGCGTGGGGCTCATCGAAGCCGTGGAGGATGCCGATTCCAAAGGCCTGCCTCTGGTCGTCATCGGTGGCGGGTCCAACCTGCTTGTTTCCGATAAGCCTTTCGACGGCGTGGTGGTTCGAGACGCCCGACGCCTCATCACCGTGCCGGACGAAGCCGCGCCGGTAGAGGGCGAGGAACGCACCGTGCATGTCAATGCCGAGGCCGGTGCCAATTGGGATGATTTCGTGGCCTTCACCGTAGAGCTCGGGCTCGAGGGCGTCGAGGGACTGTCCGGCATTCCCGGCACAGTCGGCGCTTCCGTGGTGCAGAACATTGGCGCCTACGGGCAGGAAGTCGCCACTTCGGTCGAATCGGTGGAAGTCTGGGATCGAGACACCAAAACAACGCGCGACCTCACACCCGCCGATCTTCGATTCGGCTATCGATACTCCGCACTGAAGGCCAGCATGTACGCCGGTCCCGGCCAGCCGGCCGACCGATTCTTCCCGACGCCACGTTACGTGGTGCTCTCCGTCACCTTTGCCCTGACCCACTCGGACGAAGGCGTGGTAGGTTACGGACAGCTCGCCAAAGCGCTCGGCGTCGAAGTGGGCGACCGTATGGCCACCGCCGACATCCGCAAAGCCGTGCTCGCAGTACGTGCCGCCAAAGGCATGCTTGAGGACCCCACTCGCTACGCCTTGCCCGACATGGCCACCGCCAAGCGCGAGGCCAATATCCTGACCGATCTGGAGCGTCTGGCCTCCCTCAATGAGGCCGCCGGCATTCCCGTTGGCGATGACGGCCTGCCTGCTCCCGACTACAATCGCCACAGCTGCGGCTCGTTCTTTATGAATCCGATTCTGACCGCCGACCAAGCGGCGGCCCTGCCCGAGGATGCGCCGAGGTTTGACGCGACTCTGCCCGACGGCACTCCCGGCACCAAGACGTCCGCTGCCTGGCTCATCGACCATGCCGGCTGCCATAAGGGATATAAGGTCGATGCGGACGCGCCGGCCAGTCTATCCACGCAGCACACGCTGGCCTTGACCAATCGTGGGGGAGCGAGCGCGGCCGATATCGCAGCTTTGGCGCGCGCGGTTCAGCAGGCAGTCAAGAGCGCGTTCGGAGTGGACTTGGTGCCCGAACCGGTCTGCGTCGGTGTGCTGTAATCGCGCTATTGATCGATGGAGTGGGGTATTAATCCCATATATTGCGGACTCTAAGTCTTATTAATATACAAGACACACGGGCTCTTCTATACTCGATTGTCGGTATTGTGCGCATTCGGTGCGCAAACAACAGAGAAAAAGAAGAGCACTATGCAACTGTTCCGTACGAAATCCGTCGAACAGACCATTGCCGAAACGGGTGAAGAGGGCCGCAAGCTCAAGCGAAACCTGACTTGGTGGGATCTGTCAATCATGGGCGTGGCCGTAGCCGTGGGTGCCGGCATCTTCTCGGTGGGCGCGCAGGCCGCCGCCTTCCACGCCGGCCCGGCCGTGATCATCAGCTTCCTGATCGCCGGCATCGTGTGCGGCGCAGCCGTGATGTGCTACGCCGAATTCGCTTCGATGATTCCGGTGGCCGGCTCCGCCTACACCTTCACCTACACCACGGTCGGCGAGATCATGGCCTGGATCGTCGGCTGGGATCTGATCCTGGAGATGCTGATGGCCGGCTCCGTGATTTCCAAGTATTGGGGCGTATACCTCAACGATTTCATGCGCCTGATGGGCTGGAACGCCAACACCAACCTGACGTTCGGCTCCTTCCATATCGATATCGCCCCGATTATCATCGTGGCGTTCTTTACCACGCTGCTCGTATTCGGCACCAAGATCGGCGCCCGCGTGGACGGTGCTATGACCGTGCTCAAGATCGCCATCGTGTTCTTTGTGGTGATCGTCGGCTTCTTCTACGTCAAGGCCTCCAACTTCACCCCGTTCATTCCGCCGAGCCAGCCGGCCTCCACCGTGGAAGGCTCCTCCGCCGTCACTGGTTTGATGACCCAGCCGCTGTGGCAGTTCGCCACCGGCATGACCCCATCCGTGTACGGCGTGCCCGGCATCCTCTCGGGCGCGGCACTCGTGTTCTTCGCGTTCATCGGCTTCGACGTGGTGGCCACCGCTTCCGAGGAGACCAAGAACCCGCACAAGAACGTGCCGCTCGGCATCGGTGTGGGCATGCTGCTCATCATCGTCATGTACATGCTCGTGGCCGTGGTGACCACCGGCATGGTCTCCTATGCCGATCTCGCCAAGCAAGACAGCCCCTCGCTGGCCACCGCCTTCGAACTGGTGGGCGCCGACTGGGCCGCCAAGATCATCAGCTTCGGCATCGTGCTGGGCCTGGCCACCGTGGTTATGGTGCTGTTGCTCGGCCTGACCCGTATCGTCTTCGCCATGAGCCGCGATGGTCTGCTGCCGCGCGGTCTGTCCAAGACCGGCAAGCATGGCACCCCGGCCGCTCTGCAGATCGTCGTCGGCGCGGTGGTGGCGCTCGTGGCCGCCTTCTTCGACATCGGCGTGCTCTCCGACATGGTCAACATCGGCACCCTGTCCGCCTTCACGCTGGTGGCCATCTCCATTCCGATTATGCGCAAGAAGCGCCCCGACCTGCCGCGTGCCTTCAAGATGCCCGGCAACCCGTGGATTCCGATCCTCATCGCCGTGGCCAACTTCTGGTTGATGCTCAACCTGTCCGTACTCACCTGGATTCGTTTCGTGGTGTGGCTCGTGGTCGGCGTCGCCATCTACTTCGGCTACGGCTACTGGCATGCGCGCCTCGGCAAGGGCGACCTGACCGAAACGCTGTCCGCCGAAACCGATAAGGCCGTTAACGGCTGAGAGCGAGGAGCGTCCCAACGGGCGCGTACCCTCGTACCAGTATCTGTTAAGGAGGATTCCATGCCATATGTGATCGCTCAGCCTTGCGTGGATGTCAAGGACAAGGCTTGCGTGGACGAGTGCCCCGTCGACTGCATCTACGAGGGTTCCCGCTCGCTGTACATCAACCCCAACGAGTGCGTCGACTGCGGTGCATGCGAACCGGTGTGCCCCACCGAGGCCATCTTCTATGAGGATGATCTGCCGGACGAGTGGGCTTGGTACAAGGATGCCGCTATCAACTTCTTCGCTGAAGTCGGCGATTTGGGCGGCGCTTCCGCCAATGGCCCAATCGGCAAAGACCCGGAACAGGTCGCCGCGCTGCCGCCGCAGAACCAGTAAGCTGGTTTGCGGATAAGCGCTGCACACAGCGCATAGTTCGGATTGAACCCTCGGTCTATCACGGCCGAGGGTTCGTCGTATCTTAGGAACATACCGTCCAAGAAAGGGGTTCTCATGGGCTTCCACGCATATTCGTCGCCATACGACTGGTCTCGTATCGCCGGCTTCAAAACCACCGCCAAAACCGTGCCGGGTGGCATGATCGACCTGTCCGTAGGCTCACCCGTGGACCCGGTGCCGAGCAGTGTCCAGCAGGCGCTGGTTGCCGGCGCAGACGCCCCCAACGCCCATGGATACCCGGTCACCGCCGGCAGCGCCGACCTTAAGGCCGCTATCGATGCATGGTTCCGCGAACTGCGCGGTGTGGATCTGAAGTCCATCAACGCTGCCGCCGTACCCACCGTGGGTTCCAAGGAGGCCGTGGCATTGATGGCCAGCCTGCTGCACCTTGGCGAAGGCGATGTGGTCGTCCAACCGGCCGTCTCCTACCCGACTTACGAAATCGGTACCCAACTTGCCGGCGCCACCGTGGTCAAAGTCGATGATGTGACCGACGTCGATTCCTGGGTGAATATTCCGAACGTCAAGGCCATCTGGATCAACTCGCCGTGTAATCCCTCCGGCGAGGTCATCTCCGCTGACTGGCTGACCGACATCGTGGCTGCTGCCCGTCGCATCGGTGCCGTGGTGCTCTCCGACGAATGCTATGCGTTAATGGACTGGCGTTCGGTGCGCCGCAATACAGCCGCGTCCTATGCGCCTGCCGCGTCTGCATCTGCTGCGTCTGCGCCTGCCGCACCGGTGGCCGAATCCAACGAGCCCGCCTCCGATACCGCATTCAGTCTCTCCGCCACGCCATGTGCCCTGAATCCACATGTGTGTGAAGGTTCGGCAGCTGGCATCCTGGTGCTCTACTCGCTGTCCAAGCAGTCCAACATGGCCGGCTACCGTACGGCTCTGATTGCCGGCGATTGCCGGCTGGTCAAGGAAATGGCCGAATACCGCAAGCAGATCGGCCAGATTATCCCCGGCCCGGTGCAGGCCGCCATGGCCGCAGGTCTGAAGGACACAGCCGCTGTGCACGAGCAATGGGGGCGTTACCGTCGCCGTCTATCCGCGCTGGTTGACGCACTGAAGGCATATGGCTATTCGGCGCAAATGCCCTCCGGCGCGCTGTACGTATGGGTCAAGGCCAAGTCCGGCGACTGCTGGGCCGATATGGCCGAGCTCGCCAAGATCGGCATCATCCCCAGCCCCGGCGAATTCTACGGTGCTCCCGCCTACCTGCGTTTCTCCGCCACCGCCACCGACGAGGCCATCCGCTCCGCCTGCGAACGTCTCACGGCGTAATGAGATCGCAAGTGGCGTTGAGCCGTTCACGCCCCAAACTGGGCGGCCTTGCTGCCAAATTTGCGGCGCACAGCGTCCAGTGCGGCCTCGGCATCATGCAAACGTGCCTGTGAGGTCTGGCCGCGGGCATTGTCGGCCTCTTCGAGCATGTCATCCAGTGAAGGCTGCACGGCCGTAGCCGCCGCCTCACTGAGCGAAGACGTGCTCATACCGGCCAAGCGAATAGTTTTGGGCAGGGGAGTGGCAGACCCCGCCGAGGCCGGTAGCCCCAGCATGACTTTCAGCTGCCGCACGCATTCCGGGTACAGCACGCCGGCCGTATCGGTCGGCCGCTCCATCGTAAAAGACCGGGTCTGATAGCTCAGGTCGGCGAACCGCAACTTCACCGTCAGCGTGCGCGCCACCAGCCCCTTGCGCCGCAGCGTGCTGGCTACTTCGTCGCAGGCCGAACGCAGTAGCCCACACACCACGCGCATATCGCGCGTATCCTCGGCCAAGGTTTCCTCGGACCCAATGGATTTCTCCTCGCGCACCGTGGTAATTTTGCGGGAATCCAACCCGTGCGAGGCCGCCCATAATCCACGTGCCGCAGCCGGGGAGCCAGTGGCACGAGTCAATGCAGCCTCATCCAGCTGAGCCAATTCAGCCACCGAATGCACGCCCCAAGCATTAAGCCGCTTCTCCAAAGACGGCCCGATGCCCGGAATGCCACGCAATGGCATCATCTGCACGAACTCAGCCGAGCGGGCCGCCGGAATCAGCAGCATGCCGTCCGGCTTGGCATTGGTCGAGGCCATTTTGGCCACCAGTTTGTTACAGGCGATACCCACTGAACACGTCACGTGGAAGCGCTCGGCCACCTGAGCGCGAATCCACGCGCCGATCGCGCTCGGCCGCCCCCACTCCAGCAGTGCGGCGGACACATCCATATAGCCCTCGTCCACCGAAACCTGCTCGAACCGGTCGGTGACGGTCAAAAACACCTCATGCATTATTCGGTGCGACATCATGCGGTAATACGCCATATCCACTGGCAGAAAAATGCCGTTCGGACACAACTGATGGGCGCGCGCGGCCGGCATCGCCGAATTGATGCCGTATCTCCGGGCTTCGTAGCTCGCGGCGGACACCACCGCGCGCGGCCCGGTGCCGATGATCACCGGCTTGCCTTTGAGCCCGGGGTTGCGCGCCACCTCCAATGAGGCATAGAAGGCATCCATGTCGATATGCAGCACGGTGCATCCGGTCTCGTCGTGACCCCAATCGCGTTTGGCGGCCTCAAGTCTCGGTGCGGTGCTCATACCACCATTGTAGGAATGCCGAACGAGGTCATGCTCACTATGTGGCGCGCATGGCGCGGCGCTCATTGTCATAATGCCGAATATCACCGGAATTCCAAGGGTTTGCGCACTGTGCGGCTGTTTCGCATGGTGGGTGCGATTCCACGGAATCGTCCACATTGCGTCACTGTCCGTAACGCCTTCCAAGTCGCTGCGCGCTGTCCCGACTCTCCGAGTAGCGTAAACCTCGTGAAGAAGGCAGTGGTCGGTATCCTCAACCGTGTTCCCGTGGTGCTTATCGTGATCGGTGTGGTGTTGGTGATTTGCGCGGTTATCGTTACGTTCTCCGGTGATGCCGCGCCCGCGGACGGCCAATAATGTGTCGTTCGGCACGCCGTATCCGCAGGACGTGGTACAGTAATTTGCTGTTGCGCATTATTGCGTAACGTGGAGTCATGCCTGAGTGGCCGATAGGGGCACCCTGCTAAGGTGTTAGTCGTGTAAACGGCTCGAGGGTTCGAATCCCTCTGACTCCGCGGGCAGAGCCGGAACCGCTGATTTCCAACGGTTTCCGGCTTTTTCGTGCTTGAGGGCGGTGTGTCGGCCGATGCGTCGGCCGCCGCGCCGATCGATGCGCGGTCCGGTGCGTTCCGCTCCAATCTCCCGCCGCCCTTCTAAGGTGGAGCGTATGACCGAGATCTACGAAACCCAGAGCGAACGCACCGATCTGCCCCTCGTCGTGATGCCGTCCGTGCTCGACGCGATGATCGAGCCCATCAAGGCCCAGTTCCCCGCGCTCCACGACGTTGCCCGCGTGCGTATGTTCGAGGAATTCACGTCCGACGAGGCGACCATAGCCGAGCGTCTGAAGGATGCCGACGCCCTGCTGGTGGGCGGCTACCACATTTCGGATGATCTGCTGCACGCCATCAGCGAGCAGGGGCACATCAAGTGCATCGTGTTCTGCGGTACCGGCGTCGCCAGCTACATCAATCTCGATAAGGCGCGCGAGCTGAAGATCCGCGTCTGCAACGCCGAACATTATGGCGATCACGCCGTGGCCGAGCACACCTTCGCCCTTCTGTTCGAGCTCATCCGCCGCGTTGGCCAACTCGATAAGGACGTCAAGGCCGGCAACTGGGCGTGGGCCGGCGGCGATGGACTGCAACTCGCCGGCCGTCGCATGGGCATCATCGGACTGGGCGGCATCGGCGCCACCGTGGCCGGCATCGCCCGCGCCTTCGGCATGGAGGTCGCCGCATGGAATTCGCATGTGCCGCCCGAACATTTCGAACGCTCCGGCGCCACTCCGGTCGACGATCTCAACGAGCTCATCGAAACCAGCGACGTCATCTCCGTCCATCTGCCGCTGAACAACGCCACGTGCGGCATCGTCACCGCCGAGAACCTTGCGCATGTGAAGCCCGGCACCCTGTTCATCAATACCGCCCGCTCCGAAGTCATCGAATCCGGTGCGCTGCTTGCCCGACTGCAAAAGGGCGATGTTCCCGCCGCACTCGACGTGTTCGACCACGAGCCGCTGACTGCCGACGACGCCATCTGCCATGTGCCCGGCATCGTCCTGACCCCGCACGTCGGCTGGCGTACCGACGGCGCGTTCAAGGAGCTCACCCGCCAGATGATCGCCTGCCTGACCGCCTACTTCGCCGGCGAGGACTATAACGTCGTCGTCTCCGAACGCTGATAGCCCTGCCTGGCCTCGCGTTCAGTCGAACACCCAGCCAGTCGACCACCGGAACACGCTCATGCAGACGATTCTCAACACGCCCGACGATCCCGCCCACGATTCGCTCGTCGAAAAAAAGTCCGAATTCATCGGCGACGCTGCCCATGTCGATACGCTCGACGAGGCGCTCGCGTTCGTGGCCGCGATCCGCGAGCAGCATCCGAAAGCCCGACACGTGGCGTATGCCGCCGTGTGCGGAGGCGCGGATGGGCGACTGTCCGAACGCATGAGCGATGACGGCGAGCCGTCCGGTACCGCCGGCAAGCCGATTCTCGACGTACTCAAGCAGTCCGGCACCACCGATTGCGTGGTTGCCGTCACCAGATATTTCGGTGGTATTCTGCTGGGCTCCGGTGGTCTGGTCCGCGCGTACTCATCCGCCGCATCATTGGCGATGAAAGCCGCACGCGCCGCCCGCATCATGACCGCCAAGCGATACCGGGTTCGCCTCGAATACCCGCAGCTGGCCCGATTCCAGCAGATTCTGGCGCAGCTCGGTGGCAGTCAGGAGGATGAATCGTATGCGGCGAACGTCGAATTGACCGCGGTGGTGCCGCAGGATGATTGCGCGCGATTCGAGGAGCGTGTGCGGGAAGCGTTCAATGCCGCGGTGGTGCCGGATCCGATTGACGTGGTCAACATTCCGGTTCCGCTCGCGTGACGCCTGTATGACTAAGCTGGGCATCATGACCGACGAGAACACCACCAGCCAGCAGACCCAGCCCACCGAGGCCGCAACCGAGGCCGCAACCGAGGCTGCAACCGACACGGACGCCCAGCAGCAGGACCAAGGCGCGCAGGCCGCAGCCGAGTCCGCCGCTCCGGTGGATTTCGAACCGCTGACCGCTACATACGAGCGTCTGCGTCATTCCACCGACCCGGCCGAACTGTCCGAATTCGCCCGTCGGCCGTTGCCTGACCGTGCCGATCAGGCGGCGTTCTCCCGCGCCACCGCACTTTTGGAGGCTGTGGCCGGCAACCCGCACACCCCGGTGGCCGATCGCGTGTTCCTCGCCGACACCATGCCGTTCCCGAACGTATTGGTCAAACTCTCCGAAGACCCCGAACCGTCCGTGCGTCAAGCCGTGGCCGCCAACGGGGATGACAAGAATTGGCTGGTCGGCCGCCTGACCAAGGACCCGGTGCCCGAGGTCCGGGATACGGCGTTGAAAAACAAGCGCACCAGCTGGAAGATGCGGCTTGAGGGCGCGCAGGACCCCACTGCGGATGCGGAGACATTGGATTTCTTGGGCGTACTTGGCACCGAATCCGAAGAGGGAGCACCGGCGGTGCTTTCCTCGATGGTCCGACGTGCCGTGGCGCTGAATCCCAATACGTCCGAAGCGATGCTTGCCAAGTTGGCCAACGACCCCTCGGCCGAAGTGCGGCACGCCGTGGAAAGCCGCCGCTAAGCACACTGTTGCTGTGTTTTGCCGCGCGAATTTGGGCGGCAATCACCCCCTATCCACCATTGTGAGCGCTCACATCTCACTGTGTGAGGGCTAAAAGTACATAATTTGGCGGAATCACGGCATTTTGCTTACGGTGTGGCGCAATCAAACGGCGTTAGACTGGGGCTATGAGTGAGATTACCGAGAGTGAAGAGCGTCTGGCCCGTCCGTTGATTCGACTGGCCAAGTTGGTCGGTGTCGGCACGAGTTATGTGGGCATGAGCCATGACTACCACGAGATAGACGATGACGTCCTGATCGAGGTGCTGGCAGCGCTGGGCATCGACGCCTCCAGCGAGAACGCCCAACTCATCGCCATCCGACGCATTCTGAACGAGCGTTACTCCCGATTGGTGGCACCCACCGTGCTGCATATCGCCGGTAGCGAGGACCGCGTGCTGGTGAACACCGGCATTCTGGACGTGCCTTCGGCGAGCATCACGCTGGAGAATGGCGAGTCATATCAGGGCACCATTGAAGTTGGTCCTGGAGATGGATCCCAGGCCTACGACTTGGATGGCACGTTCATTTCGAATGCGGCTGTGGTCATTCCCGCCGATCTGCCGATCGGTTACCATACGCTGCATGTCAGGGTCGCCGACCGTGTGCAAGACGCCACTTTGATCAGTGCGCCTGATCGCGTCGATCTGCTTGACCCGATGAAGGGCGGCAGTCTGTGGGGCTGGATGGCCCAGCTGTACTCGATTCGCTCATCCAACTCCTGGGGCGTGGGCGATTACGAGGATCTGAAGACCATGCTGGTGGATGCCAAGCAGAAGACCGGTGCCGACTTCGTGCTCATCAATCCGGTGCATGCCGCCGAGCCGGTGTCCCCGCTCACCCCGTCGCCGTATCTGCCGGTAAGCCGTCGCCTGGTCAACTTCACGTACATCCGCCCCGAGGCGATCGTCGAATATGCCACGCTCAGCGAGGGCGACAAGAACGCCGTCGACGGGCTGCATGCCGACACCGAACCGCTGAACGGTGATTCCCAGCTCATCGACCGTGACGCCATGTGGCACAGCAAGATGCACGCCCTGTGGATTATCTTCAAGGCCGGCCGTACCGCCGAACGCCAAAGCGCGTTCGACCAATTCAAGGCGGACTGCGGTTCCGACTTGGAGGCGTATGCCACGTGGTGCCTGTGCTACGACAAGTGGGGGGCGCCCAACGGCGAGGAGAGCAACTGGGAGCGCAAGTTCAACCGCAACTCCCCGGAAATCGCCAATCTGCGCAAGCAGTACCCGGACACTTTGGACTTCTACCGCTGGCTGGAATGGATTGCCGCCGAGCAGCTGTCCTCCGCCCAGCAGGCAGCCAAGAACGCCGGCATGCATATCGGCATCATGTCCGATATGGCCGTCGGCGTGCACCCCTCCGGCGCTGACGTGTGGTGGAATCCCGAGCGCTTCGCCAAGGGAGCCACGGTCGGCGCACCGCCGGACATGTTCAACCAGCAAGGCCAGAACTGGAGCCAGCCGCCGCTGAGCCCGATCAATCTGGAGGCCACCGGCTACGAGACCTACCGCAATATGGTGCATGGCATGTTCGCCCGTGCCGGTGCGGTGCGCATCGACCACATCCTCGGCCTGTTCCGCCTGTGGTGGATTCCCGAGAACCGTTCGGCTATGGATGGCGCTTACGTGTACTACGACTCGGACATCATGCTGGGCGTTCTGGCCATCGAGGCCTCTCGCGCCGGCGGCGTGGTCGTAGGTGAGGACCTCGGCGTGGTGCCGGACCATGTGGCCGATTCCCTGTCGAGCCACGGTATTCTCGGTTGCGCCGTTGAATGGTTCGAGCAATGCGACGGCATGTTCCGCGCCCCCTCCCAGTGGCGTCCGTTCGCATTGGCCTCCGTGAATACGCACGATTTGCCGCCGACCGCCGGTTATCTGGAATACGAGCACGTCAAGATTCGTGAGCGTCTGGGCTTGCTGACCGGCCCGGCCGAGGAATTCGAAGCCTCCGCAAAGGCCGAGCAGGATGCGATGCTGGCCATGCTGGTCGAGCAGGGCTATCTTGATGCCGACTTCGCCGAACATCGTGAGGATCACGAGGCGGATATCGTCGACGCGCTGTACCGCGCACTGAAGGGTTCGCCGTGCAAGCTGCTCGCCGCCTCGATCACCGACGCGGTGGGGGAGAAGCGCGCGCAGAATCAGCCGGGCACCAACAACGAATACCCGAACTGGCGCATCCCGCTGGCCGATGCCAAGGGCAACGTGGTACCTCTCGAAACCCTCTTCGACACCCCCGGCGCCCAACGCTTCGCCCAGATCTTCAATTCCTGACCCGTTTTACCTCCCTCTGACGAGCCGAGTCGTTAAGCGGACAGTCCAGTGGACTGTCCGAAGACGAGGCCTGAACGAGGCGATAGCTGAGAGAAGGCAGGGAATTGCCTCACCGTAGGTGAGTCGGCTAGCCGAAGTGGGTGGGAGAGAGACCATAAATAGGGGAAGAGAAGCCATAAACCCAATGGAGTGTCCCCAGTTGCCCTATGTCAAGCCCGGCGATATACTAGTGGATTGTTGTGTTTCCCTAAGGGGTCCTTCAAAGCGCTATCCCACTCGCCATCGAGGACTTTCAGGGAGCCCACGGATAATGAGGTTCGATGCCTCTTGGATGCGGCCCTGACCAAGCCACGCCAAGCAGCTGAGACCCGGAACACAATATAGAAAAGGTAATCCAGTGAAAACTTTCACTCCGAAGCCAGCTGATCTGACTCATGACTGGTACGTCATCGACGCCACCGACGTGGTGCTCGGCCGTCTCGCCACCCAGGCTGCAATCCTGCTGCGCGGCAAGAACAAGCCGACCTACGCTCCGCACGCCGATTCCGGCAACCACGTGATCATCATCAATGCCGACAAGATTGCTCTGACTGGCAACAAGATGGGCAAGGAACTCTACTCGCACTCCGGCCGTCCCGGTGGTCTGCGTCGTGACTCCTACGCCGAGCTGCTCGAGAAGAACCCCGAGCGCATCATCAAGAACGCTGTCAAGGGCATGCTGCCGAAGAACCGTTTGGCCAAGGTGCAGCTCGACCGCCTGCGTGTCTTCCGTGGCGCCGAGCACCCGCACACCCCGCAGAAGCCCCAGGTCTTCGAGATCGCCCAGGTCTCGCAGCAGGCCAAGTGAAACCTGAGAGGAGATAAGAATCATGGCTGAAAACACCAACGACTCCCAGGTTGTCGAGACCGAAGAGGAGCTCACCAACTACACCACCGAGACCAACGCTGGCGCTGGCACCGGCACCTCCGCGATCGAGCCGGGCTACGGCACCGGTCGCCGCAAGGAGGCTGTCGCCCGTGTCCGTCTGGTTCCGGGTGACGGCAAGTGGACCATCAACGGCCGCACTCTGGAGGAGTACTTCCCCTCCAAGCTGCTGCAGCGTGAGGTCAACTCCCCGATTGTTCTGCTCAAGCTCGAAGGCAAGTTCGACGCTATCGTCCTCGTTGACGGCGGCGGCACCACCGGCCAGGCCGGCGCCATCCGCCTCGGCGTTGCCCGCGCTCTGAACGCCATCGATCGTGATGCCAACCGCGCCGCCCTGAAGAAGGCTGGCTTCCTGACCCGCGACGCTCGCGTCGTGGAGCGCAAGAAGGCTGGTCTGCACAAGGCACGTCGCGCCCCGCAGTTCTCCAAGCGTTAATTTCGCTTGTCCTGTACCGAGCATACAAAGGCTCTCCGTGGAATTCCACGGAGAGCCTTTGTGTTTATGTCGTGCCGTTGTGAGTGTGACTCACACCTGCTTCATCAGCGTGATGCTCAGCGCCGGCATGGTCCAGACATTGTCGTCGACGGGAGTGTCCGGCGTGTCATCCACAGGGGCATCAGGCAGATCAGCTGATACCTCATCCCGCGGCGCGGACGAGGTGCCGTTTGCGGCGTGATCCGTTACTGGCATCGCGAATTCGATGGCATCCGCTTCATTCTCAGTCGAGGATTCCGTACGCTGCATGGCCACTTCTTCGACCAGCTTGCGTACTGTCTCGCTGGCGTTCGGTACATGCTGCGTCCAGACGGTGGTGTCACCGTTCAAATCGCATTCCTCGACCTGAGTGCCATGCCCGGCTCGGCGGCCATTGATTTCGGCCGAGCACCATTTAGGCGTCCAGTGAGTGTCTGGAGGCAGGCGGAATGCGCGGTCATCAGCGGTGCCGTTGACCACAATGCACACGTCCACCTCACTGTTGGACAGCAATCGCATGGTGAAGCTACGTACGCCCAAATCGAACCAGTCACGCTCCATCGGCGTGGTGCCGTCGGGCAGGAACCACTGCACGCGGCTTGAGGGCTTGAGCAGGCCGAGCTGGGTCAGTCGGGTGAAGAAGTCCTCGTGGTGATACAGGTCCAGTGATTTACGTAGCGCCACCAGTCGAGACACGGTTTTCAAGCGGCGCATCTCGCGTGTCTTGTTGGTGGAATACATCCAATCCCACTTCAGCCACGTGATGTCGTTGTCTTGGCAGTAGGCGTTGTTGTTGCCGTCCTGTGTGTTGCGGAATTCGTCTCCGGCGAGCATCATCGGCGTACCCAGCGAGAGCAGCAGCATGCCGATCATGTTCATGGCCGCCTGTTCGCGTGCCGTGATGACGTCTGGATCATCGGTGACGCCTTCGACGCCGAAATTGGCGGAATGGTTCACCGACGAGCCATCATTATTGTTTTCGCCGTTGGCTTCATTGTGCTTGGAGCGGTATCTGGTGAGGTCCGTCAGCGTGAAACCGTCGTGGCAGGACACGAAATTGATGGAGGCCGGAGCGCCACGTCCTGGTTCGGTGGCGAACAGATCGGCTGAGCCGCAGAGTCGTGTGGCCATCTCCTGCAAACTGATACGCCCGAAATCGGAGCCGCCGTCCACATCTTCAAGCCAGAAGGTGCGGGCCGTGTCGCGGAAGCGGTCATTCCATTCGGCGAACGGCACGGAGAATTGGCCGGTGCGCCAGCCGAGGTTGCCCAGATCCCACGGCTCCATAATGAGCTTCAGGTTGCCCAGCAGCAGATCGGAACGCAGGGCGTAGAGGAACGGGTGATGATGGGTGAATTCGCCTTCCAGACGGGCCAGCGAGACGCCAAGGTCGAAGCGGAAACCGTCTATGCCGATACGCTTGGCCCAGTATCGTAATGAGTCGATGGCAAAGGTGGCCACATGCGTGTTGGTGAAATCCAGCGTATTGCCGCAACCAGTGGTGTCTTCGAGTCGACCGGTATTGGATTTTTGATGGCGATAGTAGGCCAGGTCGTCGAGGCCGCGCCAGCAGACCGTCGGGCCTTCGACGCCGCCTTCGCATGTGTGGTTGTAGACCACGTCCATGATGACTTCGAAGCCGGCCTCGTGCAGTGCGCGCACCATGTCTATGACTTCTTGGCGCACGGCGGCCGCGCCCTTCTCCTGGGCGGCTTTAGTGGCGTAGGAGGGTTCGGGGGCGAAGTAGCTGAGAGTGGAGTAGCCCCAGTAGTTCTTGCGGCCGTGTTCTTGCAGGAAGAGCTCGTCCTGCTTGGCCATAATCGGCAGCAGTTCGATGGATGTGATGCCTAGACCCTGTAGATAGGCGAGCGTGGTGGGGTGGGCGAGTCCGGCGTATGTGCCGCGCAATGATTCGGGCAGCCACGGTGCGTTGGCGGTGAAGCCTTTGACGTGCATCTCATAGATGACGGTTTTGCGCCACGGCACATGCGGGTGCTGCGGATCGGCCTCGTGCTTGTGGATGTCGCGATCGTCGATGGCCACGGACACCGGCGCATGGCCGAGCGAGTCTACGGTGCTCATGGCACCGTATGCCGAGCCGATTACCTTGCGGTCCACGACATCGCATTCATAGGAGAAGGCGGCGGGGGTGAGCTCCATGGAGCCGTCGATGCCCTTGCCATACGGGTCAAGCAGGAATTTGTATGGATTGAAGCGCACGCCGTGTTTCGGGTCCCATGCGCCGTCCACGCGGTAGCCATAACGCATGCCGTCCCATGCTTTGGGCAGGTGCACGTACCACAGGCCGTAGTTCGGCCCGGTCATGCGGAACAGGGTCTCGCGCAAATACAAATGTTCGATAATGCGCGTGCATACCGGGAACTCATGAATCTGCTGGATAAAGGAGATATTCGGGTCCTCGAACAGGCGGATGGCGTCTTGGAAGAAAGCGCCGGGCTCATCAATGGGCTCCAGCACGCATAGCCAAACCTGATCGGCGGTTTCGGAACGAACAACGGCGTCAGCCCCACCGTCGTCAGTGAAGTACAGCCCTGGGCGAGTGGCGTAACGATGCAACGGTGGGTTTTTCATACCTCCATTGTAGACGTGTTGTCACTTTTGGTGGAAGCCCTTGATTTTCAAAGCAACACGCCGAATGAAAGTAGTTTTATAAAAAGGGTTTGCAAAACTGAGATAATGAAGTTATGCTGTATTCAACACCTCGCAAAGATAGCGGGATGACAAAGAACAATCAATGCACAACCAATCGCCGTGCGATCAGGCTTGACGGCCGGCCAACTAGCCAACCAATCAGCCACCCGGTTGACCGACCAGCCGCCCGACCTCGTCCATCGCATTGGCATGCTTTCACCGTAGAAAGGACCCATCATGAAGGCTCTCGTGCTCACCGGCGTCAAGGAATTCGAAATCCAGGACCTGCCCACTCCTGAAATCCAGCCCAACGAAGTACTGATCAACACCGCTTACGCCGGCGTGTGCGGCACCGATCATGACCTGTACGCCGGCCGTCCTGGATCGGCCGCCGCTGTGCCGCCGATCGTGCTCGGCCATGAGAACTCCGGCGTCGTGGCCGCCATTGGTTCCGAGGTCACCGGTGTTAAGGTGGGCGACCGTGTGGCCGTCGATCCGAACATCTACTGCGGCCAGTGCGAGTACTGTCTGACCCAGCGCCCTGAACTGTGCGACCACCTCTCCGCCGTGGGCGTCACGCGCGACGGCGGCCTTGCCGAACAGTTCACCGCACCGGCTACCGTGGTCTACAAGCTGCCGGACAACGTCTCACTGAAGGACGCCGCCGCCATCGAACCCATTTCTTGTGCTGTGCACGGCGTGGATTTGCTGAAGCTGCGCCCCTACCAGAAAGCGCTGGTGATCGGCGACGGTTTCATGGGCCAACTCTTTGCGCAGATTGTGCAGGCCTACGGCGTACATCAGGTGGACCTGGCCGGTATCTTCGACGACAAGCTCAAGCGCAACCAGGAGCTGTTCGGCGTCACGAACGTCTACAACACCACCCGCGAAGCCATTCCGGCCGAGTCCTATGACGTGATCATCGAGGCCGTGGGACTGCCGGCTACTCAGGCGCAGGCCGTGGCCGCCTCCAAGAAAGGCGCGCAGGTGCTCATGTTCGGCGTGGGGCCGCAGGAGGCACACTTCGAGATGAACACGTACGACATCTACAAGAAGCAGCTGACCATCCAGGGCTCCTTCATCAACCCGCTCACGTTCAAGGATGCCATCAGTTTGCTTGAATCCGGCCAGATGAACGTCGCTCCGCTCATCAGCCACGAGCTGGAGCTCGAAGAGGTCCAGGACTTCCTCGACGGCAAGATCAAGGGCGTCTCCAAGGCCGTCGTCAAAGTCGGCAAGTAGTTCAGACTTATTCTTCCGATTGGCTCCTCTCTTTGAGGGGAGCTGGCGGCGAAGCCGACTGAGGGGAGGCATCCGGCGGCGTGTATTACCACCCTCCGGTGCTGCACATCACCTCCCGCCAGCGGGAGGAAGGGGTTTCGTCTCACGGTTTTTGCCGCCAATATAGCTTGGCCTCCGGCTTTCCCTTTTTCCTCCCGGCGGCCACATTCCTATCCCGCGGCATCTCTACTGACAACGACGTTAATGGAGTCAACCCATGATTCGCTTTTTTGAAAAATTCGGTATTCCCCGTGTGCTGTTACTTGGCTTCCTCGACGTTGCCATCTTCATGACCGGCGACGGATTCGAGCTCACCTTCCTCTCCAAATTCATGGTCGACCAAGGCTTCTCGTCTTCGCAGGCGTCCCTGCTGGTCACCGTGTATGGTCTGTTCGCGGCCCTCGGCGGCTGGTGCGCCGGCGTACTCGCCGAAATGTTCGGTGCCCGACGCATCATGATGTTCGGTGCCTGCTGGTGGATCGGCATCCATCTGCTGTTCCTTGGAGTCGCCATTCCGAGTGGGCTGTATCCGCTGATTTTGGGCCTGTATGCATTGCGTGGCATCGGCTACCCACTGTTCATCTACAGTTTCGTGGTCTTGATGGCGCAATATATCAGTCCCGCCCGCCTCGCCTCCGCCACTGGCTTCTTCTGGACCTGCTTCTCACTGGGCATCGGCGTGTTCGGTGCTTACCTGCCGAGCTTCATCATGCCGGTGTTCGGCGAATACAAGACCTTCTGGTTCGCGCTGCCGTTCTCGATTGTTGGCACCATCATGTGCTTCTTCTTCGTGCCGAAGAACAAAGTCGTCAAATCGCAAGGCCTGAGTCGCAAGGAACAGCTCGCCGAGCTAGCCGAGGGCGCCACCATCTTGGTTACTAATCGCAAGGTGCTCATCTGCGCGATCATCCGCATCATCAACAACCTGCTGCTGTACGGGTTCCCGGTCATCATGCCGCTGTACCTGTGCACCACCCACAACGGCGGCATCAACATCTTCAAAACCGAGGAATGGATGCGCATCTGGGGCTTCGTGTTCGTAATCACGCTGATCTTCAACACGTTCTGGGGCTGGTTCATGGACCGCTTCGGCTGGGTGTGGCCCATGCGCTGGTTCGGCTGCGCGGTGCTCGCGGTCGGCTCGGTGGCCTTCTATTACCTTCCGCAGTGGTTCGGCGCGAACGCTCTGATGCTGATCATCGCCTCGGTGATTGTGGGCATCGGCACCTGTGCGTTCTCATCACTGCCCACCATCATGACCCTGTATGCGGGCGGCAAGCAGGGCGCGGCACTGTCCGCATACAACCTCGCCGCAGGCTTGACCACGTTCGCTGGTCCCGGTATCGCCACCATTCTGCTGCCGATTGTGGGCTATGAAGGCGTGTGCTGGACGTACGCCGGACTGTATGTGCTCGCCTTCGTGCTTACCTTGTTCATCCGCCCGCAGCAGCCCGGCTTCGACGCCAAAGGCCGCCGCATCAAGGGCGCAAAGGTTGCATCCGCAGAGTCCTCCGAGTCCTCGGAACCTACCGACAGCGCATCCGTGCACGTTCAGCTGCCCGAAGTAACCGTGGCCGCCGAAATGGTTGCCACTGCGAACTGATCGCAACATCATGTTGCGTCAGCAAGAAAGTATCGATAATTGACTAGGAGTGCGGCATGGTTCTGCCGCGCCGCATACCTTGTCCGACTATCCTTAACCTTTATCCAACCACAATATTCAAAGGAGAATCACATGGCTAAGCCAATGACCGCGTTCACTACCGACCTCCAGCATTCCGGCATGATTGCCAAAGACCTGGATGAGACCATCAAGTTCTACCGCGAGGTTATGGGCTTTGAGCTCGCCGGACTGTTCATGAATGGCGAGAACCGTTGCGCCTTCCTGCGCTACGGCCACCTGACCATTGAAACCTGGGAAGGCGACCCCGCCCCGATGACCACCGGCGCCATCAACCACTGGGCTTTCGACACCCCGGACATCGAAGCCGCCTTCGAGAACGCCAAGGCGCTCGGCGTGGACTTCAAGGACACCGAGATCCAGTCCATCCCGAGTTTCTGGAAGCATGGCATCCGCTACTTCAACATCTACGGCCCCAACGGCGAGACCATCGAATTCTGCCAGATTGTGGAGGAGTAGTGGCTCCGATGCGCTCGATTCGCGCGCAATATGCGTGTCGATAGTGGCCGCAATATAATACTCAGCCTTTATTACGGGCTGGCCTGATAGCTAACATTCAACGACCGGTGCACATGCGCCGGTCGTTTTTTTTAGTGCCTGATGATTGTGCTGGGTGACAACAATGAGCGGCACGCTGGGCATAACAACATCCATGCAAGAAAGTATCAATTCTTGACTGTTTTCGCGCCAAAACACTGCTATTTTCGCAGCGAAACTTGTATTAACGCTCCAAAGTTGGGCGGATGAAAACAACGAAGTTTGCATAGTAAAAGGAGACGGTCCATGGCACAAGGACTGGCGCGAAAACTACTGCCGGGATTCTTGGCGATCGCAGTGTTCATGACAGGCGATGGGTTTGAACTGACCTTTTTGTCCAAGTATGTCGTCGATCAGGGATTCAGCTCGTCGCAGGCATCACTGCTGTTTACGATGTACGGATTGGTCGCGGCGCTCGCCGGCTGGTCCTCGGGCGTGCTGGCCGAACTGTTCGGAGCCAAGCGCATCATGCTTATTGGCGCGGGTTCTTGGATCGTGCTGCATCTGGTATTCATCGGTGTGGCATTGCCTAGCCACAGTTATCCGCTGATGCTGGCGTCGTATATGTTGCGAGGCATGGGCTATCCGCTATTTATCTACAGCTTCGTAGTGTTGCTTGCGCAAACTGTGGATCCCGGCAAACTGGCATCGGCCATGGGCTGGTTCTGGACTTCCTATTCCTTTGGCATCGGTGTGTTTGGCGCCTATCTGCCGGCGTTCATCACGCCGGTGATTGGTGAATACTATTCACTGTGGGTGTCACTGCCGTTCTCGATTGTCGGCATGATTATCTGTCTGTGTTTTGTGCCGAAAACCCGTAACGCCAATCTTGACACGATGAGCTCTTCGGATAAGCTTCGTGAACTCTCTCGCGGCGTGACCATTCTCAAAGACAACCACCAGATTGCGCTTGCTGCCGTATTGCGTGTGATTTGCAATCTCACTTTGTACGGTTTTCCGGTCATTATGCCGCTGTATCTCGCCACGCATACAAACGGCGGCGGAGCTTGGTACCAGGTCACCGAATGGTCCACCATCTGGGGTCTGCTGTTCGTCGTCACCGTATTCGGCAATGTGTTCTGGGGCCGTATGGGCGATTGCTTCGGCTGGATGAGCCAGATGCGCTGGTGGGGCTGCTGGCTCTCCGCGCTCGGTACTCTCGCCATGTACTATGTGCCGCAGCTGTTTGGGCACAACCTGCCATTTATGTATGTGTGCGCCGTGGTGCTCGGCATGGGTATTTCCGCTTTCGTACCGATGGGCGCAGTATTCCCTGCTCTGGAACCTGAGCACAAGGGCGCTGCGGTTTCCGCACATAACCTCGCTTCAGGCCTGACCACATTCTGTGGTCCGTTCATCGCTACGGTACTGCTCAATACCGTAGGTTTTGCCGGAGTGTGCTGGGCATATGCCATTTGCTACATCTCTGGCTCGGTCATCTCATTCTGGATTCGCCCCGAACAGCCGGGCATCACCCGCAAAGTGGCGGCGAACTGAGCGGTGCTCGCTGACTGTTCTCGTCAAAAACCAACAATACAAGACCCTCAAAAAATAAATTCAACCAATATAAGGAGAAATACCATGAAAGCAGTTGTTCTCGAAGAGCAGGGCGTCATCAATGTGCGTGAGGTCCCGGACGTCAAGGATCCCGGCCCCGGTGAGCTGCGTATCGCACCCCACACCGTGGGCGTATGCGGTTCTGATTTGCATTACTACACGCACGGTCGTGTTGGCAAGTATGTTGTTGAGCAGCCAATGATTCTCGGCCATGAGGCAGCGGGCACCGTGTTGGAGGTCGGCCCCGGCGTCACTGATTTCAAGCCCGGTGACCGAGTCGCCCTCGAGCCAGGCATTCCGGATATGACTTCGCGGGCCAGCCGACTGGGCATGTACAACGTCGATCCGGCTGTGCGTTTCTTCGCTACTCCGCCGATTGACGGTTGCCTGTGTGAGGAGGTCATTCACCCGGCCGCATTCACCTACCATCTGCCTGATTCCATGAGCTTTGGCGAAGGTGCGTTGCTTGAGCCGACCGCCGTGGGCATGTGGGCTGCCACCAAGGCGCGCATCAAGCCCGGCGATGTGTGCGTGGTGACCGGCTCGGGCACAGTGGGTATGCTCACTGCCTCTGCTGCGCTCGCCGGTGGCGCTTCCAAGGTGCTTGTTTCGGATGTGTCTTCCATCAAGCTGGGTATTATCGGCCAGATTCCGGGCGTTATCCCCGTGGATTTGACGACGGAGGACTTGGTTGAACGTGTACGCGAAGAGACCGCTGGGTGGGGCGCTGATGTGGCATTCGAGTGTTCCGGCGCGCCGAAAGCTTATGAGACGTTCTGGAAGCTGATTGCCCCGGGCGGTTGCGCGGTGCTCGTCGGTATTCCGGTCAACCCGGTACCGATTGACGTGACCGAGCTGCAGGCCACCGAAGTGCGTATTGAGAACATCTTCCGTTACGCCAATGTGTACCAGAAAGCCATCGATTTGGTCGATAGCGGCCGACTTAACCTGAAGCCGTTCATCACTGACACGTTTGCCATGAAGGACGCCAAGGCTGCCTTCGACCGTATGGATGAGGGTCGTCCGGGCGATATCAAGTTGCAGATTACGGTCAATCGAGACTAATCCGTGACGTGTTGATGACGAGATGATTGCCCGATGAAATCCTGCGGCATATGTTGGCGTTTCCCTTTTTCCGCCTGCACTTATGTGCCATATCCGTAGGATTCCGCCGGGCAATCATCTCGCCGTAGTTGTTCCACCGGTAAAGTACGAAATATGGCGAGCTGTACTGCGCAACATTGACAAGGAGGTCTGCGATGGATGCGCGAAACTTGACTGCGATTCCTCATTCGGATGCGGGCTCGCTGGAAGTGATTGTGCCCGATGGGGATGCGGCCATACGTTGGTCAAGCCACGGGTATCCGAGCTCTCTGGCCAAATGGCATTATCATCCACAAATCGAAATTCATCTTATCCGTGAGGGAAGTGGACAACTCATGGCGGGGGATGGACTCATGCCATTCGTGCCGGGGCATGTGGCGATGATCGGATCCAATCTGCCTCATAATTGGTTGTCGGATATCATTCCTGGAGAACGACTCTCTCATCGTGATGTGTTATGCCATATACGTCCGCAGACTATGCGACTATTGACCGCCGCTTTTCCCGAGACTTCCGGTTTCGAGACGGTATTGCGCCGTTCGCAGCATGCACTTGTACTGTTCGGTGATTCGGCACGTGAGGCCGGCGAGCTATTAGTGGCCATGGGAGAACATAGTCCAGCTAGACGGGTTGCCGACCTTATTGCTATTCTGACGGTATTCGAGCAGGCACCAGCGCAGGAAAGCCAGACCGTGGTAACGCCGGAATACAATCCAGTGATTGCGGTTGGCGCGGAGGATGGGATCAACGCCGCCATCACCTATATTTCCACACATCTGGATGAGGTCAGCTTGCAAGGTGCCGCTGATGCGGCGGCGATGAGCGTATCCACCTTTTCTCGCTTCTTCAAGCGAGTTGCCGGCATCGGTTTTGTTGATTTTGTTCGACGGCTTCGAGTGGGGCGTGCTTGTCGTTTGCTGACTTGCACGAACATGCCCATTGCCAAGATTCAACAGTTGAGCGGATATACGAATGCCTCGAATTTCAATCGTCGGTTTCTGGAAGAAACCGGTACGACTCCATCTCAATATCGCCGAGAACATTGATTGCCGCCCCGGTCTGGGCGGTGTCACGGATCCGTGCAAGAAAGTACCATAAGTGGGTTTCTTGGTATCAGATAGGGCCAATGCTGCCGTTTAGGCTTGAAAGTACAACGAAGTGGTTAGATGCGCATAAAGTGCATCGGCTCCAAGGAGGCAGCAATGAATGATAATTCGGTATGGCCGGTAGTGACCGCGGTAATGGTCGTGCTTGCGGTGGCCGTATGCCTGGCCATGGCTGGTGACATCCGGTTTGCCGTGATTGGTGTTCTATGACTGTCTCCATGAGTCCCGAAACCGCTGCCGCCTAGGCGGAAATCAGCCGCGTTCCGCAGCACCGCAGATATCGTCGAGATAATTCTCGGCGAACCGCAACGCGGCACCGATGATGTTCTGATCTTCGGCGCAGTGGCTTTTGCGCAGATTGAAATGGTCGGTGCCGAACGGGCTGCGTGCGATGACGCGCGCCTTCAGATCCTCGATGTCACTGTCTTCAAGATGCTGGGCTGCTTCACCGCCGACAATCACGTCGCCCGCGATGATGGATCGCGCGTTGACGATGGCTTGCGCCACGTAATCCAGCCACTCGTCCATGCGCTCGCGATGATGCCGTTCACCCTGCTCAAGCACGCTGAAGAAGCCGGGAATACTTTCGTAATCCTCGGGCAAGGTCTCCGGCGAGCAGTAGGTGTCCATGCAACCGCGCTGGCCGCAGTAGCATTCGCGGCCGCCCGGCACCAGCGTCATGTGTTCGATGGCGCCGTTGCACTGGTTCGGGCCTTGATGCAGCTTGCCTCCCACGATCACCGCGCCGCCCGGGCGTCGCTCCAGATAGACGCACACCGCATCGGTGAGCGTGGAGTCGAACCAGAGTTCGGCCATGGCTGAGGCATCGGAATCGTGAATCATCATGCACGGGTAATGGACCGACTGGCTGATGGTTTCGAGCGTAAGCCCAGTGTTGCCCATAATGGTGCCGAAGGTGATGGTGGTGGCGTCGGGGGAGAGGATGCCTTGGATGGCGAACGAGACGCCGAGCACCTTGCCGTGCTTCTTTTCGACGTCGGCGGCGAAGTTGTTGATGATGCCGCCGATACGCTGGTAGTAGACGTTGGTGTTGCGGTAAGGCAGGGCATCGTTGCGCTTTTCGATGACGTTGCCGTACAGGTTAATCGCGCACAGGCGCAGTTCGTTGGACCGCATCACTACCCCGATGGCAGTGCGATGATCGGGATTGAACTCATAATTTTGCGCCTTGCGTCCGCCGGTGGAATCCTGCAGTTCGCCTTTGCGGATGAGTCCGTCATCTTCTAGGGCGCGCAGATTTTGGGTGATGGTGGGCAGGCTGAGGCCGAGTTCGCGTTCCAGTTCCTGCTTGGTGACATGGCTATGGCCATACAGATACTGGGTCATGGCACTGCGGTTGTGCGCTTTCACTGCGGTCGATGGCATTGCCCTCATATTTACCCCTTTGTGCGATGAGATATATGCAAGTATATTTTATGAAAGTGGCTTTCATGTGCCTCGACGCGGAGGTTATGAGGCAACGATCGTATATTTGTAGGCGATTCTGGGTACTTTTTAAATCAATTTTCTAGAAATGTGGAGAAGATGAGTGCTTTTGAGAACTTGCTTTAAAAAAGTTCTCGGATTGTGTTGTTTGCGGGCATGTGATATTTGGTAAAAAGTAAACAAAAAGTACCAAATCGCCGAATAGAGTGAGGATTTGTTTGATATTTCGCACAACTCTTAACAAAAATTGTTCAATATCGCACGTGAAACGCCGTCGATTTTGTGCGTGTGCATCGCATCGGACCGTTCGGTATATTGTGACTCAGGTCACATATGCAATGTGACAACGCATCACCGGTCATTTTCGGTTACTGAGGCGGTATCCCGCTGATGCAACTGAGGTGACGAGTCGATGGGCCAGAACTTTGCCATATACCCCAAGAAGATCGAGGAGGACCCCAAGTGGCAGAAGCAAAGAAGAAAGTCGAAGCTGCCAATCCGACCCCAGAAGAGAAGCAGGCCGCAGCTGAGGCCGAGGTTGACGCGCTGGTTGCCCGCGCCAAGAAGGCTCTCGACGAATTCGAGAACCTCGACCAGAAGCAAGTTGATCGTATCGTCGCCAAGGCCTCCATCGCCGCTCTGAACAAGCACCTCGTTCTCGCCAAGATGGCCGTCGACGAGACCGGCCGTGGTCTCGTGGAAGACAAGGCCACCAAGAACATCTTCGCCTGTGAGCACGTCACCAACTACCTGGCCGGCCAGAAGACCGTCGGCATCATCCGCGAAGACGACGTGATGGGCATCGATGAGGTCGCCGAGCCCGTCGGCGTGGTCGCCGGTGTCACCCCGGTTACCAACCCGACCTCCACCACCATCTTCAAGTCCCTCATCGCCCTGAAGACACGCTGCCCGATCGTCTTCGGCTTCCACCCCGGCGCGCAGAAGTGCTCCGTCGAGGCCGCCAAGATCGTGCGCGACGCCGCCATCGAGGCCGGTGCTCCCGAGAACTGTATCCAGTGGATCGAGCACCCGTCCATCCAGGCCACCGGCGCGCTGATGCAGCACCCGGGCGTGGCCACGATCCTCGCCACCGGTGGTCCGGGCATGGTCAAGGCCGCTTACTCCTCCGGCAAGCCCGCCCTCGGCGTGGGTGCCGGCAACGCCCCGGCCTATGTTGATTCCGACGTGGACATCGTGCGTGCCGCCAACGATCTGGTGCTCTCCAAGCACTTCGATTACGGCATGATTTGCGCCACCGAGCAGGCCATCATCGCCCACAAGGACGTCTACGACCAGCTCATCAAGGAGCTCAAGGTCCGTAAGGCCTACTTCGTCAACGCCGAAGAGAAGGCCAAGCTGGAGCAGTACATGTTCGGCTGCATCGCCGGTTCCGGCGTCAAGCCCGTGCTGAACTCCGTGGTGCCGGGCAAGTCCCCGCAGTTCATCGCCAAGGCCGCTGGCTTCGAGATTCCGGCCGACGCCACCATTCTGGCCGCCGAGTGCAAGGAAGTCTCCGACGACGAGCCGCTGACCCACGAGAAGCTCGCTCCGGTGCAGGCCGTGCTCAAGGCCGACAACAAGGAGCAGGCCTTCGAGATGTGCGAGAAGATGCTCAAGCTGGGTGCCGGCCACACCGCCGCCATCCACACCAACAACCAGGAGCTCGTGCGTGAGTACGGCGTCCGTATGCACGCCTGCCGCATCATCTGGAACCAGCCTTCCTCTCTCGGCGGCATCGGTGATATCTACAACGCCATCGCCCCGTCCCTGACCCTGGGCTGCGGCTCCTACGGCGGCAACTCGGTTTCCGGCAACGTGCAGGCCGTGAATCTCGTCAACATCAAGCGCATTGCTCGGAGGAACAACAACATGCAGTGGTTCAAGATCCCGGCCAAGACCTACTTCGAGCCGAACGCCATCAAGTACCTGCGCGACATGTACGGCATCGAGAAGGCCGTCATCGTGTGCGATAAGGTCATGGAGCAGCTCGGCATCGTCGATAAGGTCATCGACCAGCTGCGCGCCCGCTCCAACCGTGTGACCTTCCGCATCATCGACTACGTCGAGCCGGAGCCCTCTGTCGAGACCGTCGAAAAGGGTGCTGAGATGATGCGCGAGGAGTTCGAGCCGGACACGATCATCGCGGTTGGCGGCGGCTCCCCGATGGATGCCTCCAAGATCATGTGGCTGCTCTACGAGCACCCGGAAATCGCCTTCTCCGACGTGCGCGAGAAGTTCTTCGATATCCGTAAGCGCGCCTTCAAGATCCCGCCGCTGGGCAAGAAGGCCAAGCTGGTGTGCATCCCGACCTCCTCTGGCACCGGTTCCGAGGTCACCCCGTTCGCCGTGATCACCGATCACAAGACCGGCTACAAGTACCCGATCACCGACTACGCGCTGACCCCGTCCGTGGCCATCGTGGACCCGGTGCTGGCTCGCACCCAGCCGCGCAAGCTGGCCTCCGACGCCGGCTTCGACGCCCTGACCCACTCGATGGAAGCCTACGTGTCCGTGTACGCGAACGACTTCACCGACGGCATGGCCCTGCACGCGGCCAAGCTCATCTGGGACAACCTGGCTGAGTCCGTCAACGGCGAGCCTGGTCTGGCCAAGACCGACGCTCAGGAGAAGATGCACAACGCCGCCACCATGGCCGGCATGGCATTCGGCTCCGCGTTCCTCGGCATGTGCCACGGCATGGCCCACACCATCGGTGCCCTGTGCCACATCGCCCACGGCCGTACCAACTCCATCCTGCTGCCGTACGTGATTCGCTACAACGGCCAGATTCCTGAGGAGCCCACCTCTTGGCCGAAGTACAACAAGTACATCGCCCCGGAGCGCTACCAGGACATCGCCCGCAACCTCGGCATCGACACCGGCAAGACCCCGGCCGAAGCCGTGGAGAACCTGGCGAAGGCCGTCGAGGACTACCGCGACAACAAGCTCGGTATGAACAAGAGCTTCCAGGATTGCGGCGTGGACGAGGATTACTTCTGGTCCGTGCTCGACCAGATCGGCATGCGCGCCTACGAGGACCAGTGCACCCCGGCCAACCCGCGCATCCCGCTGATCAACGACATGAAGGACATCGCCGTCGGTGCTTACTACGGCGTCTCCCAGGCGGAAGGCCACAAGCTGCGCATCGAGCGCGAGGGTGAGGCCGCCACTGAGGAAGCCTCCGAGCGCTGATTGCAGGCGGTTGGCGGCTGCTGGCACCAGCAGTAGCCACCAACCACCGCGGTGTTGCAGCTTAGTGGCTGCATAGCGCGACACAAGGAGCCCGACCCCATCACAGGGGCCGGGCTCCTTTGCATATGTGGCGCTCCCTCAGCCAGCAGGTACCTCCATGGGGCGGTAACCCACTCATGGGGCGGTAACTTGCCCATGGGGCGGTGAAAACCCCATGGGGCGGTGTACGAAAACGGCTCTATTCTGCGGAAGGTAAAATTTTACCGTCCGCCCCATGGGCCAATTACCGCCCCATGAGGGAATTACCGCCCCATGAGGGAATTACCGCCCCATGGAATCGCTGAGCGTCGCTAAATCGCCGCAATAATGCAGACAAAAGCAATAAAGCTGGCAAACGCCTCGGTAATGCCGGTCACCACGGGCTTCAAGGTTGTGCGCCGTGTAACCACCGGCAACGCAACGGCGCGGGCCAACAGCAGCACAGTCATCGCAATCAGATACGGGCTGCGTCCAGCCGGCACGGCGGCTAGCAGCAATAGCGCCACATGCCATACCCACGAAGCCGCCACATACGAACGCTTCCCGCGTTCCCGGATCATGGTTTTGACCACCAAAACCGACCCATACTGCGTCAGCGCAAACAGCACGGTGGCAATCAGCCCGTTCATGGGCAATGAACCCGCAGGCCACCAGGCGTGAAGGTCGAATATCTGGCTCAAATCTGGCATATTCCGAATCGCGGCGCGTGCGGCGGTGACATCAGCGGCTGCGCACGAGGCATGTGCTGCGTTGATGGGAATAACACATGCCGTCTCAACAGCGTTGCCAAACGACGCGATCACCGTGGCCATGGCCGACGCGGCAATCACCGACACGGCATTGCCCCACAGCGAGCGCTCCTTCCTCAGCCACGAGGACAGCATCGACAGCGCAACCAGCACTATATATAAAGGAGCCCAACGCAGTATGCCGGTATGCGTAATCAGGAATGGCAAGCCGATGACGATGAGCGCTACGGCATAAGTGAGCATCGGCGGCAGATAACGGCGTGAAAAGTGTGCTTTGAACCAGTGCGCGGCGCTGAACTGCACGCAATAGCACACGGCCCACGTCGCCAACAGCCAAAGCGTATCAAGATTAGGTCCGCCGATAAAGAAGCCAGCCGCAGCGGGCAGCATAACCATTACCCATGCGCCAGGTTGGTTGTCGAACCAATCGCGTTTAAGGGTCTTGCGGCGGGAAGTCATATCTGTCATGATATCGCAGCGAATGGTTCTCAATAAGAAAGATGTGAGACCTGCATTGCGACAATCGAACATGGGAAGTGCGAGAAGCCAGTGTTTCCGCCATTATGCAACATGTGCGATTGTTCGGAAATGTTCATTTGGCTCACATTGTGTTTATGCGAGACTAATCTCGTTGAGTATCGCCCTCGGCGCTGGAAATGGCCTCGGCTATCGGATCTTGGCTGAAGTCGTGGTTGCGATAATCAGGGTCGTCCACCGGCAGATGCTGCACCAAGGTATCGAACACCTGACTGTAGATTTTGCCGCGCTCGAGCACCGCATCGAGCACATGGCCGCCGAACGTCTTGTCGTCGGACAGGAAGTGCTCGTGGAATCCGGCCACAGCCGCGCCGTGGAACATCACGGGGGAGAAGTACCCGAGCATGGTGCCCTTGACGTCGTGGCGCAGGAACACGGCCTGCCGGTCGGCCACCTCTACCAGCGTGGGGTAGGGTGCCTGCTGCTTGATGACCGCGCGCGTCTTGATGAAGCTGAACGTGCCGCGCACAATTACCGAAAAGAACGTGTTCGCGCGGCCGTTCGCCTTGACGATCTTTTCGTTGAGCTCTTCTAGGCCGATATCATGACGCTCGCACTGGTACTGGAAGGCCGCGCGATGGCTATTGGCGAATGGCATGGTGAAGTCGTCCGGCACGCGTTCGGCCACACCGGATTGGCCTATCTTGTATGCCACGCCATCCAGGATGATGAGCTCGCCGTCCAAGCCCTCGCCGGTGCCGATGCCGGTGTCGCCATGCTTGAGCAATTCGCCGATGGTGGTGGTGCCTTCCAGCAGCCCCGGCACGAGTAAGGCCAAAGTGCCGTGCTGATATAACACGTTGGCACCGTGCTCACGAATAGGTTTGATGTTCTTTGCCAGTGATTGTGTCACGAGCCTTAAGAGTAATTCGCGTTACCGTCCAACTCAATTAATCAGTCCATATTCGTCAACGTGAGCTGTACCACTATATATAGGTAAGTCTCATGAAGGATGTTGCTAGGCGACACGCGGAGCCGTGAAGGCGGGAGCCCGGTGGGCTCCCGGTAGGCGACGCCGAGCGGCTATGCCGCGAGGTAATACGAACGGCATGAGCGCGACACGCGCGAATTCCTCCGCACTGTCCCACCTCAATGCTTGAATAAACAAGTTGCCTGATTTGGGCTCGCAAATTGGAATTAAAAAAGCGAGCGCGGGCCGGGAGCCACTTCAAGTGAAGTGACAGCCGGAAACCGCGCACTGATGTCGGATGACCGCCAGAGGACGTATGTCCAAGGGAGGCCATGCGCGCCGGTGCCCTAGAAGCAGGTTGGTAAACAGTACAACGAACATCGCTAGAAAGGGCGGACGGCAATGGCGGGACAGAAAATCCGCATCAGGCTTAAGTCCTATGACCACGAGGTCATCGACCAATCGGCGAAGAAGATCGTCGAAACGGTGACGAACGCGGGCGCAACTGTTGTTGGCCCCGTTCCGCTGCCGACCGAGAAGAACGTCTTCTGTGTTATCCGTTCTCCTCACAAGTACAAGGATTCTCGCGAGCACTTCGAGATGCGCACCCACAAGCGCCTCATCGACATCGTGGACCCGACCCCCAAGGCCGTGGACTCCCTGATGCACATCGATCTGCCTGCGGACGTCAACATCGAAATCAAGCTGTAAGGGAGGAGGAAGCATTATGTCTAATCGCAAGGCTCTGCTGGGCAAGAAGCTCGGCATGTCCCAGGTGTGGGATGAGAACGGCTTCTTCGTGCCCGTCACTCTTGTCGACGTGTCCACCAACGTGGTGACCGCTGTGAAGACCGAGGAATCTGACGGCTACAAGGCTGTCCAGCTCGGTTACGGCGCCATCGACCCCACCAAGGTGACCAAGCCGCTGGCTGGCCATTTCGCCAAGGCCGGTGTCACCCCGCGTCGCCACCTCGTCGAGGTGCGCACCGACGACGTCGATCAGTTCGAGGCTGGCCAGGAACTGGCCGCTGACCTGTTCGAAGAGGGTGCTGAGGTCGACGTGACCGGCACCACCAAGGGTAAGGGCTTCGCCGGTACCATCAAGCGTTGGGGCTTCAAGTCCTACCGCCGTACTCACGGTTCTCACAAGAACGAGCGCCGTCCCGGTTCTGTGGGCGCATGCGCCACTCCGAGCCGTATTCTCAAGGGCAAGCGTATGGCCGGCCGCATGGGTCATGTGACCGCCACTACCCAGAACCTGACCATCGTCTCCGCTGATGTCGAGAACGGCATCCTCGCCATCAAGGGCGCCATTCCTGGCCCCAAGGGCGGCATCGTTCTCGTCCGCTCGGCTGTGAAGGGAGCCTGATAAACCATGGCAAACGTTACTCTGAACGTCACCGACGCCAAGGGCCAGGCCACCGGCACCGTTGAAGCTCCTGAGGCTCTCTTCGGCGTTTCCGCCGAGGATGTCCAGGCTCACATCCCGCTGATCCACCAGGTTGTCACCGCTCAGCTCGCCGCTGCTCGTCAGGGCACCCACGCCACCAAGACTCGTGGCATGGTTTCCGGCGGCGGCAAGAAGCCGTGGAAGCAGAAGGGCACCGGTCGTGCTCGTCAGGGCTCCATCCGTGCACCGCAGTGGTACCACGGCGGCACCGTGTTCGGCCCGCAGCCGCGTGACTACTCTCAGCGCACCCCCAAGAAGATGAAGGCCGCAGCTCTGCGCTACGCCCTGTCCGATCGCGCCAACGCCGGTCGCGTTGCCGTGGTGGAGTTCGGTATCACCGAGCCGTCCACCAAGGCCGCTGTCGCCGCCCTGGCCCCGATCACCGCGGACAAGTTCACCACGGTCGTCTTCACTCGCGACAACATCAACGAGTGGCTCTCCGTGCGCAACATCCCGACCGTTCACCCGATTTTCGTCGATCAGCTCAACACGTACGACGTGATTACCTCGCAGTACGTGGTCTTCACCAAGGAAGCCTTCGAGGCTTTCGTGGCTGCCAAGACCGAGCCGAAGGAGGCCTGATTTAGATGGTCGCTATTCACAAGCCCGCTCACGACGTGATTCTTAAGCCCGTCGTCTCCGAGAAGAGCTACGCCGCTTCTGACCGTGGCCAGTACACCTTCGTGGTGGCTCCGGATGCGAACAAGGTGCAGATCAAGCAGGCAATCGAAGAGATCTTCAAGGTCAAGGTGACGAACGTCAACACCCTCAACCGCGCTGGCAAGAAGCAGCGCACTCGCACCGGTTTCGGCCAGCGCGCTTCCCAGAAGCGTGCGATCGTGACCGTCGCCGAGGGCCAGACGATCGACATCTTTGGTAACTGAAGGTTAGCCGAGAAAAGTTAAAGGAAGAACTACATTATGGCTATCCGCGTTTATAAGCCGACGACCGCAGGCCGCCGCAACGCGTCCGTCTCGGATTTCTCCGAGCTGACTCGTTCTACGCCTGAGAAGTCGCTGGTTCGCAAGAAGTCCAAGACCGGCGGTCGTAACTCTTACGGCCGTATCACCTCCCGTCATCGCGGCGGCGGCCACAAGCGTCAGTACCGTCTCATCGATTTCAAGCGTTGGGACAAGGACGGCGTGCCCGCCAAGGTTGCCGAGATCGAGTACGATCCGAACCGCTCCGCCCGTATCGCCCTCCTGCACTTCGCAGATGGCGAGAAGCGCTACATCATCGCGCCGAAGGGCATCAAGCAGGGCGACGTCATCGAGACCGGTGCTCAGGCTGATATCAAGCCGGGCAACAACCTGCCGCTGAAGAACATCCCGACCGGTACCGTGGTTCACGCCATCGAGCTCCGCCCGCTGGGTGGCGCCAAGATCGCTCGTTCCGCTGGTGCTGCCGTTCAGCTCGTCGCCAAGGATGGCGCCTACGCTCAGCTGCGTATGCCGTCCGGCGAAATCCGCAACGTCGACGCGCGCTGCCGCGCTACCGTCGGCGAGGTCGGCAACGAGGACCACGCCAACATTCAGCTCGGCAAGGCTGGCCGCGCCCGCTGGATCGGCCACCGTCCGATCACCCGTGGTGAGTCCATGAACCCGGTCGACCACCCGCACGGCGGTCGTACCCGCGGTGGTAAGCCGCCGGTCTCCCCGTGGGGCAAGGGCGAGGTTCGTACTCGTCGTCCGAAGAAGGCTTCGAACAAGATGATTGTTCGTCGCCGTCCGTCCGGCAAGAACCGCAAGTAAGGGAGTATCGAGAAGATGACTCGTAGCATCAAGAAGGGCCCCTTCGTCGACGCCCACTTGCAGAAGAAAGTCGACGAGCAGAACGAGAAGGGCACCAAGAACGTCATCAAGACGTGGTCCCGTCGTTCGATGATCACCCCTGATTTCATCGGACACACCTTCGCCGTTCATGATGGTCGCAAGCATGTCCCGGTGTTCGTCACCGAGGCCATGGTTGGTCACAAGCTGGGTGAGTTCGCCCCCACGAAGACCTTCAAGGGTCACGTGAAGGACGACAAGAAGGCCCGTCGCTAAGGATAAGGAATAGAACATGGAAGCTAAAGCAATCGCTCGTCACGTCCGCGTGACGCCGCGCAAGGCTCGCCGCATGGTCGACCTCATCCGCGGCAAGAAGGCGACCGAAGCCGTCACCATTTTGAAGTTCGCCCCTCAGGCTGCGGCCCTGCCGGTCCGCAAGACCCTGGAGAGCGCCATCGCCAACGCTCGCGTGAAGGCCGACAAGGCCGGTGAGCCGTTCCGCGAGAACGACCTGTACATCAAGGAGACCTACGTTGACGAAGGTGTGACCCTCAAGCGCTTCCGCGCTCGTGCCCAGGGCCGCGCCGCTCGTATCAACAAGCGCACCTCCCACATCACGGTCGTCGTGGCTAACAAGGAAGGAGCCCGCTAAAGATGGGTCAGAAGATCAATCCGTTTGGCTACCGTCTGGGCATCACTGAGAACCACCGCTCCAAGTGGTTCTCCGACTCCAACAAGGCCGGCGAACGCTACCGCGACTTCGTGCTTGAGGATGATCAGATCCGCAAGGAGATGAGCAAGGACCTCGAGCGCGCTGGCGTGTCCCGCATCGTCATCGAGCGCACCCGCGACCGCGTCCGCGTCGACATTCACACCGCCCGTCCGGGCATCGTGATCGGTCGTCGTGGTGCCGAGGCTGAGCGCGTCCGCGCCAAGCTCGAGAAGCTGACCGGCAAGCAGGTCCAGCTCAACATCTTCGAAGTCAAGAACGCCGCGCTGGACGCCCAGCTCGTCGCTCAGGGCATCGCTGAGCAGCTGACCAACCGCGTCACCTTCCGTCGTGCCATGCGCAAGGCCCAGCAGGACGCCATGCGCGCCGGTGCCAAGGGTATCCGCATCAAGCTCTCCGGCCGCCTCGGCGGTGCGGAAATGAGCCGTTCCGAGTTCTACCGTGAGGGCCGCGTTCCGCTGCAGACCCTCCGCGCCCTCATCGATTACGGCTTCTTCGAGGCCAAGACCACGTACGGCCGTATCGGCGTCAAGGTCTGGATCTACAAGGGCGACATGACCGAATCCGAGTTCGAAGAGCAGCAGGCTCAGCAGAACAACCGTCCGGGCCGTCGTGGTGGCGATCGCCGCCCGCGCCGTGGCAACCGTTCCGCCGCCCCGCAGGCCGCCGAAGCCCCCAAGGCTGAGGCTCCCGCCGAGGCCGCTCCGGCTGCAGAAACGAAGGAGTGAGCAAGAATGCTTATCCCCAAGAGGACTAAGTACCGCAAGCAGCACCGCCCTGTGCGTTCTGGCATGTCCAAGGGCGGCAACGAGATCAACTTCGGTGATTTCGGCATCCAGTCCCTCGCCCCGGCCTACGTGACCAACCGTCAGATCGAAGCCGCGCGTATCGCCATGACCCGCTACATCAAGCGTGGTGGCCGCGTGTGGATCACGATCTTCCCGGATCGTCCGCTGACCAAGCACCCGCTCGGTGCCCGAATGGGTTCCGGTAAGGGTGCCCCGGAGTTCTGGATTGCGAACGTGCGCCCTGGTCGCGTGATGTTCGAAATCGGTGGTGTGTCCGAGGACGTCGCTAAGGAAGCCCTCCGCCGCGCTATCGACAAGCTCCCGATGAAGTGCCGCATTATCGCACGTGAAGGTGGTGATATCTGATGGCAGTCGGTACCGCTGATTACTCCATCAAGAATCTCAACGAGAAGACCAACGCGGAAATCGAAGGCTTCCTGAAGAAGTCCAAGGAAGAGCTGTTCAACCTGCGCTTCCAGCACGCCACCGGTCAGCTCGAGAACACCGCCCGTCTCAAGGCTGTCAAGAGCGATATCGCCCGCATGTACACCGTGCTTCGCGAGCGTGAGCTTGGCATCAGCCAGGAGCCGGCCGCTACCGAATCCAAGGAGAAGTGATTATGGCTGAAGAGCGTAACTTCCGTAAGGTTCGCCGCGGCTACGTCGTGTCCGACAAGATGGACAAGACGATTACCGTCGAGCTCGAGCAGCGTTCGACCCACCCGCTGTACGGCAAGGTCGTTCGTTCCACCAGCAAGGTCAAGGCCCATGATGAACACAACGACGCCCACATTGGCGACCTCGTGAGTATTATGGAAACTCGGCCTCTGAGCAAGACCAAGCGCTGGCGTCTCGAATCCATTATCGAGCGCGCCAAGTAAGTAAAGTTCGGCAAGGCTCGCCATTTACCGGGGCATTATGGGCAACCACGATGCCCCGGTAAATGGGGAGAACCAGCTCGGCTAAGGAGAATCAATGATTCAGCAGGAAACGCGGCTTCATGTCGCCGACAACACGGGTGCGAAGGAACTCCTCGCCATCCGCGTGCTCGGCGGATCGAAGCGACGCTATGCCGGCATCGGCGACGTAATCGTCGCCTCCGTCAAGGACGCCATTCCTGGCGGGTCGGTCAAGAAGGGCGACGTGGTTAAGGCCGTTGTCGTCCGTACCGTCAAGGAATCCCGCCGTGCGGATGGTTCCTACATCAAGTTCGACGAGAACGCCGCCGTCATTCTCGGCTCCGGCCGTGAACCGAAGGGCACTCGTATCTTCGGACCGGTCGGTCGTGAACTGCGCGAGCACAAGTTCATGAAGATCGTGTCCCTCGCCCCGGAGGTGATCTGACATGGCAGCCAAGATCAAGAGCGGCGACCTGGTCAAGGTCATCCGCGGCAAGGACCGCGGCAAGGAAGGCACCGTCAAGCAGGTGCTCTCCAACGATCGACTGATCGTCGAAGGCGTGCAGATCGTCAAGAAGCACGTGCGTGCAACGCAGCAGGGCCAGCAGGCTGGCATCGTCTCCACTGAGGCTCCGATCCATCGCTCCAACGTGATGGTCATCGACCCGGAGACCAAGCAGCCGACCCGCGTTGGCATCACCGTTAAGGAAGAGGCGCGTGACGGCAAGGTGAAGACCGTGCGCGTGCGCGTCGCCAAGAAGTCCGGAAAGGAGCTGGCATGACCGATACTACTGTCGAAGCGCCGGCCACCCCGCGCTTGAAGGTCAAGTACAACGAGCAGATCATTCCTGAGCTCGAGAAGGAGTTCAAGTACTCCAACCCGATGCAGGTTGCCCGTGTCCAGAAGGTCGTCGTCTCCATGGGTGTTGGTGCCGCTGCCCGCGACTCCAAGCTCATCGAAGGTGCCGTCAAGGACCTCACCCTGATCACCGGCCAGAAGCCGAAGATCACCAAGGCCAAGAAGTCCGTCGCGCAGTTCCACCTGCGTGAAGGCCAGGCCATCGGTGCGTACGTCACCCTGCGTGGCGACCGCATGTGGGAGTTCCTGGACCGTCTGCTGACCCTCGCGCTGCCCCGTATCCGCGACTTCCGCGGCATCAACGGCCACCAGTTCGATGGCCAGGGCAACTACAACTTTGGTCTCACCGAGCAGTCCATGTTCCACGAGATCGATCCTGATTCGATCGATCACGTGCGCGGTATGGACATCACTGTGGTGACCTCCACCAAGGACGACAAGGAAGCTTACGCGCTGCTGAAGCACCTCGGCTTCCCCTTCAAGGAGAACTGATATGGCAAAAACCGCTCTGAAGAACAAGGCGGCCGGCAAGCCGAAGTTCAAGGTCCGCGCTTACACGCGCTGCCAGGTCTGCGGTCGTCCTCACTCCGTCTACCGCAAGTTCGGCCTGTGCCGCATCTGCCTTCGTGAGAAGGCTCACCGCGGTGAACTGCCCGGCGTTACGAAGTCCAGTTGGTAAACATCGACGCTGAAGGTCCGCGGCCCGAACGCTTCTAGAAGAAGCGTGAGGGCGGCGGAAACCATAGCGAGAAAGGGCAACAAGCCCAAATGACAATGACAGATCCGATCGCAGACATGCTTACGCGTCTGCGTAATGCGAGCGCGGCCAAGCACGAAACCGTGGATATGCCGTACTCCAAGTTCAAGGCGAACATCGCCGAGATCCTGAAGCGCGAAGGCTACATCAAGGACTTCACCGCTAAGGAAGCCAAGGTCGGCCAGACTCTTGAGGTCACCCTCAAGTACGGTCCGAACGGTGAGCGTTCCATTCAGGGCATCAAGCGCATCTCCAAGCCGGGCCTTCGTCGTTACGCGAAGTCCGACTCCCTGCCGATGCCGCTCGGTGGCCTGGGTATCGCCATCATCTCGACTTCTTCGGGACTGCTGACTCAGAAGGAATGCCTCGACCGAGGCATTGGCGGCGAAATTGTCGCCTTCGTGTGGTGAGAAAGGAGAGCTGAAACATGGCATCGCATATTGGTAAGCTCCCCATCGCCATCCCTGCTGGCGTTGAAGTCAAGATTGAAGGCCAGAACTTCTCCGCCAAGGGCGCCAAGGGTTCTGACTCCTACGTGGTTCCGGAAGGCATCACTGCTGCCGTTGAAGGCAACGAGATCGTCCTGACCGCCGCTGATGACCTGCGTCCGACCCGTGCCAAGCACGGTCTGGCCCGCTCCATCATGGCCGGCATGGTCAAGGGTGTTCACGATGGCTACTCCAAGACTCTTGAGATCGTCGGCACCGGTTACCGCGCCGTCGCCAAGGGCAAGGGCATCGAGTTCTTCCTCGGCTACTCCCACACCATCACCGTCAACCCGCCCGAAGGCATCACCCTGAAGGTGACCGACGCCAACCACGTGGTTGTCGAAGGCACCGACAAGCAGGTCGTGGGCCAGGTTGCCGCCAACATCCGCAAGCTGCGCGCTCCGGAACCCTACAAGGGCAAGGGCATCAAGTATGCCGATGAACGCATCCTGCGCAAGGCTGGAAAGGCTGGTAAGTGATATGAGCGTTGCTATTCTCGGAAAAGGCAAGAAGGTAGCTCTCAAGCGCCGTCACGCGCGTATCCGCAAGCGCATCTCCGGTACCCCCGAGCGTCCGCGCCTGGTGGTCACCCGCTCCAACCGTCACATGGTTGCTCAGGTGGTCGACGATACCAAGGGCATTACCCTGGTGTCCGCCTCCACTCTTCAGGCCGACTTCGCCGGCTTCGAAGGCACCAAGACTGAGGCCGCCAAGAAGGTCGGCGAGCTGATCGCCGAGAAGGCCAAGGCTGCCGGCATCACCGCAGTCGTGTTCGACCGCGGTGGCAACAAGTACACCGGTCGCGTCGCAGCCGTTGCTGATGGCGCCCGCGAGGGAGGTCTTGCACTGTGAGCGACAACGAAACGAAGGAAACCCAAGTGGCTGAAGAAACTCAGAACACTGTGGCGACCGAATCCAACAACGAGGACCGCAAGGGTCGTCGTGGCCAGCGCGGTGAAGGCCGTCGCGGCGAGCGTCGTAACCGTCGTGAAGAAAACCACGGCGACGAGCTGCTCGATCGCGTGGTGACCATCAACCGTGTGTCCAAGACCCACAAGGGTGGCCGTACCTTCAGCTTCGCCGCACTGGTTGTGGTCGGCGACGGCAACGGCACCGTGGGTGTCGGCTACGGCAAGTCCCGTGAAGTCCCGGCCGCCATCGCCAAGGGCCAGCTGGACGCCAAGAAGCACATGTTCTCTGTGCCTCGCGTCCGCGGCACCATCACCCACCCGGTTCAGGGTCACGACGCTGCTGGCACCGTCCTGCTGCGTCCGGCCGCCCCGGGTACCGGTGTAATCGCCGGTGGCTCCGTGCGCGCCGTCATGGAATGCGCAGGCATCACCGACGTCCTGACCAAGTCGATGGGCTCCGCCACCGCCGTTAACGTGGTGCGCGCTACCGTCGACGCCCTCAAGCAGCTCGAAGAGCCCGAGGAGATCGCCGCCCGTCGTGGCCTGGCGCTCGACGAGGTCGCTCCCGATGCTCTGCTGCGCGCCCGTGCCGCCGGCATTGCCGAGGCTCGCAAGGCTCGCGAAGAGGCTGCTGCCGCTAAGGCCGCCGAAGAGAAGGATGGTGAGTGATACTCATGGCTAAGAACCTGAAGATTACCCTGCACCACGGCATCGTGAACCGTACCCCGGCTCAGCGCGCCACCGTCAAGACCCTCGGCCTCAACAAGATCGGTAAGACCGTTGTCCGCGAGGACACCCCGGCCAACCGTGGTCTGGTGAACGCCGTGCGTCACCTGGTCACCGTTGAGGAGGTTGACTGATTATGGCAGATAACGAAATCCTGCAGATGCACGACCTGAAGCCCGCCCCGGGTGCCAAGAAGGACCGCACCCGTGTGGGCCGCGGTGAAGGCTCCAAGGGTAAGACCTCCGGTCGTGGCGCCAAGGGCCAGACGAAGCGTAACCACGTGCGTCCGGGCTTTGAAGGCGGCCAGCTGCCGCTGTACATGCGCCTGCCGAAGCTTCGTGGCTTCAAGAACCCGTTCAAGGTCGAGTTCCAGGTCATCAACATCGCTCGTCTCGTGGAGCTCTTCCCCGAGGGTGGCGAGGTTGCTGTGGCCGACCTGATCGCCAAGGGCGCTGTTCGTGACAACGCTCCGGTGAAGGTTCTGGGCGACGGCGAGACCACCGTGGCTTTCACCCTCAAGGGTGTTAAGGCTTCGGCTTCCGCCAAGTCCAAGATCGAGGCCGCCGGCGGTTCCGTTTCCGAGGACTGATTAGTCCTACGGGAGCGCAATAGGCTGTACAACCCCCGTCCGCCAATAGGTGGACGGGGGTTCCCTTTTCTAAAGAATTGTTGTTCTGAGCGCAGAGAAGCAGTCTCAACACAATGATCGTTTTGAGTATGCTTCCCCCCGTTCAGTACGACGGAGCATAATTCAGGTAACATCCGCGAGACATGAAGTGGCCGAAGTAGGCACTGTAGACTATGCTCGTTCGTTAGTTTGTGTATTTCGCGTGATTGGCGCGCTATCGGGAGGAAATCCAGGTGAGGACACTAATCCAGGCCCTGAAGACCAAAGAGTTGAGGAAGAAGATTCTCTTCGTCCTGTTCATCATCATCGTCTACCGCATCGGCTCGTTCATCCCGACCCCTGGCGTGGACTACAACGTGGTGAACAAGTGCATGGCCACCATCGGCAGCGCCTCCCAGGAGAACTTCATCGGACTGGTGAACCTCTTCTCCGGCGGCGCCATGCTCCAGCTGTCCATCTTCGCGCTGGGCGTCATGCCGTACATCACCGCGTCCATCGTGGTGCAGCTGCTGCGCGTGGTCATCCCCCGCTTCGAGGCCCTGCACAAGGAGGGCCAGTCCGGCGAGGCCAAGCTCACCCAGTACACCCGTTACCTGACCATCGGCCTGGCCGTGCTCCAGTCCACCACCATCCTGGTCACCGCCCGCTCTGGCGCGCTGTTCAACTACCGCTGCGACCAGGTCATCCCGGACGGCTCCGTGTGGAACCTCGTGGTCATGGTCCTCATCATGACCGGCGGCACCGGCCTGATCATGTGGATGGCCGAGCTCGTGACCGACAAGGGCATCGGCCAGGGCATGTCCATCCTGATCTTCATGTCCATCTGCTCCGGCTTCCTGCCGCAGCTGTGGGAGATCGGCTACGGCACCAACGGCAAGAACGGCGACTGGCTGAAGTTCGGCATCGTCGTGGGCGTGCTCGTGGTCATCCTCATCTTCGTCGATTTCGTCGAACTGTGCCAGCGCCGCGTCCCGGTGCAGTACACGCGCCGCATGATCGGCCGTAAGATGTACGGCGGCTCCTCCACCTACCTGCCGCTGAAGATCAACATGTCCGGCGTCATCCCGCCGATCTTCGCCTCCTCGATCCTCGCCATCCCGACCCTGATCGCCCAGTTCGGCAAGTCCGACCAGTCCTGGGTCAAGTGGATCAACGCCAACCTGGCGAACACCACATCCGTGTGGTACATCGCCATGTACGCGCTGATGATCGTGTTCTTCTGCTTCTTCTACACCTCGATCACGTTCAACCCGGACGAGACCGCGGACAACATGAAGCAGTACGGCGGCTTCATCCCCGGCATCCGCGCCGGCAACGCCACCAGCCGCTACCTGACCTACGTGATGAACCGACTCAACACCGTCGGTGCCGTCTACCTGCTGTTCGTGGCCCTGATCCCGACCGTGCTGATCATGGCCCTCGGACTCAACGCCAAGCTGCCGTTCGGCGGCACCACGATCCTGATCATCGCGGGCGTGGGCCTCGACACCCTGCGTCAGGCCAAGGCCCAGACCGAACAGTTCCAGTACACCGGCTTCCTGTTCGAAAACGTGGACCACAAAGAAGGCTGACGCCCGCTTGGCAGCGGCCGCCCGCAATGGGCAGGCGGCCACGCGAGGAGTGGAACAGTCCAGTGGACTGTTCCACGGCGGAGCAATCTTTCTTCCACATATAACTCAATGGCTCCCCTAACCAAGGGAGCCAAAACCGTATTAATAACCGACACAAAAGGAGACCACCATGCGTCTGCTCATCATGGGCCCCCAGGGCGTGGGCAAGGGCACCCAGGCTGCTCTGCTCGCCGAGCACTTCAACATCCCCACCATCTCCACCGGCGATATCTTCCGCTACAACATCAAAAACAAGACCGAACTCGGTCTTGAGGCGATGAGCTACACCGACAAGGGCGAGCTGGTTCCGGACTCCCTGACCAACAAGATCGTCAAGGATCGTCTGGCCAAGGAAGACTGCAAGAACGGCTGGATCCTCGACGGCTACCCGCGTAACGCCGCCCAGGTCACCGCTCTCGACGAGATGCTCGCCGACCTCGACACTCCGCTCGACCACGTGGTGGCCCTCGAAGCCGCCCGCGACGTGCTGCTGGAGCGTATGAAGAAGCGCGCCGCCGAGCAGGGCCGCGCTGACGACACTCCGGAGGCCATCGCCAAGCGCCTGGAGACCTACGAGAAGGAAACCGCTCCGCTGCTCGACATCTACGAATCTCGCGGTCTGCTCGTCGTGGTCAACGGCGTCGGCGACATCGACGAGATCAGCGGCCGTATCATCAGCCACCTCGAGTAGTAGGTTCGGCGGCCCGGCCAACAAGCCGGAGTGATGACGAAATACCACATCAACGTTTCCATACCCCTGTGCGACACGCCGAGTGTTCGTACAGGGGTATGTGCGTATATAGTTGACAGTTGGTGTGTCTTCGGATATGCCATAGTAATCATCCAACGGAATAGGACTAGAGGCACATGGCAAAAGACGGTGTGATTGAAGTCGAAGGACAGGTTGTGGAAGCACTGCCTAACGCGATGTTCCGCGTTGAACTCGAGAACAAGCACATCGTGCTCGCCACGATTTCCGGCAAAATGCGTAAGAACTACATTCGTATTCTGCCGCAGGATCGTGTCGTGCTCGAAATGAGCCCTTACGACCTGAACCGCGGACGCATTACGTACCGTTACAAGTAAAGGTACACAAGAAAAGGATAACCATGAAGGTCAGCCCTAGCGTGAAGAGGATCTGCGAAAACTGCCGCGTGATCCGCCGTCACGGCCGCGTCATGGTGATCTGCGTCAACCCGCGCCACAAGCAGCGTCAGGGCTGAGAGCAGATTCTCCAGCGGCACCAAGTAAATAAGGCACTCTCTCACAGTGCTTCCCGCAAGGGAACGACACTGAACCACGGGTACGTAGGCCCGTGCCGGGTAACCGGGCGAGCGGGTGCAAGACCTACGGCAACAAGAAGGAATCGCAATGGCACGTCTTGCCGGAGTCGACATCCCCAATGAGAAGCGTATCGAGATCGCCCTCACCTACATTTTCGGTGTGGGTCGCACTCGTGCCAAGGAAACGCTTGCCGCGACCGGTATTAGCCCGGACATCCGCGTCAAGGATCTCACCGACGAGCAGCTGATTACGCTGCGTGACTACCTCGAAGCCAACTACAAGATCGAGGGTGACCTGCGTCGTGAAGTCGATGCAGATATTCGTCGCAAGATTCAGATCAACTGCTACCAAGGCCAGCGTCACCGTAAGGGACTTCCTGTGCGCGGTCAGCGCACCAAGACCAATGCTCGCACCCGCAAGGGCCCGAAGCGCACGGTCGCCGGAAAGAAGAAGGCCACCAAGTAGTCGGTGGCATGATTCGGGCCACGGGATGATTTCATCCCATCGCCCGAACGTCAACAACAAAGTTCGTTACTAGGAAACGAGGGTCAATGGCAGCGCCTAAGCAAGCCGCTCGTAAGCCCCGTCGTCGCGACCGCAAGTCGGTCCCGGTCGGCCAGGCTCACATCAAGTCCACTTTCAACAACACGATCATTTCGATCACCGATCCGTCCGGCGCCGTGGTGTCCTGGGCGTCCGGTGGCGATGTCGGCTTCAAGGGCTCCCGTAAGTCCACGCCGTACGCCGCTGGTATGGCTGCCGAGTCCGCCGCCCGCAAGGCGATGGAACACGGCGTCAAGAAGGTCGACGTGTTCGTCAAGGGCCCGGGTTCCGGTCGTGAAACCGCCATCCGTTCCCTGCAGTCTGCGGGCCTCGAAGTTGGTTCCATCACCGACGTCACCCCGCAAGCCCACAACGGCGTTCGTCCTCCGAAGCGTCGTCGCGTCTGAGCACTCAGCAATACCAAATCCATCCAAAACCGCCTGACCGGTGAGTGCACCACCGAGTTCAAGCTGAAAGGATAACCACAGTGCTTATTGCACAGCGTCCGACTCTTACCGAGGAATCTCTGAATCCGCAGCGCTCCCGCTTCACCATCGAGCCGCTCGAGCCTGGCTTCGGCTACACGCTCGGCAACTCGCTGCGTCGCACGCTGCTGAGCTCCATCCCGGGTGCTGCCGTGACCTCCGTGCGTATTTCCGGTGCCCTGCATGAGTTCACCACTCTGCCGGGTGTCCAGGAAGACGTCACCGAGATCCTGCTGAACATCAAGGGCATCGTGCTCACCAGCGAATACGACGAGCCTGTGGTCATGTATCTGCGCAAGAGCGGCAAGGGCGAAGCCGTGGCAGGGGACATCACCCCGCCGGCCGGCGTCACCATTGCCAACCCGGAGCAGCACATCGCTACCCTCGCCGACGACGGCGAACTCGAGATCGAGTTCACTGTCGAGCGTGGCCGTGGCTATGTTCCTGCCCAGATGAACAAGCAGGACAACGATGAGATCGGCCGTATTCCGGTTGATTCCATCTACTCCCCGGTACTCAAGGTGAGCTACAAGGTCGAGGCCACCCGTGTGGAACAGCGCACGGACTTCGACAAGCTCATTCTGGACGTGGAGACCAAGCCCGCCATCTCCCCGCGTGACGCGGTGGCTTCCGCCGGTTCCACCTTGGTGGAGCTCTTCGGCCTGTGCCGTGAGCTCAACGCCCAGGCTGAAGGCGTCGAGGTCGGTCCGGCCCCGGTGGCCGAGGAGACCAACCCCGAGATGGCCGTTCCGATCGAGGACCTCAACCTGACGCAGCGTTCTTACAACTGCCTCAAGCGCGAGGGCATCCACACCATCGGTGAGCTTGTCTCCCACACCGAGCAGGACCTGCTCGACATCCGCAATTTCGGTATGAAGTCAATCGATGAGGTCAAGGAGAAGCTGCAGACCCTGGGCCTGAGCCTCAAGTCCTCGCCGATGGCCTTCGATACCAATAATCTCGAAGGTGGCACGTTCTTCTCGCCGGAAGACGAGTGATCTGCCTCTTTGACCAATCGTTCGTTCACTAGGCAAGCGGATGTTCGGGCATATGCCCACCTGCTTGCCTGAAGAACGGACATATAAGGAGTAAACCCAATGCCTACACCTAAGAAGGGCCCGCGTCTGGCTTCCAGCCCCGCACACGAGCGCCTCATGCTGGCAAACATGGCGACCAGCCTGTTCCAGAACGGCCGCATCACCACCACGCTGCCGAAGGCCAAGCGCCTTCGTCCGCTGGCAGAGCGCCTGATCACCTTCGCCAAGCGCGGTGATCTGCACTCCCGCCGTCGCGTGATGCGCGTCATCCGCAACAAGTCCGTGGTGCACATCCTGTTCACCCAGATTGCCGAGCAGATGGAGCAGCGTGAAGGTGGCTACACCCGTATCGTCAAGATCGCTCCGCGCGTTGGCGATGCCGCTCCGGCCGCTGTGATCGAGCTCGTCACCGAGCCGGTTGCCAAGAAGGCTGTTGTGAAGGAAGCTGAAGCCGCCGCCAAGGTTGCCGAAGAAGAGGCTCCGGCCGTTGAGGCTGAGGCTCCGGTCGAGGAGGCCGCCGCCGTTGAGGCTGAGGCTCCCGTTGACGCCGAGAAGGCCGAGTGAGCTGAATAGCTTTCGCCAAGCTAGCTGAAAGGGCTGGAATCCGTTTGGGTTCCAGCCCTTTTGCATTGTTTCATAGAATCTACAACGTACGTACGGCTCGAATGGCCTCGGCTCTTGCGGCCAGCTGATCATCGGCGGGATATGCGATATGCTCCAAAGTCAGGCCCTGCGGCGCAATCGGCCCGCTTGAGCCTTCACGCACTGGGTCGGCCATTTTACCGGCAAACCACTCCAGTGATTTGCGTCCCGAACCAACTTTGATACATGAGCCGACCAGGGACCGCACCATATTACGGGCAAAGGCATCCGCCACAATCGTGAACACTACCAGGCCGGACTCCAGCGACGGAGTCCGATATGCTTCATGTGATGCCATCTCATCCGGCACCAGGGGAGTGATCGGCGCCCGCCGCCAATAGGCGGTCTTGACTTCACGGATCGTAGTGCCTCCCGGATTCGGAGTGGCGAAGGAGCCAAAATCGTGCAGGCCGATGGTCAATGCGGCTGCGCGGTTCATAAGCTCCAGATCCAGCGCTTCATCCACGGTAAGCACGCATCCACGCAGGCGCGGGTCGATCTCAGACGAACGATCGGCGACCCGATACACATAAGTGCGCTCCAATGCGGAGAACCTGGCATCGAAACCGGCCGGTGCCACGGCAATGCCATGAATGACGATGTCCGGAGGCAGCACGGCCTTGAGTCTGCGGGTCAGCGCCTTGGTGATCGGAATGGTCATGTGCCCTACGCAGCGATTCAGTACCTCATCGGATACATCCAGATGCGCCACTTGGTGGGAGGCGTGCACACCGGTGTCGGTGCGCCCAGCCACCGTCAAGCGTAACGGTTCGGCCGCGTCATCGGCCGGCACCCGCAGCACCTTGTGCAGCGCATCTTCAATGGTGCCTTGCACCGTACGCAGATTGGGCTGTTTGGCCCAGCCATAGAATCCGCCGCCGTCGTAGGCCAAGTCAATGCGCAGTCGTGTCATAGCCATTCATTGTAACGAGTGCGGTCGGCGAGACGAGTGCGATCGGCAAGATGCGCGCGGCCGGCGAAGTGACCTGCCTGTAACATTCTCGCGCGTTTGCTGAAACGGGCCCGACTTAGGTTGTAACCATCAAACCCGGTTGCGGCTTGTGGCGCCAGCGTACGCTCGAACGCCTAACCGCTTGAGGCCACAGAAGCCGCCACAGCAAGGAGCAGGCACGATGATCGAATCCGCAGCACGCAGACTGGCCCATGAACTGGTGAACCGTCGCGAGGCGATCAACCGCGAGCTGTCCCGCAACGGCGTACGCTTCGGCATCTACAAGAACGGCGAATACCATGACCGGCTCTTCCCGTACGATCCCGTGCCGCGCATTATCGAATCCGACGAATACGACGAATTGGAGAAGGGCCTGAAGCAGCGCGTCAACGCCCTGAACGCCTATCTGAAGGACATCTACTCCGACAAGGCCATCATCCATGACGGCGTGGTGCCGGAGGAATACGTATACACCTCGGCCGGCTACTTCCCGCAGGTCAACGGCGTGACCCCTCCCGGCGGCATCTTCGCGCACATCGCCGGCGAGGACCTGGTCCAAGGCGAGGACGGCCGCTGGTGGGTGCTGGAAGACAACCTGCGTATCCCCTCGGGCGCCAGCTACCCGCTGTTCGTGCGCGACATCGAGCGCCGCATCTCCCCACGCCTGTTCCGCGACGTGCACATTCGCGACAATCGCGAATACCCGCGCCTGCTGCGCAAGGCCATGGACTTCGTCTCCACCGAAGGCATCGCCGTGGTGCTGACCCCCGGACGCTACAATTCCGCCTTCTTCGAGCACGCCTATCTGGCGGAGAAGACCGGTGCGGCGTTGGCCTTCCCCGAAGACCTCGAAGTGGTGGACAACAAGGTCTACTTCCTCGACTACGCCGGCAAACGCCACCGCGTGGGCGTGGTCTACCGCCGCCTGTCCGACGAATTCCTCGACCCGTTCGCCTTCAACCCGGATTCGGTGATCGGCGTGCCCGGTATCCTGTCCGCCTACCGCGCGGGCAACGTGGCCATCGTCAACGCGCCGGGCAACGGCGCGGCCGATGACAAGGCCATCTACTACTTCGTGCCGCAGATGATCAAGTACTATCTCGGCGAGGAACCGATTCTCAACAACGCGCCCACGTATATGCCGATGTTCGAGGCCGACCGTAAGGAAGTCCTGAATCGTATGGGCGAGCTGGTCATCAAGGATGTGGCCGAAGCCGGTGGTTACGGCGTGGTGTTCGGTTCGTCGCTGGATGCCGCCGCACGTGAGGAGCTCGCCAACCGGATCAAGGAGGAACCTCGTCGATTCATCGCCCAAGAGGTGATTCAGTTCCGCGATATCGATGTGGTGGACCCGAAGACCGGTGAGATGTCGCCGCGCAAATGCGATTTGCGTGCCTTTGTGGTCACCGGCAAGAATACGCACGTGTGGTATTCGGGCCTGACCCGCTACTCGTCCGTGCCCGGACAGATGATCGTCAACTCCTCCCAGGGCGGCGGCTTCAAGGACACCTGGGTGCTGGCACCCGAATCCGGCGTCGAGCACGAGTACGGTGCCGAAACGTATGTGGCGAACCTGCTGAGCCAGTCCCGCCGCCACTCGTTGTCGCTGGTTACCGCATCCAAGGCAGACAACCTGTATTGGCTGGGTCGGTACACCGAGCGCGCCTTCACCACGCTGAACCAGTTCTTCCCGTTCTACGATCGCGTGATGGACACCGATGTGGATGCCTTCCGTCCGTTCGCTCACGCACTCGACCTGCCCGAAGATTTCGAGGACTTCGACGGGTTCGTGAACAGCTTCTTGTACGACGGGTCCAATCCTGATTCGGTGCGGTCGGCCGTAACCTCCGCATTCAACAACGCCATGATTCTGCGCCCGGAATTGAGCTCGCGTCTGTTGCAGTACGTGGAGTTGGCGATGACCAATATCACCGATGCCGCCAAATACGCGGCCGACGCTGAGGACATCTACAAGCAGCGCGATATTACCGATGACATGCTCGCCTTCTGGGGCGGCATCGAGAATTCGCCGGTCGACCCCACGCTGAAGGCGTTCATCTTCATCGGCAAGTATCTGGAACGCATCGACCTGTACACGCGCTTCGGCCTGACGATGGAGGAGATGGAAGCCCCGCTTAGGAAGCTCGCCTCCTACTCGATGATCCTCGACGGCATGCCGTTGCCCAGTTGCTTCGCCGATGGGCTGAGCTGGCTGGTCGGTCAGCTGCCGTCTCGCGGGTATCAGGAAATCGCCGACCTGCTGAAGAAGTACCTTGACGATTATTCCGGCCGCGTCAGCGCCCTGGCCATCAAAGACATGGGCTCACTGAGCTCCATGAACATGGATGCCAAGCGCCCCTAACCCGACGTTCGCCCTGACAGGTTCAAATGCTATGGTGGTATGGCGAAAAAACCGTGCGCCCGAGTGCCGGCTTATGCGTATCGGCGAATTGCCGAAATATATGCGTGGGCTGTGAGCGCGCGGACCATACCTCAGCCATGGCTGTAGTGTTGTTATCCCGAGAATGTGCCGGTTGCCGGCTCGTGTGTAAGTGCAGGAGACGTTGTGAAAAAACTCGTGTTCGACTATGAGATGAAGCTGTCCTTCAGCGCACCGGTCACCGATCACAGGTTCCAGCTTCGCTGTATTCCCGCCACTGGCCCTCGCCAACAGGTGATTGACGTGGAAGTGAAGATTCAGCCCGAAACCGAACTCGAAACCACCATCGACTCCTTTGGCTCCGTGGTGATGACCGGATTCATCCCCGAGCCGCACGACATATTCAGCTATTCGGTGACCGGCATCGCCTTCGTGGACAATGCGCATATCCATAAGGAAGCCTATAAACCGCTGTACCGATTCAATTCAGCGCTCACCATTCCCGGCCCGACCGTGGAGGCGATGATTGCCGTATGCCGCGAACGCTTGGCTGCGTTGCCTTCCGACGCCACTCCGGTGCAGCAGGCCACTGAAGTGATGGATGAGGTCTACAAGGCGTTTGTGTATACGCCCGGTTCCACCACGATTCGCACCACCGCCGAACAGGCCTTGGCCCAGCGCAAGGGCGTATGCCAGGATTATGCCCATGTGATGCTGTCCGTGTGCCGGCATGTGGGATTGACCGCGCGCTACATTGCCGGCTTGCTTGGGGGAGAGGGCGCGACCCACGCTTGGGTCGAGGTGTATCAGGATGGCCGATGGGTCGGACTGGATCCCACGCATAACCGGTTGGTGGACGACAGCTACATCACCATCGCCCACGGCCGCGATTACCGCGACTGCATGCTCGACATCGGCATCTTCTCCGGCTACAACGTCCAGCAGTCCCAATGGGTCAACGCCTCCGTCCACGAACAGGTGGCGTAAAGGACGAGATCCAAGCTCCCTCTGATGAGCTGAGCCGTGAAGAAAACTCCGGAGGCGTTTTTAGGCGAAGGCGAACGACGGTGAGCAAATAAAATGGCAGCTGGAAAGCTGTCCTTAATTGCGTTCGAGCTGTCGAGCGTAGCGAGACTGAGGGAGAGACCACTCAATGCAGAGTGGCCCCGTCACCGCTTCTACCACCACCAATATTCGGATTTTCGTCGTTGCAACATTCGGATTTTGGTAGTTGGGAGATTCGGATTATTGTAGTTAGAAAGTTCGGGTTTTCGTCGTTGTAACATTCGGATTTTGGTAGTTGAGAAATTCGGATTATTGCGATGGCGGACGTGAAATAACGGGAGGTGCGCGGAATGGCCGATTCTCTGGCGGGCGACATCAAGCCGAAAACCTATCGCCCTCGTATCGTGGATGCACAGATCGAACGATATATGCGCATCTTTGGCGCGGTGGAGATTACCGGCACCAAGTGGTGCGGGAAAACTTGGTCTGCGCGGGCCCATGCAGCCAGCATTACCTATGTGGATCGCAATAACAATTTGGCTGCGGCTAAGGCGGATTCGTCATTGATGCTGTTGGGAGATAGACCTCATGTCGTGGATGAGTGGCAACTCGCCCCAGCTATATGGGATGAAGTCCGTCATCACGTCGACGATGATTCCGCGAATAAAGGTCAGTGGATTCTGACCGGTTCATCCACTCCTCTCAATGAGAATCGGCCGAACCATAGTGGTGCGGGACGAATTGGACGTATCCGTATGAATCCTCTGACTTTATATGAGTCCGGACTCTCGACAGGTGCGGTAAGTCTCAGTGGACTGTTTGAACATAAGTTCGCCGCTGCAAAATCAGAGATAAGCACACAGATGTTGTTGGATGCCGTATGTCGAGGTGGATGGCCGGAGGCGGTGGCTATGCCTGTATCTGACGCACAGATTCTGATTCGGGAATACATGCGACTCACGCTGACTGAGAGTGTGCCCAAGCAAGGCAAGGATCCTGATGTGGCTCGTCGTCTGCTGGATTCGCTTGCGCGCAATATCAGTCAAGCTGTGACATTCAAAACCTTGCGTAAGGATATGTACGGTACTGAAGAAAATCTTGACGATTTCATTTCGGAGAGAACGGTATCCGGGTATACGGCCATGTTCGAGAACATGTTCGTCATCGATCCGATAAAGGGCTGGGTCCCGCCGGCACGGGATCCAAAGCGACTCCAGACCAAGGCGCGTCGGTATTTTGCCGATCCTTCCATTGCGGCGGCAATGTTGGGCATGAGTCCTGCTGCTCTTATCGGCGATTGGCAGACTTTTGGGTTTCTGTTTGAGAATCTATGCATCCGCGATCTGTTGGTGTATGCGAGATCTCTCCTCGATATTGGGATAGAACCGGTTCGGTATTATCATGACGATTCCGGTCTGGAGTGTGATGCCATTATTGAATTGTCCGATGGACGGTGGGGCGGCATCGAGATTAAGTCCAGTGAGGATAAAGTCCCTGAGGCAGCGGCAAATCTATGCAGACTGAAAGGGAAACTGCTGAGAAATCCGAGTGCGCGAACCCGTGAACCGGAGTTCTTGGCGGTGTTGGTGGGGGTCGGCGAGTTCGCGTATCAACGCGATGATGGAGTGTATGTAATTCCTGTCGGAGTGCTTGGCGCGTAAACGCAATGCCAGCGCTTCGGGCGAATTCCGGGATTGTGATCTGACATGTCTCAAGCGGCATGCACTTGAGACTTGCTCAGCGAAACTCCGATTTGCCAGGTCGTCAGAATGTGGCATAATGAACAAGTTGCCATTTTTGGCAGCATGGATAAGTGTCCGAGCGGTCTAAGGAGCACGCCTCGAAAGCGTGTGAGGTGAAAGCCTCCGCGAGTTCGAATCTCGCCTTATCCGCCTTTAGGGTTCCGGGTTTGTCCCGGAACCCTTTTTGTTTCTGCGAAACCTCACCTTTGAAGGGCTATGGGAACAATTCTTCCACATGCGTGGCTTCAAAGGCGTCACCATCGACGGGTTCACCAAAATGCTCGACGAGTACATGGTCTGGTACAGGGACAAGCGCATCAAACTCGAATACGGGATGAGCATCATGGGCAAACGCATCGAGCTCGGGCTCGTCGCCTGAACGTGCGTGCTGTCGTTGCGAACGACCATTCAGACAACGAAGTCCAAAAAACGTCACCGCCCCCCGGCTCTTCTCTTTTCGTGTGCGCCGCTGCAAAAAGCGTTACATATGGAGTATCGAAATTTTCGCTACTCTAGAACAGCTTTTCTATCGGCGTGTTGCTGCCTATATAGCGGAGACGGATGCTGCAGCCATGGATTGGCTGCTGTTTCTTCGATGAGTGCGATTTGTGCATATCGTTGCAATAAAGCCCTTCTAAGGCGGGAAAACAAGATGACGAAAATTTCGCCACGCGCGATGAAGTTTTATTTGCTTTTTTTTTTAAAGCCTTGTACATTGAAGAGCGTACCGATGGATGAAGCGGCAATGGCGACGATGTTGTTGGCAGGCTCATTCAGACGGGTTAGGAGAAAACTATGACAAATGCAACGGCGCAACCGGATACTTCCGTGATGCGCAAGCCGAAGCGCCAATACATAGGCATATTGTATTGTCTTCCATACGTGGTGGTCTTCCTGTTCGGCATGATCGTCCCGATGTTCTACGCGCTTTATCTCAGCTTCTTCAAGCAGTCCCTTCTCGGTGGCACCACATTCGCGGGCTTCGACAACTTCATCCGAGCGTTCAAGGATGAGGCTTTGTGGGGCGGCTTTAAGAACGTGCTGATTTACGCGGCGATCCAGATTCCGATGAATCTGATTCTGTCCCTCGTGGCGGCGCTCGTCTTGGACTCCCAGAGGATCCGCCATATCGCAGTGCCGCGAATCCTGCTGTTCCTGCCTTATGCCGTCCCAGGCGTCATCGCGGCGCTGATGTGGGGATACATTTACGGCGATAAGTATGGTCTTTTTGGACAAATCGCCGGCATGTTTGGCGTAGCGGCTCCTAATATGCTGTCGAAGCAGCTCATGCTGTTTGCCATCGCGAACATCTGCACTTGGTGCTTCCTTGGCTATAACATGCTGATTTATTATTCTGCGCTGATCGGCATTCCGAACGACCTGTACGAATCTGCCCGTATTGACGGCGCTTCGGAGCTGCGCATCGCTTGGTCCGTGAAGATCCCCCAGATTAAGAGCACCATCGTGATGACGGTCCTCTTCTCTGTGATCGGCACGCTCCAGCTGTTCAACGAACCGAACATCTTGCGTACTTCCGCCCCGGACGTGATCAACAGCAGCTATACGCCGAACATCTACACCTACAACCTCGCGTTCAATGGCCAGAACGTCAACTATGCCGCTGCCGTCTCTCTGGTCATCGGCATCATCGTCATGGCCTTGGTAGCCGTCGTTAAGATCATCGGCAACAAGTGGGAGAACAAGTGATGAGTGAAGCAATCGCAAGACCGCGTTCCAAGTCGCTGCAGCGCAGAGACGCCAAACTGGCGCTCAAGGCAAGCGAGCATTACAAGCGCATGCAGCAGCGTGAGCCGGCTCCGAAGCTGACCGGTAGGCAGCGTGTGCTCAACTGGCTGCTGCACATCATCATGGCTGTGATGGTCATCTACTGCCTCGTGCCGCTGCTGTGGGTCATTTTCTCGTCGACCAAGACCAGTGAGGGCATCTTCAGCTCTTTCGGCCTGTGGTTCGATGACAAGAATGTGTTCTGGCAGAACGTGCAGGACACGTTCTCCTACCAGAATGGCGCCTATACCCGCTGGCTGTTCAATACGATCATGTACGCAGTGGTAGCAGGTGTTGGTGCAACCATCATCGCCACTTTCGCCGGGTATGCCATCGCCACCATGCGATTCCCTGGACGTAACGCCCTGCTGGCCGTCACTCTGGCATTCATGTCAATTCCTTCCACGGTAATCACCGTGCCGCTGTTCCTCATGTATTCGAAGATCGGGCTGGTCGGCACTCCATGGGCCGTGATTATTCCGCAGCTGGCCACGCCGTTCGGCCTGTATCTGATGATCATCTATGCGCAGACCTCGATTCCGGTCTCGCTGATCGAAGCCGCGAAACTGGACGGTGCAAACACTTGGACCATCTTCTGGAAGGTCGGTTTCCCGCTGCTGTCTCCAGGTTTCGTCACCGTACTGCTGTTCACGCTGGTCGGTGTCTGGAACAACTACTTCCTGCCGCTGATCATGCTCTCGGACACCAACGACTACCCGTTGACGGTCGGTCTGAACATGTGGCTGAAGATGGGCGCCCAGGGAACTGCCAACGGTCAGGTTCCGAACAACCTCATCATCACTGGCTCGCTTATCGCAGTTGTTCCGTTGATCATCGCATTCATGTTCCTGCAAAAGTACTGGCAGTCTGGCCTCGCGGCCGGCTCTGTCAAGCAGTGAACCCTCGGCCGCACGGTCCCTACGATCACCCATTCGTTGCCTTGGCGACCGTGCGGCATCCGCCCTTTGGGAAAACAACAAAATAGTAATTCATGACACACAAAGGAGTAATCATGAAGAAGAGTATCAGGCTTGTGGCCGCTATCGCGGCGCTGGCAATGACGGCCGGGATTTCGGCATGTGGTTCCAGCACTAATGGGAACCAGGCCAAGAGCGATGTGACCGCGCAGGACGTCGAAAACGCTCTGACCGACACCTCGAAGAACGTCGAACTGACCGTCTGGGCCTATTCCGCCAAGCAGATGGAGCCCACTGTCAAGGCATTCGAGAAGAAGTACCCGCACATCAAAATCAACTTTGTCAACACCGGTGCCGCGGAGGATCATTTCACCAAGTTCCAGAACGTCGTTCAAGCCCAGAAGGATATTCCCGACGTCGTACAGATGAGCGCTAATAAATTCCAGCAGTTCGCGGTTTCGGGTGCATTGCTGAATTTTGCCAACGATAGCATCGAAAAGGCATGGAGCAAGCTATACACCAAGACTGCATGGGCTCAGGTGCATTACGCCGGCGGCCTCTACGGTGCGCCGCAGGACGCCACACCATTGGCCAACTATGTGCGAAAGGATATTCTGGACGAACATAACCTGCAGGTGCCAGAAAGCTGGGAAGACATCTACAGCGAGGGCATTAAGCTCCACAAAGAAGATTCCAACAAATATATGGGAATCCTGGGATCCGACATCTCCTTCTTCACTAACCTCTACCGTTCCGTTGGAGCGCGTCTGTGGAAGGTTAATTCCGTGGACGACGTCGAGCTGACTATGAACAGCGGAAAAGCAAAGGAATTCACGGAATTCCTGCAGAAGTGCCTGAAGGATGGCGTCCTTGAAGGCGGTACCGTCTTCACTGACGAGTTCAACCGTTCGATTAATGACGGTCGTTACGCCACGTTCATCAATGAAAACTGGATGGGCAACACCTACAAGGAGCAGAACCCGAGCCTCAAAGGCAAGATGGTGGTTGCTGCCCCGCCGTCCTGGAAAGGACAGCCTTACCAGTCCTCTTCCGTCGGCTCCATGATGAGCGTCTCCGCGGCTTGCCCGAAGGAGAAGCAGGCGGCGGCTCTCGCGTTCATCAACTGGCTTGATTCCGACAAGGATGCCATCCAGTCATGGCAGGATACCAACAACGGCAACTTCTTCATGGCGGCCTCCGTCTATCAGGACGATGAGAACCAGCGCAATAAGAAGGAGACCGACGGTTACTACGCCAATGATGATGTCAACGCCGTCTACTTCGATTCAATGGACAAGGTCAACACCGATTGGGAGTATCTCCCGTTCATGTCCCAGGTGGAGGTCGTGTTCAACGACGTTATCGTTCCTGAGATGAACGCGAAGGGTGATTTGGTCGGGGCCATGGCCAAGGCGCAGCAGAAGCTCAAGGCATACGCGGAAGACAACGGCTTCAAGGTCACCACCGACGCCGACTGACATCCGGTTGCCCGCCATTGCTAGGGAGGACGGCCAAAGCGGCCGTCCTCCCTTTTTGAGATTAAACCCCGGAACCAACGACGTGGTTTGCGTGTACCTGACGATGTACAAGTTGTCGGCTTCGATAACGTGCCGGAAGCCAAGTACTCGGTGCCGGCGCTGACCACCATTGATCCACATATCGACGATTATGCCAAGCATGCCGTTGACATGCTTATCGACCGCATCGAAGGGTACTCAGGCCCGGCCCGTACGTACACCACCGATTTCACATTGGTGGAACGTGCCTCGACTCGACTTGCTCACTGACAATCCGCATTGGCTTTGTGGACGGTGTGTGCCGCAGCATGCTACGGCGAGCACGTACCTCGATTGAGTTGCGGATGGTGTAGGGTTGTAGCTTTGCATATTGCGTCTGTAGTACTTTTCAGGGTGAGAGTTTTACGAGGTGTGGGGGACGCCACGTGGATTTCGGCGTTTTCTGTCTGCCGTCCCACAGTGTCTCCCCTGGACGACCATGGTTGGTAATGGGAATTGGCGTTATTCTGCGGTTTTAAAGGCCGACGGTGCGGGATGCCGCAGACGGCAAACGATTGATGCTTCTGCTATCCCACGTTTTTGTGGGACGGCACGCAAAAAATGGTCAAACTTCTCTGCCGTCCCACAAGACGAAGATGCATGACTACTTGTCACCGGTGGCTGTCGGATGTGTGGCTTTCATCGACCATCTCTCACATTTTTTTCCCGAAAAATGTGAGAGGCAAACACATAATACGGGGGAAAAAATGTGGGAGTGCGTATTGCGATAATCGTACGACGACATATTCGACGGCTACAGATGAGTGAAAACTACAGATTATTGTCTTGTACTGGTCGTCTTATACGCCACTGCGGGAAAAAGGCATATGCCGCAGTGTGTGTCTACTCGAACAATGCGGCGTCAGTCGCTGGGTAGCCAAGTTGGAACGCGGTGTAGGCGTGCTTGGCGGCCAGTGCGGCGAAGATGAGCAGCGTATCGCTCTCGGTGGAAGATTTCGATTCGGTCACGGCCTTGATCTGCGCTCGGGCGCAGTCCATTTCGATGGCGGCGGCGGTCGGTACGGTTTGGCCACTTGCCTTGTCGGCGATGGTGGTGGGGTTGGCCAGTAGCTGGTCGATGGCATAGACCTTTTGGCGGGGGTCGCTTTGGCCGGAAGAACTGGATTGTGCGCCGGAATCATCAAAATTGCCATTGGCCAGCGACACCAGCTGCTGCCCGGCGGTCTTATGCATATCGCTCAACGCCAACGTAGCCCCAGCGGTCGCTCCTCGTGCGGCCAAGACCTCGATAGCGAATCCGGCGCGATCCTCGGCCACGGCCATCGCATCCAATACCGATCGGTCAACGTTGGCGGACGTGACGCCATCAAGACGCGCCGGCGTCACCTCAGGCGCGGACTGCCCGAATTTATCGGCCAGAAAAGCCAGCCATTGCTTGGTCTGCGCGTCACGTAACGTTCCCTCGGCAAAACGACCCGAACAATACCCGGCAACGTCAATCCAAGCCAGGGGAGCGGCCAGACCGGTGGCATACTGCTCCAATAACGGCGTGCCTTCAGCCGGATGGGTGGCGTAGTCCGCCAACGTCATCGCTTTCTCGCAAGGGCTCATCTGAGCTTCCGCCTCGGCCCGTCCGGCCAGTCGCGGCATCGAACACGCCGAAAGCGAACACAGCATCGCGCTCGCGCATAGTGCGGATGCCAAGCGCCGGGTAAACCGTCCTGAAGAGAAGCGTGTCTGCATGGAAACCTACACTAATAGCTAACTGTGACCACTCATAGGCCATGCGCCACATAACTTCATAGGAGGCACGGATCGATGGAACTGGACCTGACAGGAATACACAAGCTCGCCGCCGAGCAAGGAATCGACCCCGAAACCCTGGATGATGCGCTGGCAGAGGCCCTGCGCCTCGCCTACCTCAAGACCCCGCACGCCGCCAGGCACGCGCGTGTGGAGCTTGACGAACGTTCCGGCAACTTCACCGTCTGGGCCGCCGACGAAATCCCGGTCGAGCCCACCGAGGACGACCCGCACCCCGCTCCCAAGCTGGGCGAGGAATACGACGACACCCCGCGTGACTTCGGCCGTCTCGCCGCCGCCACTGCACGCCAAGTCATCACCCAGCTGTTCCGCCGCGCCGAAGATGAGAAGGTATTCGGCGCGTTCTCCGGTCAGAAGGGCAAGCTCATCACCGGCATCATCCAGCAGGATGCTTCCGACCCCTCCAACGTGCATGTCGCGATGGGCGATGTCGAAGCCATTCTGCCTCGCCGTGAGCAGGTGCCCGGCGAACGTTACCGCCACGGCGAACGCATCCGCGTGTACGTGGTGAACGTGGCCCGTGGCATCAAGGGCCCGGAGATCGTGGTGTCCCGCTCCCACCCGGAGCTGGTCCGCAAGCTGTTCGAGCGTGAAGTGCCGGAACTGGTCTCCGGTGCCGTGTCCATCATGGCCATCGCTCGTGAGGCCGGCGCCCGCACCAAGATCGCGGTCAAGGCCAACACCGATGGCGTGAACCCGAAGGGTGCGCTGATCGGCCCCGGCGGCGCTCGCGTGCGTGCCGTTATGGAGAGCCTTGGCCCGGAGAAGATCGACATCGTCGACTACTCCGACGATCCGGCCAAGTTCGTGGCAGCCGCGCTGTCCCCGGCTGTGGCCACCGGCGTGCAGGTGATCAGCGAGAAGAACAAGACCGCCATCGCTTTCATCCACGACGACCAGCTGTCCCTGGCCATCGGCAAGGAAGGCCAGAACGCACGACTGGCAGCCAAGCTGACCGGCTGGAAGATCGGCATCGAATCCGCCGAGGCTCATGCCAAGAAGGTCGCCGCCGAAAAGGCCGCCCAGGCTGCGGCCGAGGCTGCTGCTCCGGAAGCCGAATAGGCCGCCGGGCTTGAAGGCGAATGATCTTCAGGGCGCATTATTTCCTGATATGAGCCGCGTCAGCAATGGCGCGGCTCGCTGCGTCTACGCTATCCAGCGCTATGAGTATGCTTGATTGGCGTATGTGGGTTGGTGCAGTGTGCGCGAAATCGCCCACACAAGAGACGAGGTAACACGATCATGGTCGCACGATGAGACAGGGTAGGCTTGCCGTCATCACCAACTGACCACGCCCATGCACGCGCGTGGTCACAGAATAGGAGTAATTAGTGGCGAAACCACGCGTATACGAACTGGCTAAGGTTTTGAACGTCGATAGCAAAACCGTGCTTGAGAAGCTTAAGGACATGGGAGAATTCGTCAAGTCCGCTTCTTCTACGATTGAACCGCCGGTAGCCCGGCGTCTGAAGGCAGAGTTCGCCAAGGACAACGCCAAGGGCGATTCCAAGCCCGCATCTTCCGCACAAAAGACTGCTGCCAAGCCCGTGCAACAGCGCCGCCCGGCCGCACCTTCGGCCCCGGCTTCCACTTCATCTTCCGCGCCGACTCCGGCTGCTCCCGCACGTCAGGCATCGCCCGCCTCGGCACATCAGCAGGCTCCGACTCCGGGCGCACCGACACCGCGTCCGCAGGGCGGCGCACGCCCCGGCATGCCGACCCCCGGCCGCCACGGTCAGCACGACAACCGTGAGAATGGTCGTCAGAGTCGCCCGAACGATCGCCGTAACAACGATCGTCGTAACAACCAGGGCCGTCCGAACAATGGCCAGCCGGGGCAGCACCAGAACAACCGCGACAATGCTTCGGCTCCGCGCCCGCACGCTCAGGGCGGCGCCAGTGCCAATGGCGGCAATGCCGCTTCAAACGCGATTCCGCGCCCGCACGCTCAGGGCCCGCGCCCGGGCAACAACCCGTTCTCCCGCAAGCAGGGTATGCACACCCCGACGCCGGGTGATATTCCGCGTCCGCATCCGATGGCTCGTCCGACTGCTGATAGCGGTCGTGGCGGTCGTCCGGGCCGTCCCGGCCAAGGCCAGGGGCAGGGCCGCGGCTTCCGTGGCGGTCGTCCGGGCCAAGGTGGTCAGGGCGGTCCGCGTCCCGGCCAGTGGGGCCACAACCGTCCGGGTCAGGGCGGCGGCTCCCAGGGTGCCGGTCAGGGCGGCGCACGCGGCGGCTTCCGTGGGGGCCAAGGCGGCGGCAATAACTTCCAGGGCGGCGGCGCACCGAGCAACGGTCCCGCACGTGGCGGCGGTCGTGGTGGTCGCGGCGGTGCCGCAGGCGCATTCGGCCGTCAGGGCGGCAAGTCCTCAAAGGCCCGTAAGAACCGTCTGGCAAAGCGTCATGAGTATGAGGAGCTGAAAGCACCGACCATCGGCGGCGTTCGCATCCCCAACGGCAACGGCCAGACCATCCGTCTGCGTCAGGGCGCGTCCCTGGCCGATCTGGCGGAGAAAATCAACGTCAACCAGGCCGCGCTGGTCACCGTGCTCTTCCACCTGGGTCAGATGGCTACCGCCACCCAGTCCTTGGATGAGGAGACCTTCCAGATTCTGGGCGGAGAGATCGGCTGGAACATCCAGCTCGTCTCCGCAGAAGAGGAAGACAAGGAACTGCTCCAGCAGTTCGACATCAACCTTGACGAGGAAGAACTGCAGGATGACGAGGATCTCAAGCCTCGCCCGCCGGTCGTCACCGTCATGGGCCACGTCGACCACGGTAAGACCCGACTGCTGGATACCATCCGCAAGACCAACGTCATCGCACGTGAGGCCGGCGGCATTACCCAGCGCATCGGTGCCTACCAGGTCACCGTGAACCTTGAAGGCGAACCGCGCAAGATCACCTTCCTCGATACCCCTGGCCACGAGGCGTTCACCGCCATGCGTGCCCGTGGTGCCGAGCTCACCGATGTCGCGATCCTCGTGGTCGCCGCCGACGATGGTGTGATGCCCCAGACCGTTGAGGCCATCAACCACGCTCAGGCCGCCAAGGTGCCGATCGTCGTGGCCGTCAACAAGATCGATGTGCCCGGTGCCAACCCGGAGAAGGTCCGCGGCCAGCTCACCGAGTTCGGCCTGGTCCCTGAAGAGTATGGTGGCGACACCATGTTCGTCGACATCTCCGCCAAGCAGAACCTGCACGTCGACAAGCTGCTCGAAGCCGTGCTGCTCACGGCTGACGCTGAGCTGGACCTCCGCGCCAACCCCGACATGGACGCCCGTGGTGCCACCGTCGAAGCCCGACTCGACAAGGGTCGTGGTGCCGTGGCCACTGTGCTGGTTCAGCAGGGTACGCTCCACGTGGGCGATGCCATCGTGGCCGGCACTTCGTACGGCCGCGTGCGTGCCATGCTTGACGAGAACGGTCAGCCGATGGAGGCAGCCGGTCCGTCCACACCTGTTCAGGTGCTGGGCTTGACCTCCGTGCCCACCGCCGGTGACCTCTTCCTGGTCGCCTCTGATGATCGTGCCGCTCGCCAGATTGCCGAGAAGCGTCAGGCCACCGAGCGTGCCGCCCAGCTGGCCAAGCGTCGCAAGGTCGTCTCCCTCGAGGACTTCAAGAAGAAGTTCGCCGAGTCCGAGATCGACATGCTCAATATTGTCATCAAGGGCGATTCGTCCGGTTCGGTCGAGGCGCTCGAGGATTCCTTGATGAAGATCGAGGTGTCCGACGAGGTCGGCATCCAGGTCATCCACCGCGGTGTCGGTGCAATCACCCAGAATGATGTCAACCTGGCCACGGTCGACAAGGCCGTTATCATCGGCTTCAACGTGCGCCCGAACCGTCAGGTGGCGGACCTCGCCGAGCGCGAGGGCGTGGAGATCAAGTACTACTCGGTCATCTACCGTGCGATCGAAGACATCGAGGCATCCCTCAAGGGCATGCTCAAGCCGGAATACGAAGAGGTCGTCACCTCTCACTCCGAGATCCGCGAGATCTTCCGCTCCTCCAAGTTCGGCAACATCGCCGGCGTCATGGTGCAGGACGGCGAGGTCAAGCGTGGTACGAAGTGCCGTATCCTGCGCAACGGCGTGGCCACGGTCAACGACCTCGAGATCTCCTCGCTGCGTCGCTTCAAGGACGACGTTCAGTCCGTCAAGGAAGGCTACGAGGCTGGTATCAACCTCGGCACCTTCAACGACATTGAACTCGGCGACATCATCGAGACCTTCGAGATGCAGGAAGTCGAGCGCAAGTAGTCATTGTTAAGCCCCCTCTGACGAGGGGGCTGTCAGCCGCAGGCTGGCTGGGGGAGAGACATGGTAGTTCCATGATTTTCTCTCCCCCAGCCTCACTGCGTTCGGCAGCCCCTCGTCAGAGGGGGCTCAAGTCTAGAAAAGGAAATTCCTATGGCAGGAACCAACCCGCGCGCCGCACGTATTGCGGCCTTGATTCAGCGTGTCGTCGCCTCCTCCATTGAGCGCGAACTGCATGACAAGCGACTCGCCAGCATCACCGTCACCGAAGTTCGTGTGACCAACGATCTGCAGATCGCCAAGGTCTACTGGACCCAGCTCGGCCACGAAGGCCATGAGGAAGGCGAACGCAAGCGCGCCCAGCAGGCCCTCGATCAGGCCAAGGGCCACCTGCGTTCTCTGGTGGGCCACAAGGCTGGCCTGCGCCTGACTCCGCAGCTCCAATTCGTGTTCGATGAAGTGCCCGGCGAGGCTCACGAGATTGAAGACATTCTCGCCGTGGCCAAGAAGCGTGACGAAGAACTCGCCCGTGTTCGCGCCACCGCCCAGTACGCCGGCGACGCCGATCCGTACAAGCACGACGACGAGCCCAACGACGACTTCGAAGACGACTCTGACGACTTCGACGAGGAATCCAATCCCGACAACGAGTAGTTCCCTCTGACCTCCCTCTGACGAGGGAGGTGTCTCGGCTGTGCCAAGACGGAGGGAGAGACCATACCGAAGGCATGCAACACAAGGGAACACCACATATGCCTCAAACAACCCCCAGCGGCCTACTCATCATCGACAAGCCGCAAGGCGTGACCAGTTTCGACGCCGTTGCCGCCGTGCGCGGCGCGTTGCACATCAAGAAGGTCGGTCACGCCGGCACCCTTGACCCCATGGCCACTGGCACGCTGGTCATCGCCTTCGGCCACGCCACGCGACTGCTCAACGCCATCGTGGCGCATGACAAAACCTACGAGGCCACCATACGCCTCGGCCTGCGCACCACTACCGACGATGCCGAAGGTGAGGTGCTTGTCGATGATGAAGCCCGCTCCCGCTGGCAAACGCTGTCAGCGCAGCTGACCGAGGGTGGCCAGAGCGGCGAACCAACGGCGCTGCCAACTGCCTCATGGCAAGATCTGCTCACTCGCACCATCGCCACCAATTTCACCGGCGATATAGAACAAGTTCCCAATACGTTCTCCGCCATCAAAATCAACGGCCAGCGTGCCTACGACTTGGCTCGCGAAGGCAAGGAGGTGGAACTCAAACCTCGCCCGGTGACCATCAGCGAATTCACCGTGCTGAATATCCGCAGCGGATTCGTAGCAGGGGAGCAGGCCGCTGAACCATTGCGGGAAGACGCGAACACGGGAGCGATTCCCGCACTTGATGTTGACGTGCGGGTCAGCTGTTCATCGGGCACCTATATCCGCGCGCTCGCCCGCGACCTCGGCAATGAACTTGGCGTCGGCGGATACCTGACCCGTTTGCGCCGTACGCGAGTCGGCCGATTCGCGTTGCCGGACGATGCCAGCGGACTTATCGCTCCTGAGGCGATGCTTGACACGCGAACCCATACCGTCACCGCACATACCGATCAGAAGACGTTCACTAATCGGGAAGGGCAAGCCGTCACGCGCAACAAGTGCGTATTGGACACTCCTGAAGGTCTTGCCGGTGACGAGCGCCGCAACTGGCTGCTTGACCATGCCCTCACCATGGAACAGGCCGCTCGAGGTGCGATGCCGGCGCTTGACATCACTCCTGAGGAGGCCAGCGAATTACGCTTCGGCCGCCGTATCGAGCGTGCGATCAGCGAGCCCACTGCCGCCATTGTGCCGCAAACGCATGATGTGGCGGCGATTATCGAGCGTGCCAACGCTCATCAGGCCAAGCCGGTCACCGTATTCCCCCTCGCGTAAAGTAGACGCGGTGAAAAGTGCAGCTTGATACAGGCCGCGCACAACAACGCCTATATTGCACGAATAACATCGCACGGATAAAAGGAACAGCACACTGATGGATATCACGCACCTGACCCCTGACGCCGAAGGCTCGATTGAATGGCCCTCGTTCAGTAACGACAAGAAGGCCGTGGTGACATTGGGCGCATTTGATGGCATGCACTTGGGTCATCAGGCGGTGATCAAGCGCGTGGTGGAACTCGCGCACCAGCATGGTGCTTTTTCCGTGGTGATTCTGTTTGACCCGCGCCCCGCATTCGTGCACGGCTGGGCCGCCTCTCACCATGGCGAGGAACCTGCGGCGCAGAATGTGGATGCCGAAGCGTTGACCAGTGTGGATGATCGACTGCACCGCATGGAACAGTTCGGCGTGGACCATGTGCTGGTCGTGCACTACACGCTGGCCTTCGCAGCCATGTCATACATTTTCTTCCTTGGCCGACTCACCGGCAAGCTGGGCATGCGTACGCTGGTCCTCGGGCAGGATGCCGCCATGGGCAAGGGACGAGAAGGTGATGTGAAGCATATCGCCAATCTTGCCGTCGCCACCGGTGTATTCGAACTTGACGTGGTCGATGACCGTGGCCCGGGCGAAGTGCGTATTCCGCGCGATTTCAAGCCGGAAGCCCCGAGCGGATGGAGAGAGCCCGTCGACCCGCTGGCCAATGCTACCAAGGCCGAGCGCCGCGCATGGAGCAAAAAGAACCAGGCCAAGGCAATGCGCGCATGGAGCTCCACCAATGTGCGCTACCTGCTGGCTCATGGCCGAATCCAGGATGCCAACGCCATTCTGGGTGCTCCGCACGCCATCGAAGGCGAAGTGGTGCACGGTGAGGAGCGCGGCCGCACCATCGGATTCCCCACCGCCAATCTTGGCTCCGACATTGCAGGCTACATTCCGGTCGACGGCGTCTATGCCGGTTGGCTGGTAGATGGTGAAAACCGTTGGCCCGCCGCCATCTCCATTGGCACCAAACCCACCTTCAGCGAGAAAACAGGACTCAACGAACGCGTAGTGGAGGCCTACTGCATCACCGATGAGTGGATTGATCTGTACGGCCATAAGGTTCGCGTTGAATTCATCGGTTTCCTGCGCCCGCAGGTCAAGTTTGATGGCCCCGACCAACTCGTTGACGAACTCAAGCGCAACGTCGAAGAGACCAAGCGTCTTACCGCCTGAGGCATATCTCAGGGCTATTTACGCACTCCCAAGGCGTCTAATGCGTCGGACAATGTGTTGGACTCCACCAGCCGAAGTCCCTCGACATGCACCGGCTTGCGCAGAGGAGGAATGACCGCCGTCGTAAAGCCAAGGCGCGCGGCCTCGCGAAGGCGATATTCCATACGCGGTACCGGGCGAACCTGGCCGGTCAGGGAAATCTCGCCAATGGCACACGCGGCTCGCGCAATGGGTTTTGACGTGGCGGCGCTCGCCAGTGCCGCCACTATCGCCAAGTCGGAACCGGGCTCCTTGGCCTGGCCCCCGGCAATAGTGGAGATATACAGGTCGTTGGACAGCAGGTTGAGCTTGCTGTGGCGGTAGAGCACCGCGACCAGCATGGCGATACGGCTGGGGTCCACGCCATTGACCGCACGTCGAGGTGTGGGCAGCACCGACGTGGTGACCAGAGCCTGTACTTCGATAGGCAGACTGCGATGCCCATCCAGTGTGAACGTCACACAGGTGCCTTCCACGGGTGCCGCGTTGGCCGCATCAGGGCCGTCTCCAGACAGGAACAATCCGGCGGGATCGGTGACCTCTTCGATGCCCTCACCGCTCATGTCGAAACAGCCGACTTCATCGGTCGGACCAAAACGATTCTTCACCGCTCGCAGCATTCTCAGCGCAGTCTCGCTGTCGCCTTCGAATTGACAGACCACATCGACCAGATGCTCCAATGTGCGCGGGCCTGCAATCGAACCGTCCTTGGTCACATGACCAACCAAAAATACTGGAATGTCAAGTGTCTTAGCGGTATCTATCAGCGCGCTTGCCACTTCGCGCACCTGAGTCGAACCGCCGGAAATGCCATCGACCTCCTGCGAGACGATGGTTTGCGCCGAATCCACAATGGCCAAGGCCGGCTTGTTCTGTTCGATCAGCCCCAATACTGTGGACAGGTCGGTGGTGGAGGCCAGTAACAAGTTCGGCTCCACCGCGTTGATGCGGGAAGCGCGCAAACGAACCTGCGCCTGTGATTCCTCGCCGGAAATGTACAGCACGGTGTTGGCGTGCGTTGATGCTGTGTTGTCCTGTGTCGACACCGTGTTTGATGTGCCGCCCTGCGCCCGGCTCGACTGTTGGGCAGACCGCTGACCTGCCCCTCGGAACGTACTGTCCACCGCCACAACGCGCGCGATATTGCCGGCCGTCTGCAACAGCAATGTCGACTTGCCGATACCCGGTTCGCCCGCTATCAGCGTCACTGAACCCGGCACCACGCCACCGCCGAGCACACGGTCGAATTCGGAAAACCCGGTACCGAGCCGCTCGACGCTTTCCGTGCCCACTTCGGTAATCGGACGGGCTGCAGATCTGGCGTTGTTGGCAACCGTAACCGACTGCGTGCGTGATGTTCGGCCGGGAGCGGCCGTACGAGAGCCTGCCGCCGGCCGAGCCTCGTGAAATTCCTCGACCGTGCCCCACTGACCACACTCGGGGCAACGGCCGTACCACTTCGGCCCGTTCCAACCGCATTCGGAACATACATACTGCACACTTGATTTCGCCATGGTCTCACCCTAACCCAAACACCAGCGGACGGTAAATTTTTACCGTTAGTAAGAGTTTCACGCGGCTTGCGCACAACGACTAAGATCACGGCCGTCTAGCGTCACGCGGCTGTGAGAGAATCGGGGCATGACTAATAGTGAGAACTCCTCGACCACACAATCCCATGGCAAGTTGATTGCAGTGGTGGTTGCCGCAGCTGTTGTGATTATCCTGGCAGTGCTTTCGGCCTTTGTGTGGCCGGGTTGGGCCATCCAGAAGAATGATGGCACCTCCACTACCACCCAAAACAGCCAGCAGAAAACCGAATCATCCGAGCCGACCAAGCCGACTATCGACGCCACAGCTTTGCCGGATGATGCCAGTGAGCTGTTGAAGGCCATGCCGGACAGCGTGCTGAATTACGCGCGTACCAAGGCGGTTGCCTCCACGACGTGGAATTCCGCGTCGCCGCTCGAGGGGTACACTCTGACCTACTCCACTGGTGATGCCGCCAAGGATGTCACGCTGGTCGCCGCGCAGTGGTCGTCGGCGGACAATGCCAAGACCCAGTACGATGCGTTGGTCGCTGCGCAGACCGGCGATGAGTCGGCATCCGGCAACGTCAAGGTTTCCGGCAACGTCACGGGCGCGTACGTGGTGAAGGCCGATGCCTCCAACAGCAAGAACGCCGTTGCCATCTGGCAGAACGATACCGTGGTCTTCCAAGCTACCGGTACCAAGGAAGCGGTCGATCGCTTCTATCAGAAGTTCCCGATGTAGTATCTAATATCGGCTGTCAGCTGCTGCACAAACTTATGAACGTTGGGGCACCCGCATTGCTGATGTGGATGCCCCAACTGCGTTCAGGGCATATGCGGACTATCGGCAACATACTGGTTCCCTCTGTCTGGCAACACGTGTATTATGGTGCGAGTTGCAACTTTTACGATTAATCGAAATGGAGGCTTCAGATGGGTTCTGTCATCAAGAAGCGCCGCAAGCGGATGAGCAAGAAGAAGCACCGCAAACTGCTGCGTAAGACCCGCCACCAGCGTAAGTAGTCTTACCTGCAATCAAGGCATTAGAAACCCCGTGATCGTTATGGTCGCGGGGTTTCTCTTTTTGCTTGGCTCTTTGCCTTGTTCGGGCAACAGTAAAGCCCACGCCTGCGATGTGCAGATGCGGGCTTGGAAAAGCTTAGTGATGTGAGACAATCACTTGTTGGCGTTGGTCATCACGCGCGGGCCGTTCGGGTCGCCGACGATGACCTTGTCGACCATGTTGAGGAACAGGCCGTGCTCCACCACGCCGACCGTGTTGATCAGGTCTTCGGCCAGCTCCTGCGGGTGATCGATGCGCTCCAGGTGCAGGTCCACCACGAAGTTGTTCTCGTCGGTGCGCACTTCCTTGCCGTCGGCGTCAAGACGAAGCACCGGCTTGTAGCCGCAGGCCTCGAACTTCTTGATGACGTGGCCAGCGCCGAACGGAATGACCTCGACCGGCAGCGGGAACTTGCCGATGGTGTCCACAACCTTGGACTCGTCCACAATCCACACGATCTGGTTGGAGTTGGTGGCCACGATCTTCTCCCACAGCAGAGCAGCGCCGCCGCCCTTGATGCCGTTGAAGTTCTTGTCGACTTCGTCGGCACCGTCAATGGTCACGTCGATGTGGTCCACGTCGTCGATGTCCACGATCTTGATGCCGTAGCTCTCGGCCTGGGCCTGCGTGCGGCGGGAAGTGGTCACGCCAGTGAACTCAAGACCTTCCTCCTGATGACGGCGGCCGAGCTCGTCCACCAGGAACTTCACGGTCGAACCAGTGCCGAGGCCTGCGATCATGCCGTTTTCAACGAGCTTGGCGGCTTCGATGCCGGCCGCCTTCTTCAGCGCATCCTGCTGTGCCTTATCCATGGTTTCTCCTTTGCCATCCTTGCCTCCGCCGCACGGATCAACGGCGTGAAGCCTTATCTCCTATCCTAACGCGAATGAGCGATTTTGTGCCATCGTGTCCGATTGCGGTACATATTCGTGTGTTTGGGTGTTAGTGTCGTATGAATGGTGCGTTGGTGATGGTCAGGTTGCCGTCGCCGTCCACATAGCCTTCGATTTCGATGCTGCCTTTGATCGGCATCGGCTGCCCGTTGAAATACGGGCTCGTTTTCGGCGCGGGGGAGAAGGTCAGCGTACCGGATACCGTCAGCCCACTGGGTTTTGCGGGGTGTACGGGGTGCGCTGATTGTACAGGTTGCGCTGATTGTGCCGCTAAGGGGGACGAAGACTTGGTCTCTGGCCTTGTGACATCCGTCGGATCCGTCGCCGCAGCCGGTTTGCGCAAACTTGCCGCATCTGCCTTGCCGTCCAATACCAACTGCACGTCTGGAGGCACATCGGTGCCATGTGCGTATTCGGAGCCCAGCAGCGACTGCCAGCCTTCAATCGGCAGATAGCCATCGCGCGCACCTGAACGGCAATCGCCCGCATAGGTGCGCGCCAGTTCATCGACCAACTCATTGCCCTCGTTGCCGGCGTGACCTTTGACCCATCGGAAATCCACCGGGCCAGGGCGTTGCGAGATTTCACGGTCGATCGCCTGAATAAGCTCTTTGTTCTTCACAGGCTTTTTCTGCGAATTTCTCCAGCCGTTCTTCTTCCAGCCTTTGACCCACTTGGTCGAGCAATTGATGGCGTACTGTGAATCCGACTCGATGAGCAATGGCTCGGGGCCCGGATGCGCTCGCAAAGCTTCCAACACTGCGCACAGTTCGCCAATCTGGTTGGTGCCGTTGGTCGCGCCGCCGGCGTCGTAGCCGTGGTCGTCGTGCTTATGGCCGGGCTTGCCGCCGGTGTTCGGCTCATGATCGGCCCAGGCCCAGCCCATTGGCCCGTTTGGATTCCCTAATGCGGAACCGTCTGTGGATACTGTGATAGTCATGTTCTCCACCCTAACGCAAGCTGTGCAATCTCTTGCTGAAGTGGGGTTGCCCAGTGCGAGGCAAAACAACGTAGTGAAGAGTGTGAATAACATCACACCTATTGACTTTGCTTGAAAAACATGCCATCGCGCGTGAATAGTGAGCGCCCACAAGAAAAACAAGACATTTCCTCTCTGCGGGTGAGGTCGGCGACAATGGTGCATCCGGTATCTGAAATGAGAATAAGGGACTGTGCAAAACCAGTGACGGCAACGTCGAAATCCTCAAACCAGAGGCGGACAGCGATGGTTCGACCTCCACGGCCGCATCCAAGGGCACCATGCTTATCGCAGACAACGCCAAAGCCGTGGCACTCGGTTCAGACGGCGTGGCCTTGGCTTCGGGCCTGCCACTCGGTCTTGGCTGGTTCATCCGACACCGCTTGGGATTGGAGGCCTCCGACATTCTGGACCGTAAGCTCGGCTTGAAGTAACGGCTGGTTCGGATGTAATTGCTGTCACGTACGTATCATGACAACAGCGCGAAGGTCCTCATCGGTTTACATCGATGAGGACCTTCGCGCGCATTAGGGGAGTCTGTTGCGGGTCGCGCTACGCGGGCGTGCTATGCGGACAAACTACGCGAACAAGTCGTTCAGTGCCTCGGCAATCGTCGGATGCGTGAACACCATATCGCGCAACGTGCTGGCCGGCGCGTCAAGATCCATCGCCAACTTGACGATATTGATCACCTCGTGCGACTCGACGGAAAGCAGCATCGCACCCAGAATGCGGCCAGTATTGCGTTCCACAATCGCCTTCATCAGACCATCCGGTCGCCGCATTACCTGGGCCTTCGGCACAGCGGCCACCGGCAATCGCTTGACCACATAATCCAATCCGGCCGCCTTCGCCTCGCGCTCATTCAATCCCACGCGAGAGTAAGGCGTGGCGAGGAATGTGCTCGACGGCACATGCTTGCGGTCCTTCACCGTGTACGGACGGGCGGAACCATTGAGCTGCGACCACACCACGCGATAGTCGTCCAGCGAAATGTACGTGTGCTGCGGGCCGCCGTTCACATCGCCCAGAGCCCAAATGTCGGCTGCTGTGGTGCGCAGAAGCTCGTCGACTTTCACAGCACCGCGTTCGGTGAGCTCCACGCCGGCCGCCTCAAGATGCAGTCCCTCGACGTTCGGCGTACGTCCGGTGGCCACCAGTACCGCGTCGGTGGTCAGGCAGAATCGGGCTTCAGCCGGCTCGGCGAACCGCGGCTCGCCATCGTCTGATGGTTTCGTTTGAACGTGTGACATCGTGGCGTGATCGGTCGGGTTGCTAGTGGGGCTGGTGGTTGTTGCAGTGTCGGTGGTGCCGGTGGCGTCGGTGATATCGGTATGAGCGTTCCCGGTGCCGGCGGGGGTGGAATCGCAAGCTTGCGATGCACCGCGAGTCATACCCTTCACCGCAACGGACAACCTGACGCCGCCGTCAGCAGCAGGCGCGATGGCCTTGGTATCCGCGTTGAACAGGAACTTGACGCCCTGCGCTTCCAGCTGTGCGCGAATCGCGGCCGCCACATCCGCATCCTCGCGCGGCAGGAACTCGGCATTGTGCTGCAGCACGGTAACCGACGTGCCGAAATCGGCAAACATCGAGGCAAACTCAAGTCCAATGAATCCTGAACCGATAATCACCAGTCGCTGCGGCATATCGTCGAGATCCATCAGTCCAGTGCTGGTGTAGACGCCGGGCGTAGTGCGGATACCGGGAATATCCGGAATGCGCGGCGTGGCGCCGGTATTGATGAAGATCTTGCTGGCGGTCACGGCGACCGGGCCCTCAGCGGTGGCGATTTCCACGCTATGAGGGCCGGTGAAGTGAGCGCGGCCGGTGATTACGGTGATGTTGTCTTGGTCGGCGAGCTTGTGATAGTTCTTGTCGCGCAGCATCGAAGTGACGCGGCGCTTCTCCTGGATAGCAGCCTCGAACGCTGCTTCGCGGGTTTCGGGAGTACTGTTCGCGCCATCCCGCCGCGCCTGTTCGGCGGACAAAATCAGTGACTTGGACGGCAAGCATCCGATATTGATGCAGGTGCCGCCGTACATGTTGGCGCTTGCCTCGGCGACGACGACCTTGCGGCCGGCTGCGCTGAGCTTGGCGGCCAAGGTTTTGCCGCCCTTGCCGAATCCGATGATCAGGGCGTCGGTGGTGATAGTGGGGGAGGTGCTGGGCATGCTGATGGCATTGGGTGTGCTGGTGGACATGGTTACTTCCTTACGTATTCGAGTGGTAAGAGTGTGTTGTGCTGATGTGTTGTGCGCCGTGCTGTGCCGATTTTCTTCTTTGACTGCCGAAGCGTTGTCGACTGATGCTGGCTAGGGGAGATGCGCGGGATTATTGGCCTTTGTGCTCGCTGAATATCTGTTCGGTGATGTCGTGGATGGTGGTGTGTTCGAGTTGTTCGAGGCAAGTGCGGTTGAGCCCGGCATAGATGTCATCCATCACTGCGCCCATTGAAGATGACACCAAGCAATCCTCTTGTACGTCGCCCGGTGTCCAGTTCACTTCCACAAAAGTGGTGCCGGCGGCTTCCGCTACCGCGCGCAAAGTGATTTCGGCGGCGGGCCGGGCCAGAGCGTACCCGCCTTCAGCACCCTCTTTAGTGGCGATGAGTCCGGCTGAGGCGAGCGGTCGCATTACTTTGCGCACGCGCGCCGCATTGGTGCATATGTTCTCGGCCAGGATATGACTGGGCAGGTGTGTGGCGCGATGGTCAAGGTAGACCAATGCGTGCACTGCCAGTGAATGGTCACCGTTCATGAAACGACCTCCTTGCCGAGTCGATACTGTAACTATAATGTGTACAGTTATGATACTGTAATCATATCAGATGCAGTTAGTGTGTCAAATCAGGGTTGAAGAGGTGGATAACTATGTGTATAAGTGAGGTGTCTACATGGTTATCCACAATAGATGTGCGTAAGTGAAGCTAGGACCACATACCTCGGATCGGCTTCCGTTTCCGCACCCACTACCCATATGGTGGTGTCATGAACAGCATGACCGACGGCATCACCAACTATGGAGCTCTGCCAGACTCTATGTACGATCCGCCTCCGGAAGAATCGGAGGCAGTTTTTGTTCCGCCCGAATTTGCGGGGTCATTTTCTGCTGATTCGAAATACCCGACTTCTCGCGACTCGTCATCGCCAAACAGTGGTGCACATGATTCTGCGGCGGCACTGACCATGAGCGAAAGCCTTGCTCAGCGCAAACGCGACATGGTCGCACGCTGCACTGAGGAAGCGAAACGGGCGGGCAAGAAGCTGCTTTTCGGCATGACCACTTCCCTCGCTCTGCAATCCGTACCGATTCCCGCCGATTGCGACCTCGACTCGGCCAAGCTGCACACTGTATCCAGCGTTAAGAGCAAGCGGTTTCGTACACGCCATGCACCACTGCAAACGCATATTTGGAAACATGCGGCTAAAGCCGCCAATGTGGAAATGAACCAACACGTGTTTGCGCTGGACCTGTTTCACGTATGGGCTCAACTTGCCCCGTATGTTTCTTTTGAGTCTCTGATTGTGCTCGGGGATGCCGTCATCACTGCTACGAGCAAACAGCCAGTATTGGCTAAGGATCGTGATGCTGCTGCAATCTATCAGGATCTGGTGAAGTTCGTGGAGCAATTTACCCGATTCAGAGGGCGCCCGTCCTGCGTTCGAGCATTGCCTCTGATATCACCTGGTGCTGATTCGCCCAAAGAATCAGAAGAACGACTCTCTCTGGTAGCGCATGGGATTCCACAGCCGGTTGCGAACTATGTGGTGCCGGACGCGGCTTTTGCATCTGGAGCTCCCATAACGTTGGACTTAGCGTGGCCAGAGTTCAAGGTCGCTGTTGAATATGATGGCGATCATCATCGTACGAGTAAGACTCAATGGCGCCGTGACCAAGAGAAAAGGGGTGTGCTGGTCGGGCGGAGATGGCTGGTCTTCGTCGCCACGGCGGCAAGTATCGCTAACGAGGATGCTCGTGCTGAATTCGCTTTCAACGTGGCGAGGGCGCTTGCTTCGCGCGGTGCCGTATTCGAGTTTCATGTAGTTGCCATGTCTCTTGAAGAGTTGGCGCAGAGCCTGCTGTGACCATGATGTTCGAAACGGACTGATGTAAAGGCAATATTTGTACGAGCTGTTGTTGTGGTGTGTGCTTGATATTGCATGCCGTTCGATTGCGATGCCTCGTAGTGATGGATTTCGTGAATGACTAGTGTTCGATTGTGGAGGGAAATATGTCATAGTGGTCGATTGGGGGTGTTGTCGGTGCATTGAGCGTGGATTTGCGCCAATGGGTGTGGGACGCTACGCGTGTTTTGCCGATTTTTGCGTGGCGTCCCACGGCCCCTCGGGTAATGGCTGTGACGGGTGTGGCAGGAATGGCGTCTTTCCGGGGTTTCCAGTTTGAGTGTGTGGGATGGGGGAAATGTAAAACGATTGACTTAGCTGTTGTCCCACGCTTTTGTGGGATGGCAACTCTGGAATGGGCAAATTCGTCGTGGCGTCCCACAACGATGTTAAAACTCGACCATGATGCAAGCCGACCGAACGCTTCGGTGGTCATCTGGCCGCTGTGACCCCACAATGATGATGGGAAACTCGGTCATAATGTAGGCAGTCGAACGTTTCGCGGTCATATGGCCGTCCTGCCCTGCAGTGATGTTGAGAAAATGCAGTCATGGTGCATGAGGAGAACCGTTGACCTGCGTGTTTCAGTGGTCGAAAAAATAAGGCTCTGCAGTGGATTGTATGAATCCAATGCAGAGCCTTATTGGTTGCTGTGAACGCGACTAACGCAGCGATTTCACTCGCTCAGGGCCTTGTCGACCACGACGGTGGCCTCGTCGAGCACCTTGTCCAGAGCCTCGGGGGAGACGAAGGACTCGGCGTACACCTTGTAGATGTTCTCGGTACCGGAGGGACGGGCGGCGAACCAGTTGTCCTTGGTGGTGACCTTCAGACCGCCGATCTTGGCGTGGTTGCCCGGTGCCTCGGTCAGCTTGGCGTTGATGTCTTCGCCAGCCAGGGTGGAGGCGGCCACATCATCACCGGTCAGTTTGGCGAACTTGGCCTTCTGCTCCAGCGTGGTCGGGGTGTCGACGCGCTTGTACCAGGACTCGCCGAAGCGCTCGACTTGCTCCTGGTGAAGCTGGGCCGGGTTCTTGCCGGTCTTGGCGGTGATCTCAGCGGCCAGCAGGTCGGGGATCAGACCATCCTTATCGGTGGTCCACACGCGGCCGTCCTTGCGCAGGAAGCTCATGCCGGAGCTTTCCTCGCCGCCGAAAGCGACTTCGCCGCTGAACAGCGGGTCCACGAACCACTTGAAGCCCACCGGCACTTCGATGACCTTCGCGTCGATCGATGCGGCCACGCGGTCGATCAGGGAAGAGGAGACCAGCGTCTTGCCCACGGCCGCACCCTCAGGCCAGCCCGGACGGTTGCCGCCGAACAGGTATTCCACACACACGGCGATGTAGTGGTTCGGGTTCATCACGCCCCAGTTCGGGCAGACGATGCCGTGACGGTCGGCGTCCGGGTCGGTGCCGCCGACCAGATCGTACTTGTCCCAAGCGCCGGCGTTGAGCTCGTCGACCAGGCCCTTCATGGCGTACGGGGAAGACGGGTCCATGCGGATCTTGCCGTCGTGGTCGATGGTCATGAAGCGCCAGGTCGGGTCGACCTCAGGACGCACCACGCCGATGTTCAGGCCGTACTTCTCGTTGATGAGCGGCCAGTAGTTCACGGAAGCGCCGCCGAGCGGATCGATGCCCAGGCGCACGCCGGAGTTGCGGATCACGTCGAAGTCGATGACGTTCTCCAGGTCGTCCACGTAGTGCTCGCGGAAGTCGAAGCCCTCGACGTACTCGGACTTGATGGCCTCCTCGTAGGGCACACGCTTGATGGACTTGAAGTCGCCGAGCAGCTCGTTGGCGCGAGCGGCGATGGCGTTGGTGGTCTCGGCCGGAGCCGGGCCGCCGGTGACGGGGTCGTACTTGAAGCCGCCGTCGGTGGGCGGGTTGTGGGACGGCGTGACGACGATGCCGTCGGCGAGGCCCTCGCCCTCGAAGCGCTGGGTGCCGTCGGCCGCACGGTTGTGGGTCAGGATGGCCTGGGAGACCACCGGGGTGGGCACGAAGTCGTCACGGGAGTCGACGCGCACGTGCACGCCGTTGGCGACGAGCACCTCGATGGCGGTCTTCTTGGCCGGGCCGGACAGCGCGTGGGTGTCGGAGCCGAGGTACAGCGGGCCGGTGACGCCGGCCTTCTTGCGGTATTCGGCGATGGCCTGGGAGATGGCGATGATGTGGGCCTCGTTGAACGAGGTCTTCAGGGACGATCCGCGGTGGCCGGAGGTGCCGAAGATGACACGCTGCTCGGGGACTTCCGGATCGGGGACGAGGTCATAGTATTTGCCGATAACCTCATCGACATTAATCAGATCTGCTGGGGTGGCGGGCTGACCCGCATTGTTTGCTACCATACTTTCATTCTGCCACGTTTTTTGCCGTCTGGGGCAAGATTATGTTAAAAGTTGTCAACTTTTGTGCGAATAAGTGTATGACGGTGGCGCGCGTCTGGCACAAAGAGCCTAAGCGTGGGCTTGCGTGCCGTCTCATTGCGGATGCATCGTCCAAGAAAGACACGCCGGATGTTCATCGCTGATTAAAGCCTGTTCTTCCTTACTCTCGTCTTATGTTTCGAGGTATAGGCAGGCTCTGACCATATGTGTGATTTGCCGGATTGTTTTCAGCTCGTTATAATCGCTGTTCAGTCAGTAATTAGCAGGGTTGCTACTCGAATGTTGAGGCAAGACCTGAGATGTTGACGTAGTCATGTGTATTCATGATGGCGTCCACATCTCAGGTCTTTTCTGTTATTTGGCGTGACTGCCGGTTCCTGGAACGCAGATGCTCAGGAACAGGGTGGTTCCTCTGGTAGGCGCTGGCTTAACCGTGGAAAAGGAATGGAGTAAGAGATGTCGCATCAAGACGATATCAAGGCGATCGTCACTAGTGTCGGTGGCGCGGCCAACATCAAGTCGCTGACGCATTGCGCCACGCGACTGCGTTTTGAACTCAATGACGCCGGCAAGGTTGACAACGCCACGCTCGACGCCAACAAGCTCGTGCTGGGCGCCGTGCCGCAGTCCGGCGACCGATACCAGGTCGTTATCGGCGGTCAGGTCGCCTCCGTGTATGAGCAGATCATGCACCTGCCCGAGATGGCTGGTCTCGGCGCCGGCACCGTCGACGACAATGCCGATGAGCCGACCGATGCGGAGGTCAAGGCCGCCGCTCGTTCCAAGGCCCGCGGCAAGGTCGCATGGCTCGATAGCTTCTTCGAATACCTGGCCGACTCCTTCCGCCCGATTCTGGGTGTGTTGCTTGGCGCGTCCATCATCATCGCACTGGTCAACCTGTGCATTTCCCTGGGCTTGATTCCGAACGACACCGCCACCACTGGCCTGGTGTTCGTGCAGGCCATCTGGAAGGGTGTGTTCTACTTCCTGCCGATTATGGTCGCCTACAATGCCGCCAACAAGCTCAAAGTGGATCCGTGGCTGGGCGGCGCAATCATGGGCATGCTCATGACCCCGCAGTTCGCCTCCCTGGCTGACACCAAGACCTGGGGCGACGCCGTCAAGTGTGTGGAGAACACCACGCTGGGCACCTCCTCCTGCACCGCCACGGTGTTCGGCTTGCCGATGCAGCTGTCCGACTACTCCGGCAACGTGTTCGTGCCGCTGCTGATGGTCGCCGTGCTCGCGGTCGTGTACCACGGTCTGAAGAAGATCATTCCGGACAGCGTCCAGATGGTCTTCCTGCCCTTCTTCTCCATGATCATCGTCGGTGCGCTCACCGCTTTCATCATCGGACCTATCGGTGTGTGGGCCGGCAACGGCCTCGGCGCCGGACTCGCCTGGATGAACACACACGCTCCGTTCATCTTCGCCATCGCAATCCCGCTGCTGTACCCGTTCCTGGTGCCGCTGGGTCTGCACTGGCCGCTGAACGCTCTGATGATCATGAACATCAACACCCTGGGCTACGACTTCATTCAGGGCCCGATGGGCGTGTGGAACTTCGCCTGCTTCGGTGCCACTGCCGGTGTGCTGTTCCTCTCCATCCGTGACAAGGATAAGGACATGCGCCAGACCTCCGTCGGTGCTCTTGCCGCCGGCCTGCTCGGTGGCGTTTCCGAGCCGAGCCTTTACGGCATCCACCTGCGTTACAAGCTCATTTACTCCCGTATGCTGGTCGGCTGCGGCGTGGGCGGCGTCGTAATCGCCGTCATGGGCTGGCTCTTCCCGGCCACCGTCGCCTCCGGCGAGACCGTGCACGGCGTGACCACTACTGCATTCGCCTTCACCTCGCTGCTCACCGTGCCGGTGTTCAACCAGATGTGGGTTTACGGCGTCTCCATCGCAGTGTCGTTCGTCACCGCCATGATTATGATTATCATGCTTGACTACCGCACTCCGGAGCAGAAAGCCGAAGCCAAGGCCCGTGCCGCGGCTCAGTCCGCCAAGGCTGTGAACGGTGGTGACGCCACCACCGCTACCGCAACCGCCGCTGTTGCCGTTGCCGATGCTCCGGCTGCCGCTGCGACCGCCACTTCCGCCGTGTTCGCTCCGATTGCGGGCCACGTGGTATCCCTTGACGATGCCGGCGATCCGGTGTTCGCTTCTCGTGCCCTCGGCGAGGGCGTGGGCATCGAGCCGGTTGACGGCACGGTTAAGGCTCCGGTGTCCGGTGTGCTGCAGACCGTTGCTGAGACTGGCCATGCGTTTGGTCTCAAGACCGACGATGGCATTGAAGTGCTGGTACACGTCGGCATTGATACGGTTAAGATGAATGGCAATGGTTTCGTGGTGAATGTGGCCAAGGGTGACCGAGTGAATGCCGGTGACCTGTTGGCGACTGTCGATCTCGACGAAGTCAAGAAGGCTGGATTCAGCACCACTACGCTGGTTACGGTACTGAACACCGCAGCGCTCAAGTCCGTTACTCCGAAGACGGATGTGAACGTCGCGGGCGGTGACGAAGTCATCGCCATCGAACAGTAATCATGGTCGGTTCGCAACCGTAACCTGAAGATCCCGAACGGAAGGGATGTCATGGAAATACTTCGCGTCTTCAATAACAACGTCGTCCTGGCGAAGGATCGGGGGCGCGAAGTCATCCTTACCGGCCGGGGTCTGGGGTTCAAGGCCAAGCCCGGCATGACAGTTGACGATGCCAAAGTGGCTCGTGTGTTCGTGCCGGCTCAAGGCCGTGACCCTGACCATATGGCCCAGTTGCTGGGCGATATTCCTCCTGAAATCATTCGTCTCATTTCCGAGACCATGGATGGGATTGGCCTGAGTCCAGAGGCTGCACAAAGCTCGACGTTGGTCATGGCGCTCGCGGATCATGTGTGTGGTGCTTTACGCCGCGCCAAGAACGGCATTCCGCCTGTGCCGTATCCGCTGAACTCGGAAATTCGTTCGCTGTATGAGCGTGAATACCAGCAGGGCTGCGCACTGCTCGCCGCGCTGAACCGCAGATTGGACGATGCGCTGGATCCCAGCGAGAGCGTTGCTTTTGCGCTGCATTTTGTGAATGCCGGCTTCTCTACAGGCGACCTTTCTCCTACGTATATGATGACCGGCGTCATCCAACAGTTGCTCGCCGTCATCGAAAGCACCTATAACATCGAGCTGGATGAGCATTCGGTTAATGTCGGCCGTTTCATCACCCATCTTCGGTATTTGTTCGTGCGTATTCATCAGCATGAGCAGCTCAGCAGGGAGCCGGAGGCAATCATTTCCTCGATTATGAGCTCCTATGCAAAAGCCTCGAAATGCGCGAGACTTATCGCATCCCTTATTGAGCTGCGCCTCGATACCACGCTGACCGAAGACGAGGTTGCCTACCTGACATTGCATGTGGCACGAGTCACGGATCAAACGAATCAGAATCGTTCCTCGGATATTTCTGACCATCCGCGGCTGGCGCATATGAGCCAGTGAATCAGCGAATCGGCTCAAGTGTGCCGGTCATTTCGGCGAAATCCGAGGTGGCGTTCGAAGCGGCGGCCTGCGCGGTCTTTTCCAACGCGGAGGCGTCGGGCACGCGCACGATCAGCGCGCGGTGATCCACCGAGAAACGGATGTGGCGGGTTTCCGGCAGCATGTCGCCGTCCACTTGTGCCTTGGCCGGCTGCTCCAGCGTGATTTCGGCGCTGGTGCCCTGCACCTGCTCGATGGTCGAATTCGTGGACAGCGGGTTCTGCTCGGGCTTGCCGATGATCGTCTGGTGCACCACGTCGCCGAACAGGTTGGCCCAGCCGAGGATGCCGCCAGTGGTGTCGATGATTTCGAAGTCCAGCAGGCCGTCGTCATAGGAGGCCGCCGGCATCAGCGAGAACACGGGAATTTGGCCGCAGTTGCCGGCCATCACCGTGCGGAAATCGAGATTCTTGATGGTGTGGGTCGAGCCGTCGGCGCTGGTGACTGTCAGCGTGCCGCGGAACTTCGGCGCGAACAGGTTCTTCACGCCGCCCACGAAGTAGGCGAGCCAGCTGATGTTCGCCTTGAGCTCGGGGTTGGTGTCGTCGATCATGGCCGCGTCGAAACCGATGCCGGCGATGATGAGGAAGGCGTGGCCGTGGTCGTCCTCCGGGTGGTCGAGCAGGGTGAGACGGCCCATGTCCACCAGGCGGGAGCCGTGGGAGGTGGCCACGGTCAGCGCGGCGTCGATATCGTCCACGGGAACGCCCATATTGCGGGCAAACAGGTTGCCGGTGCCGATGGGGATGATGCCCAGCGCATGGCCGGTGCCGGAGACGGCGCTCGCCACCGTGCGCACCGTGCCGTCGCCGCCGACCGCGATCACCACGTCGGCGCCGTCCTCCAGCGCCTCAAGCGCGCAGACCCTGCCGTCCTTGTCAAGCTGGGTGTCGTAGAAGCGGATGCGATTGAGCCCCTTGGTCTCGCAGAACCTCTGGATATGCAGCCGGCGGGCTTCGGCCTGCGGTTTGGATGGATTCACGATGAAGGCGTACTGCACCTCGTCGTCCCGGCGCTTCTCCAGCGTCTGAGCCAGCTTGCGGCGGCGCTGCGCGCGCAGGGCGATGACGATGACGGCGATGAGCGCCGCCACAATGGCGATTGCGGCGATGATCAGAAACACGGTGAGGGCAGGCTGAGGCATGGCTCCTATTGTTATCGGTGGGGAGGTCGTTTACGGCCATGGTGCGCCGTACGTGAACATTTCCTGCACGCAACAGCCCCGTGGGGCGCGATCATGGTTCAATCGCGTCTCATCTGACGAAATTGGCCGGGTGGACCCGTCCGCGGACTTTCCCGGGCTTCCCTGTGATTTCCGTGTGACTTGCGCGTTACTCCCGCGCATTCGGCCATTGTCGGTGTCTGCTTACGCGGCTAGTCTGGTGCCCATGCTTGATATTCAATTCATCCGTGAACACACCGATATCGTCAAGGAATCCCAGCGCAAGCGCGGCGAGTCCGTGGAACTCGTCGACGAAGTGCTCTCCTCCGACACCGCACGTCGTGAAGCGCTGAAGGCCTTCGAAGAGGCTCGTGCCCAGCAGAAGGAAATCGGCAAGAAAGTCGCCTCCGCCCCGGCGGACGAGAAGGCCAAGCTCATCGCCGAAACCAAGGAACTCTCCCAGAAGGTCGCCGAGTTCAAGTCCAAGGCCGATGCAGCTGCCGAGGAATACACCACCGCCATGTGGAAGCTCTCCAACATTGTGGAGCCCGAAGCTCCTGAGGGCGGCGAGGACGACTACGTGGTCGTCAAGAAGGTCGGCCAGATTCGTGACTTCGCGGCCGAAGGCTTCGAGCCCAAGGATCACCTGGCCCTCGGCGCCGGCGTGGCCGGCATCGACATGCGCCGTGGCGTCAAGGTTGGCGGCTCCCGCTTCTACTTCCTGCGTGGCCAGGTGGCCCGTATGCAGATCGCCATGCTCACCATGGCCGTTGACCAGGCTGAGGAGCACGGCTTCACGCTGGCCATTACCCCGACGCTGGTGCGCCCCGAAGTCATGCGCGGCACTGGCTTCCTGAACTCCCACGCCGACGAGATCTACCGTCTGCGTGAGCCCGATGACCAGTACCTGGTCGGCACTTCCGAAGTGGCGCTTGCCGGCATGCACGAGAACGAGATTCTCGACCTCGGCAATGGCCCGTTGCGCTACTGCGGTTGGTCCTCCTGCTACCGCCGCGAGGCCGGCGCCGCAGGCAAGGACACCTCCGGCATCATCCGCGTCCACCAGTTCGACAAGGTGGAGATGTTCGTCTACGCCAAGCAGGAGGACTCCTACAAGGAGCATGAGCACCTGCTGGCTATGGAGCAGGAGATGCTCGCCAAGGTCGAGGTGCCTTACCGCATCATCGACACCGCAGCCGGCGACCTCGGCTCCTCCGCCGCCCGCAAGTTCGACTGCGAGGCTTGGGTCCCGACCCAGGGCCGCTACCGCGAGCTCACCTCCACCTCGAACTGCACCGAGTACCAGGCTCGCCGTCTGAACATCCGCGAGCGTATGGAAGACGGCGGCACCCGCCCGGTCTCCACCCTGAACGGCACGCTGGCCACCACCCGTTGGCTGGTCGCCATCATGGAGAACCACCAGCAGAAGGACGGCTCCATCGAGATCCCGAAGGCCATGCGCGCCTACATGGGCGGCAAGGAAGTCGTCGAGCCGACGAAGTGGGAGGCCTGAGCAGATGATGGGGGAGTCCGCGCATGGACGCGGGCTTCCCCGGGCGCGCGAGTTGATGTCGACTCGCATGGTCGCCTGGCGTTCGCTGCGATGGCGGCGTGTTCCGTTCAGGTGACTGTTCGGCATGTTTCGCTATAATGGCTGATTGTGCCGTTGTGCACAACATAGGACAGATGTCTGAGCGGTCTAAAGAGACGGTCTTGAAAACCGTTGAGGGGCAACCCTCCGCGAGTTCGAATCTCGCTCTGTCCGCTTTGTGTGGCAAGGCCCCGGATTGCCCGGGGCTTTTTCATGTTCTCCCTGCGGTGCTCGTCGATGAGTCATGTGTTGGGCATCATGGATACGTCGGTTCTTCCGTCGAGGCTCGCGATAATTGTTAGTTAAGTTGACAATAAAGGAACGAAGGCATATATTAGCCATGAGCCGTCGCGGTGAAGTGTCGGCTCGCTACGAAGGAGTAGGCGTATGACGTCGCATGGTGATCGTGCCGCGGAAGCACGGAGAACGGGACTGCCCGACTGCGGCCGCGATGTGTCTGGTCGCTTCGTCGTGAAGGCCGGTCTTCGTTTCGGGAGCGCCGGCACCGCGCAGCGTATTTCCCTCCCGTTGCCGATGGTGCCGTCTTTCCGACATGTCATCCACTGCCTCCATGCCGGGCGACATTCCCTCCATGATCCCAGTGGCGTATATCCCAGTCGTCCGGCGTCATCGTGGGCGTCAAGGACACATGCAGTCAGGTCCTCAGAGTCCACGATGACGTCGGCCATTACCGTGCGACATGTTGTCGCCACATGTTTTGAAAACCGCAATGCAAAGGAGCACTCATGACCAGCACCGGCCGCTTCACGCTGCCCAGTGAAGAGAATTTCGCCGAAAAGACCAAGGAACTCGCCGAATTGTGGGGTGCGGACGCCATCCGCAACTCCGACGGCACGCATCTGGACGAGGCAGTGCTCGCTCTCGGGAAGAAGATCTACAGCGCCTACTTCCCGACCCGCGCCCACAACGAGTGGATCACCCTGCACATGGACGAGACCCCGCAGGTCTACCTGCTGACCGCCCGTATCCTGGCCGAGTCCAACGCGGTGGATGTGCCGCTGATGGACGGCTTCTTCGAGGAACAGCTCAAGCCTAACCGCGACGCCGACCCGCACAAGTACTGGGAAGTCGTGGACCGCACCACGGGTGAGGTCGTGGACCCGTCCGGCTGGACGCTCGACCCAGGCGAGGACACCGTGCACGTGACCGCGGCCGTGCCGATGCACGAATACACGGTGAGCTTCCTGGCCTACATCATCTGGGACCCGGTCGAGATGTACAACCATCTGACCAACGACTGGGGCGACAAGGAACACGAGATCCCGTTCGACATCTATCATCCGGCCACCCGCAAGTTCGTGTTCGACACGTTCGAGCAGTGGCTTAAGGACAGCCCGCAGACCGATGTGGTGCGATTCACCACGTTCTTCTACCAGTTCACGCTCCTGTTCGATGAGAAGCGCCGCGAAAAGGTCGTCGACTGGTTCGGTTGCGCCTGCACCGTAAGCCCGCGTGCGCTGGATGATTTCGAAGCCAAGTACGGCTACCGTCTGCGCCCGGAGGACTTCGTGGACGGCGGTGCCTACAACTCCGCATGGCGTGTGCCCAGAAAGGCCCAGCGCGACTGGATCGACTTCCTCTCCGGCTTCGTGCGCGAAAACGTCAAGCAGCTCGCCGACATGTCCCACGCCGCCGGCAAAGAGGCGATGATGTTCCTCGGCGACCAGTGGATCGGCACCGAACCGTACAAGGATGGATTCGACGAGCTTGGCCTGGACGCCGTGGTCGGATCCATCGGCGACGGCACCACCACCCGCATGATCGCCGATATTCCGGGCGTCAGGTACACCGAAGGCCGCTTCCTGCCGTACTTCTTCCCCGACACGTTCTACGAGGGCAACGATCCGAGCATCGAAGGCCTCGACAACTGGCGCAAGGCCCGCCGCGCGATCCTGCGCTCGCCGATCGGCCGCATGGGCTACGGCGGCTACCTCTCCCTGGCCGCCAAGTTCCCGAAGTTCGTGGACACGGTGACCCATATCGCCAACGAATTCCGCGACATCCATGACCGCACCGGTGGGGTGGCCGCCGAAGGTGAGCTCAACGTGGCGATTCTGAATTCCTGGGGCAAGATGCGCTCCTGGATGGCGTTCACCGTGGCGCACGCCCTGCCCAACAAGCAGACCTATTCCTACTACGGCATCCTAGAATCCCTGTCCGGCATGCGCGTGAACGTGCGGTTCATCAGCTTCGACGACGTACTCGCGCATGGCGTCGATAGCGATATCGACGTAATCATCAACGGAGGCCCGGTCGACACCGCATTCACCGGCGGCGACGTGTGGACCAACCCGAAGCTCGTGGAAACCGTGCGCGCCTGGGTGCGTGGCGGCGGCGCGTTCGTGGGCGTGGGCGAGCCGAGTTCGGCGCCGCGTTTCCAGTCGGGTCGTTTCTTCCAATTGGCCGATGTGCTTGGCGTGGACGAGGAACGCTATCAGACCCTCTCGGTGGACAAGTACTTCCCGCCGGTGGTGCCGGACCACTTCATCACCGCCGATGTGCCGGTCGACCCGGCGGCCCGTGAGGCATGGGAGCAGGCCGGCTACCGCATCCCGCTGAGCGGCTGCGGCGGCGGCCAGTCCATCAAGCCGTTGGGCGGCATCGATTTCGGCGAACCCGTGCTCAACACGTATCCGGTCAACGAGAACGTGACCCTGCTGCGCGCGGACGGCGGTCAGGTGCAGCTCGCGACCAACGACTACGGCAAGGGCCGCGGCGTGTACATCTCCGGACTGCCTTATTCGGCGGCCAACGCCCGACTGCTGGAACGCGTGTTGTTCTATGCCTCCCACAACGAAGACAAGTACGCGGCATGGAGTTCATCCAACCCGGAATGCGAGGTCGCGCACTTCCCCGCACAGGGCCTGTACTGCGTGATCAACAACACCGATCAGCCGCAGAAGACCACGGTGACTTTGGCCGACGGCACCACCGAGGACTTCGACCTGCCTGACAGCGGTATCGCCTGGCGTGAAGCCTGATCCCGCGTTTTGGAGAACGGACTCATCATGACCGAAAGCAATGAAGTTCTATTCGGCATCGCCTCGCACTTCGCGCTGGAAGGCACCGTCGACAGCATCGAACCATACGGAGACGGCCATATCAACACCACCTATCTGGTGACCACAGACGGCCCCCGCTACATCCTCCAACGGATGAACACCAGCATCTTCCCCGATACGGCGAACCTGATGCGCAACGTCGAGCTCGTCACCTCCGCCCTCAAAGCCAAGGGCAAGGAGACACTGGACATCGTGCGCACCACCTCCGGCGACACCTGGGCCGAGATCGACGGCGGCGCATGGCGCGTCTACCGGTTCATCGAACACACCATGTCATACAACCTCGTGCCGAACCCGGACGTGTTCCGCGAAGCCGGCAGGGCGTTCGGTGATTTCCAGAACTTCCTGTCCGGGTTCGACGCCAACCAGCTGACCGAGACCATCGCCCACTTCCACGACACCCCGCACCGCTTCGAGGACTTCAAGAAGGCGCTCGCCGCGGACGAGCTCGGGCGTGCCGCCGGGTGCGGCCCGGAGATCGAGTTCTATCTGAGCCACGCCGACCAGTACGCCGTCGTGATGGATGGGCTCAGGGACGGTTCGATTCCGCTGCGCGTGACCCACAACGACACCAAGCTCAACAACATCCTCATGGATGCCACCACCGGCAAGGCCCGTGCGATCATCGACCTCGACACCATCATGCCGGGGTCCATGCTCTTCGACTTCGGCGATTCCATCCGTTTCGGCGCGTCCACGGCCTTGGAGGATGAGCGGGATCTGGACAAGGTGCATTTCAGCACCGACCTGTTCCGCGCCTATACGGAAGGTTTCGTGGGCGAACTGCGTGGCAGCGTCACCGAGCGTGAGGCCGAGCTGCTGCCTTTCAGCGGCAACCTGCTCACCATGGAATGCGGCATGCGGTTCCTTGCCGACTACCTGGAAGGCGACGTCTACTTCGCCACCAAGTACCCCGAGCATAACCTGGTGCGCTCCCGCACCCAGATCAAGCTCGTGAGGGAGATGGAGCAGCGAGCCGATGAGACCCGCGCCATCGTGGCCGACGTCATGGAGACGACCAAGTGAGCTCCCGGCAGATGCATCATGTCCGAGCCCGCGTTGCGGAGGGAGTGCGATGAACGATCGGTTGACCACGGTGTACGCAAGCATCGACGCGCTGATCGACTATGCGCTCGCCCATCTTGACCTCGATCCCCGCAACGCGGACTGGGCGCGGAATCGGATTTTCGCCCTGTTCGACCTGGATTCCTATCCCGGTGCCGAAGCGACCTCGTGTCGTCCGTGCCGCGGTGAGGAGGACTGTTGCGCACAGGGGCCCGAGGGGTCTGTCGGTCGCGCCCGCATCGTTCCCGACGCCTTGCTCTCCGCTTTTCGCGCCGCGGCGGTGGATTGCGGCTTGTTTGAAGCGCAGGAGGGCCCGATGTACGCCGACATCGTCATGGGGCTGCTCTGCGCCAACCCCGCCGATCTCGACGACCGGTTCCGGCTTGTCGAGCATCGGGACGGCGGCATGGCCGCGATGCAATGGTTCTACGACTACTGCGTGGCCAACAACTACGTCAAGCGTGCCCAGCTCGACCGGAACCCGCGCTTCGACTCGCACGGGCTGACGGTGACCATCAACCTCGCCAAACCCGAATTCAAGAACATGAAGAAGGCTGCGGCCGGCAACGCCGTGTCCGGCGGCTACCCGAAGTGCACGATCTGCCATGAGAACGAGGGCTTCGCCGGACGCGACAAGCGCACGCTGCGCACCCTGCCGGTCACGCTCGGCGGCGAGTCATGGTTCTGGCAGTTCTCGCCCTACGGCTACTTCGATCAGCACGGCATCTGCGTGAACACCAACCACACGCCGATGCATGTGGACCGCGATACCTTCGGTCACCTGCTCGACTTCGTGGACCGCTTCCCCGGATACTTCCTCGGATGCAATGCCGCGCTGCCTCGCATCGGCGGCTCGGTGCTCGCCCATGACCACTACCAGGGTGGCGGCGAACTGCTGCCGATGCACAAGGCCGCCACCTGGTCCGCCTTCACGCTCGCCGACTATCCGGACGCCGTGGTTGAAATCCTTGACTGGCCCGGCACCGCCGTGCGCGTGGTGTCGAAAAACCGCCAGAGCATCATCGATGTATCCGACATCATCCGCGAGGCATGGGTCGGCTATGACGATGCGGCGAACGGCATCGCCAGCCATGATGCGGGCGGCAACCGCCAATCCGCCCTCTCGCCCAGCGCAATCATCACCGAACGCGGCTATGAGATGAGTCTCATCTTCCGCAACAATGCGGTCAGCGACGAGTATCCGGAAGGTATCTTCCATGCACACCCCGAATACTGGCCGGTCAAGCAGGAACCAATCGGACTGATTGAGGCTCAAGGCCTGTTCATCCTGCCCGGACGGCTCGTCGACCAGCTCGGCATCGTCGAGGAGGCGCTCGCCGAAGGCCGCGACCTGCCCGATGAAGTCAGCGAATTCAGTCTCGAATGGGGCGAACTCGCTGAAACATTGGCCGGAAACCGCGACCGCGAGGCCATTCGCCAAGCCATACACGACGAGCTCGGCAGCGTCTGCTACCGCATCCTCGGCAACACGGCCGTCTTCAAGCAGAAAGCCACCACGCAAACATTCCTCGAAAGCCTTGGTTTTGCCGCTAGGTGAAACAGGTCAAGTGAAGTAAGCTCAATACTGAAGGAAAACCGAAGGCAAGTCCTTCCAAAGGAGGAAACATGACCACTGTCCTGGTTACGGGCGGCGCCGGATTCATCGCCACCCACACCGACATCGAACTGCTCAACAAGGGCTACGATGTGATTTCCGTAGATAACTACGGCAATTCGTCTCCTGTGGCGCTTGAGCGAGTCGAGCAAATCACCGGCAAGCCGGTCAAGCGTTATGATGGCGACGTGCGCGACGAGGCGCTCATGGAGCGTGTCTTCACCGAGAACGACATCGACTGGGTCATTCATTTCGCCGGACTCAAGGCCGTGGGCGAGTCCGTGGCCAAGCCGATCGAATACTACGACAACAATCTGTATTCCACGCTCGTGCTGCTGAAGACGATGAGGAAGCACGGCGTCAAGAAGATCATCTTCTCCTCCTCCGCCACCGTGTACGGCACGCCGAAGGAACTGCCGATCACCGAGGAGACGCCGACCGGCGGCACCACCAACCCGTACGGCACCTCCAAGCTGTTCCAGGAGCAGATTCTGCGCGACGTACATGTGGCCGATCCGTCCTGGACCATCGTGCTGCTACGCTACTTCAACCCGGTCGGCGCACACGAGTCCGGCCTGCTGGGCGAGGACCCGAAGGGCATTCCGGCGAATCTCACCCCGTACGTGGCCAAGGTCGCGGTCGGCGAGCTCAAGGAAGTCCAGGTCTACGGCGACGACTACGACACGCCCGACGGCACTGGTGTGCGTGACTACATCCACGTGGTCGACCTGGCCAAGGGTCACGTGGCCGTCATTGACCACATCGACAAGGAAGGCGTGTTCGTCTACAACCTGGGCACCGGCCACGGCTACTCCGTGCTTGAGGTTATCAAGGCCTACGAGAAGGCCGCCGGTCATCCGATTCCGTACACGATCAAGCCGCGTCGCCCCGGTGACATCGCCGCCTGCTACGCCGACGCTTCCAAGGCGGAGAAGGAGCTTGGCTGGAAGGCCGAGCTGACCATCGACGACATGGCCTCCTCCTCCCTCAACTGGCAGACCAAGAACCCCAACGGTTTCCGTGACGCGGAGTGATATGAGCAGATGAGCCCCCTCTGATGAGGGAGCTCATCTGTCGTTGATCACACAATGCGCCTATCGGCGGCCCAGCGGGTGAGCTCGGTGCGATTCGAAAGCTGAAGCTTTCGCAGCACCGAGCTCACGTGCGTTTCGACCGTCTTGATCGAAATGAACAGTTCGGCCGCCACCTCTTTATACGTGTAACCACGCGCGATCAGCCGCATGACCTCCTGCTCGCGGGCGGACAGCCGGTCCAGCTCCTCATCATGAGCCCGTGCCGCACCATCAGCGCCGCCATCAGACCCAGCCGCCGGCACACCCTGGAAGGCCGAAAGCACAAAACCGGCCAGTTTTGGCGAGAACACGGCATAGCCCTCATGCACCTGCTTGATGGATGAAATCAAATCAGCGCCGGTAATCGTCTTGGTCACATAGCCCTGGGCGCCGGCACGAATCACCGCCCCCACATCCTGCGGCGCATCCGAAACCGACAACGCCAGAAACACGGTAGTGGGGGAGTAGGAGCGCGATTTGGCGAGGATCTCGGCACCGCCGCCACCTTCACCGCCGGGCACATGCACATCCAGCAACACCACCTGCGGCTTGGTCTGTGCGATCATCGCCACCGAACCGGGCACGTCCGCCGCTTGGCCGACGATATCGAAGGAATCGCGCAATGTGGCGATTACGCCCGCACGGAACATCTCATGGTCATCGACCACGGCCACACGAATCTTGGCTGTCTCGTTCTCGCTCATCGATGTTCTCCCTGCGCCGCTTTCAGCGCGATCGGCATATGCATTCTGACCTCGGTGCCCCAGCCGGCTCTGGACACTATCTCCACTGTACCGCCGCGCCGTTTGATGCGGCCGATAATCGATTCGCGGATGCCCAGCCGGTCGGGCGGAATGGCGTCCATATCGAAGCCTTCGCCATGGTCGCGCACGAACACTTCAACCATCGTGTCGCTGGCCTCGCAATACAAAGACACCGGCTCGCCGCCATGCGTGACCGCATTGACCAACGCCTGACGGGTGGCGTCCAGCAGCGCATCGGTCTGGGCACTCGGCCGCGCGTCGCCCACGGTGACCACCTCAATCGGTTTGCCGTGCTCGTCCTCCACCTCGGCGGCGATCTGCTTCAATCCGGCTCCCACCGAACGATCCGATGTGGAACGTTCCTGATACAGCCACTCGCGCAGCTCGCGCTCTTGGCTACGCGCCAGGGCGAATACGGTGGTCGATTCCTCGGAGTGCAGCTGAATCAGCGCCAACGTTTGCAGCACGCCATCATGCAGATGGGCGGTCATGTCCGCGCGCTCCTCTTCGCGCTCCTTCAATGCCTGCTCGTGGGTAAGTCGTTGCAGCATCGCGTTCGCCCACGGCATCACCGCCACCACGATACCGACGATCATCATGAATCCGCTGGCAACAATGCGTCGAGGAGAGGCGCCCCACCCAGGAATGCTGACATTATGCACATACAATGCCCATCCCATGAAAATCAGTGCGATGCCGCCCAACATAGACAACAGCTGCGTGCCTCGCGGACTAAGATTCATCCATGCCAGTGCGATGCCGCCCAACCCTACCAGCAGCGGAAGCACAATCTGGACATCCGCACCGGTGCTGGTGAGCAACAGTCCAATGGCCATCAACGCGAAACCGGCCAATGCCACGACGGCCGGTTTCGGAGCACGTTGGATGGCCTCGGACAATGATTCCGGTGCGGCAGCCGATTCGTCGTCATGGGCGGCAAGTGACTGATTGCCTCGCGCAAGCGGCGCCTGATCAACGGGCACTGTGCGAGCTGCAGCCGTCACCGGGTCTCCGGCGGGCATGAACACCCACAGGAATACATAAGCGATGATGCCTGCGCCGTAGAGGAAGGTCAGTGCGATGAACGCAATCCGAATCCATGCCACGCCGATGCCCAAGTGCAGGGCGATGCCCTTGCACACACCGGTGAGCCAACGGCCCTGCCGGGGGCGCATCAACGGCATGCGCGCAGGCAGCAATGGTTCGGGAGATGACGTCATACTCCTATTGTGCCGCGCTCAGGGCGTTGCGGCCGGGGTTTTACCCGGTGTTCAGGGAACAATCAGGGTGTTCCCCGAGCGTTGTGGCAGTGGTCGGGCGGTGTAATGGAATCATGAGCAATCCAAACGCGAATCCGTATCAGCCACAGCCGCAGCCTGGTCCGCAAAAAAACAAGACATCGCGACGCTTCTTCACTTGGGTGCGATCCAGTGGACTGGTTCGCGGCGACGACCGGTGGATCGGCGGCGTATGCAGCGGCATCGCTTTACGGCTTGGCTGGAGCCCCACACTAGTACGTGCTTTGGTGATTGTATGTACATTGTTCTTCGGTTTTGGCGCAGCTCTGTACGCACTCGGCTGGTTTCTGATGCCGGATGTACGCGATGGGCACATCTTGGCCGAGGACCTCATTGCCGGCCAATGGGACTGGAATTGTCTTGGATGCTTCCTGTTCCTCGCCGTGGCAATCGTGATTCCAGGTGCGGGGTGGGTTTGTATTGCGCTCGCCGCCTTAGCGCTTTGGTTGTTAGCCAAGAGCGGCATTCGCCAGCAGGAAGGGTACGGATTCAGGGCATCTGCGACGCGACCGGTTTCACAGCCTGTGTCATATCCAGCTCCACAGCCTGTCTCATATCCAGCCGCGCAACCGGTCCCTCAATCTCCTGTGTATTCAGCTCCGCAACCTGTTTCACAACCTGTTTCACGAACCGAGACTAGTGTTTCACAGCCTGTTTCACAGCCTTTCTATCAGTCGGTGCCCGGCGCGGTGCCCGGCGCGGTTCCCAGCGTGATGCCCAGCACAGTACCCAACGGGCCGCTTGCCCCCGACCGTATGAACGCGACGGCCTATGCCCCCACCGAGTCCAAGCGCCGCAAGCCGGCGGGCCCAATCGTGGTCTTGAGCATACTGGGCCTTACCTTCCTCTCCTTTGCCGGTCTGATGGGACTGATTTGGGTAAACGACATGGGCATTATCGGCATTATGCGTCTGAGCACCATCTGGATTGCCGCAGTATGCATAGTGATGGGGCTGGTGGTCATCATTCTCGGATTCAAAGGACGGCGTACCGGTGGTCTGATTCCTCTCGGACTGGTTGCCGGTGGATGCGCGCTCTGCATGACCATCGTTTCAGGCACGTATGGCGTGCACTACCGTGATCTTGGTGGCAGCGGCATCAATACTGTTGTTTCACTGAGCCAATCTGTCAGTGCGAGAAACAGCGATGGCATGAACGATGTGCAAAAGGATGGCATCTTCGTTGCCGATGCCAGCGATGCCACGTTCGAAACATTGCAGCAAGGTGTGGCGTTCAGCGGTGAAAACTACAACACCGACCAGGCGATCATTGATTGGTCCGATTGGGGCAAGACACATGGGCCGCACACGGTGAAGATGCTGGATGGCAAAACTTCCATCAGTAATTGCCCGGTCGGTACCATCACCATAGCCGCAACACAGGCGCAAGTGCATATCGTTCTGCCGGATTCCTGCACTTACGCCTTCGGCACCGCCGACTCCTACTCCACTTCGAGTGGCGTCGGCGGCAAATACGAGATGGTATACAACAACTACATGGGTCTAATAAGCTTTGGTTTCTTCGAAGCCGAAAGTGCCACCAATCCCATGAATGGGCCTGATTACGAATGGTTGGATAAGGAATCCGCCATGCCGGACAACGGCCCAGAACTAAAAATCAATATTCCCTATGCAGTGGAAGCACGCGTCAACGTGGTGTACGCCTCCGATTGGAAAGGCTCCACGTTCCAGCCGCTTGCCGATATATACGACGGCAACAGCACAAGCAAGAACACAACCGAACAATCGGAATGATCAAGCCGTTACAACCAGGAGATGGAATCATGACTGATGAAACCAAGGAATTCGCCTCCATCGAGGATGCGACACCGACCACGGCCATACCTTCCGAAACCGACGCGACCACCGCGACAACAACCATGGTGACCGTCGATGACCGAACCGATACCACGGTGCTGCCATCCGCAGCTGATGATGACGAAACGGCTGTGCTGCCCGTCACCGACAATCATGCGGATGCGTCGGTCTCGGATGTGGATACGCAGGCGACATCTGCCTCTCCATCGCCCATCGAACCAACCACAGATCGGATTGCCCTGGAAACAGTTGCCGATGCCGTGGAGGGGGATGGTGGGCCGATTCCATCTGCCGATGATGTACCGATGTACGCAGCATCTTCAGCACAACCTTCCTATGAGCAGTCTCAGACCGCCGGCAAACCATGCCAGCCTGGGGGGATCGCCAAGAACGTCCAGAATGCTAAGGATGTCAAGAGTGCCAAGAACATCCAGAAACAGAGCATCAGCGCGCCTACTGTGGTATTCGGACTATTAGGCGTGATTATCGGCGTGATCGCGCTGGTTTTCAGGTGCATATCTCCGGATCGGATGATTTCGCTGTTCTCGCCGAATCCGCAATTGCTGACGGCTATTATTTGCGCCGTAGTGGGACTTATTCTGGTAATAGTGGCCGTTGTATGGGCCATAGTCGGTGTCGTCAAGAAGAGAAAATAGCGTTACAACCATTGCATTACGGTCCCAGTAGAAGCACATTATGACGGGAGCCGACGATAAGAACCGACCGTTCTATGCTGATGGGGGAGGCATAGTAACTATGAAGCGGATTTCGGCGCGGCGGGTAGCGAGCGTCATCGCCACCGCGATGGCGATGACGCTGGTATTCGCCACACTTGGCTGGGCGATGATGCCGCAATGGAACACACGGCCCTACACCAAGCACATCGTTATCGCTTCTGCCGACACCACCATCACCCCTGCCCATGCGAACAGTCCCCACGAGGGGCGATATCGTACGCGTGAAACCCGACTATCCATCAAGACCGGCGATGGCGTCACGCTACCCGCCGTACTACGTGAACCGGTCGACGCTCCCGGGCCACGCCCGGCTTGTCTGTTCATTCACGGGTCCGGTACCAGCGGTGCCGAGGATTTCGGCGATATCGCCAACGCCATGGCCTCTGCCGGTATCGTGACCTTGGTGCCGGCCAAGCGCAACGACAACTACACCGTGCTGCATCGCGACTACCCGCGTTTTGCTCGCGACTACGGGCGTTCGCTCGACGTGTTGCGTGGCATAAGCGGCGTGGACCCCGCCAAAACCGGCATCTACGCCGAATCCGAAGGCACCTGGATTGCCACGATTCTAACCTCGAAACGGCAAGACATTGCCTTTGCCATACTTACATCCGCACCGGTGTTCAATGGACGTGAGCAAATGGCCATGGCTGTCAGCGCCTATACGCATGAGGCCGGCGCGCCCAAGCCCGTGGTCAAAGACATGGCCAAATTGATGTCGCTGGACTACGCGCCATTCGATCTGGCCTATGCCGACTTTGATGCCGACCGGTATCTGAAATCCCTCACCATGCCGGTGCTGGTGAACTACGGCACCTACGATACGGCCATGCCCATCGAACAGGGGGCGCAGCGGATCATCGCCACGGCCAACAAGTCCGGCAACGAGAACGTCACCGTACGCTATTTTGCCGGCAACCATCAGATGCGGGCTGGTGAGGGCTTATTCACCCCGAACCTGCCATTGGCCGAAGGCTATACGCAAGCGCTGGAAAATTGGGTGAACGGTGTGACCGCCGGAACCAAAGCCGATGGATGGGCAACGCCCCAAGTCGCCGGTGCAACACCTCACCAGCGCTTTGCCGCGCCGCAACGTACCAGATCCGGTATCGTCGGCTCGCTCGGCGTGCTGGCCGGTCTGATGGTGGCAGGGCCCGTGCTGATCGTGATGGCGGCGATATTGGGTATTGGCTTGACTGTGTTTTCTTGGCTACAGACGTTGCTGGCCGGGCGACGTAGTGTGGCGACTGTGCGTGCCATGCATGCGACGCCGAGTGAGCTGGGGGTCGCCCCGCGGCTCATGTTGCACGGCATTGCCGGCTTATCTGCCGGTATCGGCACAGCGGTGATGGTGATTACTGGGCTGTTGTACGGCTATATGAGCGCCGTAGGCGTATCGGCTGTATTGGTTATGCCTCAACCGCGGCTGTTTGCCGTCGGATGGGTGGTGCTGCGAATAGCGACCATGCTGTTGGTGGTGCTGTTTGCGTGGGAAATGGAACGTGTCTGGTATTGCCGCGCCGATATCGTCGGTGTACGGCGCGTCATATGCGTGATGGTAGCGCTCGGCACTCTCACCACACTGATGACACTGGCATTCTGGGGCCTATTCTCGCTGTAATTCTTCCGATGTGCGCCGGTCAATGGGGGCTGGCGGGCAAGCTGCGTTGGTGGTCTGGGTGTGGGGCGATCGGCAGATTGCGTTGGCCTGGGTGTGGCCGGCCGACGTACATCAGTCGGGGTGTCCGGTACACAGTGAATGGCTGAGTATTACGCTTGGGAGGCTTCGGCCTCCTCCAAGGTGTCGAAACCGCCAAGCTGGACCGTGTGCAACAAGGTTTCCTCAGTGATATTGCGTTGCAGGCTGGCTGCGGCCCGCTCGCCAATCATCGCTTCGTAACGTTCGAAGGTCTGGTCGGAATACGTACCAAGCTCGCCGCGCAGATAGGTTTCGAATGAGGTGGCAGATGGTGTGTCGTCGGTGGTGGTGAGTACGCGCATCGCCTCGCCGAGCTTGGGGTAGCGTTCGCGGAAATCCTTGGCCCAGGCGACCTGCTGGGCGATGACCTGTTCCTGACGGGCCACGCGCTCTTCAGAGAGACGCGGAATATACGGCTCTATGTTCTTCGTGAAATCTTCCGGCGCGGTGGAGGCCATCATGCGGCCGTATTTTTCGGTCACGAGGTTGCGGCCCACGTGGTCGGCCGCGTCAAGATCAGCGGCATAGCTGGTGAGTAATGGCCGTTCCCATGTGAGGAACTGGGCCAACCGCATCTGGTGGAACACCGGCCAGTTGCCTTGGCATGCCGCGCGTCCACCCTCATTGTTGGTGCGCTGGAACTGATCCCATTCATGGCGCACAATAGCCTCGCGCAGTTCATCATCAGTCAGTTCGTTGGTCATCGACGTTCCTTTCACTAATCCTCTGATGAGGGAGATGGCACGGCGAAGCCGTGACAGAAGGAGCTTGAATCTACAAACTTTTAAGTACCGGATCATCAGAGGCGATGTGGTCCTCGACATACGGGCGCTGCCATTCGAGGAAGGTCTCGCCGGACGTGGTCAGGTGTTCGCGTTTGAGTTCCTTGACGATATCCGCCGCAATCTGCTCCACGATATCGTTGATTTTCTTGATTGCTGTAGCCGCGCCCTTGCCGCCTTCGCCGAATCCGGCCCCGCCATAGCAGGCTGCCGAACTCAATCGCATCACGGTTTCCAACTGTTCGCCCACGTTCGGCAACAGCGCGAACATCGAGCCAGACAGCTTGCGCAATGCTGCGAACTGCCACTTGTAATACGGCATATAGCCCACCACCATCGGCACGTTAACCAGGAACACCAACGAGGCGGTGGCCTGCACGAACTCGTGGATGGACAGCCATGCGGCCGCGCCGTCGCCGCGTTTCAACGAACGCGGCAGATTATATTGACCGGCCTGGGCGATCATGCCGAGTCGCTTGGAAATCAAGGCAAGCCGCACGTCGTCGGGCATATCCTTGAACCCTTGGCGTGTTTTGGAGAACTGCCCAGTGGGGTCTGCGAATACTTCGCCATTGGTGGCTGCGGCCAGAGTCGATTCAGCCAGCATCAGCCACTCGTGCGGCGCGGTTTGCGCGGGCGCAGTGCGATACCCGGTGATCGACTCAAAGAAGTCACCGATGCGGAACACGCCGTCACGGCGATTCGCGCCCTGTGCGCGCGGCGTGACGGGGGAGAGCGGTGCATCAATCGGAGTCATCATCCCTTCCGCCACATCAGAGGACGCCGCGCCTGACTCGGCAGTAGCGGCATCGTCCGTAGCGGTGCCGGGGGTGGGTGCGTTTGTCGCATCGGGTATGACGGTGGAGCCTGCACCTGCGGAGGGGAATGTCCCGGAAGCATCGGATCTGGCATGTGCCTCGAACTTCACGCGGCCTTGCGCATCCACGCTGAACTTGCGCGGCAGTGCCTCGTAATCGGCCTCAAGTTGCTCGCCGATGGCCGCGTAATCCTCATCCGTAAGCCACAGGCAGAAGCGCGGGCCGAAATCGTGGTCCTGCGAATACGTATCATCGAATCCGTAGCATTCCGAGCCATGACCCACCAGACCGGCGGCGATACGCCCGGCATACTGCGGATACTTCGCCGCAATCATCGGCTTGCCCATCTGCGTCCAGAACGCGCGGGCCAGCTTCAGTCCGGACACCGGGCATACGGAAACGGCCTCGGCCGCGCCCGCAGAACCGGTCGACACCGAAACGGTGGATGGGGAAGATGTCGCGTCCGCACCGGTCTTGTCCTGTGCCGGGCTGTCCGGCAGCCGCGATCCGGACTGGGGCAGCGCGCCTGCATCGCCGACAACACCCGCATTGTCAACCGTCACCCCGGCCTGCGCCGCCGTTTCCTCGGCCTGCCGCAGATTGTCGGCGGTGATACGCCAGTAATCGGTGTCCTTGCCGTAACATTCCTCGATCACGGCCAGCGCATGCCGGTATCCAGTAACCGCATCCGCATACCGTCTCTCGGCAAAGCACACCTGCGCGAAGCCTGCCAGTGCGGAGGCATAATGCGCGGAATGTTCCAGATGGCCGGTGCGATAGATTTCCAGCGCTTTGGCTGCATGCCAATGCGCGCCCTCCAACTTGTGTTCGGGCAGCAGGGTCAACGCCAGATTCGTGTGCGAGCTGGCCACGTCGATATCCGCGTCCGGGTTCACGCTCGAGGCTTCGATAATGCGCAGCGCTTCACGCAACTCCAGTTCCGCCTTGTCGGGCCGATGCGTCTCGCTGTAGAGCATCGACAGATTATTGTGCAGTGCTGCGAGCCTACGGTCGGTGGGTGCCAGCGAATGCCGGCAGACACTCTGCGCCTGATGATACAAATCCTCGGCCTGATCGTATTGCTTGGCCGCACGCATCGCGGTGGCGCAATTGATTAGCGTGGTGGCCCACGCCTCGGATGTGCCGGTGGTCAAGCCCATACGAGCGGCCAGTTCCAGCGCTCGCTGCACGATCCACTGATTCTCCTTGTGCCGGCCCTGCGAGCGATAGAAACCCATCGTTTCGTTGAGCACGGTGAGCAGTCCGGCGTCGTCGCCGGCGTTTTCCGCGTCCACCATCGCCTGTTCCAAGTACGGACCGGCTTCGGTGGCGGCCGCGTGGCGATCGAAAATCGCGTCCAGTCCGTTCAGGAATTGTTGGGTATCAAAGGTTGCGGGCGATTGATCGGCACCGTCCGTGGCCTGGTTCGCCGTGGAATCGGCACCTTGTGCTGCGGCCGCCGCATCGGTGTCGTCGGCATCGTCTGGACCATGCGCGAATTGCGCGGCGAATTGTTTGAGCAGTGCTTCCTCGTCCATACCGCCAGACCTCCCTGAATCGTGTCTGATTTCAGTCTATTAATACTGTGAACAAACACGTCAGGGAGTTTGCTGTGAGCTTGGTCTCAGTGTTTTCCTCGTCGAAAGGATTCGAGCTGGCTGTTACTCCCCTTAGTCCGCTGCGCGGCCAGCTCCCCTCAACCGAGGGGAGCCGAGATATGGGGTCTCAGTCCACCTTGATTTCGCGCATGCGGTGAATGGCGTCGGTATCGGTTTCGCAGCGCCACGAGTAGAAGGCCAGCAGCCCTACGGCAAGCAGAGCCAGCGGCATACCGCCCAGACCGGTATAGCAATAGTTCATCGAGAAGGTGGTGAGCATCGCGCCGCCGACAATCGAGCCGATGGCATTGCCGAAGTTGAAGGCCACCTGCACGGCTGCGCCGGCGATGAGCTCGCCGCCGCCTTGGCCGGCTTCGGTCATCAACAGCTGTTGCGGAGCGGAGATGAAGAACAGGCCGAAGGCGATCCAGAAGGTCAGCAAAGCAGTAGTGCCCTGGTTTCCCGGCAGTAGCAAAACCATCAGCAAGCCGATGCAGGAAATCGTCTGACCCAGCGCGGCAGTGCCGGCGTGGCGCCATTTATCTGTGATGCGACCGCCGATAAGACCGCCTATCACCATGCCGAAGCCGGCAAGCATCATCAATAGCGGTACCAGGTTAGACGACCAGCCACCGGTCTTCTGCAGCCAGGGGGAGACGTAGCTCCACCAGCAGAACACGCCTGCGTTGCCGGTGAATACGGCGGCCAGAATCACCCACGGTCCACGACGAGTAAGGAATTTGAACTGACCGGCGATGCCGGCGTCCTTAATCGGCGCAACGAAGGGGATCCATGCCAGAATTAGCACGATGGTCATTGCCGCCCATGCAGCCAGAATACCGAATGCGAGGCGCCAGGATAGGAACTCAGCCATCAAGGTGCCCGCCGGTACGCCGAGCATATTGGCTACGGTTTGGCCGGTGACCATTACCGATACGGCTTGTGCTTCTTTGCCCTTGTCGGCCAAGGTTTTGGCGATGAGTGTGGCGGTGCCGAAAAATGCGCCGTGCGGCAGGCCGGCAATGAAGCGCGCGACAATCAGCGTGGCGGCATTGACCGAGAACGCGGAGGCCAGATTACCGATAAGCGCAATCACCATAAACAATATGATGAGGTTCTTCGGCGGCACCTTGCGGCCGAATACCAGAATCAGTGTGCCGAAGCACACGCCGATCGCATACGCGGAAATGTAATGGCCTGCGGTGGGGATGTCCACGCCGGTGGCGGCCGCGGCCTGCGGCAGAATGCCCATCATCACAAACTCGGCGGCACCGAGAATGAACGCGCCCGAAGCCAGTGCAAGCAGACTCTTCTTCATGGTTCCTCTAACTACTTCAGTATTACTTACAAAAACAGTGCGGCAATCGATTGATTCGAGCGATATATTACGGTGGTCCGCCAACAAATACGGGGCTTGCCGCGCCGGTTTGTCGCTGTGTGCGGCGGGTTGTTTACCGCTGTTCGATCGCTTGGTTTGATTGTTGGGGCAGGAAACGAAAAACCGGATTGCTGATTCCTCAACAATCCGGTCCAGTTGTCGGGCTGGCGGGATTTGAACCCGCGGCCTCTTCGTCCCGAACGAAGCGCGCTACCAAGCTGCGCTACAGCCCGTTTGGCAACAGTCGTAGATATTACATTGTGGTGGTGGACAATGCAAATCGGCATGTCGCGAGTGTTGCGTGATGATGGATTCGCCATGTGTACAGGTCTCTCAAGCCTTGTGCAGAGCCGGTTTTGCGTCATGTGAGCGGGTGCTCAGATGGCCGTGCGGTCTGCCGGGCTCATAATCGCCGGCCTTGCGTACACTGATGAATCATGGCTGAAGTTGTCGAAAATACCGAAAACACTGAGAACGAAACCCCGGCCGTCCCGCAGATGAGCACCGTCGAACGTGCGGAAATGCTGCTCGAGCAGGACGCCACCATCCGCGAGAAGATCAAGTCCGGTGCCACGCTGGACGAAGCCGTGGACCCCTCCAACAAGGAGTTCGGCCCGCTGGCTCACCCCGAGCAGGTGCAGATGCGCGTGGCCAAGCGCGCGATGATGCTTGAGGCCGGCATTGCCCCCTACCCGGTGCACTTGGACGTCACCGACACCATCGAGGCGGTCCGCGCCAAGTATGACGGCAAGCTCGAGGCTGGCGAAGAGACCGAAGACATGGTCGGCATTGCTGGCCGCGTGCTGTTCCTGCGCAACGCGGGCGGCCTGTGCTTCGTGCAGCTGTCCGCCGGTGACGGTACCAAGATTCAGGGCATGATCTCCAAGAAGGAGATTGGCGCCGACTCGCTCAAGCAGTTCAAGCAGCTCGTCGACCTTGGCGATCACCTGTACCTCAAGGGCCGCGTCATCGCCTCCAAGACCGGCGAGCTGTCCGTATTCGCCACTGAGTGGGCCATCGCCTCCAAGGCCCTGCAGCCGCTGCCGGCCCTGCACAAGGACCTGAACGAAGACACCCGCACCCGCAAGCCGTACATCGGCATGATCGCGGACGAGAACATCCGCAACATGGTGCGCAACCGCTCCAAGGCCGTGGCCTCCCTGCGCCGCACCTTTGACGACCACGACTTCCTCGAGGTCGAAACCCCGATGCTGCAGACCCTGCACGGTGGCGCGGCCGCCCGCCCGTTCACCACGCACATGAACGCCTTCGACCTTGACCTGTACCTTCGCATCGCCCCGGAACTGTTCCTCAAGCGCTGCCTGGTCGGCGGCATCGATCGCGTGTTCGAGATCAACCGCGATTTCCGCAACGAGGGCGTCGACGCCACGCACGCCCCCGAATTCACCATGGTCGAGGCCTACCAGGCCTATGGCACCTATGATTCCATCGGCCAGCTGGTCAAGGAGCTTGTGCAGAAGACCGCCATGGACGTGTTCGGCAGCCACAAGGTGACGTTGCTGGACGGCACCGAATACGACTTCGGCGGCGAATGGAAGACCATCAGCATGTACGACTCCCTCTCCGAGGCATTGGGCGAGGAAATCGTGCCGAACGGCGGCCCGGACAACCCCGGCACCTCCGTGGAGCACCTGGGCGAGATCGCCGACAAGCTCGGCGTGGAACGCGACGACGTGGAGAACCACGGCAAGCTCGTCGAACACCTATGGGAGCACTTCTACGAGGACAAGCTGTACGAGCCGACCTTCGTGCGCGACTTCCCGGTCGAAACCTCCCCGCTGGTCAAGGGCCACCGTACCAAGCCCGGCGTGGTCGAGAAGTGGGATCTGTACGTGCGTGGCTTCGAACTGGCCACCGGCTATTCCGAGCTCAACGATCCGGTCGTGCAGCGTGAACGCTTCGTGGCCCAGGCCAAGGACGCGCTCGCCGGCGACGAGGAGGCCTGCGACATCGATGAGGACTTCCTGGAGGCCCTCGGCGTGGGCATGCCCCCGGCTGGCGGCATGGGCATGGGCATCGACCGTCTGCTGATCGCCCTGACCGGCGCCACGATTCGCGAGACCATCACCTTCCCGCTGGTCAAGCCGCTGAATTAAGGCAAAGCCTTAATTCAATATCGGCTTCGCGCGTAATTTCATGAAAGGCCGTCTGACTTCCAACGTCAGACGGCCTTTGCGTTTTTAGATGAAAATCCCCGGGGTTTCATGATATTTCTCATGAGTGACGTTCCGGGGCATTCGCCAGTATCATATCTCCTATTCTGGGAATGAATGAAGGTATGCAATGAGCATGATTCTAGAATGGCGTTCATGAGAGTTTCGACTTGGATCCGTGGGGCGCGGCTGAAAACGTTGCCGTTGTCGATTGCGCCGGTGTTGATTGGTGCGTCGATGGCTTGGCGCGATGCGGGCGAGCATCGTGTTACGGTGGCGGTGTTGTGCGGTTTCGTGGCATTGCTGCTGCAGATTGCGGCTAATTTTGCCAACGATTATTCAGATGGTATTCGCGGTACGGATGCAGGACGCTCGGTTCCGGTGAAAGACGCAGGCGATTCTGCGATCTCCGGCAAAACAATGCCGTCACGCGGTCCCGCACGTCTTGTGGCTTCCGGTGTGAATCCTAGGAAAGTACTGGCTGCGGCGGGAATCAGCGCGTTGGCTGCCTGTCTATGCGGTCTGGCTGTTATTGCGTTGACCGGCTATTGGTGGTTCATTCTGGTCGGCATCGCATGTCTGGCGGCCGGCTGGTTCTATGTTGGTGGGAAACACCCCTACGGCTACCACTATTTGGGTGAGGTTTTCGTATACATTTTCTTTGGATTGGTTGCCACTTGTGGCACCATGTTCGCGTTGTCTGGCAAGGTTTCGGCGAGTGGACTGCTTGGTGGTTCAGCTGCGGGATTGGTTGCGGTTGCTGTGCTGTGCGTCAACAATCTGCGTGACATCGAATCTGACCGCAATCACGGAAAACATACGTGGATGACTGCAATGGGGCTGCGAAACGGCACTATCTTCACTATCGTAATCCTGATTATTTCGGCATTGCTTGCGTTGCACCATCTGTTGCAATCGTCGATATATGCAACCAGTAGCATTCCGCTGATCGTAATAATCGCAGTTATTGCCATACTGTGCGCGGCGCAAATTGCCGCATCATGCGCAATCGCAAGAAAAACCTACCGCAAAGCACTACCGCTCTGTACACTTGCCTCGCTGGCGCTCGCCCTGGTCTACGTGACTTCGTCGATATTGGTTTAGGCGGTGAAATGCCGGGGGCAGTGGATGGCGGGTCGGAAAACAACGATTCCAGCCCGCCGCCACTATTTGTTGTCATGCAGGAAGGCCAAGGTCTCCGAAGCGAGGAACGATATGATACACGTAAGACCGAGTCGCAGAGCGACGCGTCAAGCAAACGAAAGAAATCATAAATATAGCTGGTACATCTATCAAGGGATGACAGTCAACTTCATAAATGCTCGCAGCCAGTGTTGCCAAAGTCTGTAAATGGCATGTCAGACGTACAAATTCCGGCTGGTTTTATCCAGCTAAGATCCGCGTAAAACGTGCCCTGGGGATTCAACAAACAGTCGTCAGACATCAGGTGTTGGGCTTATCTCTGCTTGTTTGTACATTCACGTTGTCCTATCGTGCCACGGACGCACTGACAGATTTATAAACCAAGTACTTGATGGTTATCGTTACACGGCAAGTGGATAGAGATTAAGGGATTATAAGGCAAATAACTATACGGTTTTGTTGCCGCACTATAATTGCGGCAACAAAACCGTATAGTTAAAACGTTCGCAGCCCCGTATTATTCCTTCTTTTTCTTTGAGAAACTGAGCATGAAGAGCAGGCCGAGGAGGATGGAGAGGAACGTCGCGATCTCGAAGGATCCCACTATCAGGGTGGTGAGTTTTATCTGTTTCAGGAGCAGGCCGTTGAGTCCCAGCACCAGGAAGCCGATGATCCTGCAGGTCGTCGAGTTGAGGGTGATCAGGGTGCTGATTCTTTCCTCGGAGACCCGTATCGAGAACAGCACGTCGCACATGTATTGCAGGAACATGAAGATGAACACGGAGATGCAGTATGCGCCGATCGACACGATCCGTGATCCCGACGTGATCAGCAGGGGCATGATCAGGGCGACCGGGATGCCAAGATAGAGGAGGCGCCTCAGACGGCCGTCTATGTGGATCGCGTACGCGGCTATCCCTATGACCTGGAAGACCAGGTAGAACACGAACAGGTACTTGTCTTTCACTCCCATCAGGAGCAGGTAAGCCTGCCAGAGGTTGAAGTGGGTCTGGAAGAAGATCTGGCTCACGGCCGCCATGCCGATGAGGAACGTGAGCCGCCTGTCCTTCCTGAGTTCGGACAGTCCGTCCCTCACTTGGGACATGATCGTCGGCTTCTTCTCCCGGGCGTCGTGCTCGTCCTTGGGAAAGGCGAGCACGATCGGCAGGGCCGCCGCGCATGCAAGCGCCATCGCGACGGCGTAGATGTTGTAGCCGATCGTGAAATACAGTGCGGACCCGAGCATCGCGCCGATGATCATGGAGACCATGGATATCTGGTTGGAGATGCGTTTGAATGTCTTGATCTCCTCGTCCGGGTCAGGAGAGAGCCGCTTGTAGAGGTTGATCAGCGAGGCGTCGACCGTGCCCGACGCCAGGGCCTCGCCGATGCCGTAGAGCGCCCAGGCCACGCACATCATAGCGAAGCCGGTTCCGAAGACGATGACGGAGCATGCGGCTACCCACGCCAGGATGGATGTCAGGTACACGATCTTCCGACTGTAGAGGTCGGAGATCACGCCGCTGGGGAACTCGAAGAGGAACACCGCTATGGTGAAGGCCGTCTGGACGAACATGATCTCGGTGAGGTCCAGACCCTTGTGCAACAGCAGCACGGTCAGGACGGCGTGGGGGAACGACTTGGACGCTATGAGGAACGCGGTGCTTACGTAGTAGGCGATACCGGCCCTGCGGATCAACGTATCTTGCTTAATCATAAATCTCCCCTGCCTGATTGCATGAGGCCCTAGTATCTTACCTGTAGAGGACAACGCCAAGCACGAGCATTTATACATGCATCACGCCTGATGAATCTCTTTATAATCTTTCTGTACAGCTGTGTGCACCCGAAAAGAGTTCCGAGCGGACGTACTTAATCTAAAGGACTGTCGGCTTAGAGGATTCTGACACCTAGAGAAACAGCACATAGGCTTAACGTAGACATTTTCCGGAGTCTTTTGGATTGAGAAACACGACTGGTTCAGATATTACCGGATAAACACTTGGACGGAATCATATGGGGTTAAGTAAAGAAAAGTGTGTCTATTCCCGCGTGTCATGGTCAGGTTGATCGCCCAGCCCATCCCTTTCTGATCCCGAACCCGCTCTCGTAGGCGTCGACGCCGTCGGTCGGTTCCTGCACGGCCGTCATGGTGCCGGGCATGGGCCCGTCGTTCCCGGCCGGCTTCCCCTTCCTCGTCCTCCAGTGTTCAGGCGTGACGAGCGCCATGGGGTCGGGCTGCCCCGTGAGCATGTAGACCGCCCATTCGCGGCAGCGTCTCATATGCTCCTCCGACAATCCCCGGTGGTGGTCGAGCGCGCGCTTGACCACGGCGTTGACGCCGCCCTCCAGCTGGTTGGTCGCCGACGGCAGTGGGCCGCCGCCCTTGAGGACGGCCGGATCGCAGAACGCGAACAGCACGCCGGCCCGGTTCAGCCTGACCAATCGGAAGTAGGCGCGGCGCAGGCGTTCGTGCGTCCACCACCACTTGCGTCCCCTCGCGTGCATGGGATCCTGTTTGGCTACGGTGCGCTCCTTGAGGTGATCGTCGTGCCTGCCGTGCCAGTCGTTGACCTCTCCGGCTATAACTATAGGCCACGGAGGGATACGCTTCAAAAGCGTCTCATAGCACTGACCGATTATAATTCTTTTCATTCACGGCATGGAACCAATCAGCTTATTGTTTGAGGTTTCGGTAGAGTGTGGTTTTGGAGATGGCGAACAGTTCGCATAGCTGCCGTATGGTAAGGTCGCCCTTCCTGTGGAGCCGTCGGAGTTCTTTACGCTGTTTGTCGTCGAGCGCGGCTGGCCGGCCTCCCTGATGGTCCCGGCTCCTGGCGGCTTGGAGTCCGGCCTTGGTGCGTTTGCTGATCAGGTCGCGTTCGAACTGGGCGAAGCTGCCGAACAGATTGAACACAAGCCGTCCGTTGGCGCTCCTGGTGTCGAAGTGCCGTAACGGTCGTTTTGCCGCCCCGCCCTTGATGCTGATGGGCGAGACGATCACGCACCCTCCGAAGTGTATATTTAAATAAATAGAGCATTTGGCGGAACATCGAAAGTGGCAGCTGGAACAGCTTGTGTTTCAGCTGACGTGACAGCTCGGATATCGGGGTTGATTACCGAGATCTACACCAATATCAGTAGATATGCGGATAAAAACGTTCCGTATCTTCTGACTATCGAAGAAAAAATGATGAGGTAATCATCACGCAGGCCAATGGCATTGCAAATCTGACGGTCGATAATTCCGAAGATCGTGGTTCAAGGGGATCCGGGAATGGTCTGCGGATGCATGCCCAATGGATTGACAGTATCGGAGGTGTGCTCAACACCAGCAAAGAGGATGGCGAATGGATTCTTTATGCGAGTATTCAGGTAAGCCGGGAATAATGAATGGGATACCGTTATGTTTGCCCTGATGGTGATGTTTCCGTAGCTGGAACGCAGATGGTTGTGCAACGGAATGTGAGATGTTGCATAAACATAACTCGAATAATCGAGAAAACACTCGTCTTTGGGTGTGCGAGGCGGTAGACTGAACCGTATGACCTACAAACTAGTACTGCTCCGTCATGGACAGAGCGCATGGAATAAAACCAATCAGTTCACCGGCTGGGTCGACGTTCCGCTGACCGAACAGGGTGAAGCCGAAGCCAAGCGTGGCGGCGAGCTGCTCAAGGAGAAGAACGTCCTTCCGGACATTGTGTTCACCTCCCTGCTGCGTCGCGCTATCAACACCGCCAACATCGCTCTGGATGCCGCAGATCGTCTGTGGATCCCGGTTCAGCGTGACTGGCGTCTCAACGAGCGTCACTACGGCGCTCTGCAGGGCAAGAACAAGACCGAGATCCGCGAAGAGTACGGCGATGAAAAGTTCATGCTGTGGCGCCGTTCTTACGCCACCCCGCCGCCCGAGATCGACCCGAACGACCAGTACGCCCAGAACAACGACCCGCGCTACGCCGGCGATCCGGTTCCGGAAGCCGAGTGCCTGGCCAACGTTGTTGAGCGTGTGAAGCCGTACTTCGAGTCCGCTATCGAGCCGGAGCTCAAGGCCGGAAAGACCGTGCTGATTGCTGCCCACGGCAACTCCCTCCGCGCCATCGTCAAGATGCTGGACAACCTGTCTGAGGAAGAGATCGCCAAGGTCAACATCCCGACCGCCATCCCGCTGCTTTATGAGCTGGACGAGAACTTCAAGCCGATCAAGCCGCGTGGCGAGTACCTGGACCCGGAGGCTGCTGCTGCCGGTGCCGCCGCTGTCGCCGCTCAGGGCCAGAAGTGAGCCTAAGCCGCTAACACGGTACAAGCTGTAAGGGGAGTCGCACATAACGTGCGGCTCCCCTTTGCTATGCCTGCCAAATCCCCATGGGGCGGTGATCATCCCATGGGGCGGTAAAACCCTCATGGGGCGGTAAAACCCTCATGGGGCGGTATGCCAGAATGGCTTAATTCCGCGGTTTCACATATCCTTCAAACCGCCCCATGGGCAAGTTACCGCCCTATGGGTGTTTTGCCGCCCCATGGATACGCCGGTGTACCGCCCAGAAGCAACAAAAAACGGCGTCCAGCCGTAGCCGGATCGCCGCTTTCGGGCATCCTCCTCAAACCATATGAGGACAAGTGTTCAGTTATTCGCCCAATGTGAGGACAAGCCCCAATCAGTCGATGTCGGTGCCCTCGTCGCGGGTCGGCTCCTTGGTGGGGTCGAAGCCGGAGACGATGTACACCACACGGCGGGCGGCGGACACGGCATGATCGCCGAGACGCTCCAGGAAGCGGCCCAGCAGCACGATATCCACGGTCTGCTGACGGGTGATGTCATCGGACAGCGCCAGATCGAAGGTCTGGTGGTGCAGGTTGTCCAGCTTGTCGTCGGCCAGGATGATGGCCTCGGCGGTCTTGGCATCGCGATCGGAGAGCATGGCCACCAGCTGGTCAGCGGTGTTGTCCAGGAAGTCGATCATCTCGGCGAACACCGGCTGAGCGGATTCGGGAATCGCGGCGGCCGGGTAGGTGCGGCGAGCGGCCTCGGCCACGTGGCGGGCAAGATCGCCCATACGCTCGAACGTGGAAGCCAGACGCATGGTGGAAACGACCACACGCAGATCGGTGGCCACCGGGTTCTGCTTGGCGAGCAGCTTGACGCACTGGTCGATCACAGAGGACTCCAGGGCATCAATCTCGATGTCGCCGTCAATCACAGTCTGTGCGGCTTCAACGTCCTGATTCAGCAGGGCTTCCCCAGCGCCTTTGATCGCCTTGCGCACGTTCTGCGCCATACGGTCGAGGTCGTCAGCAACCTGCTTCAGCTCCTCGTTGAAAATAACGCGCATTTCTCTAGCCTTTCATGCTTGCTTATTGCAACCTGTACCAGTGTATTATTCCAGTACTTGTTCCCCACTTCAACGTAGGTAATGGCAACCTCAAGTTGTTCTACTGTTCATTGGGTTGTTCACCTGAAATTCATGTTACCGGCGCGCCGGCGAACCGCAATCCCGGCGTGTGGTGTGAAAGAATTGGGGCATGACACAGATGCCGCTCGTCGCCGCGATTGCTCTTATTGTCGCGGCTGTTTTATTTGTGGTAGGAATCATCACGCTCATCGTGGGATTTGCGACACATCGAGTGTCCGTGGAATCGCCGCTGGCCGATGATGACGACAATGACGATCTGTCCGACGACACCGCCACGCTGCTGTCCATGCTGCCGGGTGCGTCCGTGGTGGTCGACGAGCACGACGAGGTGGTCCGCTGCAATCCCGCCGCCTACCGCCTGGGTGTGGTGTCAGATGACGCCATCGCCCAGCAGCAGGTGCTGGATGCCATTCACGAGGCGCGCAAGTCTGGTGGCAAGCGCCAGTTCGACTTGACCACCGATACTCCGGAGCGGTACGTCGCAGACCAGAACAAGGGCGATCACGTCGCCACGCAGTCCGTCCACCGCCCCAACTGGCTGAAGGTGACTGTAGGGCGTATCAACGAGCAGTTCGTCATCGTGTTGATTACCGATGTCAGTGACGTGATTCGTTTCGCTCAAGTGCGTGACTCGTTTATTACCAATGTATCCGAGCAATTGTTGGGCCCCACTGAAGCTCTGGCCAAACTCGCCGATTCGCTGGAGTCCGGCAATCTGGACGAACAGCAGGTGGCTGCCGATGCTCGCCAGGTGCGTTCCAGCTGCAGCAAGCTCAACCATATGGTGTCCGATTTGCTGCTGCTCATACGCGCACAGGAGCCGATTACGCCGTCTTCCGCCAACCGACTGAACGTTATGGAACAGCTCGAGGCCACGGTGGCGCGACTGGAGCCGCAGGCAGCCGAGGCTGGCGTGCAGCTGAACATCAAGGGCGACGATGATCTAGTCATCAATGGTGAGGCGGACCAGATCGACGGCGCCGTGACCAAGCTCATCGAAAACGCCATCGGCTATTCCAAGGAAAATGGCGTGGTCAGCGTGTCCGCATCCAAAGACAAGGATGGCGACCGTGCGGTGATTCGCGTAATCGACCAAGGCACGGGCATCGCTAAGAAGGATCAGGCGCGCATCTTCGAGCGGTTCTATCGGGGTGCGGAACAGAGCAATCGCACGGCGGAGGGTGTGGGACTGGGCCTGGCCATCGTCAAGCATGTGGCGCTGACCCATCATGGCGATGCGACTGTATGGAGCGCGCCCGGGCAAGGCAGTACGTTCAGCCTGACGTTGCCGTTGGCGCAGTGAACTTTATTACTGTCCGAGGCGGCGGTAGTCCCAGCGGTCGAAGTATTCCCAAATCAGCAGTAGCAAGCCAATAATGACACCGGCCACGCACATAATCACCAACGGCATTACGCTGTAGCCCACGGCCAGCAGAATCAGCACGACAATCAACGCCACAATCCATAGACCGGTACCGATGGCAAACACCTTTCGCAGATCCACCCGTACGGGCTTGGGCGCGGGTTTGCGGACGGCAGGGTCAATGAGAGGCGCGAACTTCATACTCATGCACTGTAGTAAGAGTAGGGAGGGGCGTCAAACACCTCTCCCTACGATTTATTCAATCGGTATCAGTTGAGACCGATCAATATGCATGGCATATATGGTCGGCCATGCGAGGCATAGACCTCCATCACAGGTGCTCGACCACATAGTCGACGCACTTGGTAAAGGCCATGACATCAGCCGGCTCCACCGAGGGGAACACGCCAACGCGCAGCTGATTGCGGCCCAGCTTGCGGTAGCCGGCGGCGTCCACGATGCCGTTCTCGCGCAGGATGGACAGTATCTGGGAGGCCTGGACGCGCTCGTCCAGATCAATGGTGACCACGGCGTTCGAGCGGGCGTCCGCATCGACGACGAACGGAGCGGCGTATTCGGAGCGCTCGGCCCACGAGTACAGGATGGATGCGGACTTGGCGCAACGCGTGGTGGCCCAGGCGAGGCCGCCGTTGTCGTTCAGCCAGCGAATCTGGTTTTCCATCATGATCAGGGTGGCCACGGCGGGCGTATTCAGGGTCTGATCCTTGCGGGAGTTGTTCAGTGCCGTGGTCAGCGAGAGGAACGGCGGCACCCAGCGATGTGCGCCTTCCAGATGAGCGCTTGATTCGACGCCTGCCGCACGATCGATAGCTTCGGGGGAGAGGATGGCGACCCACAGACCGCCATCGGCACCGAAGGCCTTCTGCGGTGAGAAGTAGTAGACGTCGGTCTGGCTGATGTCCACAGGCAAAGCGCCGGCTGCGCTGGTGCCGTCGACGACGGTCAGGGCACCGGCTTCACGACTTCCGGCCACGCGGCGAATCGGGGCGGCCACACCAGTGGAGGTCTCGTTGTGAGCCCAGCAATATGTGTCCACGCCCTCGGTGAGCTCAGGCAGACGGTAAGTGCCCGGCTCGCCGGGGAACAGCACCGGGTCTTCAAGGAAGGGTGCGTTCGCGGCGGACGCGGCGAACTTGGCACTGAACGAGCCATACGTGCCGAATGCGGCGCGACGGGTGATCAGCGAAGCGCAGGCAATCTCCCAGAACGCGCTGGCGCCACCGTTGCCAAGCGCCACCTCATACCCTTCAGGCAGGTGGAAGAACTCGCGCAGACCTTCACGAATCGAAGCGACCAGTTGCTTGACTGGTGCCTGGCGATGTGATGTGCCAAGCAGGGTGGTGGCGCCGGCATCGAGCGCGGCGATCTGTTCGGGGCGGATTTTGCTGGGACCGGAGCCGAAGCGACCATCTTCGGGCTTCAGCGACTCGGGAATACTCAGTGTGATAGTCATGGTTTCAAGGGTAGACCAGTGTTGGGGAATATCGCGGATAATGCTCGGTGTGCGGGATTACTGCGGGGCTACTGCGGAATTCCCGGGTGCCGGGCGGCAGTGGTGGCAATGCGGAATGCAGTGCAGAATGTACGCAGCACATCATGGCTACGGTGTGTCGGAATGACATGAGTTAGTGATTCTTCCGATAACCGGATAGTGAGGTTCGTGAACGGGCGGAAACAAGGCGGTCTTTCACCCTGCCGCACGGTTACGTAAATCGTTTGACACGCCTGGATGGCGGGGAATCGCATTGAGGATTGACCTCTGTTTGTTGTACAGTACTCAATCGTGACGGTCATACGAGGTCATCGCAATGACCCCGCCGAACCCATCCAAGGAGTTAACGTAGTATGAAGCATGCTTCGCATAAAGCGACCACGGTCTCGCGCCAGAAGTTCAGCTTAGCGAAGGCACTGTTTGCCTCCGGCAAGGGTTCTCATTCCGTTCGTGCTGTGCGTGCGGTGCAATCCGCTGGTAGCGACGCTGTTGTTTTGGGGCTTGATCCGGCCATTGCCGAGAAGATCAACGAAATCGCTCCCCAGACTCGTCGTTCCATTCGTGAGGCCGCTCGTGCCGCTGAACACCGTAGCCATATTCTTGCCTCGGCCTCACTGGCTGCTCTGGTCGGCACGGCCGCAGGTGCTCTCGCGTTTTCCAACACTGAAGACGCCGCGAACCCGTTCGTGGCTGATCCGGCCACGACGACCACGCAGATTAAGCGCATCAGCGATGTGACTGCGGCTTCTCGTTCAGAAGCACGTACTGATCTGAGTTCATCCTCCGTTACCGCACAGTCCACCAATGAAGGCGGTTGGGGGCTGAGCAATTCAGACAGCACCTTGGACGCCAAGCTGATGAATCGCAATAATGCGAACAATCCTGTGGTGTCGGCTCTTATGGATGTCGATGGCGATGCTGTGCCGGCTGGCTTCAACCCGAACCATGCCGTTGGCACCAACTCCAACAACTATCCGTGGGGTCAGTGCACGTGGTACGCGTACCAGCGTCGTGCCGAACTGGGACTGCCTTCCAGCGGCAACTTCGGCAATGGTGGCGAGTGGGCGGCGTCAGCTTCCGCTCTGGGCTATTGGGTGGACAACACTCCTCGCCATGTCGGTGATGCTGTGGTGTTCGCTCCTGGCCAGGCCAATGCCGATGGCACGTACGGCCATGTTGCCGTTCTGGAAAAGATCAATGCCGACGGCTCCATTGAGATCTCCGAATCCAATGCCAAGGGATTGGGCGTGATTTCGACCCGTACGTTCAGCGCCGCCGAAGCCGGTAAGCTCCAGTACGTTCACTACTGATTCATTTCATTGGCTTACATTCGATGATTACTGTTCGGATGTGACGTCGCCCTATCGGCAATCGTTCGCGCGAAATGACATTTCAAGTGTTGCGGCCGCGTATTAGTCCGAACTGACCTATGCCGACACGCCGATATATCCCAATAGCTCCGGGGTATTTTATTTCTTCCATCCTGTACGAGTTAATGCGCACCGTGTAGGGTGATGGTTCTATGAAGACTAAAACTGTAGCTTCTTCCATTGTTGCCGCGATTGTCTCCTGTGCTTGCTTGTTTATGTTTGTTCCTACAGCAACTGCAGCTGAGGGTGTTACTGCGACTTCCACCAAGTCCTTCCCCTCGTATACCCAGGTGCGCAAAGATCTGACGACTGAAGCCACTGCCACGAGCGTTGAGGACAATGCTGATTGGGGTGGCATTGAGAACCTCGATGTGCCGCAAACGGAATCTCAGGCGGAAAAGGATGCCGCAGCGGCCAAGAAGGTTGCCGAAGAGGAGGCCAAGAAGCAGGCGGAGGCCGAGGCTCAGGCGACTCGGGATCAGGCCAACGCCGCGAGCCGTAATGAGTCTCGCTCTTCTGTTACTTATTCCGATGCCAGTGGTTCGGTTTCCGCTGGTGCCGCTGCTTCCGTTGACCGTGCCTACTCGTTGATCGGACAGAGCATGGACTGCACCGCATTGGTCAGTCAAGCGTTGGCGGCCCGTGGCATTAACTTCCACGGTTGGCCTGAAGAGTACGTCAATGTTCCTGGTGGCCACGTAGTTACAGACGGGTCCCTGCAGCCGGGCGATATTCTGATCTATGCCAACACCGGTGGATGGAACGGTGGTGCACACTACGATCATGTGGCGTTGTATGTCGGCAACGGTCAGGCGGTCCATGGTGGATGGAATGGCCATAGCGTGGCTCTCGCTAGTGCCATGACCGAAAAGCTCACCATCGTGGTGCGTATCCCGTGATGTAGTCTTATTGATTGATATATTGCAGGCCTCGGATGCCAATCGGTACCCGAGGCCTGTTGCGTTCTCCTGCCGAGTGATACACCCGCGACATCATCTTCGAAATGATATTCCTGTTATAAAATCGACCCATGTGTGCTAAGGTAAGGCGCTGATGACGAACGTTAAGAATATTATTTCCACATCAGTGGCGGTTGTCGCCACGGGTGCTATGTTTGCATGCGTAGCCCCGTTTGCCTCTGCCGATTCCGCGCAGACGAGTGCTGTGGTGTCCTCACGTTCTTTCCCGAAGGCGAGTTCGGTGAAGAAGAATCTGTTCGCCGAATCCACCTCCACTTCGGTTGACGAGAGCTCTAAATGGGGTGGCATTGAGACTCTTGATGTGCCACAGACCGAGTCTCAGGCCGAGAAGGAAGCTGCTGCTGCGGCGGCGGCTCAGAAAGCCGCTGATGAAGCTGCGGCAGCCCAGTCCGCTGCTGCTGCGGCAGCCAGCCGCTCTGAACAGCGTGCGTCGATTCCACAGGTTGACTTGGGTAAGATGACTGGCACTGGCGCTGAGCTTGCTAGCTTCTCACTGAAGTTCCAAGGCTATCCGTATGTTGCCGGCGGCAACACTCCGGCAGGATGGGATTGCTCTGGTTTTGTACAGTACGTCTTCTCCCAGTTTGGCATCTCCCTGCCGCGAACCTCTGGTGCTCAAGCCACTGTGGGTACTCCGATCGCAAGCTTGGCGGATGCCAAGCCGGGTGACATTCTTGCGAATGGTACTCATGCGGCCATTTACATCGGTAACGGACAGGTGATGAATGCTATGAACCCGGTGCAGGGAACGGCAGTAAGCGGCGTTTCCGTATTCGGTGGAGCTGGATATTCCATTCGCCGCGTGATGTGACAAGAATTATGCGGTAAGCGAATTCGTATTAAGACACGTCCTTTGGGATGTGCCTTTTTTCGTATACACGAATATCTTTTTGAGCGGAGGATACCGGCCAAGCCGAGTGTCGCGGGGTATTGTTGGAGATACGCGGTATTGGTGCCGCGGATACCTTCAAGGAGGTCGTCATGATTAACGACAAGGCCATTCTCGTCGGCGTGGACGGGTCGCATGCCAGTTACAAGGCAACATGGTGGGCCGCGAATTATGCAAAGCACGCGGGGCTGACGCTGCAGATTGTCTGCGCATATTCCCTGCCGAGCTATGCCGCCGTTTCGTTCGATGCCACCTATACGGCGATGGGGGACGATAACGCCGCACATTCCGATGCTCAGGAGATTCTGTCCAAGGCCAAGGCCATCGCAGACGAGCAGGGCGTCGAAGCCGCCACACTGATTGTTACCGGAGATCCGGCATCGGTGTTCGTCGAATTGTCGCGTAACTACAATCTGATCGTCATCGGCAACCGTGGCAAGGGCGGTCTGGCCGAGCGTCTGCTGGGCACCACGTCCTCGTCGCTGCCGGCATACGCCTACTGCCCGATTGTGGTGGTGCCGTACACCGATGATGACGGTAACCTGATGCACCTGAACAACACAATCACCAAGGTGGCTGTCGGCTCCGACGAATCCAAGTGGGGTCTGAAGGCACTGGATATTGCCGCCGACTTCGCCACATGCTGGGGTGCGGAACTGGACGTGATTTCCGCTGTGCCGAACATGAAGGGCGTGGATGGCGAGGACGCCGTCATGGAGTCCTACAAGGACGATCTTGAGGTGCGTATCAAGCCGTTGCAGGAATCGCATCCTGATCTGAAGATCAACAAGCGGATCGTTTCCGGCCCGGCCGTCAGCGCACTGACCAAGGCCAGCTATGATCACGATGTGGTTGTTGTCGGTTCCCGTGGTCGTGGCGGCTTCACTGGCTTGCTGCTGGGCTCCACCAGCCAGGGACTGCTGCAGCATGCGGCCGGCCCGGTGTACGTGGTGCCGCGCAAGTACGTTGAGGCCGCGGAATCGCGTCTCGACACCGTGCCGAGCTCGCCCGCCGAGATACCCACCAAGTCCTTGGAGGATATCGCCGGCGTCGAAGAGGTACCGGTGCCTGCGGCCGAACCCGAGGTCGCGCGGCAAATCGAGAAGACCATCGATCCCGACAAGCACTAGACTCCGGACGCGATGGGTCCTGCGACGGGGCGTCGCCAAGACGGCCGGGGGAAGGGACGCGGTGCGGCCGCCGTCCCTTCCCCCGGCCTTGCTGTGTTTCCCTAGTGCTTGACAGTGACGTTCATGCGCACCGGGGTCTCCTGCACGTAGGTGTGCTTGACCGTGCACCCCTTGTCGATATGGCGGGTGACGCGCTCTTTGAGCTTGTCGGCATCCTCCTCGGACAGGCTGGCGTCAGAAGCATCAATCACCACCTGCTCCTCGAAACCGGTGTAGGCGTCGTTCTCGGGGTCGTACGTGCCATCCACCACGATCTTGGCACCCTTGCCCTCACCCAGCGTATGTTCGATGGCGAACTGGCTGGACAGCGCGGCGCAACCGGCCAGCGCGACCTTCATCAGATCGCCCGGCGTGAACTGGCCACGATCCTTGCCGAACTTAATGTGCGCGCCATCGTCGCTGAACGCATCCCACGAACCGTCCTTGTTGCGTTCAACCCACAGTCGCTTACCCATAGCTGCTCCTTTATTTTCAGCCGCCGGCGATCTGGCCCATCGCCATGCCAGCGGGGGAGCGCGGCACCTGGCCGCTCTCCCGCATCATCGGACTTCTCTATTATGCCCCTAAGCTACACTGGTGCACATGGCTTTGACCGAAGAACAACTCGCAGATATTCGCTCCCGTATCCCCGCACGTCCCGAAACGGACATTCCGATGCCCTATGAGGACCTGGTGCGCAAGATCCTGACCGAAGGCACGCTGAAGTCCGATCGCACCGGCACCGGCACGATTTCCCTGTTCGGCCAGCAGATGCGCTTTGACCTGTCGAAGTACTTCCCGTTGCTGACCACCAAGACCGTGTTCTTCAAAGGCCTGGCCTATGAGCTGCTGTGGTTTTTGAAGGGTTCCTCCAATATCAACTGGCTGCTGGAGCACAACGTGCATATTTGGGATGAGTGGGCGGACGAGAACGGCGATCTGGGCCCGGTCTATGGCGTGCAGTGGCGTTCCTGGCCCGCGCCGACCCCCGAGGACCCGAATCGCACCATCGACCAGATCTTCAATGTGCTCGACCTCATCAAGCATCATCCGGATTCGCGCCGCATGATCGTCTCCGCGTGGAATCCAGCCGAGGTGGAGAAGATGGCGTTGCCGCCCTGCCACGCGCTCTTCCAGTTCTACGTGGCCGACGGCAAGCTAAGCTGCCAGCTGTACCAGCGTTCCTGTGACATGTTCCTCGGCGTGCCATTCAACATCGCCTCCTACTCGCTGCTCACCATGATGATGGCGCAGCAGACCGGGCTCAAGCCGGGCGAATTCGTCTGGACCGGCGGCGACTGCCATGTTTACGACAACCACGTCGACCAGTTCCTTGAGCAGCTGGGCCGCAAGCCCTACCCGTACCCGACCATCGAGATCCGTAAGGCCGATTCTCTGTTCGACTACCAGTATGAGGACTTCAAGGTCGTCGGCTACCAGCATCACCCTACTATTAAGGCACCTGTTGCGGTCTGATGCTGATTACCATTTCGTGGACAGCGAAGACTGTGAAGGTGACGGACCCCGAGTCTTCGCTGTCCACTACACTAAGGCCCAGTTCCGCAATCCAGGAGGAGTAAGCGAAATGGAGCATGACAGTAGCCGTAGCGGCTATCACGAACCCGAGCCCGGATCTGCCGGGCTGTCTGCCACTGAAGAAGACTGGGGTGACGATTATCCCAAGACCTTCTCGGTGAATCTTATCTGGGGCGAAGCCCGCGACAAGGAAGGTCGCGCCGGTGCCATCGGCCTCAATGGCGGCATGCCTTGGCACTGTGCCGAGGATATGAAGCATTTCAAGGAGCTGACCGTCTCCCACCCGGTGATTATGGGTCGTAAGACTTGGGAATCGCTTGGGGCCAAGTACCGGCCGCTGCCCAACCGCGACAACATCGTCGTTTCCCACGATCCGATGTACCGTGCGCCGGGAGCCACTGTGGTCACCAGTCTTGACGACGCGCTCGATATGGCCCGTCAGGAGGCGATTCCGGACGACGGTCTGGATCGTTCGGAGATTTGGATCCTCGGCGGCGCCCAGCTGTTCGCCGAGGCGTTGCCGTTCGCGGACAAAGCCTATGTGACTGATCTGGCCGTCACTGTGGATGCCGACAGCTATGCGCCCGATATGGTGTCGCTGGTCGAGGCCGGGATGTGGCGGGAAGCCGAAGTGGGTGAGTGGCGTACGCCCGCCAAGGAGGAGTCCGGCATCGATTCCTATCGTTTCCGTATCTTGGTCAAAACCAAGTAAGCATGCGAATCCGGCTTGTGTCCTTTATGGCGGCATGAGCCGGATTCATATTCATTCGACCCCAAAAACACATTCGGGCCGTGTGCGGCCCGGTGAAGCCCGATTGAGGATTGATTCAAAGCTATGAGCAATACCCAGCCCTACACCGTAATGACCGTCTGCACCGGCAATATCTGCCGTTCGCCTATGGGCGAGATTATTCTGCGTCACTTCTTTAATGAGCGCGGTCTCGGCGACCAGGTGAACGTGGAATCCAGCGGTGTGTCCGACGAGGAGTGGAGCCATCCGATCGACCCGCGTGCCGTGCGCGTGTTACGCGAACGTGGTTATGGTGATGAGATTCCGCGTGACCACTTCGCACACCGCATCTCACGTGAGGAAATCGACCGTACCGACCTGTTCCTGCCGATGACCGCCTCCCACATGCGCGCCCTGCTGCGCATGCTGCCGGCCGGCAAGCGCGCCGAAGTGCACATGTACCGCAGCTTCGACCCGAATCTGCCCAAGCCGAAGCCCGGCCGCGAGGATCAGATTGATTTGGTGGATCCGTGGTACGGCGGCAAGCACGAGTTCGAGGTCGCCATCGACCAGATTGAGGAAGTTGCCCCGTACATCGTCGATTGGGTGGCGAAGCAGCTGTAGGAATCGGCCTGTGGCCGATGCTGTGTGTTTCGCAGTCTTACGACTGCTGGTCACCGCTTCGCGGTGCCATCTCCCTTTGTAAGGGAGATGGCACCGCGAAGCGGATTGCCGGGGTGCCGAGATGCCGAAGCGGTGTATGGGTGCCGCCCGGCCCAGGTGAGTCACGCCCGGATCAGTTTCTTGCCCCTGAGACGCAGCACGACATCGGCGGAGTCGGCGACGCGCTTGGAATGCGTCACCACGATCACGCATTTGCCGAGCTGATGGGCGGCGTGCTGCAGCAGATGAATCACCTCGTCGGTCATCTCCGGGTCGAGGCTGCCCGTCGGCTCGTCCGCGAGGATCGCGCGGCCCGGGGCGACCAGCGCGCGGCCGACCGCCACCCGTTGACGCTGGCCGCCCGACAGGTGCATGATGTTGCGCTTGGATTCCTCACGGCTCAAACCCAGTTCCTCGAGGATCTTCATATCGGCCTTGGCACTGACCAGCCGCAGGTTCTCTTCGGGGGTGAGGTAGTCGATCAGGTTATGGTCCTGGAACACCAGGGACACGTGCTCCCGACGGTGCTTCGCATAGCCCGATGCGGCGATGTCCTCCCCCTCGAAGCGGACCACTCCCCGGGAGGGGGCGTCCAGGCCGGCCAGCAGCGACAGCAGCGTGCTCTTGCCGGCGCCGGACGGGCCGGTGATCGCATACATCTTCCCGGATTCAAAATCCGCACTGACATCCGAGAGAACAAGGATCTTCGCCGCGCCGTAGGCGTAATCGACATGGTCCAGTTGCAGACAGTTAGACATGATTGGTGACTCCTAACGCATAGAGGAAAGAATGGATTTCGGGGATTTGGACAGCACGGCGGCGCATGACACGGCAAGGGCCACGGCGATGACCGCGCATCCGAGCAGCAGGATGAGCACCGTCTGCTCAGGCGGCAAGGCCTCCACGTGCAACGATTCCAACGGCGCGACGCCCGAATCGCGCAACAGTCGGGAAGACACGTATCCCGACAGCATGGCGCCGGTGCCCAGCGAACACAGGGCGGCGACCGCCGCCATGAGTCCGGTTTCGATGGCGAGTTGTGCGACTATCCGCATCTTGCCGATGCCGAGGGCCAGAAGCGTGCCTATCTCATGGATGCGTGAGCGAATCCAGAAGACCAGCGCCATCGCCAGCACCAGTACGTCCGCGAGGCAGACGGACAGCAGCACCATGCGCACCAGATCACGCACCGTCTGCACGGATTGCAGGACGCCGGAGAGCCGGGCCGAATCGTCGGTGACGTCGTACTTGCCACCGGCCATGGTCTTGGCCTGACTGACCGCCGCGGACAGGTCCTGTGGATTATCCGACAGGCATCGGATCATGCCGATCCGGTCGTTTCCGGTCAGAGCGGAGGTCACTCGCCTGCCCGAATAGATGAGGTTCTCGGAAGTGTCCGAGGGCAGGGGGCTTTGGGCCTGCACGTTGCCGGAGAAGATCCCGGCCACACGCACCGTGGCGTTGCGCCCCTCCTGCCGGAGACGGAATGTCGAGCCGACCGATAGGCCGTTCTGCAGCGCGAAGTCGCGGTGGACCAGCACATCGTCGCCGTCGCCCGAGATATGGCGGCCCTGCTCCAGGCGGTACAGGCCGCTCTGGAATTCCTCGGACAATGAGGAATCGGTGGTGCCCAGCACGCTGACCTGCATGGCCAGATCGGAGTCCAGCCGGGGGCCCTGCCGGGGCATGACCGGTCGCGCGCCATCCACCTGCGCCAAGGTCTTCGTCGCATAGGCGGTCTTCGTCACACCGGGGATATGCGAGAACCGGCTCGCCTCCTCGGCGCTGATGGGATTCTCGCCGGCGCTGACGGTAAACCCTATGCCCATGCCCGCGCCGATGCTGTCGGACATGGTACGCAGGGCCGTCGAGACTCCGACCTGCGCCACCAGGCTCGTGAAGACCATCAGCATCAGCAGACCGATGATGCCGCTGCGTACCGGCTTGCGCACGATCGCCAACGTGGCACGCTTCCACACATTCATGCTCATCATCGAATCTCCGACAGGTCTCGCGGCGATTTACGCAGCATCGGCATGCACGCCACCGCGACGCACACCAGCATCACCGCCAACAATCCGAGCGCCACGTACAGCATGGCGGTCCCGTCGACCGACACCGTGAGCGAATCCAGGGTGCGCACCGACATGCTGGATTCAAGGTCGCCGCCGACCTGCCCCATGCTGCTCAGCTCCTTCGCCGCGGAGGCGTTCACGGAATGGAGCGCCGTGGTGCCGAGCCATTGGGCCATTCCCTGCGCGCACAGCCAGCCGAGGACGAGGGACGGCAGACCGATCAGCACCATCTCGGCGAGGTATTGGGCGACCAGGGAGGGCTTGCCGACGCCAAGGGACACCAGTATGCCCATCTCCTGACGGCGGTCGTTCATCCACAGCAGCAGCATGAGACTGAGCACGAGCACGGCCGAGACGGTCACGCCGATCAGGGCGCCGCGCATCATGGAGCGCACGCCGCGGGCGGCATGCAGCATGCTCGACGAATACTGGTCGTTGCGCGTGATCTGATAGTTGTTCCAATCCACCGGGAGTTTCTTCGCGGCGTCCATGGTCTTCTCCACGTCAACGCCCTTGGACAGCACGAAGGTGGCGTCCTGGTATATTTCCTTGCCGTCCTTGTACTGGTACAGGTCGCGTGTGGTATCCAGATCGGTGTAGATGGTGTTGGCGGTGAGTTCCGCTCGGCTGGATACCTTTCTGGCGCTGTCGCCCTTGAATATGCCCACGATGGTGGTCTTGACGGTCGCCGTCGAATGTGATTCGTTGTCGGCGTCGTAGGCGTTGGCCTTGAGCGTGAGCGTGTCTCCGACTTTGAGCCCGTTGGCTTTGGCGAGATCCTCATGGATCATCGACGTGTACTTGTCGGAGGCCTTCAGATGCCGTCCTTCGGCCATGCCGAGCGTGCGCGACGTGAACACGTTGAGTTTCGACGAATCATTCGTGCCTATGACGTTGGCGGCGTTGCCGAATTGCTGCTCCTTGGTCGCATCGTAATCATCGCCGCCGGGGACCTTCGCCACATTCGCCCCCACGAGATCGGCGGTGGCGTTCTGACGGACCATATACGAATCGACCCCGGGCAGTTGGGCGATCCTGCGCACGTCGGCGGGACGCACCATGCCACCTCCGCGAGGCGTGAGCATGCTGCCCTGCAGGTTGCTGGCCAGCACGAACCCGCCGACCGCTTCCTTCTCGATTCGTCCGGCGGCCTGTTGAGCTGCCCGAGAAACCGCGATCGTGGATAGCATACTCGCCGTTATGATGGTCAGTACTATGAGGAGCACTATGGTTCGCACTCGTTTTCTGAGCACATAGCGCACCGACCGTGCAACGAACGTCATCAATACCTCCTGTGGGCCTTGGGCTTTTCGCCCAAAATGCGAAACATGCCGCGTTTCGCCGGTTAGTTAGCCGCGACAATACATGATGCACCTCAAGATACGGGGAGAGATACGCCTTGGGCGAAAAACGGAACAGCGGCGAATGTCGGTTATTCTGGATTTTGGTCCATCTCGGGCCGCGTCGATGCGTCGGCCCGAGAGGAATCAGCGCTCGCGCCTCACCTTCGAGGCGACGAACACGAGGAGCGGCACGTCATAGTGGATTGCACGGAAAGCCCCCTATTCTCATGGTCTCTCTGCCCTAATTAGAACACCTCACTCCGCAGCAATCGCGGCCTTGAGCTCCTCGACCTTGTCGGTCTTTTCCCACGGGAACTCGACGTCGGTACGTCCGAAGTGGCCATACGCGGCGGTCTTCAAGTAGATCGGGCGCTTCAGGTCGAGCTCGTCGATGATGGCGGCGGGGCGCAGGTCGAAGACCTTGCGTACGGCGGCGGTGATCTGGCCGCGCGTCACGCCTTGCTCGGTGCCGAAGGTCTCTACGTTGACGGATACCGGGTCGGCAACACCAATAGCGTAGGCGATTTGGATCTCGACTTTGTGGGCCAGGCCGGCAGCCACGATGTTCTTCGCAACCCAACGGGTGGCGTACGCGGCGGAACGATCGACCTTGGACGGGTCCTTGCCGGAGAACGCGCCCCCGCCGTGGTGGGCAGCGCCACCGTAGGTGTCGACGATGATCTTGCGGCCGGTCAGACCGGCGTCGGCCGCCGGGCCGCCCAGGATGAACGAACCGGTCGGGTTGACCAGCTGGCGGTAGTTGTCATGCGGCACCTTGGAACCCAGCACCTCATCAAGCACCGGGTCAATCACGTGCTTCTTCAGCTCAACAGCAAGCCAATCCTGCGTAACCTCAGGATCATGCTGGGTGGAGATCAGCACGGTGTCCAGACGAACGGGCTTATCGTTATCGTCATACTCAATGGTTACCTGGGTCTTGCCGTCCGGGCGCAGGTGCGGCACTTCACCGGACTTGCGCACCTCGGTCAGACGGAAGGCGAGGCGATGTGCCAAGTAGATCGGAAGCGGCATCAGCGTCGGGGTCTCGTCGGTGGCGTAGCCGAACATCACGCCCTGATCGCCGGCACCCTGTGCTTCGTAACGTTCTTCGCGGCTGGCGGCGGTCTCCTGATCGCCAGTCAGACGGGCAACGCCCTGGTTGATTTCGGCGCTCTGCTCGGTGATGGCCACGACCACGCCGCAGGAATCGGCGTCAAGGCCGACTTCGGAAGAGGTATAGCCGATGTTGCGCAGGGTTTCGCGGACCTTGGACTGCACGTCGCAGTACCCCTTGGACGTGACTTCGCCGAAGACCAGGAACACGCCGGTGGCGGCGGAGGTCTCCACGGCCACATGGCTGGACGGATCCTGGGCCAGCAGATCATCAAGAATGGCGTCGGAGATTTGATCGCAGACCTTGTCAGGGTGGCCTTCGGTCACGGATTCGGCGGAGATAAGCCGATGTTCTTCTGTCATATCATCCCTTTCTTCAGGACTTATCGCCCCGCGGGATGCGAGGCACAATGATACGGTGTCAATTTTTACTTGTCACTGCGGAAGCGGGCATAAATAAAGGCTCGTGCCAACCAGCGCGGTGGCTCGAGCCTTACGTCTTGTTCGCTCCTGATGATGAGTTATAGCTGATTGCGATAACTCAGGCAAGCGTGTCGCTTAAAATCAGTTGTGAGAGAACTCTCAAACCATCATTCGGCGACGAACTGTCCAAACAATCCAAACGAATTGTCGGAATCGATCAGTTGCCCTCGTTGGCGTCGTCCTCGCCCAAGGTCTCCTCAAGCAGACCCTCGTCGATCTCGCGGAAGGCGATGGACAGAGGCTTCTCGTTGTTCTGGTATTCGACCAGCGGGCCGACGTTCTGCAGCAGGCCCTCGTTGAGCTGCGTGAAGTAGGAGTTGATCTGGCGTGCGCGCTTGGCGGCGAAAATGGCCAGCGCGTACTTGGAATCGGCGTGCTTCATCAGGTCGTCGATCGGCGGGTTCGCAAGACCGTCGGGTGTCGGGTCAGTACCAAAAGCCATTGTTCTTATCTCCAAACATTGGAAAATCTATCTCAGCCGAAGCAAGTGTAGCCGTTTGGGGGGACTTCTGTCAGCCCTATACCGGACTCTCGCCAGAGGAATGTATTCCAAAAAATATGTGTAAGAAACGTTACGTTTTTGCCAATTCCATTATTCGACTCTTGACAAGCGGCGTGTCCCTCGCAAAGGCTTGAATAGAGCCATGACTGAAATGCGATCTGCAAAAATTATGTCAGGGCGCGTCTTTGCAGGCGCCCGAGCCCTCTACCGTGCTGCGGGCGTCAGCGGAGACGACATGGGCAAGAAGCCCATCATCGCCATCGCCAACTCGTTCGATGAGTTCCTGCCCGGCCACGTCCACCTCAACAAGGTCGGCCGCATCGTTTCCGAGGCCATCAGGGAAGCCGGCGGCATTCCGCGCGAGTTCAACACGATGGCCGTGGACGACGGCATCGCCATGGGCCACACTGGCATGCTCTACTCCCTGCCTTCCCGCGACATCATCGCCGACACCGTCGAATACCAGTGCAACGCGCACTGCGCCGACGCCCTCATCTGCATTCCGAACTGCGACAAGGTCGTGCCGGGCATGCTGATGGCAGCCCTGCGCCTCAACATTCCGACCGTGTTCGTCTCCGGTGGCCCGATGGAGGCCGGCACCACGGTGCTCGCCGACGGCACAGTCAAGAGCACCGACCTTATCGACGTGATGTACGCCACCGCCGACGACAGCGTCTCCGATGAGGAACTGCTCAACTATGAGAAGACCGTCTGCCCGACCTGCGGCTCCTGCGCCGGCATGTTCACCGCCAACTCGATGAACTGCCTGACCGAGGCCATCGGCCTGGCCCTGCCCGGCAACGGCACCATCCTCGCCTCCCACTCCTACCGCAAGGACCTGTTCGAGCGTGCCGCCAAGCAGGTCGTCAAGATCGCTCACCAGTACTACGACGATTCCGACGATTCCGTGCTGCCGCGCTCCATCGCCACCAAGGAAGCCTTCGAGAACGCCATGACCATGGATGTGGCCATGGGCGGTTCCACCAACACCGTGCTGCACATCCTCGCCATGGCCCAGTCCGCCGACGTGGACTTCACCCTGGACGACATCGAGCGCATTTCCCACACCGTGCCGTGCATCTGCAAGGCCTCGCCGTCCGGCAAGTGGGAGATTTCCGACGTGCACCGCGCCGGCGGCATCACCGGCATCCTCGGCGAGCTCGACCGCGCCGGCAAGCTGCACACCAACGTGCACTCCATCGACTACCCGACGCTGGAAGCCAAGCTGGCCGATTGGGACATCATGCGCCCGACCTGCACCGAGGAAGCCCAGCAGATGTACAAGGCCGCTCCTGGCCACATCATCTCCCCGGAGCCGTGGACGCACACCACCCTGTTCGACTCGCTCGACCGCGACCGCACCAACGGCGCCATCCACGACATCAACCACCCGGAGATTCACGAAGGCGGCCTCGCCGTGCTGCGCGGCAACCTGGCCCCCGACGGCTGCGTGGTCAAGACCGCCGGTGTTCCGCCGGAGATCTGGAAGTTCCGTGGACCGGCTCTGGTGGTCGACTCCCAGGAGCAGGCCATCGAGGTCATTCTGAACGATACCCTGAAGCCCGGCATGGCGCTTGTGATTCGTTACGAAGGTCCGAAGGGTGGCCCGGGCATGCAGGAAATGCTGTACCCGACCTCCTTCGTCAAGGGCAAGGGCATCGGCAAGCAGGTCGCCATGCTCACCGACGGTCGCTACTCCGGCGGTTCCTCCGGTTTGGCCATCGGCCACATGGCGCCTGAGGCTGCCAATAAGGGCCCGGTGGCGCTCATCAAGAACGGCGACATCATCGATATCGATATCGAAGCCCGTTCCGTGAACGTCGAACTGACTGACGAGCAGTTGGACGAGCGTCGCCGTGAACTCGAGGCCGGCGACGGCTACGTGGCTCACCGCAACCGCCACGTCTCCCAAGCGCTGAAGGCGTACGCCGCCTTCGCCCGCTCGGCCGACAAGGGTGCGACGCGTGACCCGGAGCTGATCAACAAGCTCTCCGGTCTCGACTGATCGCCGATTGTATAGCTGAAAAGCCCGGTATCTTCCTCGCGAAGATGCCGGGCTTTTTGCTGTGCTTCCGATGACGGGAGCGATATTGCTTGTTATCGCACGCAGGCGGCGGGGGAGAGGCGTGCGCCTCGGGCCCAGTCGGCGGCGCGCATGGCCTTCTTGCCCTGCGCCTTGACTTGGGTGAGTTCCAGCGGCGTGCTGCCGGTACCAACCCACACGTTCTTCTTGCCCACCTTCAGCTCGCCGGGCTTGAGATCGGCCGGAGTGTTGGGATTGGACTGGTCGGCCGGTTGCGCGGCGAGGATATGCAGGGTGAGGGATTTAGCGGTTGGCCCGTCATTATCGGCGATTGGCCCCTCCACAAACAGTTCGGTCCATGCCCCAGGATGTGGCGTGCAGGCGCGAATCTGGCGGTCGATGGCTCCGGCCTCGTCCGTCCAACTGATGCGGGCGTCCTCCACCGTGATCTTGTGCGCATATTCCAGGCATTCGGCCGGCTGCGCGGTGAATGTGGCGGTGCCTTCGCCGACGGCGGCCAGAGCATCCACATACATGGGTGCGCCTTCTTCGGCCAGACGGTCAAGCAGTTCGCCGGAGGTCTCACGGCCGGTCAGTTCGATGGTCAGGGAAGCGACGATCGGGCCATCGTCCAAGCCCTCGCCGACCTTGAACATGTCGGCGCCGGTGGTCGGGTCGCCTGCCCAAATCGCACGCTGGGCGGGAGCGGCGCCACGCCACTTTGGCAGGTTGGAGAAATGCAGGTTGTACCAGCCCATGGGTACTGCGTCGAGTACGTTCTTAGGCAGGATATTGCCATAGGCGATGACAGCGGCGATATCCGCATGCAGGTCGTTCAACGCCTCCATGAATTCGGGGGAGCGGGGTTTGAGATCGATGACGGGCAGCCCGAGTTCCAGAGCCTTCGCCTTGACCGGGCTGGGCGTGAGTTTGCGGCCGCGACCGGTAGGCGCGTCGGGGCGGGTGATGACGCCGACCACGTCGAAGCGTGGGTCGGCGGCAAAGGCCTTGAGCGAGGGCACCGCTACGTCGGGGGTGCCGGCGAATACGAGTTTGAGCATGGTCCTCCTTGAAATGTCGATGCTCACTGCACGGCCGGAATGTTCACGCCATTGGCGATGAGCAGTTCACGCAGCTTGACCGGATCCTGGAAACGTACGCCACGGATGCCGGCCGCATTCGAGCCGACGATGTTCATGGCCTTGTCGTCGATGAACAACGCGCCATCGGCATTGATGCCGAACTGGTTCAACGCGGCCTCGTAGATTTCCTTGTGCGGCTTGCGCAGCTTGACAAAACCGGAGACGAGCTTGCCATCAAGCTGCTGCAGAATATCGCACTGTTCCTCGGCCACGTGGAACAGGCTGGATTCCCAGTTGCTCAGGCCCCACACGCCGATGCCGGCGGCCTTCAGGTCATTGACCAGCACGCGCGCGCCCGGCACGATGCCGGTCAGGGAGTCGCGGAAGTTCTTGATGTAGTAGTCGAGGATGTCCGCCCACTTATCGCCCTTGTCACGGCGCATGATGGCGATGGCCTCGTCGGTGCTGGTGCCGCCGTCCATCAGGTCGTTGGCATCGTAGAAGCCGGAGATGTCGTTGTCGAGGAATTCGTCGATGGTCTTCTGGCTGTAGCGGGGGATGAGTACGGCGGCCGGATCCCAGTAAATCAGCACGTTGCCGAAATCGAAGATCACGTCGGTAATCGGCTTGCCGGCGTTCGCAGCGGCCTCGCCGTCCGCGACCAGCACGTCGTAATCCATATCCGGCTCTCCAGGCCAGCCCTTCATGGTGTCCTCCTTATAGCGATGTTCGTTCTGTAATTATCGTTTCACGTGTTGAAGACGATTAGATCAGGTCTTTGGGATCTACTCGGAAGCGAAGCTCGCCGGGTTCGCGGGACGCCACATGACGAGCGGTTTCCCGGTGCAGTCGGGCCGCCAGCTCGGCTCGCCGGCTCTGCGGCACACGGATTACTGCCTTCACCCGGTCGGCCGTGGCTTCGAGCTCCCGGGCGTCGACCGTGTCCGGTTGCGCGATCGGCACCGGGCCCAACATGCCGGGCAGCTCGCCGCAGGCCGTCCAATCGCCGCCCAGGGCGCCGATACGCTGCATCAGCGTCATCACCGCATCACGGCGGCCCCACACGCAGGCGGCGGCCACGGCCGGCGGCATACCGGTCTCCACACGCTCCTCAAGATCCTTGGCTGCAAGAATCCTCGAATCCCAGAGCATCAGCGATTGGGCGATGGCCGGGTCGGTTTCGCCGAGAATCAACGCCTGGCCGCCACGGGAACGCGGCGCGCACAACGACACCGCACGCATCCACGCGGTCAACGTATCCAACCGAGCATCCACGCCCAACGCATACAGGCTGGTCCAAGCGTCGAGCACGGCCACTGCGCGATACTCATGACCGGATGTTCCCTGCTCGGCACTGATCGGACGCACGCGCGGTTCGAAACCGGGAGTGGCGATGACAATCATCGGCTGGCAAGCCACATCGCGCACCAGACCCTGCGTCTTGCTGGACAAAACTACTGGCACGCCACGGAACAATCCGGCCAGCTCCGCCGCAGTGCCGGCAGCACCCACCCGCACCACGCGCATACGTTCATGCCCACAGCCCGGACACTTCCAGTTGATGGCGGCAGCCCCGCACCAGCGGCATCGCGGTGTGGAGTCCCGGCGGTCGGCCGGCAGTTGCAATGGTCCGGAACACTTGGCGCAGCGCACCTGACGATGGCATTTCGCACAGCTCAAGGTCTCGCTGACATTGTCTTGCGGAATGGACAACAGCACCGGTCCGCTCTCCAGCGCTTTGGAAAGCACGCGGACAGCCGTATGCGGCACACGTGCGCCGATGGACGGGTCAGCAAGACGCGCAAGCTCATCGCGATTGAGCCAACGTACCCAAGGCGTCGCATCCTTCAGCGGCGAGGCGAGCGGGTGAATCGCGGTGGAATAGCCGCTCACCGGGGTCTCCACCGTATCCGGGCCGGTGTTTTCCCACTGGCTTTGCGGGGTGCGCGCATTGGCCATGGCCACGAACACGCCGCCATGGGACTTGGCGCGCAGCCGCATCACGCCACGGGCCTGTGGATATGGCATCATACCGTCCATGTTCTGATAGGCGGCATCCTCCAGAATGGCGAACAGTGCCGGGCCTGCAACCGGCGCATACATCACCGCGCGGGTGCCGATCACCACCTTCACCTGGCCCAACGCCACAGCCAGATAGGTGCGATACCGGTCGGCCGCGGGCATGGTCTCCGCGTTAAGCACGGCGACGTCGCCCACCCAGCCGCCGGCGGGTGCCGGGGCGAACGGTTTGAGTCCATAATTGCGTAGCATAGGCATCAGGTCTTCGACCTCGCGCATGGTGGGCAATTCAACTACGGCAGCCTTACCGGCACTCAACGCAGTGGCCACCATCCATGCCATGTTTCGTTGCCACTCCTGTGCACCGGGCAACGAATCAAACACAAAAGATTGGAAACGTTGACCGGTAAGCGCGTCATGAAGCACATTGACATCGGCGTAATTGGCGGTCAGACGACGATACCCCTGCGCAGCCCCCTCCGAAACGGTACTGGCAACGGCAAAGGTAGAGCCAGCAGGTTTGGTCCCATCGGGATTGGTGCCACGCCCGGCAAAACCACCCTGCGTATTATCAGGCAATGAGCCGCCGACCGGCCGGCGGAACGACGCGGCCAACCGCTGCTCGGTCTCTACCTTGGCCACGCGCGGTGGCACGGCGAAACGCAGAATATTGGCCCGTGTGCCGCCATAGGCTTTGGCAACCAGACTGATATCCTCACGCATCGAAGCGGGAACCAGTACATCGGGGCTTAGCACTCGCTCGATATAGCGAATCGAAGAGCGCGGCGTATCGCTGGTATCGGTGCGTGCCCAGATCACGCCGCTGACCCTCTGACCGCCAAACCGCACGCGCACCAGCACACCCGGTTGTGCGGCCTCGCTGTCTTTTTCATCAATGAAGTAATCGAATGTCTGACCGAGGTGGAGCGCCTGCACATCCAGCACGACTTGCGCTATGGGATGCTGCTCGGCCGGCGTATGCTCCGCAGGCGCACGTTTACGCCGCTTGCGGGGAGCCAGCCCCGCAAGCGTCAACTGTTCTGCGCCTGAAGTAGTCATGGCTCAACTATAAGTGCCGGAGCCGAGGTCGGTAAAATTTTACCGGCGCAGGTAATCGAGTACGTGGGTTAGGTCGCGGTCGTTGATGGCTTTGTCGGCGGCGAGCTGGGTCTTTGGCTTGGCGCAGAACGCGAGACCCAGGCCGGCGGCCTGAATCATCGGAATATCGTTGGCGCCATCGCCCACAGCCACGGTCTGGCTCATCGGAACACCCAAACGGTCCGCCCATGTCTGCAAGGCGTGCAACTTCACGGTCTTGCTCACGATTTCGCCGAGCACCTTGCCGGTCAAGCACCCATCGGCAACCTCAAGCCGGTTGGCAATCCAATAGTCGATATGGCCCTCGGCCGCCAGCATGTCAACCACTTCATGGAAGCCGCCGGACACCACGCCGACCTTCCAACCGTGTTCATGCAGCGTGTCGATAAGCTCCAGCGCACCCTTGGTGAAATGCAGCTTGTCATGCACCGTATCGAACGCGGAAACCGGCAGCCCCTTCAGCAGCGCCACACGAGCACGCAAGGCGTCGCAGAACTCCAGTTCGCCGCGCATGGCGCGTGCGGTCACTCCGGCAATCTCCTCACCGCAGCCAGCCACCACGCCCAACTCGTCGATAACCTCTTCGTCAATGAGCGTGGAGTCCACATCCATAACCAGCAGGCCGGGCTCGCTCAGCGTCGGCACAAAAACCGCAGAACCAGCCGGGCTCCCAACTTCGCTCTCGGCGGACTTGTCAATAAAATGCACATCTTCTTGCGTCATGCTCCTGATTCTGGGAAAACCTTGGGACAATGCCCTCTATGAGTTTTTCCATGGCAGCCGCCACTATTCTTGCGACCGACCCTACGCCCATCTGCACCACCACCGAACCCGGCCTGATCGGCACCATCACCGACTGGCTGATCATGCTGATGGAAACCATCGGCGGTATCGGCGTGGCCTTGGCCATCGCCCTCGAATCCATCTTCCCGCCCATCCCGTCCGAAGTCATTCTTCCGCTCGCCGGCTTCACCGCCGCACGCGGCACCTTGAGTCTGCCGGGCGCAATCATCTGGGCCACCATCGGCTCCGTACTGGGTGCCTGGACCTTGTACGGCATTTCCCGCTGGGTGGGCCTGCATCGCATCAATCTCGCGGCAGACAGAATCCCCGGCGTCAGCCGCAAAGACGTGAGCAAAGCCAACGACTGGTTCACCAAATACGGCACATGGTCGGTGCTCATCGGCCGTGTGATTCCCGTGGTACGCTCGCTGATTTCGATTCCCGCCGGGTTCAACCGCATGAACTTCCTGCACTTCACCGGCTGGACCCTGCTCGGCTCGGCCGTGTGGAACACCATCCTCGTTTCCGCCGGTTACCTACTCGGCGACCAGTGGTGCTCGATTCAAGGCGCGCTCGGCGTGTTCGAGGACGTGGTCATCGCGGCCGTGATTGTGGTCATCGTATGGTTCGTGGTGCGAAAAGTGCGTACTGTGATACGTAACAGGAAATCCGCCGACGGCAACGAATAGGGTCTGCCGACTGCCATAAGTTGCCGAAAATCCCGGATAGAAGGGAAGCGAAGAACCCGCATGAGCGACACCGAAGATCTCGCCGCGCTGAACGATCGCCTGATGGCCAAGAACCATGCGCTCGCCGAAGCGCTGAGCCGCGCCGGCAAGGAACTGACCAAGGCGAAGTCACGGCTCGCCCAGCTCGCTCAGCCGCCGCTCACCTTCGCCACCATGGTCAAGGTCGATTCCACCCGCACCGATGAAGACGGCATCCAGCACGCGTCGGCCGAAGTCATTTCCGGCACCCGCCGCATGGTGGTGCCCGTGGCATCCAACGTCAACGCCGCCCGTCTGACCGCCGGGGCCACCGTGATGCTCAACGAGAAGCTCGTGCTGGTCGAGCAGCGCGACGCTGACACCGTGGGCCAGATTCGCAGTGTCAAGCAGGTACTTGACGATGGTCGACTGATCGTTACCGACGCCTCCGGCAATCCCGTGCTCATCCGCCGTTCCGGCGCGCTCGCGTATGCGGGCATCAATCAGGGCGACCGCATCATCGTCGATCCGTCCGTCCGCCTCGCCATCGAAGCGCTGCCCGCCGAGGGCGACAAGGATCTGGTGCTGGAGGAGACCCCGGACGTCACGTTCGCCGACATCGGCGGCTTGGATAGTGAGATTGGTCGTATCAGGGACGCCGTCCAACTGCCGTTCCGGCATCGTGCGCTGTTTGAGCGCTACGATCTGAAGCCGCCGAAGGGCGTGCTGCTGTACGGCCCGCCCGGCAACGGCAAGACGATGATCGCCAAGGCCGTGGCGAACGCCCTGTGCGAGGGTGGTTACGATTCGAATGGCGACGGCTCGATCAGCCCGGCCGAAACCCGCGTTAAAGGCGTGTTCCTGTCCGTCAAGGGCCCGGAACTGCTCAACAAATACGTCGGCGAATCCGAACGGCTGATTCGCCTGATCTTCCAGCGCGCCCGCGAACGCGCCGCGGATGGCAATCCGGTGGTCGTTTTCATCGACGAAATGGATTCGCTGCTGCGCACCCGCGGCTCCGGCGTCTCCTCCGACGTGGAGACCACGATCGTGCCCCAGTTCCTCTCCGAACTCGACGGCGTGGAATCACTCGACAATGTGATGGTGATCGGTGCCTCCAACCGCGTGGACATGATCGATCCGGCTGTGCTGCGACCGGGGCGTCTCGACGTCAAGATTCGCGTCGGCCGGCCCAAAACCAATCAGGCCATCGCCATCGTGGACCATTACCTCACCGACGACCTGCCTCTGGAAAATGGCGTCGACGCGCACGCCTTGTCCGCCGTGCTGGTGCATGACATCTACGGAACCTCCGAACGCCGCCATCTATGTGACGTGCAGGAAGAGAACGGACAGTGGCATGCGCTCTTCCTGGCCGACGTGGTCTCCGGCGCGATGCTCAAGAACATCGTGGACCGGGCCAAGACCCGAGCGGTCAAGGAATCCATCGAAACCGGCTCGGACGTGGCACTCACCGTGCCGCTGCTCGCCGCCGCCGTGGAAGACGAATACCGCGAGACCCGCGATTCCATGGCCGACGTGGACCCCGAACAATGGTCGCGCATCAACGGCATGGACCCGATCCGCCGCATCCGCACCGCCGAATAGCTCAAGCTCAAGGAGCGCTACATGACCGTCAAACGAGTGATGGGCACCGAAACCGAATACGCGGTATCCCTGAACACCCCGGACCGCTACAACCCGGTGCAACTGTCCTTCGACGTGGTGAACGGCGCCGCGGACAGCCACAGCAAATCCATCCGCTGGGACTACCGGCAGGAGGACCCGGTCAACGACGCGCGCGGCACTCGCCTCGAACGCGCCGCCGCCCGCCCGGACATGCTCACCGACGCCCCACAACTCAACATCACCAACGTGATCGCCCCCAATGGCGGCCGCATCTACGTGGACCACGCCCACCCCGAATACTCGGCACCGGAAACCACCGACCCGTTCGAAGCGGTCCGCTATGACCACGCCGGAGACCTCATCATGCAGGCCGCCACCGAACGCGCCCGCACACAGACCGGCACCCCCATCGCCCTGCATCGCAACAATGTGGACGGCAAGGGCTCCTGTTGGGGCACGCACGAGAACTATATGATGGCCCGCTCAGTGCCATTCGACTTGGTCACGCGCCTGATGACCCTCCACTTCGTCACCCGCCAGATCTACGCCGGCTCCGGCCGCGTGGGAATCGGCGAGAACAGCGAGATCCCGGGCTACCAGCTCAGCCAGCGCGCCGACTACATCCATGCCAAAGTCGGTCTGCAAACCACCTTCGAACGCCCGATCATCAACACGCGCGACGAATCCCACTCCACCGACGCATACCGCCGCCTGCACGTCATCGTTGGCGACGCTAACCGCATGGAGGTACCGCAGGCCCTGAAACTCGGCACCACGAGCATGCTGCTGTGGCTGCTCGAACACGCGGATGAAGCCGGATTCGATCTGAACGTCTTCCTCGACGAGCTCGAACTGGCCGACCCGGTCGAAGCCATGCACACCGTCTCCCATGACCTGACGCTGGGCGCAAGCCTGCCGCTGGCCAACGGCGGCGAAACCAACGCATGGCTCATCCAGCTCAAACTGCGCCAAGCCGTCTACCAGGTCGCCGCACTGGTCGAAGGCACCGACACCGCCGGCGAGCCCGCCTGGCCGGACAAATCCACCACATCCATCATGGCGATGTGGCAGCAGGCGCTCATCGACTGCGCCTCCATCCGCCATGCCGCCGACGATGACGAACGCCTGGCCATGACCGGCGAGGCCAGCCGCATCGAATGGCTGCTCAAATGGCAGCTGCTCGAAAAACTGCGCCGCAAAATCACCGCGGCAGCTGCGCCCAGCGTGGCTAACGGATGGAATGATCCGCGACTGAAGGTCATTGAACTGAAATGGGCGGCGCTCGACCCCGCGGACAGCATCTTCGCCAAACTCGAACCCCGCACCGAACGGGTGGTGAGCACCGCCGACATCGCACGCGCCGCCACCGAACCGCCGGCAGACACCCGCGCCTGGCTCAGGGCGAAACTCGTTGCACGATTCGGCGATGAGGTGGCCGCCGCCAGCTGGTCCCGACTCACTGTTCGCGACCCGCGCGCCGCAGACGAGGGCGAGGCTGTCGAATTCTACGGCAATGCCGGCCATATGGCCGCTACCGACCATCACCTGTTCTCCCTCGACATCTCCGATCCGCTCGCCTTCACCAAGGCGCACTGCGAAACCGAACTCAATTCAGCCGAACACGCCATCGATCTGCTGAAGTCGCTGGCCATCAACGCCGAACGATAGACTTGATAGCTATGGAAGAAACACGCGAAGAGACCCCACAGGACCTGCGCAACCTTGCGCTCAAAGTCGCCGGCCTTCTCGAAGAAGCCGGCCAGCATGCCCTCCACGACCAGCTCAATCCGCGTAATCTCGCCCAGTCGAGCACCGAGAACGCGGATCGTGGTCCCCGCTATAAGCTCGAAGTCGACAGCAAGATTATGCGCTTTATGAGCGCCAGAATCGCCGACATCGCCCACTTCGACGGCTTCTGGACCACCCGACCCGCCGAAAGCCGCCCCGGCCAGCGTTACTGGTACATCGGCAAGATCGACGGTGTGATCAACTACATACGCCGCATGAGCGAATGGACGGTAACCGCCGCCCTGTTCGAATTCGGCCCGGACAATGAGCCCAAGCCGATCATCGGCATCGTGCATGCCCCGGCCCTCGGCCTGACCTACCTGGCCGCCAAGGGAGCGGGTGCCGTGCGCATCCACAAAACCGCGGTCGGTGAGAAGCGCGACAAGGTCGTGCCGTCGATGACCTCCTCGCTGGACGGTTCCGTGCTGAGCTACGGCATGTCCTTCCTGCCCGACGAATCGCAGCGCGCGCTCGACGTGGCCTCCTCGCTCGCCGGACGCCCGGCCGACATCAAGCGTGTGGGCCCCGCCTCGCTCGACCTGTGCAAAGTGGCCGACGGCACCTATGACGCCTACTTCGAGCCGATGCTGCACGTGTGGGATATCCCCGCCATCGCCGCCGGCACCGTGGTGGTTTGGGAGGCTCAGGGCACGCTGAGCCGTTGGGACGGCGAACGTATCCACTGGCGTCACGATAACGATGTAGTGGCCTCCAACGGACTCATCATCCGCGAACTGCAGCATTACCTGCAGCAGTATCCGTGGCCCGACTCCATCAACCAGCGATAATTTTTCGGCTCTCGGCTCTACTCTCTGAGGGGAGCTGGCTTGCGTAGCAAGACTGAGGGGGCCACACAACCCAAAAAGAAGACAACATGCCACAACAATTCGAACAACCTCAAGCACAGCAGGCCGCGACCCAGGAAGACGACGCCCTCGCCACCACGCAGGCCGCCGCCCAAGCCGACGTGTTGGACGACATCCTCGACGACATCGAATCCACCTTGGAAACCAACGCCGAGGAATACGTCAACAGCTTCGTGCAAAAAGGCGGCGAGTGATGCCCCAACTGCGTGACAGCGGTACCCGCTCCCTGCACGCCACGGAACCCGTACCATCCGCCGAGATGGACGGGTTCTGCCGTATTTTCGGCGTCGAAACCGAATACGGCGTGGCGGTCACCGGTGCTGAACGTCCCGTGGACGCCGGCCAGGTGGCGATGACCATGTTCCAGCCCATTGTCTCGCGCTCCCGCTCCACAAACACCTATCTGACCAACGGTTCGCGCCTGTACCTGGACGTCGGCTCCCACCCCGAATACGCCACCGCCGAAGCGCGCGACCCGCGCGAGGCCCTGGCCCAGGATCTCGCCGGCGAACACGTGATGCGCAACCTAGCCCTGAAGGCCCAGCGCAAGCTGCGCGAATCCTACGGCGCACACGCCACGATCCATGTGTTCAAAAACAACGTCGACTCCGCCGGCCACGCCTTCGGCTGCCACGAAAACTACCTGGTCCGCCGCTTCGTGCCGTTGGAGACCATCGAACACCAGCTGCTGCCGTTCCTTATCACCCGCCAGCTGTACACCGGTGCCGGCCGCATGACACCGGATGGCTTCCAGATCACCCAGCGTGCGGACTTCTTGGACGAGGCCGTATCCTCGGCCACCACCCGCTCCCGCCCAATGGTCAACACGCGCGACGAACCGCACGCCGACCCCGACTCCTTCCGTCGTCTGCACGTGATTATTGGCGACTCGAACCGCTCGCAATGGGCCACGTGGATGAAACTCGCCGTCACGCACCTCGTACTATGCGTGATCGAAGACGCCTTCCGCCATGGCGTGCCGTCCGGATTCGAGCAGTATGCCTTTGCTGATCCGGCTGCCGCCAATCGCACGGTCAGTCGATTCCTTGACAATCCGCGCGCCGAACTGACGCTCGAATCAGGCGAATCCGTGTCTGCACTGGGTCTGCAGCGCCGGTATTATGCGGCGGTCAAGGCCTTCATCGAAACCCATGGCGATGCGCTGGCAAGTTCGCTGCCGGCCACCACGATCGACACGATCATGGGGGAGTGGAGCCGCGTTCTGGACGCGCTGGAGCGTGGTGCATACGATGCGCTCGCCGACCGCGTGGACTGGGCCACCAAGAAGCGTCTGTTCGACGCGCTCAAACGCCGTCGCCCGGACGTCACCTTTGCCCAGATGGAACAGCTCGAACTTGACTACCACGACATCGCCAACGGCCGCCTGTACGGTTCGCTCGTAGCCCGCAACCAGATGCGTGAGCTGCTGACAGGAGACGACGTGGAATATGCCGTGCACAATCCGCCGACCGACACCCGTGCCGCCCTGCGTGGCCGGTTCGTGGACGCGGCCCTGAACGTCGGAGCCCAGTTCTCCGCCGACTGGACCCACCTGACCCTGACCGCCCCCGAACGCCGGGAAGCCATACTCCTCGATCCCTTCGAGGCCGAGCCCACCCTGGGATTCGAGCAGCTTATGGAAGCGCTGTAGATTCCACAGGAGTTCTTCACCAGCAAACCATTCAAGCTGGAGTCCGACAACTCGCTTTCCGTTGATGCGGCCGTGGAACATCTGCTGAGGCATGCAGCGCAGTGGCAAAGGGAGAATCCGGGCAACCATGTACGTCGGCACCGTCCTGCAGCCCTCCTGTTTCGCCGCAACTGACTACACCGACGGGTTCGGGCGTTTCATCACGAGAACGCCATTGCGATGCACCGTATACGCGCCGCCGTCACTGCCCCGTTCCGCCCGGAACAGGACGATCGGCTCCCCTGCGATGTCGCGCAGTTCGACATCCGATTTGCCACGTGTCAGATAGAAGTCGAATATGGCGTCGTCGGATTGACGCACGGTGTGCAGAACGTCAGAGGTCACGCCGCTGGCGGGCGACCGCAGGTTGGCTTCCGGCTGCCGGCCATCCTGTGGTCGCGCGGCAAGCCAGCCTCCCACGAATCGCGTCAGATCGCTCACGCCCAGATCGCAGCCGAGGAAATACGCCTCCCCTTCGCCGTACGTGTTGCGGGTGATCGCGGCCGTGCCGTCAAGCTCCCATTCATCCGCTTCTTCGCCGGCATACGAGGCAAGCACCTGCACATGCGGTCCGGCGACGGTCACGTCGTTCTGCCACAGGCGGGTCACGGCACCGTCCATCGTGGACGAATCCCCGGTGGATGCCAGCCGAATCTCGCTCGGCTCGTCTTCCGCCTCGGTACCGAGAATGTTGAATTCCTCGCCACGAACGCCCAGCATCGAGCGCAGCAGTCCATCGCCCGCACCGGGGTATCCGCCGAGCCACGTGTGGAAGCGCTCGTCGAGCAGGCCGGTCGCGTAATCGACCACCACGCGGCCTCCGTCCTGCACGAAACCGGCCAGCCGCCGCGTATCGGCGTCGCTCAGTATCAGCACGGTCGGCAGGATGATGGTCTTGTATGAACTCCAGTCGTAGGCAAGCGGCACGATGTCGGCGCGGGCACCCGCGTTCAGGAACGCGCGGTACCAGTCACGCACGTCATGCCAATGGTTGAGTTTCATGCTCGGCAACGTCTCGGAGCGGGTGGCCCACTCCGATTCGGCGCTGAAAAGGATCGCCGTGTCCGCATGCGCCAACTCGCTTCCCTGGACACCGGCATCGGCGAGCGCTTGCAACGTCGCGCCCAGTTCGCATACCTGACGGAACAGTTTCGTGTTCTCGCCGGCGTGCGGAACCATGGCGGAATGGAACGCTTCGGCGCCGAACGCGGATGCGCGCCATTGGAAGAAGTTGATGGCGTCGGCGCCCATGGCCACGTGGGCCAGGGAGTCACGCACCGTTTCCCCGTTGCGTTTGCGGGTGTTCAGAGGCTTCCACTGCACCGCCGAAGTGGAATGTTCCATGACGTACCATGGTTTGCCGAGCGCCAGCGAATCCACGAGCGCGTCGGAACAGGCCAGCTCGTCGAGGTGGGATTCGCCTTCGTGGAAGTAGTGGTCGTTCGACACGAAATTCACTTCCTCCGCCCAAGCGGCGTAGTCCATGCAGCATTGGTCGGTGGAGACCATGAAGTTCGTGGTGAACGGTTTGTCGGGGCAGATTTCGGCGATCGAGTCACGTTCAGCTTTGTAGAAGTCGAGCAGCATGTCGTTGCCGAACCGTTCAAAATCAAGCTTCTGACCGGGATTGACCATCGAGTCGGCGCCCATGAATCGCGGGATGAGGACTTCGTTGAAACCGGTCATCTCCTGTCCCCAGAACGTGGTGCCCCACGCTTGGTTGAGCGCGTCGATGGTGCCGTACTTGCGGCGGCACCATGTGCGGAAGGCTTCGAGCGCATTGTCGGAGTAGTCGTCGCGATTGTTCCACCCGTATTCGTTGCCCATATGCCATGCCGTCACATACGGGTTGGTGCCGTAACGTTCGGCGAGTTTGCGGCATAGGGTTAGCGCGTATTCCTTGAACACCGGGCTGGTCGGGCTCCAGGACTGGCGCGAACCGGCGTTGACCGGATGACCGTACTTGTCTCGCGGAAGAACCTCGGGATGGTTCTCGTAGAGCCACAGGGGCGCGGTCGCCGTCGCGGATGCCAGATCGACCGCGATGCCGGCCTGGCCAAGCTTGTCGATGATGCGATCGAGCCAGTCGAAATTCCAATGGTCTTCGGTGGGCTGGAGGCGATCCCAGCTGAAGATGGCAAGGGCCACGGTGTTGACGCCGGCCTGGCCCATCAGGCGGATGTCGTCATCCCAGATTTCCTCCGGCCATTGGTCGGGATTGTAGTCGCCGCCGAAAGCGATGCCGCGTCCGTCCGCGGTCAATAGTTTCGGCCATGCGAAGTCACGTCGCGCACGCACGGTTACCTCCTTTGGCAGGTGGTGCAGGGCCACGGCCCATATCGGATACCAGCTGATACTAGCTGATGGATACTCCTGGCCGATAGACGACACACCGCCGGTTCCGGCCTTGTTTACTTGCCGATTTTCCTGACCATACTCGATGGGGTCGGTCAGGGAAAGAATGACCGTTATCATGATGAACATACCGGAAACGTAGAAAAGCATCGGCGTGACTTTGATTCGACAAGCGAGCAACCAGTACCGTGGGCTCTATATCGGGCCCAACTACTGGCCGCTCGCTCGTCGACAGGTTGTGCACCAGTAATCGGTTAGTGCGAAAGATGATGCTCGCGCTTTATGAGCACAAGCATGCCAGCCAACAAGATCGTCATCATTGCGATAACGGCGACCGGGACCACATCAGCACCAGTGGAAGCCGTTGCCTCCGGGCCGGCATTCGTCTGCCCCTTGCCATGGCCATCGTCCTTCTGCCCTTGTTGGCTTCCGGATTGCCCGCCTTGGCTTCCAGTCTGATTGTCGGCACCGGGCTTGGTGTCGGGCTGTTCCGGCTTGGGGAACGCGGCATTGTATGCGGCGGCGAGTCTGCCTGCCAGAGAGCCACTATCCGACGGATCGCCGAATTGCGCTTTCACGTTACCCGGCAATGCGGCCAGAGCAGTATACAGTTTCCGTACTTCGCTCGCCGGCGTCTGACTGTTCAACGCACCGATACCGCGCACCAAGGAAATCACCGACTGCTGCGTGTCATAACCGGAGGAATGTTCGTAGCCGGCGAATCGTTTGGTGAAATCGAACGATCCGTCATAGGTGTTGCCGATACCGGTCAGGAAGTTGACATCGAAGAACGAACGCTCGGCCGTGGATAGCGATGCCGAGTATGGCGAATACGTACGCATCGCGATCTTGTTGTTCGCTTCATCCATGCCGACGTACTGGAAGAACGCATTGCCGCCGTTATACGCGAATTGATAGTCGGACAACAGCCCCAACACCGGATTGCCGGCGTCATTGGTCAGGGTCATTTGTCCGGATCCGTGATTGTGACCGGAGTACATCATGAATACCTGGTTGTACCGCTTCACGATGTTCCATATTTTTGAGCCGGCACCTTCATCGTCACCGGCTTCACCGTTGTATCCGGAATCATCATCGAGGGAGATTTCATTCGGACGTGAATCGGAGCACTTGAAGATATCGTGGCTTACCACCACAGTCGGGTTGTTCGGGTGCTCTTTGAGCACCTGCTCGAACCATCGCATATCGTCATTGCTTGTCGAGGACGAGTTGCTGACCACCGCGCCCATGTCGATGTTCATCACCAGATACTTGTAGGAGCCGTTGTCGACCAGATGGTATGAGGACAGGCCATCGGGCGAGTATGCAAAACCATGTTCCTTTTGATACTTGCCGAAATCGGAGTCGGGTCCGAAGTGTTTCAGGTAATTGTCCGCCTTGCGCAAGCTGGGCACTCCGTAGCCATGCCGGCCTCCATTGTAATCATGGTTGCCTGGCTGCTCCAGGAAGGGGACGCCTACTTTCTGCATACGCCCGAACACCTTGGACGATGCCTGCCATTGCGCGTCACTGTCCCAGTTGTCCACCACGTCACCGAGGGACACGATGTTGGTCAGGTTGAGGCTGGAGTCTTCCGAATCGAACTGGTTGATGGCTCGGTCCATCACCGTAGGCACCCAACGGATGGCATTCTGCGTGTCCGGCAAGAAAGCCATCGTATGTACGCTGGGGTTGTCCAGCACGAAACGATCGTTGGTACCATAATCCTTGAGATAATCGGTCGGGTTGGGCACGACCCAGTTGCCCCGTGCCAACGCACCGCGGGAGAATCTCACCTCCTGCAGGTTGCCGCGCAGGAACTTGTCAAAGTCGTCCTTGTTGTATTGGCTGGTGTCGAAAGTATCGTTGTAATACGACGAGCCGATACGGAAGCGACCATCGGTCGGATCGGCATACAGACCGTTGCCGTTCTTGTTGATATTGCGGAATGCTTTGGCACCGTTGGTGTATGTCACCACGTTCGTGCCATCGGATACGACGGCGATGTGATACCAAACGCCACCGTGATCCATGGTGACACCCCAGCTGGTGACGCCGTTGTTGGGATCATCGGTGTTCATGGTCGACTCATTGTCCTTGTTGGCGGCCTTGAACTGGGTTTCCTTGCAGTTGGAGACCGACAGGCTCATCGACCCCATCTCGTGTTCATCCATGTTGCTGTTTGTGGATTGCCTGGCCGCAAGCCCCATCCACGAATCGGTGCCGGCGTTGAAGTCATCGGGAAGGTAGTACACGAACTCCATGGTGTATCCGTTGGCAAATTGCTCTTTGTTGATGGGAGCGTCGCTTGCGGTGATGAAATCCGCGCCTTTGGGGTCTCGCTGCTCGGGATGATCCTTCTTATGCGCCAGATCGCTGTCGCCATTGAGTTTCAGGCTGCCACCACCGTCACCGTTCATCGAATTCGACGACCAGTTGACATAGTCGCTGAGCTTGTAATCGTTTTTCCCGTAGGTCTGCATATGCAGATCGTTGCCGTTGCCCGACATATCCTTGATGATCAGGTTGCCACCGTCGATGGAACCGGTGGAATGCGCCTGCTGAAATTTCCAATCGGCCACCACATCCAATGGGGCGCCTTCACGTTCAAACGCTGCGGCGGAGGCTACCGTACCCGGCGCTGTGAACACGGCAAGCGCTATGCACGCCACCGCTGGTTTGATGATATTGCGTATTCTCCCTATATGCATGACCAGGTTCTCCTTAGCACCTATTTCAACGACGATGCGAATGTGCCGTTGCAATGCACCTACGCATATGGCCTTTGTAAGGCTATCCGCCGCTTTTGGGAAACGAGGGCTGATTCAGGCACTGTTCATGGTGCGCGCATCAAATATCATTCGCCGTTCGGCTGATGTTCAACGTGCGATGAACCGTATGGACTTGTTACGGATTGTCCTTGTACCGGTCGAGTTGCCGTGTTGTGGACGTACCGTCTACTCCGGCTTCGGCGGCCTCCACGGTCTGCGCCTCATCGTCGACGATCTCGCCGGAAGCGAGCTTGGCTTCGAGCTCGTCAACGATATGCGCGTGCATCTTCTCGTCGATCTTGACCTTGAACGGGCACAAGGACCGGAGGGGGGGGGATGCCGACAGGGAATAGAAGACTTGCGCCGCAGATGACGAATCCCATGGAGATATGCCTTGCCGATGAAGTGAGGAAGGCGCTGCGGGCGGAATGCTGTGGTGCCGCCCTGGTACTTGCTCTCACCATCTCGGACGCTTATGGGAAGATCGCTTTTCCGGAGGAAAAGGTAGGGAAAAGATACAAGGAATGGTATCGAAGATATTGCGGATACGGCTTCGGCTCGAGATAGACGGAGTCCTGAAACGCGCCGTCTCCGACGAATTCAAGACCCCGTCGGACGATTTCGTCAAACAACCACAAACGCCCCGGCGCTCATAACGAGCGACCGGGTACGTTTCATATCCCCTGCGTCATGCCACGATGTGGTCGTGTAATAGGTTCCTGTAGTCCTTAGGCTTCTGTTTTCTCTATGCTCGGTCGTCATAGGTCTGTTCCTCCGACGGTGCGGCTCTGCGAATGAAATCACCCATGCCGGGAACGGTGAATGCCAAGAGCCCACGTTCTGGCGCATATGCCAGCCCGGAATCGATGATGCCTTTTCTGACCCGTACGACATCCGCAGGCGTCCGTCCCAGTCGTTCCGCGATCTCCGCCGAGCTGCACACGCTTTTTTCGAGCGAGGCCATGGCCCGCATGTATTCCCGTTCCAGTGGGCGGGCCCGTTGCCAGCGTGATTCGTATAGGCCGCTGTCCAGTGATGCCTGCGCTATGGGTTCGCCCTTGATGACGGCGGACAATGGGATTGGCGATGATTCGGATTCATCGAAGGCTGCAGAACCATATGCTTGGATGAAATACGGATACCCCTTGGAGAGCTCTATGAGACGGTTCAGGGCATCGTCGTCGAATCGCACATTGATCTTGCTGATGGTCTTTTCGAAGCATTCCCTGGTCTCGTCTTCAGGGAGCCGTCCGATTCGCTTGTACTGGAACAGGCGTTCGGCGTAGGAGCGTGATTTGGTAAGAACGCCGGGAAGGTTGGGCAGTCCCGCCGCGATGACGTAGAAGGGCAGATCCTCCTGTCCCATGCTGTGCTGCAGTCCGATGATGGTGCCCATCAGGTCGCTGGACATCACGTGGAACTCGTCGATGAACAGGAACAGGCCCGATCCTTCCTTTTTGAGTTCGCGGCATAGTTCCTCGACCATCATTTCGAGTCGCAGCGAGTCGCTGGATATGCCTTTGTCCTCGTTGCCGAACCCGATTGACGTTTTGATTACCCCGAGTTCGAGGGAAACCTCGTTGACGTGTTTGAGGGAGTCGAGCATTTTCTGTCGGAGTGTTCCTCTTCTCTCGCGCAGTATTGCTTTGGAGATGCCGTCGAAGAGGAGTTCGTAGTCGTGGGTCTCGTTTCCCGTAGCTTCCATGCGGACGGTAATGAGTCCCTGGCTGGCGGCCATGTCTTTCATTCTCAGCAGGAGCACGGTCTTGCCGACGCCTCTCAGCCCGCTGTAGACCAGTCCGCGGTCGGAGTATCCCGCTTTTGTTCTGGCGATGATTCTGTCCATGATTTCGAGTTCCTGCTCGCGTCCTACGAGTTCCTTGGGTTGTCTTCCCGCTCCGGGCGCGAATGGATTGAGGGCGTGCATCGCTTCTTTGCGTCTGGCTGAATCCACGGTGTTCATGTGCGGTTCCTTTGGCCTTCCATAAGTTCTAGGTAAAAATATACACTTATATACACATATATACATGAATATGTGAGTTCAAGCGAACTGATGCTACGCCAGCTCGTCCCCGTCCCCATCAAACTTGTGCTCATCCTCGTAGGCAACGATGCCCATATCGCCTCGATGGAGTTTCTTGAATGTTTCAGCCACTCGCGCCTGCTCATCATCGACAACAGGGCGCTCGCGGCTAAGCATGTCAGCGGACCGTCCAACGCAAGGCTCGAGGCCGTGAACAACAGGATCAAGACCACCATCAAGATCGGCTACGGCTACCGGAACCTCGACAACCTCATCGCCCTGGTCATGCTCAAATGCGGCGGACTCAACCTCCAACTCCCCGGACGCCAATAGACAGTAAGCAAGACAGATGATTCACACCCACACAAACACCCGAAGAGCCCCTTTAATCATGGGTGAGTATGCACGTCGGATCTGTAAGGCCGTTCCCAAGTGTTGGCCACGTGGTCCGCTTTGTGATTGTATGGGACCGACTCCAGCTATCGATTGTGCGACTCTCCTGATGATTTTATTTGCTTCGTTACTGCGTATTCTGCACTCCACATGTGCGAAACGTTGGAATTCCGCCAAAATTTTATTTGCCTGGTATTTGCTTGGGTGGGGTACACTGGATGGAAAAGAACTTGAGATAACGACTTGGCAGAGGGGCCGCGGAAAGGATAAGCATCATGCCGGAAGATTACGTTGAACTGGTGAAACAACTCATCGGTCACGTTTCAGAGACGCAGACGATTGAGTTCAAGGATTCCAATGCCCGATTCGAGATGATTGGCCGTGATATTGCGGCACTTGCTAATTCCGCAATTGTGGAGGGGCAAGATTATGCGTATATGGTATGGGGTGTTGAGGATTCGACGCATGCCATTATCGGGACATCATTCGATCCGCTGACGGCAAAAAGAGGCAATCAGGAACTAGAAATTTGGCTCCGTGTAAAACTCTCCAGCAATGCTGAGTTCCGATTCTTCTCAGTCGATGTAGATGGCAAACATGTCGTTGTGCTGCGTATTTGGCCGGCAGTCGGTTATCCGGTGTCGTTCGATAATGTCGAATATATTCGTTCAGGAACCTCGACCCAACCTCTGCAGAAAAATTCCCAACGTGAACAACGATTGTGGGATTTGACTCGATCAGGAGCATTTGAGGATCAGATAGCATTGCGCTGGCTAAGCCGCGATGAAGTGCTGCATAAAATCGATTGGGCTCGTTACTTTACTCAGACCGGTATTCCAGTACCGGAAGGTGGGTCGTCCATACTTCATTATCTCGTTACAGATAACATCGTTAAGACGTTAGATAGCGGGCAGTACGCTGTAACCAATCTCGGGGCGTTGTTGTTCGCAGCGAATATGGATGATTTCGAGACCGTCTCGCGTAAGGCCATTCGCATTATTCGCTACTCGGGCAAAGATCGGATTGCGGCGACTCGTTCCAAGATTTTCCTAGGTGGATATGCCGATATTGACGGTGTCATGGATTACATTCAGGCGTTATTGCCGGAGCAAGAAGTGATTGATAAGGGATTGCGTGTAACCATGAACGGTTATCCTGAATTGGCGATTCGTGAACTCGTGGGCAATATGCTCATTCATCAGGATCTTACGATACGAGGCGGTGGTCCTCTCGTGGAGGTTTTTGATGATCGTGTTGAATTTTCTAATCCAGGTGCATCCCTGATTCAGGTGCCGAGGCTGGTTAATGATCCTCCTCAGTCACGCAATCCGCGACTGGCAAAATTGGCTCGTAGGCTGCATATATGTGAAGAAGCCGGGTCTGGCTGGGATAAGATTATTCGTTCCTGTGAACTGATGCAGTTGCCTGCGCCAGAGATTCAGGAGTCTCGCGGTGATGCGCCGAGTATGCGGGTCCGTTTAATGCAGCGGCGCCCATATCGGGATCTTACGGTTGATGAAAGATTGCAGGCATGCTACTGGCATGCTTGTCTGCAGTACGCCAATGGTAATGCGCTGACTAATGCGTCTTTGCGTGAGAGGTTCGGACTATCCGCATCATCCAGCTCTCAAATCTCAAGGCTGATTGCTGACGCCATATCTGACAGGTTGATTCGCCCGGTGGATGCGGATGCCGCCAATAAGAAGATGCGGTATATACCGGCATGGGTACGAGAGTGAGCAATCGTTTATGCTGATTCGGTGATAGTGCTGCCGTAGCTCTAATGGACTTTTTATTTGCTTCGTTACTGCGTATTCTGCACTCCACATGTGCGAAACGTTGGAATTCCGCCAAAATTTTATTTGCCTGGTATTTGCTTGGGTGGGTCGCAAAGCGCGGTTGCGACACGATTCTTAGTGGTGGTGCCTTATGGCATCGGGCTTTCCTTGCAAATCGAGGTAAGGAAACTGGCCCTTAACCCGGAATTTGAAAAAGTAAAAGGTCCCTGACTGAGTTCACCAGCCAGGGACCTTTCTGGTAACAACTGAGGTTGAGGAAACCTCGGCAGTTGGGTCCAACGGGGCGAAAGTCTGTGGCGCCGCCTAGAAGATTGCTCCGAAGTTGACGCGACCTTTCTGCTAGAAGACAGCCTACCAGTATCCATCGAACCTTTCCCGTGCACTGGACAGACCAAACCAAGGAGCTGTTGACGTGGCACCTCAGCGGAACAGCTGGAATCTTTTACGGGTTCCGGCCCCTCGTCTTCAATCAGGGCACCATTTCAAGGCAGAAGAATCAGGCGGCCTTTTTGCGGCCGCGGCGCTTCATGGTGCCGGTGGTGGCGTTGGCCACGTCGAAGATCACGGTCTTGCTTTCGGGGTAGGCGGTACCGTTGACGGACTGGTAGGCGATTTCGCCTTCCGGTGCCTCGGGCAGAGTGAGGTATGCCTTCACTGCTTCAATGAGCGTGGCTTCCTTGACGCTTACTGAAGCGGCCTGCTTGCCTTCGGGCTTGCTGAACTTGATGGCGTTGCCGGCCTTGGCGGTGGTCGGGGTCACGGCGATCTGCCTGGTCTTGTCGTTGATCAGCACCTTGACGTACGCCGGGAATCCGAGCGCTTCAGCGGTGGCTTTGTTGAAACGAATGGCGGAATCGGTGACGGTCAGAACGGTCTTGCCCACCGGCTTGACCAGCTGAACCTCTTCGAATCCCTGAAGCAGTGAAGCCATGATTGCTCTCCTTATTGCATTGGTCACGTGTCTTTTTTACGTCGCTAATTGTAGTCGGCTAATTTCGTATTATACAAATCCATGCATGCATGATTGCATAATTACCGTAGCAATAACATGGAAAAACCGGGAATCATCGACTCCCGGTTCAGTGGTATTCGCGAACTATGCTTCAGCGTCTACCGTCCATTATGTCAGTCACGTCAGCGACGAGTGGTGCTCTTGCGGACGGCGAACAGGGCGATGCCCGCGGCGGCAAGCAACGCAATGGCCACACCGCGGCGATAGCGGCCAGCACGGTCATAATCTTCTTCTTCATAACTTCGAACCTCCACAATAGAACCGGTTAAAAAAAGTTCCCTCTGACGAGGACGTCAGCCACAGGCTCTGAGGGAGAGACAAAAGAAGGGCGTCAGCAAGAAGCTGACGCCCTCTCAACATTTCAACATTCCCAAAGAAAACTCAGTACGATCCAGTCCCCTTAAACACTGCCACCACAGTCTTCAACAGAATCACGATGTCTCCCGTAATAGACCAATCCTGAATATACGACACATCCGCATACTCCGACTGTTCCTGAGTCAAATCGCTGCGTCCGGAAATCTGCCACGGTCCAGTAATACCAGGCTTAACCAGCAGTCTCGTGGAATACAGCATGTCATATCGCGCGACTTCTTCAGGCAGCGGCGGGCGAGGCCCAACCAAGCTCATATCGCCCTTGAACACGTTAAAGAACTGCGGGAACTCATCCAGCGATGTCTTACGAATAAAGTGACCGATCTTAGTCACGCGTGGATCGTCCTTGAGCTTGAAGATAAAACGATCCTCAATGCCGCGTTCCTTAGCCAGTTTCGCCTTGATCTCGTCGGCATCAGTGCGCATGGAACGGAACTTGTACATGGTAAACGGCTTGCCGTAAATGCCGATGCGCGTCTGCGAATAGAACACAGGGCCGCCGTCTTCCCGCTTGACCTTGTATGCCACCCATAGCATGATGGGCGAGCTCAAGATAATGGCGATACCGGAAAGCACGATATCGCACACACGCTTGAGGATGCGGGTAACGGTTGAGTACTGCGTCAGTCGTGCAGTGACTACTGGCATCGTCGGATCGTTGCGGAAATGCAGGTCAGCGCCGCTCAAATCAGCCACAGAGGTAGTGAGGGCCAATTCAATGCCCATGGATTCCACGGCCAGGGACAATGTACGCATGGTCTCAGAATCACGGGTAAGTACATCAGCTACCAATACGGTACGTGCCTTCATACGCTTCGCGGTTTGCGGCAAATGCGAGTTGAGTGGCAACACCTTCAGTCGTGCCTCGGCATCGTTGGCAGGAGTGAAGGGCACCGACACCAGATGCTGCGCCGAATCCGGGTCATCCTCGTTCTTGACTGAAGCCACTGGGCACACCGCAATTGGCGCGTAGCCGAGGCCGCGGCACTGGCGCAATTGTTCGACCGTCCGGTGGATACCTTCCGGAGACCCAATAACCACAGTCGGGTAGTTGAATTCGCCATTCATGCGGTTGCGGTGCAGCGCGCGGCGCATAATCCAACGCTCGATAATAACCAACACCAGTGAAACCAGCGGAATGAACACATTCAACGACCGGGGAAGATTGAGGTGGAACAGGTACCCCAACGTGCACAGCATAATGAAATCGATGAACGCAGCGTTCAACAGCTTGGCGTACAGGGCATAGCCCTCACCCATGGTGTGCCGTTCATAGGAGCGTGCGGAATACAGACTGATGAGCCACGATACGCAGGTCAACAGCAGGAAGCTAAAAACGCCGTATTCGCCGGGACCAATGCTCTGCACATAGGTATAAGCGAAAGGTCGGAGCAGGAACACGATGTACGTGGCCACAATGGTCATCAGCAGATCAAGCACGACCAAGGTCGTGTTATAGAGATATCGCCACTTCGGCACAGAATGGCCCATCAATGGACGTATGTTCGTGGTGTCGTTATGTGTGGAGCTGCCGTCCGGTGTAGAGGAGAAGTAGGTGCCGTCAAAGAATGTCGGCGCAATGTCACATTCGGCAACGGGGGAGAACGAAGCCGAGGACCGGCTCCCGCTCACCCGTACTTTGGGCATTGACATGGTCGCGGTGCTTGTTGCCTGCGACTCTGCTGCTGTGCCTCTGTCCTTCGGCATGATACTGAATTCTTCCTCCATCGTTCCCCAAAAACCGCAAGGAACATTCATTTCTTTCTCTTACTCTCGCCCACCCTAGCACGAATGCCGCCCCCCCCCCCTATAGCAAAATCCGCCCAAAAAGTGAATCCCTTGTAATATTCATGTGAAGATGAAGTGGTGGTGGGCGGACGCGGATTGGCCGCAGTCCGGTGTATCGGACTAGAATGGGACGCTAGTGGTTTGTACGCAGGCCCGCAAGGTAGCGTTGTAAGTATGAAGAAGGACTGAGCCCATGCACATTATGTTCGTCTGCACCGGCAATATCTGTCGTTCTCCCATGGGCGAGCTGCTACTCACCCGCTACCTTTCCGGTACCACAGTGCAGGTTTCCAGCGCGGGCACGCATGGCTTGCCCATGCACCAGATTGACCCCAACAGCGCCCTGCTCATGGAGAGCGTGGGCATCGAACCGGGTGGGTTCCGCTCTCGACGCCTGACGCAGCCGATGGCAAAGTCCGCTGATCTGATCCTGTGCTTTGAAAAGGATCAGCGCAAAGACATCGTCACGTTGGCTCCCACTGCTGTGAAATACACGTTCCTATTGGGTGACTTCGCAAACATGTGCGAGTACTGCGCACGCAACGGGCTGGTCAAGGGCTTGACCATTCAGGAACGCTTGCAGTCAGTGATTGATTCTGCTTCCATTATTCGGCCCATGCTTCCCGAACCCGAGGATATTGAGGATCCGCACGGTAAGGAATATGCAAAATTCCGCACTGCCGCCGAGCAGACAAACAAGGCGCTGCGCACCATCCTGACCAGCATGCGCAAGCACTACCGCGTTGAGGAAGCTCCGGTGCGCCCTCAAATCACGCGGCAGTATGCTTACACGGTCTGACATCAAGCTGACGTAAGACGTAAGTATTCACGTCATTCTCACGCCGGTTTCATCTCCCGATACGATTTGTCCGTTACAGTGGCATGCTGTTGGGTGATGACAGTGGGAGTAATGAGTGGCTGATTCTAATATTGCCGGCATCGCCGAGGCGGATTTCGGGAAAGCCGGCGTCTCGTTTGATAATGATCGACCGATATTGGTCGATTCCTCAGATTTTTTGTTCTATGCGGCGCTCGCCATGCTGCCGATTGACGGCACAGTAGCAGGCCCATACATGCCGTTTTGGACGCCGCTTTCTCCGTGGTTGTTTATGGCATATGCGGTAGCGAACTGGCGTTTGCTGCCGCAGGTTTGGCACCGTTTCCGCGCATTCTTCCTGTTTCCGGTGCTGTTAATCGCGCTGTCTGCAGTGGATTGGTATCTGGTAGCATTCCATCGGCTTCCGGCGCTGGTGTCGCTGGCCGGCGTGGCTGGGGCTCTCGCCTGCCTGTGTGCGTTGGACATGGCATTACGTATCAAGCGCTTGTCTTGGCGGCGCATGTTGGATCTGCTGATTCTCGTATATTGGTTCGCCTTCGCAGTCGGCGTGGTGCAGCGGTTGTCAATCATGTTTGATTGGACTTCCGTAAAGAACTTCTTCATTCATCTGATGAGCCGCCAGTACATCAGCAGCACTTCGCATTGGGGCGGTGGCCGCCCGCAGTTTCTGTTCGCAGAACCGAGCTATATAGGTATGCACCTGTTCGGTGTGCTGCTGCCGCTCATCTGGCTGGTGCGTGGTCGTGACCACAAGCGTGCAAACCAACTGCGCGTCCTTATCATGGTATTCGCTGCAGGCTCGGTGCTCATGGGTGCAGGCGTGCGCATCATTCTTGACTCGATTATCGCGTTGGTGTTTGTGATTATCGAGATGAACAGTTGGCACACGTGGCGCGGCCGGCTTGTGGCGTTCGGGGAACTGGTGGTCACGGTCGGTCTCGGCGCATGCAGCGTGGCAGTGAACCATCGGTTGAGCTCCATAGCCGAGCTTGGCTTTGACGGTGACGGTTCGTTCTATGCCCGTTTATGGCAGTCACTGGGACCAGGTGCGGGTGCGTTGAAGCATCCAAAGCAGTTGTTGCTCGGCTATGGCGCAGGCAATCTATCCGATGCCACCCATCAGGGTGCCGATGCCGCAGTGCGGTCTCTGGAACGTCTGGGCCTGAACGCTTCGGTACCGAAGGGCTGGTACGCACAAGTGACACCAGCAAACATGTTCACGATGAGCGCCTACACCAGCTTTTTCGTGGAGTTCGGCCTGATTGCTTCTGTAATTCTCGTGGTACTAGTGCTGTGGTGGATTAGCCATAACCATGCCTGGAACAAGACCACTGTCTGCTGGCTGCTGTTGACCATATACCTGTATGTGCAGTTCGAAGGATATGCCTTTTATGCCCTTCCACTACTCCTATGGGCAGTGGCTGCCGTGCCAAGGCTTAAATCAAAATGAGAATTCTGATGACTCATATATTTGGAGTATTCCGATCATGGTGATTGTGCATTGGCTTATTTCGGCGGTTTACTCGAAGTTATTCTTGCTCGTGTGAAGAATAGCCTTATTCCCTGATTCAATTTGTAAGTGCGACGCTCGTCTTTGGGTGGCTTGTCTTCGGCATTAGCTTGCCGAGCTCTCGATACCAAACCTCGTTGGGCGTTTCCCAGTCCAGGACCTTCATGGGGTGTCGTTGATCTCCCGGACGATGGCCTGCAGGTCCTCGTCCGTCAGGTCGTCGAAGCTGGTTCTCTTGGGCAGGTAGCGGCGGATGCGCCCGTTGCGGTTCTCGTTCGTGCCGCGCTGGTATGAGGAGTAGGGGTCCGCATAGTAGGTGAGCATGCCGAGGGCCTCGTCCACGAGCAGGTGGCAGGAGGACTCCGTGCCGTTGTCCCAGGTCCGGTCGATGCGCGCGGGCGCGGGGATGTCCTTGTGGATGTCGTATTCGGCGCGCGCCGTGGCCGGCGCGCCCTTGTCGGGGATGAACCGGGCGAACAGCCTGCGGCTCTTGCGTTCGACCTGCGTGTCGATGCACCGCTTGGACGGGGACGCGCCGACCACGGTGTCGGATTCGAAGTGGCCGGACTCATGGCGCGCGTCCACCTTCTTCGGCCGGTCCGTGATCGGCACGCGCATCGGAATGCGCGGCCCCCTCGACCTCCTGCCCTTCGAACGCGTGCGGTGCCGCTTGCACCGAGGCAGGTACCGCCTGAGGTCCAACGCCCTCTGCGGTTTCGCGTGGATCCACCGGTAGAGGCACTCGTGGCTTATCCGCATGCGCGGGTCGTCGGGCCATTCGACCTTCAGCCGCCCCTCGATGAGTTCGGGCGTCCACCCCTTCCTGAGCGCGTCCATGACCCATGCGAGCAACGGGGGTGTTCCTATGTTTTTGTCAACTCCTTGGGGAGTTGACGTGTCGGGATTCC